>Ga0164318_10002391_pt1 | contig 17413 bp, 14 predicted proteins | sample GuaBasSedimGuay9_FD_113734 | JGI IMG/M metagenome (GOLD analysis project Ga0164318, IMG submission 113734) | Subseafloor sediment microbial communities from Guaymas Basin, Gulf of California, Mexico - Guay9, Core 4571-4, 0-3 cm | ecosystem: Environmental > Aquatic > Marine > Hydrothermal vents...
GGCCTTTGCACTGCACATTCCTGTAAACAGCAGACCAAACCCGCCAAATTCAGAGATGAGCTGTCGCAGGGCAATATGGCCAAGTCCTGCCATGGGTGCAAGTACGGCCCTGTTATGAATGATTTGGTCTTTTATGGTTAAAGCTTGTAAAAGATATTGTGAAAGCGATTGGTCTTTCATTCTTTAAATTTGGTAAAAATGCCTGCTTAAAATTTAAAATTAACTAACGAAGAACATGACCTCTTGTCAAGAAATATTTGTAATTATAAAGGCTTTTTAAGCGTTTCATTTGCTTGACATAAAAGAATGGCTATAATATCTTAGAACGTTATTTTTAAGGGACAAAAGTAATGACCAATACGCATGAGCAGGAAAAAAAGCAGTTTAAAAGATTGTTTCAACAACAGGGTGTTGATCGGTTCGCCCTGAGGTTTCAGGTTTTAGAAGCTTTTTTAAAACTTGAGCATCATGTGACCATCAAAGATATCCAGGTGCAGCTTGAAAACGATGGTATCAAGCTTGATGAGGGATTTGTATTAAACAGTATGGAGCTTTTGTGCCGGTTCGGATTTGCGACCAAAATAGAGTTTGATGACAAAGAAACACAATATGAACACCGGCACCTTGGATTACATCACGACCATATGGTCTGCACAAAATGCGGCAGTATACTGGAATTTAAGGATGAGGCAATAGAAAAACAACAGCTCAAACTTGCAGATGCGTATGGATTTCATATGCTGCAGCATAAGATGGAAATATACGGTATTTGCTCCAAATGTATGGAACATCGCAGGTCACTTGTTCCACTTCACAAGGCGAAACAAGGAGAAAAATTAATCATAAAAGAGTTTGACGCAGGCAAAAATATGCAGCTTCGACTTTCTTCAATGGGGCTTAAAATAGGGGATTTGATTGAAATCGTTTCTGCCGGGTTTGGCGGTCAGGTGGTGATTGCAGCAGGTGAAAACCGGTTGGTTTTGGGAAAGGGCATGGCAGAAAAAATAAGCGTTCAGCCTTTTGATCGGGCAAGTACACTAAGCCACGACAGCCATCAAGAACCCAAGAAGGTTTTTCAATCATCCATGACGCTCAGTCAAATGAAAACCGGTCAGGAAGGGGTGATTCTAAAGGTCGCAGGAGAGGGAACTTTAAGGCGCAGACTGCTTGAAATGGGGATCAACAGGGGATCAACCATATATGTCGAAAAATATGCACCACTAAAAGATCCCATAGAACTTGTTATTAAAGGATACCATATATCCCTCAGGGTTGAGGAAGCTGCAAATATTTTTGTTGAAAATATAAAATTTAAAAAAAGGTAATATGACCAGAGAATTGACAATTGCCCTTGCGGGAAACCCCAATTGCGGCAAGACAACCATATTTAACAACCTCACCGGTGCCCGGCAGAAAGTGGGAAACTGGCCGGGTGTGACTGTGGAGAAAAAAGAAGGGAAGTTAAAATATAAAGAATATGACTTAAAGGTTGTTGATCTTCCGGGTACCTACAGCCTCACGCCATTTTCCATTGAAGAAATCACGGCAAGGGATTTCATTTTAAATGAAAATCCGGATATTGTTGTTAATATTATTGATGCTTCTAACCTTGAAAGAAGCCTTTTTCTGGCCATCCAGATTCTTGAACTTGGGCGGCCTGCTTTGTTTGTACTGAATATGGCAGATGTTGCAGAAGGAAAAGGGATAGAGATTAATGAAAAAAAATTATCCCAATTGTTAGGATTGCCTGTTGTCTTTACCATTGGAAATAGAAATAAAGGTATTGATAATCTTGTTGAGGAAGCTATTGGAGAAATAAATCGGTTTAATCAAGGGAAAAGAAGTCGAAATATTCGATATGGGCAAGAGATTGAAACATGTGTTTCAAAGGTTGAAACAAAAATTATCCAAAGTAAAATAGATATTGATGGTTTGCTTAGATGGAATGCCATTAAAATTCTTGAAGATGATAAAATTGTCAAAAAGAAATTTCAAGATCTGTCAGATCAGACATCAGGCCAGGCATCAGAAAAGATTTTTCAGGAATCAGAAAGCTGTCGTAATAGAATTTATACCTTGTTTGAGGATGATTTTGAGATTGTACTCACCGATGACCGATATGGGGTTATTGCAGGGATTATAAAAGAAACGGTTACCAATCTTGCCATTAAGCGGATCGATATGTCACGAAATATTGATCTTGTGCTTACAGACAGATTCTTTGGGATACCTGTATTTATCTTTTTTATCTGGGCGATGTTTCAGCTGACATTTTCCCTGGGCGCATATCCTATGGAATGGTTGGATATGGCAGTTGGACTGGTGTCTGACAGCTTTGATAAAATGTTGCCGCCATCACTGTTCAAAGACCTTTTGATAGATGGTATCATTGCCGGCATTGGCAGTGTTATCATTTTTCTTCCCAATATCCTCATTTTGTTTTTCTGTATTGCTCTTTTTGAGGATACCGGATATATGGCAAGGGCTGCCTTTTTAATGGACAGAGTGATGCATACATCGGGACTTCACGGCAAATCTTTTATTCCCATGTTAATGGGATTCGGTTGCAGTGTGCCTGCCATTATGGCTACACGGACTCTGGAGAGTGATAAAGACCGGATTTTAACAATCCTGATGACACCTTTTATGTCCTGCTCGGCAAGACTTCCGGTTTATATTGTGCTTGCCGGCAGTTTTTTTGCCGAAAGAGCGGGCACAGTTATCTTCAGTCTGTATTTCACAGGTATTATCATTGCTATCTTATCCGGTAGATTATTAAGAGCTGTTTTATTTAAAGGCGAAGAGGCTCCCTTTATTATGGAGCTGCCTCCCTACAGAATGCCGATGTTAAAAAGCCTTCTGATCCATATGTGGGACAGAAGCAAGATGTTTTTAAAGAAAATGAGTGGTGTTATTTTGATCGGCTCGATTATTATCTGGGCGCTTTCAAGTTTTCCAAGATCAATTTCCTATACTACAGATTATGATGGAAAGATCAAAATGCTGAATGCCGAATATTCTCAAAACGTTGCTACAGTACAACCTCAAAAGGCAGAAGAATTGAACCGGCAATTTAGTATAGAACTAAAGAATATAGAAAACCAAAAAGAGCAGGAACGGGTATCTAACTCTTATATCGGTAAAATTGGAAAGGTGATGGAGCCGATATTTAAGCCCATTGGGATAGGGTGGCAGGCAAGTGTCGCAATTATTACAGGTTTTGTTGCCAAAGAGGTTGTTGTCAGTACGATGGGTGTGTTATATGGTGTGGGCAAAGGCTCGGGTGTCGCACTTGAAAAAGCACTTAAAAAATCCGGGATGACGGCTCTTTCCGCGCTCTCAATGATGATCTTTGTTTTATTGTATGTACCTTGTTTTGCAACTGTTTTAACCATTTACAGGGAGACATCTGCAAAATGGGCCGGCTTTAATGTGATATATACAACACTGGTTGCATGGGGCATGTCTTTTTTGGTATATCAGACAGGAATAATGTTAGGTATAAGCTAAAAAAATAATAATACGGAGGCTTTTTTATGAAGCACTTAAATATAGCGTTCATCAATAAAATCAGTATTGCTGTTATGGCAGTTTTATTGGTTTTACCCGGGGTGGGTTTTGCACAGGAAAGACTTTCTGTTACAGCGGGTATTGCTAATATGCGGTCAGGTCCTGGAACAAAATATGATGTATTGTGGCAGGTTGAGCAATATCATCCTGTGATAATTGTTGAAAAAAAAGGGAACTGGTACAAAATAAAAGATTTTGAAAAAGATGTGGCCTGGCTTCATAAATCTCTTTTAGGCAAGATACAAGGCGTGATCACAATAAAAGACAAATGCAATGTTCGATCAAAAGCACAAACCAAAAGCCGGGTCTTGTTTACGGTTGAAAGAGGTGTGCCGTTTAAAGTTCTTTCACGAAAGGGCAACTGGATTAACATTGAGCATGCTGATGGAGATGTCGGCTGGATTTATAAAACACTTGTGTGGTAAGTTCTATTTATTAAACTATAATTTTAAGGCGGGATAGAAGAATGGCAGAGCAGGGAGTGTCAAATGAACGAAGAAGGGAACTTGAACAATTAGATCCTTTTCAGGAAAACCTTTTAAAAGCAATGAACTATGGTAAGAAATATAAAAATCAAATCATCCTGATAGCCGGTGCCATTGTTTTGGTGGCTGTGGTTTTTTCAGGGATTATGTACAGTTTTCAAAAAGCTGAAAATAATGCGGCCACGCTTGTGAATCAGGCATTCACCAAATATGCTAAAGTGAATGATCCTGTTAAAGGTTATTTGGAAATTAGAGAAGACTTTCAAACTATTTTTACAGATTATGCCAATACAATTGCCGGCCGGCTGGCTTTGATAAAATTTGCCAAAATATGTTATGATGCTTCGGAATTTGATCAGAGTTATGAATTTTATAAAGAAGCCTTTGAGACATTTAAAGATGAAGCTTTGATGGGAAATTTTCTTCTGGCATCACTGGGCCATGTAAGCCTTGCCAGAGAAGAGTTTGAAGAGGCTAAAAAGTATTTTCTTCAAATCGAAAAAGGGGAAACCGGCCTTTTGAAGGATGAAGCAGTATTTGCATTGGCCATGTTGGATGAAGCCGATGACAATACGGCTGAAAGCAAAAAGATGTATGAGAAAATCGTGTCGGAATATGAAAACTCCATGTATAAACCGATTGCTGAAAGTAAAATCGCACAAATGGATTAATATCTTTGTGTTTGAACTTAAAAAGGCTGCTAAGTGCTTTGCACCGGCAGCCTTTTTGAGAAAAGGAAAAAAAGATGAAAAAACTAACATTCCGTTAGTATAAAATTAATCTGCAATTTCCCTGCCATAATATATAAAATTTTCAAAATTCTAATATATTTTTTTTAACTATCTGAAATTATAGATATTTAACTGTTTGATTGGGTCCGGCGAGTTTTTTATATTGTAGCTGAGTTTAGAAAAGAATGTTAAAAAAGTTCAAGATTTTGAACCCTGTCTTTATTGAATCAAATAAATTTTATTATTAACTATTTGAAAATAAAGCCAAATAATATGCAGATGAAGAGGGTTTAAAATCTTGAACCGTATACTGTTTGTAACTTCTTATCCGATGTTAAATTTTTTGAGTTTCTGGTTCAAGCCGCTTTTTCCGATTCCTAAAAGCTGGGCGGCCTTTGTTTGCACATTCCCTGAAAGGTTCATAGCTCTTTGTATCATTCTTTTTTCAACGGCTGCCAGAGTCTCGGCAAGGCCGACGTCCTCCGGGATTCCATCCAGATCAAGCGTGGAAGACATATTTTGTCTGACCTGTGGTGGAAGGTCAGATGGGGTAATCATATTGCCGCTGCCAAGAATGACGGAGCGTTCTATAATGTTCTCAAGTTCCCTGACATTGCCTTTCCATTGGTAATCACATAAGATTTTAAGCGCTTCCGGGTTGATTCCAGATACAGTGGATAGGGTGTCTATTCCATTGGTATATTTGTCAATAAAATGCTTAATTAACAAAGGAATATCCTCGGATCGTTCTCGAAGAGGGGGGACAATAGTTTTGACGACATTAAGTCTGTAGTAAAGGTCTTCTCTGAAATTACCTTTTTTTACTTCGTCTTCCAGGTTTTTGTTTGTGGCTGCAATCAGGCGAAAGTCAACAAAAATAGACCGTGTCCCTCCAACCCGTTCAATCGTTTTTTCCTGGAGAACCCGTAATAATTTTACTTGAAGGGAAATGGGCAGTTCAGCTATTTCATCAAGAAAGAGGGTTCCTTTATCAGAGATTTCAAATCGACCCTTTTTCATAGCGCTTGCTCCTGTGAAAGCTCCTTTTTCATGACCAAACAACTCACTTTCCAATAGCGTTTCAGCAAATGCTGAGCAGTTTACAGCAACCAGGGGCTTATTTTTTCTTAAACTGTTATAATGGATTGATTTTGCAACCAGTTCTTTTCCTGTACCGCTTTCTCCTTCAATAAGAACACTGGCATTTGAAGGGGCCACCTTTTTGATGATTTCATAAATCTCCTGCATGGGCTTGCTCTTTCCGATGATATTATCAAAGCTGTACCTGGAACTTACAGCTTCCCTGAGGATGTTGTTCTCCTGGACAATTCTGTAAACTGAGATAGCTTTGGCAATGTGTGCAATCAATGCCTGGTTTTCAAAGGGCTTTAGAATAAAAGTGTATGCGCCTTTGTGCATAGCTTCTACAGCTTTTTCAACACTGCCGTAAGCGGTCATAATGATGACGGGGATATCCGGGTTTATCTCCTTGATTTTTTCGAGTAATTGGATACCGCTTATTCCGGGCATTTTTACATCAGTTAAAACCAAGTCTATGATTTCAGTATTCAAATAATCCAATGCTTCCATCCCACTGGACGCTGTTAAGGAAGTATAGCCTTCTTCGCCAAGGATTTCTCCTATTATCTTGGGGTAGTTTTTTTCATCATCAACGATCAGGATGTTTTCCATTTAAACTTAATTCTCCTAAACCGGAAGTATAATTTCCACGTTTGCGCCCGCAGGTTTTATATTAGTGATGGAAATCGTTCCATTGTGGGCTTCAATCATATTTTTCACGATCCCAAGGCCTAATCCGGTTCCCGTGTCTTTTGTAGTGAAAAACGGAGTCCAGATCTTTTTTAAGATTTTGTCCGGTATACCTTTTCCGTTATCAATAAAATTAATAACGATATTATTGGAATCATAATTTATTCGTATGATAATGCAACCATTGTTTTTCAAGGACTGGAATGCATTGATCAGGATATTTAAAAATGCCTGGTAAAGCATAGTGCTGTCAGCCAGGACTTCAGGTAAATCGTCTGATATCTCTTTGATAATGTTAAAATTATTATCTTCTATCTGGGAGGTTAGATAAGCAATGTTCTTTTCTATGATATCTTCAACCCTACAGGGGCGAAGGTCTGGGGATTTAGGCCTGGCAACATCGAGGAAGTCCGTAATAATCTTATCAAGCCGGGCGGATTCTTCGACAATAATATCGGGAATGCTGCTTTTGGCATCCAGCCTTACCATTTTTTTTTTCAATAATTGTGCACTGCTTTTTATAATCCCAAGTGGATTTCTAATTTCATGTGATACCCCGGCGGTCATTTCACCAATGGCTGACAGGTGTTCTGCCTGACTCAGTTTTTCTTCAAGTTTGAGTCTTTCTTCTGCTCTTCGCTCTATGATTTTTTCTCCATGCCTGACGACAAACAAGAGTACAAAAAAAAGTATTCCCATGACGATAAAACAGGATCCAATAACAAGCACTTGGAGTCTAAACACTTTTTTGTAGTCAGCGGAAACATCCCGGACAATTTCAACGACACCCAGCACCTGGTCCGCAAGGGCCGGTATTATCTGCTTTTCAGCCTTTAGGGGCGCAAATGTAATAATTTTTGTTTTCTGGGGAAACCAGAATAATAACTCCAAAAAACTACCCTGCTGTGCCAGTCTGGAGGTGGCTTCTTTTTTCATCGCTTTTTCATAGTGGACACCACCGGCATTTTTCTGACCGATTTTATCCTGATCATAGCTGTAGGAAATGATGTTGTGTTCATCATAAAGCGTCACCATTTCAACGTTAAAGCTGTGCAGCGTAGATCGGATGACCTTATCCATCAATAAAAATTGATCTTTTTTGCGTAATTTAATCTCACCGTGCTTAACCAATACAGGAAGCATAAACCTTGAAAAGATCTGATGGTTAAGGTTTTCAACAAGGAGTGAGGCATATTCTTCACTCTTTTCCAGGAGAATATTTCTGACCCAATGTGCATTTAAAGCTGAGATAATAATTGTTGCTGTGAACATAATCACCAGGGACGAGAATGTGAAAAATTTGACCAGCCTGAATGGTTTGGTTCCTTGCAATTTATCCGATTTTTGTAACATTTATTTCACAATTTTTTAATCTTTTAGTTTGACAACCCTTTCTGGTTTTTGCTATAAATTATGCAAAAGACACGATAGTGCTTGACTTTACAGCAATATCGTATCAAAGTACAGAAATATTGATGATAAAAATCAATATATGAAAATGTAAGTTGTATATACCCAAGTGACATTGGTTTTACCTTATTGATGTGAAAGTTTATGATATTTGGAAAAAAAGATCATCTTGTCGGCCTGGATATCGGCTCTTCTTTCATTAAAGTAGCTGAGCTTAAAGAAACAGGGAAAGGGCTTGCTTTACATAAATTTGGTATGAGCAGAATCTTACCGGGTACTATTGTTGAGGGCAAGATCATGGATATGGAGGGGCTTGCCAAAGATATCCGAACTCTTTTTAAATCACAGAAAATCCGTGAGAAAAATGTTGCCATTTCTACAGGCGGTCATTCGGTTGTTATAAAAACAATCAATACATCAACCCGGCCCGAGCAAGAGCTCCAGGACATAATATATTCCGAAGCTGAACAATACATCCCTTATGATATTGATGATGTCAATATCGATTATCAAGCCCTGGGAGAGAGTGAGTTTTCCCCTGATCAGATGAACGTTCTGCTGGTTGCGGTTAAAAAAGATCTGGTGGCTGAGTATATTGATTTGATTCATCTGGCCGGGCTCAACCCTAAAATAATCGATGTTGATACGTTTGCCCTTCAAAATGCATATGAAATACTTCCCTATGAAAGTCAGGAAAAAGTTACCTTATTGATTGATGTCGGCGCATCAAAAACGTCTTTAAATATTTTGAAAGCGAATTCGTCGTTAATGATGCGAGATAATGTATCAGGAACAAATCAAATTTTAGAAGAGATCTGTGGCCAGTTTGATGTGACGGTTGATGAAGCGGAGCAGGCAGTGAATGGAGAGGTAAACGATATTGTCAGCCAGGATGGTATTCGGGAAATAAGTTTGAGACTTGCTCAGTCCTGGTGTTCTGAGATTTGTGAGGTGGTAAATACGTATCAAACCGGTGCCAGTGATGAGAAGGTTGAAAAAATTATTCTGAGCGGTGGCGGTGTTTTTACCGAGGGGTTTAAAGATTGCCTTTTGTCTGAACTTGATGCAGATGTGTCAATCATTAATCCGTTCGAAGCTTTAATTGTAAATGAAAAGAAATTTCCAGACTCTTTTATAACCAAAGCAGGCCCTCTGGCTCCGATAGCGATAGGACTTGCATTACGAAGAGTAGATGATAAATGATAAAAATTAATCTTTTACCATTCAGAATTGCCCGGAAAAAAGAAAATATCAGAAGACAGATATCTGTCTTTTTATTATTAATTCTTTTAACTGTTGTTGCACTTTCCTGGTATACATTGGTCATTAATAAACAAATCTTGACAGTAAAAGAAAAAACCAAACAGGTAAATCGTCAAATTTTAAAATATAAAGAAAAAGCCGATCGTGTAGCCAAAATTAAAAAGGATCTGAAAGTCCTTCAAGAAAAGCTCGAGGTCGTTTCTTCTTTAAAAAAACAGAGAGAAAAACAGCTGATATTGTTTGATGGCATGACAGATCTCGTCGTTCCCGGGCGGATGTGGCTTCAAAGTTTTAAAACAGATAAAAACACTGTGACGATTAAAGGGATTGCATTTGATAATCCAACAATTGCCGATTTCATGGGAAGACTAGAAAACTCCCCACTTTTTGGCTTTGGTAAAGTTGATTTGAAAACAGCAAAAATGAAAAAGTTCAAAGATGGTGTTATGTTAAAATCATTTGAATTGCTTTGTAAAAAGGAAAAACCAAAAGAAAAGAGTTTAAAACAAGACAAAAAATGAGTAAAGAAAAAAGTAAATTTGGTGAAATAAAAGAAAAGTTAGGCGTTGCCTTTGAAAAAGTTGGTGCACTTACAAAATTGCAGCGCCTGCTTATTTGTCTTGTAACGTTTGCTGTTATTGGTGGCGCTTATTATTACTTTGTTTTTATGCCAAAACATGATGAACTCAAAAAGGTCCAAAAAAAATATCAAAGCCAGGCAAAGAAATTATCAACTTATAAAAAAAGAGCAGCCGAGATTATAAAGTATGAAAAAATGATGGTCGAAGCTCAGGAGGAATTTAACCTGGCAATGCAGGCACTTCCGGACAAACGGGAACTTCCTTCATTACTGACAGGTATTTCAAAAGCAGGAAGTGATGCCGGGTTGGCATTTCTTCTGTTTCAACCTGCTAAAGAAGTCAATAAAGAGTTTTATAAAGAAATTCCTGTTTCTATAAAGGTATCAGGGCGATATCATCAGATTACAGATTTTTTATTTCAGATTACAAAGCTTAACAGGATTGTCAATATTAATAATGTTGATGTGAAAAGTAAAAAAGGTGGTAAAATATTAGAAATGAGTTGCAGGGCGGTTACATATATGTTTATTGAGAAAAAACTGCCAAATGATAAAAACAAACGAAAAAGAAAAAAGAAATAGGTAAAAAAAAGAATTCATAATGATGCCTAAGTTAAAAAATATTTTATTATTATCACTTGCAGTCGGTTTTGTTTTTTTGATCGTTGCCTGTGATGATAAGCCACAGGCAAAAAAGAAAGCCGCCTCCAATGTCGTCGCAGGAAAAATTTCCCAACCCGTCATTCAAAACAAAGCAAAAAAAGAAGATAAAAAGAATGCAGCAAACCCTAAAAATGCTCAAATAGCAAAAATAGAAACCGTTGATCAGGTGTCGCAACAAAAGACAGACAATGAAAAGGGTGAGCATTATGACTCCAAGGGCAAAATAGATCCATTTAAACCGCTAATCCAGGACAAGTCAGAAGAGAGCAGACCTGTTGTTGATAAAAGACCCAAAAGGATTCTAACACCCCTTGAAAAAATTGAGTTAAGCCAGATTCGTCTGGTTGCAATCATTATTATGGAAAAAAAGCAGATCGCAATGGTAGAGGAGGCGAATGGCAAGGGCTATGAGGTTGGCATTGGCACCTATATTGGTAAAAATCAGGGAAGAGTATCTGAAATTCATAGCAGCAGCATTGTGATTAAAGAGCTTGTTCAGGATTATAAAGGAAGACTCAAAGAGCGGGTTCAGGAAATAAAACTTCATAAAATTGATAATGAGGAGTAATATGCCTTTTTCCCAAATGGAAAAAATAAAAAGTATGGTTAAAATATGGTGTATTCTTTTGGCCATAGTCATTGCCGCCGGGTGTGTTGCCCAAAAAACAGAAAATATTCAAACAACTGAACAGGTGCCAAAGCAGCAGGAACCATTAGATAAAAGTGCTGTTGCCTCAGGGGCCAGACAGATAAGTGCTGTCAGCGTTGAACTGCAGGACCAGACCATTGCGGTTATAATTCAAGGAAATCAAAAGTTAGTCTATACATCAATAAAACAATCTTTTCCTTTTGGAATTGCTATCTATCTTCCGGAAACTAAAATTTCTGATAATATTAAAACAACCCCGCTTGAAAATAAAAGTATCGGTGATTTGCTTATTACATATGCTGATGAAGAGAAAACAACTGCAAAAATTGAGATTTTGTTAAAAGAGGACCTTAGCTATGATGTGATTGAGAGTGACGATACCTTGACGGTAGCACTCTTTGGCAGCACGGAGAAGAATTTTACAGATGTTGAAAAGATACAAAAAGAAGCTCCCATCGCTACTATGGAAAAAAGTGAAGAAAAAATTGTACCTGAAGAAATACTTATAATTCCGGATAAAACAGCGACAATGACCGATATTGAGTTTAATACAATGGAGGACGGGAAATCCGATATTGTTATTCAAACAAACCACCCTGTGAAATATGATATCACCCCGGGCAGTAGTAATAATTTGAATTTAAATTTATATAACACAATTATTCCGGATTACCATAAACGGCCACTTTTGACGCAATATTTTAAATCTGCAGTGGAAAGCCTGATACCGGTCCAGGTCCCAGGGGAAAAGAAGAAATCAAGAATTGAAATAAAAGTAAGGGAGCAGGTCCCCTATCGAGTTGTTCAGACTCAAAATAGTATTACACTGTTTTTTGAGCCATCTTCAATAGAACCGCCTGTATTTAGTAAAGCTAAGAAAAAAGTAATCAGCGGTGGCACTCAAACTCAAACTATGGCGGCAGTAAAAGGGAATAATGAGCAGGCAAAAGAAGATGCCGTCCCGGTCATTGCAGACAAAAAGAAAACCATGGAAGAATTGATTTTCGGGCCGAAAAAAAAATATACAGGCGAAAAAATCAAACTGGATTTCTATGAAACAGATATCAAGAATGTATTCAGGATTCTTAGAAGTGTAGGAAAACTTAATTTTGCCATTGATAAGAATGTTGAGGGGAAGGTAACCTTAACGCTTGAAGATCCTGTTCCTTGGGATCAGGTGCTTGACCTTGTGCTGAAAATGAATAATCTTGGTATGAAGAAAGAAAATAATGTTATTCGGATTGCGACCCTGGATACCCTGAAAAAAGAAGAAAAATTAATACAGGAGGCCATTGCTGCCAGGAAAAAATCTTTGGAACAAAAAAAGAGCTTTGAACCGTTGGTTACAGAATATATCCCCATAAATTATTCTGATGCTGAAGGAGATATAAAACCTCATATAGATCAAATTCTCACGAAAGACAGGGGTAAAATCAGTGTTGATAAACGCACCAATATGATCATTATTACAGATGTGCAGGAAAAAATTGATCAGGCACGGGAAATAATTTATCAATTAGACCAGGTCACCCCGCAGATCATGATTGAAGCAAAAGTGGTTGAGGTAACAAAGGATTTTTCACGTGAACTTGGACTGGGTTTAACCCTTGAACAAGTGCAAACCCCTTCTACCGGCCAACCCACTGACTTTAATCTCGCCTTGAATAACCCGGTTGCTGCGCCAATCAGTGCAGGCTCTTTTAATTTTTATAGAATTTTAGGATCTAACTTTTATAATCTAAATGCACAAATAGCGGCATCTGAAACAAAAGGAGATGTAAAGGTTGTTTCTTCTCCAAGGATTCTTACTCTGGATAATAAAAAGGCAATGATAAAACAAGGTCTTGAATATGCATACCTTGAGCGGGATGATGCCGGTGGATCAGCTGTTAAATTCAAAAATATTGATTTGCTTTTGGAAGTAACCCCCCATGTTACACCGGATAAAAGAATTTCAATGAATATCTATTTGACGAAAAATGATATTGACTCCATTACCAACGGGGTTCCATCCCTTTCAACCAATGAAGCTGAAACCGAGCTGTTGGTGAACAATAATGATACCATTGTCATTGGCGGCATAGTGAAAACATCGGAGAGTAAGGGCAGTACAGGGACACCTATCCTTTCTGGAATTCCTTATTTAGGAAGGCTTTTTAGAACAGAAGTTAATAAAGACAAACGAAATGAACTCTTAATATTTATCACACCTTCGATTGTTCAGTTGGAACAAAAAAAGAATGCATTCACAACAACAAATTAATTGAGTTCAAAAAGTCTTTTTTCCGCTTCCCTTGCCAGGGAAGATGTTTCAGGTTCTAATTTAAGGACAACATCCCAGGATTTTTTTGCTTTATCAAAGTCCTTTAAAGCTTCATAGGTTTTTGCCAGGTCAGAATGAAGAATAGCTGCACCTGGATTTCTTTCCAGTTCACGATGGAGATAGTTGACAGCCTTGGTATAGTCTCCTGTTTCAATATAAATGGATGTGATTCCATGAACAGCAAATAAAAAATGAGGTCTTATTTCCAGAGATTTTGTAAAATACAGTTTAGATTTATCAAACATTTTTTTGTGAAAATATGCCCACCCAAGATTAGATAAGGGCATCTCAGGGGTGGCGTATAAAAGATCATCGGAAATTTCTTCAAAACATTTAATGGCAAGATCCCATTTCTTTTGTTTCAGATATGTGGCACCAAGATTGTTTTTTGCTTGAATATAGTCAGCTTTAAGGCTTAATGCCTTTTTAAAACTTTTTTCCGCAAGATCATACCTGTCTTTGGCCAGATAAACAAGGCCCAGGCTATTATGGAGATAAGGGTCATTGGGAATAGTTTCATGGGCTTCGAGTAGTCTTTTTAATGCAGCCGTATATTTGCCCGCTTTATAGTATTCCTCACCAAGCCTCTGGGTTGCTACGGCAATCTCTTCTTTACTTCCCACATCCGGATCCTTGGATGCGCAGGATACCAGAAAAATTAGGACAAAAAACAGGCAGATTAGATTTTTCATATGGGCTGTTTCCTTTATTGAATATAGATCAAATTTTTAGTAGATAAAATTTTTATATTCTCTTTTTTTAGATAATCGATGGCAGTGTCGCTCAATGGTTTAAGCGGAATAAATAATTTATCCTGCTCTTTCACCGCATAAAGACCATTAATATTCTCGATGGTTTCATCAGTAGAAAAAGAAGGGTTTTCCCATGTCGAATATCCAAGATGTGAGAATAATTTTTGAGTCAGTTTAAGTATGGATAATTTAGGCGTGATTGAAATAATTTCAAATTCTTTTTTTTCTAAGACCTTTAGAGCAGTTCCATAAACATTACCAAAATTGATCAACAGGTCTGTCGTATCTTTTCGTATCACCCGCCCAAATGATGCCTCAAGGTTAATATTATTGACCATAAACGGTATTTTTACATTTGGGATGTAGTCATAATTTGTCTGGGATAAAAGGGTTTCTATAATTTTTTTATATTCTTTGGCTATATTTTTTTTGGGAATGGGTTTACTATTGTCTTTTGTTTTATCAATAGTTTCCGATATTAACTGAGTTTTCAAGTCCTTCCAATAGGTTTTTGCGTATTCAAGCAGCTCATCGTTTACGTTATTGCCCGATACAATCAGTATCTTTGACCCATCATCAGTTTCAATCATGGGAGTTGATGATAAATCAAGAATCTGGTTTGAACCGCTTTTCCCCGGAAAGTACATTTTGCCTCGGCTTAAAAGAGTGCCGCCAATCAGTGAGGAATATTTTTTTAATTGGGCAAGTTTATACGCATCTACCTTGTATTGTTTGATCTCATCTTCTTTTTTTTGGGCTTCATTTTGTGTTTCTTTTCCTGATAAAAGAGACTTGAACCACGGCTGTGATTTTATCGAAGGGTCAGGCAGATAAATATCAGCACCTTCATATATAATATTGATATTTTTTATATTAGGGTTTGCCAATTGAAATGCTTTTAGTCCTTCTTCCGACAGGTGGCCGCCTTTTTGTAAGAAATCCTTATCAATCAAATTGGATATAGTGTCCCCTTTTTTTATCTTATGCTCCTGAATAAAAGGTTTTAAGTCCAAATCTTCCCGGATCGTTGAAAACTCAATGACCGGAATATCAACATTGCCGGGTGTACTTTGATCATAGTCACCTTGTTTTACCTTTTTTAACGGGATAAGGACATGGATACCGGGGTCAATTGCATCAATGTTACTGATTTGAGGATTGATTTCTTTAAAGATGATAATGAAATGCGGAAAGTCCTTTTCTGAGATTTCTCCTTTTTTCCTGAAAATTTTATACAGCCAGTCGTCCTTATTGACGGTATAAGGTTCACAAAGAACCGCTTCATTTTTATATTTAAAGATTGAATAACGTTTATAGGATGTCTTCACTCCCTTTGCATCTGAAAGGGGCAAAAAGGGGGGTGCAGCGAATGCAAGGAGCATTAAAACAGTGGAAAAAAATATGTTGAAAAGACTAAGTTTTTTCATAAATTATACAGATAGTGTTAAATTTAACCTTTTAGCTACTTTATCGGAAATATCATTGACAAACTTTTGGAAATCATTTCCTTTTAATCGTTTTTTTTGTGATGGAATGATATCCGGATCATCAGGCAGTATTAAGGACGGCTGGTTGATATTGTCTGGATTGGGATTAATTTTATACTCTTCGGGTATGATTGACTTAAAATAAAGATCCTGAAATTCTGAAAATTTAATAGCGTGTGCTGTTGCGTCCAGTATGGCAGTCTCTTTGTTTTTAACAATCCCTTGATCAAACGCCTGTACAAGTCCTGCAAGACATTCCCCTCCCTGGGTACAGGCAATATGTCCGTTTTTATTGGCAGCAAGCTGCCAGTCCATGATGGATTGCTCTGTTACCTGAACAAAGAATACATGCCGTCGGCCGGCAAGCGCATTATATTTTTTTGCAATCTTAATGACCCGGGGCATTGAAACCGGATTTCCAATCATTGCCGCCTGTGCAACGCTTGGTTTTGTATTCACAGGTATAAATTTTCTTTTTGCTTCGTCGGGTTCAAGATAGTATTGATAGACTGGGTTCGCATGTTCGGACTGAACACCAATAATTTTTGGCAGGGCATCAATGATATTAGCTTCATAAAATTTGATAAATCCGTTCATCACGGCGGTTATATTCCCGGCATTTCCAATGGGAACAACCACAACTTTATCTTTCATGTTCCATTCAAAATCCTGAGCAATTTCATATGAATAGGACTCCTGTCCGAGAATTCGCCAGGCGTTTTTTGAATTCAAGAGCGCAACAGAATATTTGGATGATAACTGCTCAACGATTTTCATGCAGTCATCAAAAACACCGGGGATTTCAAAAACTTTAGCTCCGCTTCCTAATGGCTGCGACAACTGTTGCGAGGTGACTTTTTTATGGGGTAAAAGAACGGCTGATTTGATCAGAGGACCCAGATAAGAGGCATAAAGTGCAGCAGCAGCAGAAGTATCCCCCGTAGATGCACAGATTGCAATGACATCGGACACAAGGTTTTGATCAATCAGGTATTTGATGCTTGATAATGCACTGGCCATGCCGCGATCTTTAAAAGATGCGCTGGGGTTCTGTCCGTCATTTTTGTAAAAAAATGAAAGCCCAACGGCTTGTTTTAGCCTGTTATTGGCTTCTACAACAGGGGTATGACCTTCACCGAGATAAACAATAGACTCCAAAGGAATGCTGGGTCCAATAAACTCATGATACCTGTATATTCCCTTGAGCGCCGGGATTTTCAGCATTTTTCTGAAATCAAATATTTTTTGCCAGAGAAACCCTGGAATTTTGTTTAAAGACCTGGCATTTTTATCTTTAATAAGCAACACCTGATTACAATCAGGGCATACATATAAGAGCTTTTCTATTGAGTGTTCGGCAGCGCATCCAAGACAGTGGTAATATAAGTCTTTGCGAGTTTTTGGTATGATATGGGATTTTATATCATCCGGGAAGTAATCAAGCATTATGTTGAATTACCTTTTGGTCTCTCATATACGGTACCAGTACTTCAGGGATGACCACTGATCCGTCAGGGCGCTGAAAGTTCTCCAGTATAGCTGCAAATGTCCTTCCAACAGCCAGTCCGGAGCCATTCAGGGTATGTACCAATTCTGTACCCTTAGCGCCTTTTCTCCTGAAGCGGATACCTGCCCGCCTGGCCTGGAAGTCAGTGAAATTGCTGCACGAAGAAATCTCCCGGTACAACTGTTGGCCAGGGAGCCATACCTCCAAGTCATAGGTCTTGGCA
>Ga0164318_10002392_pt1 | contig 17412 bp, 11 predicted proteins | sample GuaBasSedimGuay9_FD_113734 | JGI IMG/M metagenome (GOLD analysis project Ga0164318, IMG submission 113734) | Subseafloor sediment microbial communities from Guaymas Basin, Gulf of California, Mexico - Guay9, Core 4571-4, 0-3 cm | ecosystem: Environmental > Aquatic > Marine > Hydrothermal vents...
AGAATTTTTAATCCCGATGCGTGGATTGATAGGTTATAGAAATGAATTCATGACCGATACACGCGGAACCGGAATTATTAATTCCTATCTTGACGGTTATGAAGAATATCACGGTGATATCAGAACAAGAAGAACAGGGTCCCTCGTTGCCGACCGGCAGGGAAACGCGGTAGCTTACGCATTATACAATTTAGAGCCCCGCGGCACTCTTTTTGTACAGCCCACCGATCCGGTTTATGAAGGAATGATTGTCGGCGAACACAATCGCGATAACGACCTTAATGTAAATCCGTGTAAAGGAAAAAAACTTACTAATATGCGTGCAGCGGGAAAAGATGACAGCGTTTTGCTTACTCCCGTTACTCCGATGACCCTTGAGCACGCGATAGATTTTATTAAAGAAGATGAGATGGTAGAAGTAACGCCAAAGAGTATTAGATTAAGAAAAGCGACTTTGCCGGCAAATCAACGAAAAAATGCGTGATATTGCTTTTGAGATTGAGTTAAAAATACTTTTTAAAAAATCCGTTCTCGCATTTGGCGGAGAACTGAAAAATACGATTTGCTGCGTGAAAGGGCAAACGGCATTTATTTCTTATCCTTTGTCTGATTTGGAAAATGCGGATAATTATGAAAAATTTCTTTTTTTAATTAAAAATTTGCCGCTTAAGCTCGGGATTTCACCGGAAATTATCGCTTATGACTTACATCCCGACTTTATTTCAACCAAAACAGCTCTACGACTCGATTTGTGGCCAAATGCTGAACGAATAGGTGTTCAACATCATGAAGCTCATATAGCAAGTTGTGCCGCAGCGGAAAAAATATCGAGAAATTTTATCGGTCTCGCTTTTGATGGAACAGGTTATGGAACTGACGGAACAATGTGGGGCGGTGAAATTTTTACCGGCAGCCTTGCTAAAGGATTTGAAAGAGTTGCGCGGCTGATGCCAATCGAACTCCCCGGCGGAATGGCGGCAATTCGCGAACCGTGGCGGCTTGCTCTTTCGCTTGCCAATGCGGTAGGAATTGAGATAAAGAAACCCGTTTCTGTTTCAAAAGAGAAATGGGCTATTGTAAATCAAATGCTGCAGAATAAAAATTTGCAGAAAATCGAAGCATCAAGTTTTGGAAGATTATTTGATGGTGTTTCCGCGTTAATTGACCTTTGCCATTTTGCGGAAAGCGAAGCCGAAGCGGCGATTTTGCTTGAAAATACCGCCGGAAACGTTTTTCCTGAAAGGTATTATCATCTGCCTTCTAAAAAAAATAAAAACGGACTCTTTGAGATGGATTGGCAGCCAATGGTCAGACAAATTCTTAATGATTATAGAAATGGAGTTTCAAAAGAGGAAATTGCGGCGGCTTTTCATGACTCAATCGCAAAAGGGGTTTTTGAACTGTGCATTCAACTGACAACCGACGAAAAAACAATAGTTGCAAGCGGCGGTGTTTTCTTTAATAAACGGCTGACTTCTAATTTAAAAAATCTTTTTGAAAATGCCGGCTTTAAATTCGTGCTGCCGAAGAAACTACCGCCGTCCGATGCGGGCATTTCCTTTGGGCAAGCGGTAATGGCGAGTTATGAAAAAAGTAAATAAATTAATAAATAATAAATTGTAATTAACAATTAATAAATAGTAACATGTGTTTAGCATTACCCGGTGAAATAATAAAATTTGTTGACGAAAACAACGCTCTTGTTAAATTCGGCGGAAGTGAGATTCAAATTAATCTTTCTTTTGTCGAAAACGCAAAAGTCGGTGACTATGTAATCGCGCATTCAGGATTCGCGCTTTCACTGCTTGATACTGAAGAAGCGGAAAAAACTTTTTCCGTGTGGCGGGAATATGAGGAAAGTATGGAGGGTTAGTTTTCGGTGTTCGGTTGTAGCCGCTGCCGCTGGCTGCGGATTCCGGCAAAGCCGGAAAGGTGTTCAGTGTTCGGTAGTTGGTAGTCAGTAAGCAGTAAGCAGTGAGCAGTGTCTATTAAGTCTATAATGTCCATTTAAGAAAAAATGAAATACATTGATGAGTTCAGAAATCCTGAGATTGCAAAAAAATTAATTGCAAGGATTCATAATTTGTCAGAAAAATTACCCGAGCAGAAAACTATTATGGAAATTTGCGGCGGTCATACCGTTGCGCTGTTCAAATTTGGAATTCATGCTCTTTTACCGAAAAAAATTAAACTTGTTTCCGGGCCCGGCTGTCCTGTTTGTGTAACCACGAATAAAACCATCGATAAGTCTGTTTGGCTTGCAAAGCAGCCCGATGTAAAAGTTTTTTCTTTTGGCGATATGATGCGCGTTCCGGGCAGTTTGGGAACACTTACCGACGCGGCTTTTTCGGGTGAAAAGGTGCAAATGATTTACTCGCCTATGCAGGCGGTAGATTTTGCGGCGAAAAATCCTGACAAAAAATGTGTTTTATTCGGTGTAGGTTTCGAAACAACAGTTCCCACACACGCTGCAGCAGTTCTTGCGGCAAAAAACCTCGGATTGAAAAATTTTTCCCTTCTCTCCGCGGGAAAACTCACTCCACCGGCAATGCATGCGCTTCTTGAAGATGAAAAAGTGAAACTTGACGCGTTTATTGCTCCGGGCCACGTAACGACAATTATTGGAGCGGCCGCTTATAAATTTATAGAAGAAGATTTCAAAAAGCCGTGTGTAGTGTCCGGATTTGAGCTTTGCGATTTGCTTGAATCGTTGGTAAGAATAATTGACCAGCTTGTAAATAATGAGCATAAAGTAGAAATTCAATATACACGAACAGTAACTTTTGAAGGAAATAAAAAAGCACAGGAGGTTATTGATAAAGTTTTGAAAGTTGCCGATACTAACTGGCGGGGGCTTGGTCAAATACTGAAAAGTGGATTTAAAGTTAATAATAATTTTGCTGACTTTAACGCGGAACTCATATTTAATATCCCTGATTTTCCTAATGAAGAACCGGCAGGATGCCGTTGCGGGGATGTTTTAAAAGGAATTTGTATTCCTGAAAAATGCGGTTTATTCGGTAAAAAATGCACTCCCGAACATCCGGTAGGTCCTTGCATGGTATCAAGCGAAGGGAGTTGCGGAGCGCATTATCGTTTTGGGAAAGGTTAATTTTTCGATATTTTTCAGTCGTTACTAATTTTTTTACATTATCGTTGGCACTTTGGGAAAATAATTTACATGGATAAATAAAAGTTTTAAGGTCTAAAGCTTGACCCGCTTGAAGCACGGGTCTGAAGGTCTTGTATCCTATTCGTCCTATTTAGTGCTTTCCCGTCAATATTTTTAAAGCTGGAACGATTTTTGCTGTTAGAACTAATAGTTAATACCTTTACAAAGTCATACGGTAAATAAAAAGCAAGAATGTAATAAACAAACCCTTAAAATTCCGGGGGCTTTGTTTTGCTTTTTTACGGCTCTTTTGATATAATCTATAAAAATTACATACTTATACAAAATGGAGTGATATACAGTGCAATCAAATTTTCAAAAATTTATTTACAAGTGGACCGGCAGAATAATATGCCCGGTGTTCCTCTTTACACAATTATTCATTACCTGTCCGGCGGTTTATGCTGCAGGACCAAATGGAATAACAGTCACCGGTACACCTGTCAAAGCCCAAATTAATACAAATGTTTTCAAAGCTCAAATGGATACGAATGTTTTTATTGTCAGTTCAAATACAGGAACTTCGACAAACGTTCAAAATCTCATAACATTAAATTTCGAAGGAACGGACATTCGTACAGTATTACTTTATCTTGCGGAGATAACAGGAGACACAATATTACCCGATAAATCTGTTCGCGGCGATGTAACTATTATCAATCCAAAGCCTGTAACTCCCGCACAAGCCAAGCAAATTATTTTTTCGATTCTTGAGATGCAGGGATTTACAATTGTGAACTACGGTGATTATGTAAAAGTTGTCCGGTCAGGGGACGCAAAATCGCGACCGATTAGAACACTTCAGCCACCCAAAAATACAAAAGAAATGGATAGTGAAGATATTATTCGTACACAAGTTTTATACCCTGAACATATTGCCGCTGAAGATGTTCAAAAATTTATCACTCCTCTGCTTACTAAAGGTGCGGGACAAATAGTTATTAATAAGCCCACCGGAGCTATTCTTTTAATTGATACCGGCGCAAATATTAAACGGTTAATGGAAATTATAGCTTTGGTTGATAAAGTAATCGAAGGCGGACAAATTGATATAAAAATGGTTCCTCTTGATTATGCGGATGAACAAGAGATGTCAACGATGCTTAATAATATTTTTAACGCGCCGGCTTTTACTGACCCTAACGCACAGAAAGTAACCGTAGACGGCTCAGCAGTATCTACCACACCAAGCAAAAAAAAAGCCAAAGCTATTCTTAAAGCTGTAAAAGCTACCGGAGCGGAATTATCATTAGGCAAAGAGATTGGGACAAAGGCGACATTTATAGCTGACACGCGCCTTCATTCTCTTATCATAATTGCGGCAAAGAGAATGTTTCCCATAATTCTTCATATTATTAAAAAACTTGATATTCCGAATACCGAAAAAGATGATACAATTCATATTTATCCGCTGCAGCACGTTAAGGCCGAAGACATAACCGATACGCTTAATAATATTTTCTCGGAATCTACTTCACGATCGTCAAGAAGTTCTACAAGAAATAATTATAATAACCGAAATAATAGAAGCAGTAGGAATAGAAACTCTTCACAAAATAAACTTTCCCGTTCAAGGCCGCCATCAAGAGCACTTTCAAACAGAGCTTCCTCTAAAGGAACAGGTCTTAGTCATCTTGCCGGTAAAGTGGATGTTCTTTACGATGAGCCCTCGAATTCGCTTATTATTATTACTTCTCCAAAATATTATGAAACAGTTAAAAGAATTATTGAAAGACTTGACCAGCGAACACCACAAGCGTGGATTCAAGCCATGATAGTTGAAGTATCCAGGAATAAAGACTTCAATTTTGGTGTTGGATGGAAAAAAATAGTAGAAAGTGGCGACAAAATGAATTTATTTCAAGCTCTTGACACGACTATCGGTCCTGCATTTGACGCGGCGCAACAGGAAATTAAACCATCGAGTCTTGAAGGATTCGCATATGCTTATGGTAAAAAGGATAAGAATGGCGCTTTTGACCCTTACATGACTCTTCAAACCGCTGAAGGTGTAAAAGACATTAATGTTCTTTCCACACCGAGTGTTCTTGCCGCAAACAACAAAGAAGCTTCAATAAAAGTTGGTGAACAATTTCCTATTGCAAGATACAGCCGTGGCGAATCCGGAACAACGCGTGATTTTTCCTATGAATATACAGACATCACAATTGAACTAAACGTTGTTCCGAGAATTAATCGACATAGAGAGGTTGCTCTTGAAGTCGATGTTGATGTAAAAGACAACGGCGGCTCTGCTTATCCTACGGATCCAACTGCTCCGCCAATTATTTTGCAGCGTACTTCAAAAACGGAGGTCGTTGTTCAGGATGGCCAAACATTAGTTATTGGAGGATTGATGAAAGATGATTTTAATTCAACTGTTCAAAAAATTCCTTTTATTGGCGATATTCCTATTATTAAACATGCTTTTCGAACTTATAAAGACGTAAAAAGAAAAATTGAACTGCTAATCTTTATAACCCCTTATGTGGTTGAAAGTGATTCCGAAGGTGATGCACTTACAAAAACCGTGAGAAGCAGATATCGCGGAGCAGACGGTTTCATAGAAAATCGTGACAGAAATCTTTTGTATGATGATTTAAATAGAACAAAAGATCAATTGAATATTTATGATGACTGGCGCTCGTTTGAAAAACATATTGATTTTACCGAAAATTATTTCAACCCGCAGGCCGGTGAAAATGAACAGAAGAAAAAAGATTCTAATGTGGAGTCCAAATATTTCTATCACTTTCAGCACTCAAGCAATACGGATCCTTACGAAGGAGAAATAATAATTCCGACTGACGAAGCACCTTTAAATTCAACAAATCCGGATGAAGAAATTATATCTCCCGATAAAAATGACAGTTCGACAACTCCTCCTGACAAAGATTCTCTGTCTTCTTTGATAGAAAAGGAACGTTTACTTGTCGATAGCGCGAACAAAGAAAATAATTCAAAATAAAATAAGATAAATGAAAATTGATTTGGAAAAAGAACTTGGTCTTAACCAAGCGTCTAACTCTAATAAATTTCCTTGGCTGAAAGTTATTATTTTTTTGTGCGCGGCAAATCTTTTACTTCTGATTATTCTGCTTTTTACTTCTAAACAGAATCTTCCTGCTTCTGTCAATGATTCTTCGTTTATTGCAATGAACAGCCAGTTCATTGCTGACGTTTCTGCACGACTTACAAATATAGAACGATTGCAAAAACTATTACAAATAACTCAAAAAAAAGCAAAAAAAGAATTTTCTATTGTTTCAGCTGATAAAAAAATACAAGATAAGAAAGAAAGAATGAAACAAAAGAAATTGAAAAAATCCGGGCTGACAGATAAAGAAATTAACTCCCTCGATTCTTCACTCCAAAATAACGGCTCGGTCGGAAATATTACCGATGAAGAAAAAAATAATTTGGACGACCTTATTGATCGCGATGAATCAGGAGCGCAATTACTCGCTTATATTCGTGCATTGCCTTCTGCTAACCACAAAAAAGCTGTAATTCAATATTTAAGACAAAAAGGGGAGCAATGGTATAAAGCTACTTTACCACTTTTGGCTGATGACGATCCTGATGCAGATCTTTATGTTAATAATACACGCTATTTTTTCGAGATTATAAGAGATGTTAGTGATAATAGCGCCGCAATAGCTTACGCGGGCAGTAAATTGAATCAACTTGAACTCGCTGTTCAAAAAAATGAATTTAAAAGAATTACAGAAAATGAAAGCCTTAACCGACAAAATGAAATTAGTAAATTAAAAGATGATCTCGCGCATGAAGAAACACCGGAACAGGCGCAAACACGAATTCAACGTGACCGCAGACGTAATAGCATTATTAAGCCATACACTTCATCAAAATTAACTCATCCATATAAATCGGATTGGGATCCAGATCCGCGAGTTCGTGAAAAACAGGGAATTAAATAATCCAAAGAAATATTCAATATTCAATACGCCACAGGCGCACTTTTAAAGCAGAAATTATCAATGATAAAGTAGCGGTGGATTCCATATCCGCCGGAATCCATTAATCCATTAATCCATTAATCCAACAATCCTTTTTATGTCTTCCTCTTATCAAAATCCGCTTTCGGAGCGTTATTCAAGTTCACGTATGACAGAAATTTTTTCTTCACAAACACGCTACAGGACATGGCGCGAATTGTGGATATCCCTCGCTGAAGCCGAACGGGAACTTGGTATTTCTATTACCAAAAAACAAATTACTGAATTAAAAAAATATGTTGCTGATATAGATTTTAAAGAAGTAAGCAAAATTGAACGTGAAGTTCGTCACGATGTTATGGCTCACATCCTCGCTTACGGAAAGAAAGCAAAAACCGCCGCGCCAATTATTCATCTCGGAGCAACGAGTTGTTTTGTTACTGATAACGCGGATTTGATTATTTACCGTGATGCCTTGAGACTCATAAGCGACAGACTTATTGATACAATAAGGATTTTGTCAAAGTTTGTCCGTAAGGAAGCCGCGCGGCCATCCCTTGGCTATACACACCTTCAACCGGCTCAACTTACAACTGTAGGAAAACGTGCGGCTTTGTGGCTTCAGGATTTGCAGCTTGATTATGAACATCTTACTTTTGTACTTAATCATTTAAAATTTAGAAGTATAAAAGGCGCAACAGGTTCACAGGCAAGTTTTTTAGAATTATTTAAAGGTGATAATAAAAAGGTTAAACAACTCGAACAAAAAATCACAATAAAGTTCGGTTTTAAATCCTTTTATGCAGTCGGTGGGCAAACTTATCCAAGAAAAGTTGACGCGGAAATCCTTGCCGCTTTAACCGGTATTGCTCTTTCTGTAAGTAAAATGACCAATGATATTCGTTATTTGCAAAGTGTTCGTGAACTTGAAGAACCTTTTGCTAAAAAACAAATCGGTTCTTCAGCAATGGCTTATAAAAGAAATCCTATGCGGTGCGAAAGAGCTGATTCTCTCGCGCGATTGGTTCTCTCACTTGCCACTTCGCCTCAAATGACCGCCGCAACCCAATTTCTCGAACGTACTTTGGACGATTCGGCAAATCGCCGCATAGCAATTCCGGAAGCTTTTCTCGCCACTGACGCGATTTTATTAATTATTGAAAATATTGCCGGCGGGCTTACTGTTTATCCTGAAATTATAGCTCAACGTGTAAATGAAAACCTTCCTTTTATTGCTACAGAGCCCATTTTAATGCTCGCTGTTTCAAAGGGGAAAAGCAGGCAGAACGTTCACGAAAGAATTAGAATTCACTCTATGACCGCAACAAAAAAAATTCGCAAGGGACAAAAAAACAATCTGGTTGAACTTATGGCTAATGACCCTGAAATTGGACTTTCACTTGAAGAAATTCAAAATGAACTTAATCCGGCTCGCTGCGTTGGTCGAGCACCTGAACAAACGAAAGAATATTTGAAAAATGAGATAGCTCCGTTACTCCGCAAATACAAACGTTTCTTCCCCACAGGAAAAAATATTGTGAAATATTAAAATGAATACAAATCCTATTCATTACTTTGAAATTAATAATATCGGCGGATGCGCTTTCCCACGTTTAGCCAGTCACATTAAATGGTTGAAAGATAGGGGTATTGCTGCTATCCTTACGCTTACTGAAAGATCTTTACCGGTTGAATGGTTAAACGATTTTATTTATCTTCATATTCCAGTCCGCGATTTTTGTCCGCCAACAATTGAGCAGCTTCATCTTTGTGTTGACTTTCTGAAAGACTGTCTTGTCGCGGGTAAAAAACCGGTTGTTCATTGTATGATGGGTTATGGCAGAACAGGAACTATTCTCGCCGCTTACCTCATTTCAGAAGGAATGACTGCGAATGAAGCAATAAACAAAGTCCGTGGAAAACGCCCGGGCGCGATAGAAACTTATGAACAGGAAAACATTTTATTTGAATTTGAAGCAATAGAAAATGAAAATATATAAAAAAATAGAATATAATAAATTTACCTTGTCGGCATTTTTTATTATTTTTCTTTTTGCTGTTGTTGCTTTTCTGCCAAGTTTCAACAGTTCATTTCATCTTGATGATTATGCTCAAATTGCAAATGCGCATTTAGAAAATCTTTCTTTCGCCGGGGTTTTCAAAAACTATCCGGCGACCCGATGGCTTGTTTTTTTAAGTTTTAAAGTTAATACGGCAATTAATGGTTATAATGTTTTCGGATATCATCTTGTAAATTTCCTGCTTCATCTTATTTCTGTATTTCTGATCTTTAAAATTACAGAATTGCTCTTCTTTTTTATTCGCAGAAATATACCTGTCGCAACTTCTTTTATTTCCCCTCAACTCGCCTCAATATTTGCCGCGGCTGTTTTTGCGGTTCATCCTCTTCAATCTCAACCGGTAATTTACATTACTCAGCGGTTAATGCTAAGTGCTTCGTTTTGTTATCTGTTAGCGTTATACAGTCTCGCACGCGGTTATTTACCCGGTAAATCAAAGATAACCGGTTGGCTTGGCGCTGCTGCAGCCTTTCTTATTGGTGCTTTTTGTAAAGAAATAATAGTCACGTTACCTGTTATTTTAATTTTAATGACATGGCTTTTTCTTCAACCTCCTGAATTTAAATCCTGGACCAAAAAAAATTGGTTTTTAACTGCCGGAATTTCATTTCTTATCATAGCCGTTCCGGTCGTCATTTTTATGAATACCATTAAATGGGATTTTAATCAACTTAAAAGCGCATGGCATTCAATAGGCGGCGCGTTATATGTTAATACTCCAGGTCTTACCCGCTTTACTTATATTTTAACGCAAACAAAAGTGGTTTTAAAATATATCGGGCTTTTTATCTGCCCGGTCGGATTACAAATTGACCCTGATATAAAACTTTGCGCGACATTATATTCTCCCGCTTTTATTTTATCATCTGTATCGATTTTGTTTTTACTGATAATTTCATGGTTATTAAGAAAAGCATCTCCATTAATTTTATGGGGATTTTTGTTTTATTTTATCGTTATGCTTCCTCAATCAAGTATTATTCCCACTCCGGATCTTATGTTTGAGCACAGAGCTTATCTTGGTGTGGCAGGACTTATATGGGCTTTTTTAGGTATTGTTTGTTTAATTTCAAGATATATTCACTACAGAAATATTAAATTTTTTATAAGAAGTTTTGCGGTAATTATTATTTTAATCCTCACTTTAATAACTTATAACCGTTCAAATATCTGGAAAACCGAACTGTCACTATGGGCTGACGCTTACAACAAATCACCTAATAAATCGCGTGTTGTAAACAATTATGTAAATGCTTTATTGAATAATAATGATGAATCAAATGCAATAATTATTTTAGAAAAAAAATTAAATGAATCAAAAAGCGTTCCTCCATTTATTGTTACAACTCTCGCTAATATTTACGCAAGAAACGGGAAAATGGAAGAAGCAGGCAAACTTTATTTTAATGCCTTAAAAGGTAATTATAAAAATTTGGAGGCAAGATATAATCTCGCGCTTATTTCACACGCACGCGGAGATCATAAAAATGCTCTTTACCATGCAAAAACTTTATGGAAGCTTTATCCGGAAAATGCAGATGTATATTATTTACTTGGTATAATACATGCGCCATACGCAAACGAATTTACAGCGGCGACAAATTGTCTTTCGGTTTATCTTAAAAAAGACCCCAAAGGTGAAAATACCGCGTCTGTTAAAACTTTAATGAAGATGTTAATTAAGTCAAAAGAAATAGATAAATAGTTATTCGATAATCGTTATCTGTTATTTTGACTCCATTTAAGAGTTTTTGAAATGGACAACTACTTAAAAGTCGGTATTACAATTCCTCTTAAAATCACCCTCTGGCAAAGAATAAATACAATCAATGTCGGTATCGCGCTAAGCACAAGCGAAGCCATAATCATAAAATTGCCGTATTCCTGCTGGAACTGATAAAGGAAAACCATCAATGTCCACATGCTCTTATCCTGGCAGACGAGGAACGCGAACATAAACGCACCGTAAGCGCCGGTAAACGCTCCAAGCGCCATAACGGCAAGAATCGGTTTACAGAGCGGTAAAGTGATAGAATAAAACATTTTCCATTCGGACGCGCCGTCAATAAGAGCCGCTTCATAAAGTTCCGGCGGCAGACTGTCAAAAAAACCTTTCAAAAGAAAAATTCCAAACCCGTTAGCAAGCCCCGGCAATACCAATGCGCCAAAAGTGTTTAATAATCCAAGATCTCGAATCATAAGAAAGTTCGGTATCATCGCAACTTCAGCCGGAAAAGCCATAGTAGCGAGGAAAAATATTAGAATTTTATTCGCGTAAGTCAGACGGAACCTTGAAAGTGCGTAAGCAGCCATTGGATTAATTGTAAGCGAACTCGCAATGCACAAAATAATAAAGATAAGAGTAACCCACAGCGAACGGCCGTGTAAAGCGATATAATTTATAACTGTAGAATAATTTCCAAAAATGTATGTACGCATAATTTGTTTATGTTTTTTCACAAAATCGTAAAACATAATGTCAGGTATCGGAAACATTTCAATCTCATCAAACGATTTATACAAACGACCCATTACATAAGTTGGTCCATAAGCATTATTAAGTTTATTTATATCGCCGTTATAATGTTTTTTCAGGAAGTTTTTATATTCTTCTATCGGTGACCAAATTTTTACTTCATTGAATTTCCGAACATAAACCGGAAGTCCGTTAGTTCCGATTTTCATTTGATTAATATATCTTGTCCACAGGGCGTAATGTTGAGTATTAGTTGGAAATCTTTTTGTCGGAGGATAAAGTTCGCAATATTTTTTAAAAGAATATTTTCTTGATTTTTCCGGTATTTCGTTGTAAATTCCTTTCAAAAAATTGTTCCAGACATTTGTTTCTGTATGTAATTCATAATACATGGAATTACATTTTTCAAAAACAAATCTCTCGATATCCTTACGCGGAGTAACACCAAAATTTATCGCGTCGCTAAGATGAATGTCAACTAAACTACTAAGATTTGTATTATAAATATCATCAAATCGATCAACAGAAATATAAAGAAATCGCGTAAATTTCCACCACTCCATCTCCATCGGATATGGATAAGCCAACGTCGGGTCAAGCGTTGATTTCCATTCCGTCCAATCACGCCATTGAGGAGTATCAGGAACTGACCACAAACGCCACCAGTACGAATCTCTCAGATGCCATATATCGCTAAAATCATCGTAATAAGTTCCCTGCGCGTGATTAAGTTTTTCTATATCATCCGAATATTTTTTCTTCAGAAAAGCTTGATACTTTGTGCTGTTTACAAACGGTGTGTAAAATAATCGCATTGTCTGCCAGTTAAAATACGGCCGCCAATAGTAACATGGAATTGTACGCATATAAATCTGCCAGTCAGCAGAAATGTTTGCAAGCTGATTTGTATCACGTTTGAACAGCGGATCAAGTTCGTTTAATTTAATATCTTCAGCACCAAACCATTCACCGTGATTAAATAAGAAGGGTAATTCTTCTTGATGCTCAGCTTCAACCATATATTTTCTGAATTGCTCACGCTTATCATATAAATATTTCGGAACAATACGAAAATCATTCCAGTCGGCATTGCTGGTGATAGAATTCGCAAGCATAAGCGTAAACGGGTAGACCATAGTTATTCCACCGCCTACGAGCAAGCCATAAAAGAGGGCAAGTAAAAGTCGAACCTTCCAGGATTTTCTTCCTACTTTAGAAATTAAAGACATAGTTTCTATTTATTAATTTCTAATTGATCTAATCAAGCTCCAAAACACAATCCACAAATTTCAAAATTGTATGTTTTTTTGTTCATTGGATTTTCTTTAGGTTAATTAGAAATTAGGTTAATTAGGTTAATTTTATTACTCCGCTTTTTTAAATTCCACTTTGTTAAGAACCTGAAGTTGAATTAATGTAAATCCTATCAACATTGCCCCTAGAATCCACGCTTCGGCTGTTGCATAACCAAATTGCAAAAATAAAAATGAATTGTACCAAATGTCAAGACCAAGCGTCATTGTTTTATTCGCGGGACCACCGGCTGTCATAACAAAGATATTTTGCGCGGCGTGAAATGCTCCGATAAACGCGCCAACAAAACTGATGATTATCAGCGCTTTGATATTCGGAATCAAAACATTCCATAATTTCGCGATAATTCCCGCTCCGTCAACATCAGCCGCTTCGTACTGCTCATCGGGAATTCCTTTAAGCGCGGCAAGATAAATTAAGCAGCCTGCTCCTGTTCCCGCCCAGATTCCCGGAAGAATTACACACATCATCGCGAGTCGCTGATCACTCAGCCATCCGAGAGGCTCTCTTACAGGAGAAATAAAGAAAGCCATAGAGGCGAAAAAGCATCCCAACAGAAAAATAACTGTTCCTGCAATTTTGTTTCCCGCTTTAATCGTTGGTAAACTTGCCGCAATGCAAAAGATTCCCGTTGCAACCGGCAACATAAAATAAACCCATCCGGGCGTTGCCATAAGCAGTTTATTAAGCACTCCCCCATCTGTTGGATTATAAAGCAATTGTTTCCACAAAAACATTGTAACAAGTCCTGTAGTAACACTTGGCAAATAATAAATAACTCTGAAAGTAACTTTTCCTTTCGGAATTTCTGTTAATAAAATTGCAAGAAGAATAGGTGTTAAGAATCCAAGGATAATTGACAAACTGACATAAATAAGCGTTTGCCATAAAAATACGTAAAAATCAGAATTCGAAAATACTGAAACAAAATTCTTTAATCCCACAAACTTTGAATTACCGAGAATCTTGTAATCCTGAAATCCCATCACAAGACCGCGGGCAAGCGGAATATAACTCCACAATAAAACCGAGCCGACCGCAATCGCGAGAAACATCCACGCGCGCAAATGCCGTCCAAAGGTTTTTTCTGTAACACCAAAACCTTCAATACTTTTCTGCGCACCGGTTTTAAGCACATTAACAATCTTCTTTCCGACAAAAAATAAAATTACTATCGTTACCATTAAAAGAAAAATACCCAGACGCTCACGCTGCTTAACTACTTTATCGGGAAGTTTGCCAATAACATACGTGTTGATATGATCCGCGCATTCGTCCAGAACTTTTTTTGGATCTTCTCTCTTGTTTTTATCGAGTGCGAGATCAATGGGAAGTCTCAATTCTTTTGTAAGAACATTTTTGTATCCTCTACAATAAGGTTCCACTTTAGAATTTTTACCAAGTTTCTCAAAAAATTTTATTCTTTCTTTAGGAATCGCTTTATAAATTCCGTTGTAACCGAAAAGCTTTAAATATTTTGGGTCTATCCATTCGCCCCAACCGTTATCAACAAGTGTTTTTACGCGAATTTTCATCGCCTCTTCGCTGCACATAAATTTAATGTATGCCCATGCCGCGTCAGCTTTTCTTCCGCTAATCTGTGAGCTCATCGCAAGATAATGTCCCGCGATAAAACTTACCGGTTCTTCACCATGGATCGAAGGAAAATACGTTACACCAAGATTCGAATCATTATCAGGTTGAACTTCGGACATCAAAGTAATCCACATTCCATATTCGATGCGCTGATTATTATTCATCGGAGTTTGTGATAATATTACTCCGTCATAAATTCTTTTTTTCGTTTTTGGGTCCGACAGGTCAATCTTTTTCCCGCAAACCGGGCAGGAAATTGTTTTCCCGGCTTTAATATCCTCATCACTTAAATCAATTTCAAGATTGAATTTCCCTTTGTGACGCTTGTCTTTACGGTTATCACATCGCATCCACTTTGAAAATTTCATTTTTTGATAAAGTTTTAATGCTTCCGGCCCGCCTTTTTTATTCATTACCATCCGCCATTCAATTTTATGAACATTATCGAGTGAAGCTCCGCATTTTGAACAAATTTCGTGCTTCGGGTATTTCGATATCTTTTCCTCGTAGTCTTTCTGATTATCTATCTCTATGTGATATTTAGAGTAATCGGTAAATGGAACGTGCGATTGTGTTAATGTACCGCATTTCGGACACCTTTTATATGCCTGTACCATCTCTCCACCGCCCGACCAGACGAATTGATGAAAATGCCACCCCTGCCCGGGACCAAGCGGTAGCGCGAAACCATAACGATAAGGAACATTTTGCGGAGTTCCCGGTTCTTTTGAAGGAATCCAGGTGAGTTTTTGAGCGTAGCGATAAAATTCTTCCCAATTTCTCGGACCATGACTTGGGTCAAGTCCTGCCATAACGAAATTTTTACGTCTATAAGTTAACGCCATAACGTAATACATATACGGCGCTGCCATTATGTCGTTATCGTTAACGACTAATTCCCAGATATTGTCCGGTGAGCCAATACCTTTAAACGGTTTTCCGGTTCTCTTAAAATCCCGGTTTATAAATGGAGTAAGCGGCTGAATAAATCCCTGATCAATAAACGCGCCAATCTTTCTTCCGTAAAGATAAAATACATCCGGCGCTAATCCTCCGGCAATAGAAAGATATTCATTCCCTTCCGCCGCGTCGCCTTCAAGCTTCAGCGTGGAAGAAATTTCAACATTTATATTTGTGTATTTATTTAAAAACGAATGGAAAACCGCCAGACGGGCCATCTCCGGCGGCCAAGTAGTATGAACATCAGGAATCCAGGAAATCTTTAGAGTAACGTTTTTATTAGATATATTTTTATCTTCGCCAAAAAGAAATGCAGATGTAATAACTAATAAAATTATAGAAGTTAAATAAAATCGCCTTGGCATATTATTTAAATACTTTTGCCTGTTTATCTATTGTAGTTTTTCTTAAAAATTTATCTACTTCTTTGTGAATATTTTGCAAAAGTTTGGAAATTACGCAAATTTCACCGGAACAAGCCGGGGTTTCAAGTAAACAGACTGCTGTTGGTAGCTTTCCTTCTATAGCTTCATAAATTTCAAGCAAGGTTATTTGTTCAGCAGGTCTTGTTAATAAAAATCCCCCGCTGGGACCTCGTTGAGATCTTAATAACCCGATGTGCGTGAGACGCTGCATAACTTTTGATAAATGCGCGGCAGATACGTTAAATCGTTTAGCAATCTTTGCAGTTGATACAGGCAATTCAGGATATGCTGCAATGTAAATCATTGCATGGATAGCTAAAGTTGTTGCTTCTGATATTTTTAAAATTGTAGCCATTGGTATTTTTTAGTTTTTAATATTATAATGGGTTTTAATTAATTAAATACTACTATACCATATATGGCGACTTTTTTCAACTAATTGCAATTTATACACGTTTTCTATAAAATATATTAAATGACAATTGTATTATTAATTAAACTTTTAATTTCAAAATAAGGATCAAAAATGTCAGAAAAAATACTCGATAAAGTGAAACCAGGCGTGCTTTCAGGCGAAGATGTCCAGGAAGTTTTCAGAATCGCTAAAGAAAATTTATTCGCTCTTCCGGCCGTAAATATCGTTAATTCAGATTCAGCTAACGGTGTGATGGAAGCAGCAGCAAAAGTAAACTCCCCTGTTATTATTCAACTTTCAAACGGCGGCGGCGCTTTCTTTGCCGGAAAAGGGCTTAAACTCGAAGGTCAGGGTTCTCAAATTCTCGGCTGCATCTCTGCCGCAAAACATATCCATCTTTTGGCTGAACAATATGGTGTACCGGTAATCCTTCATACCGATCATGCCGCAAAGAAATTATTGCCGTGGATTGACGGACTTCTTGATGCAGGAGAAAAACATTTCGCGGAAACAGGAAAACCATTGTTTTCTTCCCATATGTTAGACCTCTCGGTAGAGTCTCTTGAAGAAAACATCGAAATTTCATGTGGTTATCTCGAACGTATGAGCAAAATAGGAATGACTCTCGAAATTGAACTCGGATGTACCGGCGGCGAAGAAGATGGTGTTGATAACACCGGAATGGACTCTTCTGATCTTTACACTCAACCTAAAGATGTTGCTTATGCTTATGAAAAACTTAAAGCAATTAGTGATTGCTTTACTATTGCGGCTTCTTTTGGAAATGTTCATGGCGTTTACAAACCCGGTAATGTTAAATTAACACCTAAAATTCTTGATAATTCTCAAAAATATATTCAGGAAAAATTTAACACTCCTGAAAAACCGGTTGATTTCGTGTTCCATGGCGGCTCCGGTTCCTCTCCTGAAGAAATTAAAGAAGCTATTTCTTACGGCGTAATTAAAATGAATATTGATACTGATACACAATGGGCAACATGGATCGGTGTGAAA
>Ga0164318_10002393_pt1 | contig 17407 bp, 14 predicted proteins | sample GuaBasSedimGuay9_FD_113734 | JGI IMG/M metagenome (GOLD analysis project Ga0164318, IMG submission 113734) | Subseafloor sediment microbial communities from Guaymas Basin, Gulf of California, Mexico - Guay9, Core 4571-4, 0-3 cm | ecosystem: Environmental > Aquatic > Marine > Hydrothermal vents...
GGACGAGTTTCTCTTTTTCGGGGCCGTCCCCATAAAGCATATATTCAAAATCGGTTCTTCTCAAAGCAAGGATTTTGACTGCCTCGACAGCATCATGATATCCCTTCATCCGGTCGAACGCCCCGGCGGAAATTATTTTCATTCTTCCTTTTGGCCTGTCAGATACCGCGGCCTGATCGGAATAACTATGGTAACGATCAAGGTCTATCATCGAGCTGATTACCGACACATCGTTGTCGGTAACGCCGCCTGATATCAGCATTTTTTTAATGTGATCCGAGATTGCAATATATTTTATACCGTGTGCCAGATATTTTGTGCGACTCCCAAACCCAATTTTGCCGGAACTGCGACGGGTTACCACCAGCCGCGGCAGGTCATTTTTTGTCAGGAATGTCGCCAGCGTATGAGAATGAGAGTCATGCGCGTGAATCAGATCGATTTCATTGGCCCTGGTAAATTGCCTCAGTTCCCGCTTTTCCAGAAATCGCATAAAATTGGTTCTTGACAGAGGGAAACGATGCTCGATGGTATAATAGGTCTTATCAATCAGCGGTGATTTGTCCGGGCAGGCAAGATATTGACGCACCTTAAATCTCTGCAGATTGTTGATCAACATCGCCACCTGACGCTGACCGCCGCGAAATATTAAACCGGTATCGAGGTGCAAAATTTTAATCATTGCCGATCGGCCTTTTCCAGGGAACGAAGTTTGACACAGCGGGTTACGACTCCGAAAGCGGAAAATAAGGCAATCAGAAATCCTTCAAATCCATCCATAAATCCAAGACCTGTGATATAATGCCTGCAAAATGCGGCAAGGGGCTTGACAACGAACCCTCCAATGTTGAACCTTTTGCCGTCCTTATACAGCTCGCGCGCTTTCAGGGAAGTGTATTTTTCAAATTTCACAAAATAAGTGTCTATATCCGGATATGAATAATGAAGCAGTTGGTTTTTCAAGCGGCCGACATCACCCTCGACTATCACCTTTTCATGTATAAGCGAATCGGTAAACCTGCCCGATTCGCGGCGGAATAACCGCAGGACATAATCAGGATACCAGCGTGAGTGTTTTATCCATTTCCCGAGAAAATTTGTCATTCGCGGGATCTCATATCCATAAAGCGAATCGCTTGATTCCGCAACACCTTTAATCTCTGCCGCCAGTTCTTCGGTTAATTCTTCGTCGGCATCGATCGAGAGGATCCAGTCGCAGGTCGCCCTTTCCACTGCAAATCCCTTGGCCGGCCCAAAGCCGCACCATTCAATGTCATAAACCTTCGCTCCGAACTCGGCCGCGATCTTTGGAGTATTGTCGGCTGACTGCGAATCGACGACGATTATTTCATCGACCCAGGCAATGGAATCCAGACATCTTTTTATGTTGGACTCCTCATTTTGAGTAATAATTACGGCAGATATTGTGCCCATAGTTTTTAACCGGCGTTATACGATACTCTCATAATTGTACAGCTTATTGAACTCGTCAACCACATTTTCCGGCTCGATATCATACAGGTTTTGAATATTTTTTGCCACCACGGCTCCATGTTTCTGCCGGTACGGCCGCCAGAAAAGGAAATTGCGTCGGTGTCCCGAATACAACCCGACCACGGGCACTTTCATTAATCGCGCAATATGCACCATCGATGTATCCGGACTGATAAGCATATCAAGCCGGTTCATTATAGCCGCTACATCGAGAAGCGACAGATTTCTCGGGATCATGCTTGCATCGGCACGGCACTGTTCGATAAGCCGCTCGGCATTGCTACGGTGCTCCATGACACAGAAGATAATAAAACGAAAATTGTCATGTGCCTGCGCCAGCATATTTATAATTCGGGCGTATTTTTCAACAGAAAGCGAACGGGTCGAACTTCCGGCGGAAATATTGACACCGACCAGGAATTTACTGTCATCGGGCAATTCGGCATAGAACGAATCCGCCTTCGATCTTGAATCATCAGGAATATAAACGGGCAAAAAGGGATCGACCGTTTCGGGATCGATTCCCAGCGCCTCGAAAATAAGCAGGCCGTTATCTATATTGTGATCATTACCGTCAGGCTGATATGGACGGCAATAATCATAATATCGGCGAAGCGTGAGTTTACGGGCGGCAACCTGTCTCGATTTATTTCCGATCAACTTGGTCAAGAGCAAACCGGTGGTGGAGTCGTGACAGATCGGATCATAGACGATATCGAACCGTTTCCTTCGAAGCATCATTATCGTGGGCCAGTCTTTCAATACATTTTTTGTATATAGATGTATCCGATCGATCATCGGGTCGTTTTCAATCATCCCTTTATTGCGCGGCGAGGCCATCACCTCGACCTGTATATGCGGATATTTATTCTTAAGGGCATGCATGGCCGGGATGGTCGCAATCATATCCCCCAGCTTATCCGGCCTGAGAAACAGTACCGATTTTACACCGCCGGGATCGATCGGGATCCGTGACGGGTCACCTTTGCGAAGCAGGAGAAAAAACGGCAGATTCAATGTCTTTTTAAACAGGTGTTCGATATGTTTGACAATCTTCGGGGGCATAGTATGATATTTTACTTATTGGCCGACACGGCTCCGACCGCATCTTCATGATTGACGCCGTTTTTGAATTGCATCATATACAGCTTATGATACACACCATCGAGCTTCATCAGTTCTTCGTGTCGTCCCTCCTCGACAATTCGCCCGCGATCTATGACCATAATGCGGTTGGCATTGATAACCGTCGAGAGTCGATGGGCGATCACCAGGGTGGTTCTGTCTTTCATCAGGCGGTCGATGGCCTCCTGCACCAGCAATTCCGATTCGGTATCGAGCGCCGATGTCGCCTCGTCAAAGATCAATATTTGCGGGTTTTTCAGCAAAGCCCTTGCAATGGCAAGGCGCTGGCGCTGTCCTCCTGAGAGACGGACGCCGCGGTTGCCGACAATCGTGTCATATCCATTCTCGAACTCGATTATAAAATCATGTGCATTGGCGGCCCTGGCAGCGTTGATTGTTTCGTCATCCGATATATTTTCCAATCCATAGGCGATATTATGGCGAATCGTATCATTAAACAGGTATGTTTCCTGTGTCACAATCCCAAGGAGATTACGTAGCGATGTCAGTTTCAATTCTTTAATATCGACACCGTCGATTGTGATCCGTCCCTGCTGGGGATCGTAAAATCGCGGGAGAAGATCGAAAAGAGTCGATTTGCCGGCACCCGACGGGCCGACCAGCGCCACCACCTCGCCCTTTTTGACCTCGAACGAGACGTTATCGATTATCAATTCACGGCCATTATAAGAAAATGAAATATTTTCATAACTGATGGTCGATTTGAACTGATCGATATTCTTCGGCGCGGTAATTTCTTTGACCTTGACGGGCGTGTCGATAATGCCGAAAATTCTCTCTGCGGCCGCCATTCCCTCCTGTATCTTGATATGTATCCGGAAAAGATTTTTGACCGGTTTGATCATGGCAAACATGGAAATGATAAAGGTCATGAAATCACCGGCATCCATCTCCCCGCCGCCTTCGATAATACGTGTCCCCGCGTAAATCAAAATGACAATACCGGCGCCGATAATCAGCACTTCGCTGACCGGCGAGGCCAGATGGCGGATCCGGGTCATGCGAACCAGCGCCATGAAATAATCATTGGTAGCCTTGAAGAACTTTTTAATCTCGAATTTTTCCATGGCATATGCTTTGACAATACGGATATTCGAGACCGTCTCCTCCAGCACCGAATTAACATCGGCCATTTTCTCCTGGGAGCGCGTGGAATACTTGCGCAATTTTTTCCCCATCCAGTAAATGAAGCCGAAAACAATCGGCATGACCAATGCCGCGAGGATGGTCAATTTCCATGACAACAGGATCAAAAAGACCGACAGCATGAGAACTGTCAGAGTATCGATCACCAACCGGTTAAATCCAAGATCGATAGTCTCGTTGAGGACAAGAACATCATTGGTCACGCGCGAGACAAGCTGCCCGGTTCGCTGGCGATGGAAAAAGCTGATCGATAATTCCTGGTACTTGACAAACAGATCATTACGGAAATCCCTTATAACCGATTGCTGAACAAAGGCCATGAAGAATCCCTGGAAATATATGAAAAAGTTTGAGGCAACACCGATGAGAAGGATCACGACACAGAAGTTAATCAGGGTTGCTTTGCGGGTCTGGCCGGTCAACAGGTCGTTCAGTTTATCTTTAATACCGTTTTTTGTCCGGGCCAGGAAATCAAGTTCACCTTCCAGTTTGTTGACGATATCGTCCTCGTACCCGGCTGTTTCCTGATTGGATGTCTGAGTTTGCTGTACGACATCCGGGCCGGCTGAGGGATTCTTTTCGATTTGGGATGTCTCAAAGAGGGTCATCAGAAGCGGACCGGCCATCCATACCAGAAGTCCGGCAAAGAGAGCGTGAAGCGCCGCCGAAAGAGATGATACGATAACATGAAACCAGTATGGTTTCAGCCGTCGGAATGTCCTGCCTATCAAATTCATACTAACAATTATACCCTCTTTCCGGACAATTCTGTCGGTTCGGAAATAATAAACTTTTAATATGCGAATTGATAACGAAAAGTCAACCGCCGGGACAGACTAAAGATCGATTCTCACAGCCTCGGGCGGAATGGGAATAATAAATTTCTCGGCCGGGATGTTGATATCCAGCCTGTGTTTGCGGCGTTGCGCGGTCAGGCGGAAGGTCTCATCCCTGTTTGAAAATTGGATTTTTTCCAGAAGAAATCTGTTGTCTTTAAAATCATATTCGAGCCTGGCACTTTCGGCACAATTTTTCGATTCCAGGCGGAATTGCTGTTTTTTCCCCTTATCGTTAAGAACGGTAACATAGAAATCGGCCATGGAATATTCGAGTTCGACCGGCCGCATGACAAACAAGTCTATAAGCATCTGCTCCAGGTTATCCTGCTCGGCACAGCTTTTATATATTAGCTCATTCAATTTGCCGGAGAAATACTCGTTCTCGGTCGGGAAATAAATAACAATCGAGTCTGATACTGCCAGACCTTTGAGAACACCTTTGCCGAGGTATCCGCGGGCAAACAGCGCGAGACTGTCGTTTTTACGGTAAACATCGAGCCTTACCGAATTTTTTTTGCCCTCACGATATATCTTGACATCATAAAGGAAAGCATCGCCCTTCCCTTCGGTATAATTGAATTCAGATTCGACAGGTGATTGTACAGAGGGTTTGCGCGAAGCAAGATTACAGCCCCCCAGAAACAGAATCATAATAAATACAAATATCGATTGTATCCAGTGTTCGTGAATCATCAGTAAATGGCAACTCCCGCAAAGAGATTGACAAAGATGCGGATAAACGGCCCGAGAATAATCCAGAATCCCCCGACAATAATCAGCAGCATCAAAACAAATGGAGCAAAGCGTTCGAACTCATCAAGTTTCGGTCCAAATCGGGGCGGTAAAAGCGACCGAAGAATATGTGATCCATCGAGCGGAAACAGCGGAATCAGGTTAAAAAACGCCAGCGAGACATTGATTATTACTCCAATCAGGAAGAATTCCACTATGGGTTGCGGAACCGGCAGAAAGCCGCCATAAGCCATGCGGAAAAGAAATCCGAATATTGCGGCCAGCCCCATATTCGACAGCGGCCCGGCGGCGGATATCCAGAGATCTGCCTGTCTTGGATTTTTCAAATTATACGGGTTGACCGGTACCGGTTTGGCCCAGCCAAACCGAAAGCCGGATAAAAACATCATAATCGTTCCAAAAAAATCAAGGTGGGCCAGCGGATTGAGAGTCAGCCGGCCCATATCCTTGGCTGTCGAATCGCCGAACCGATAGGCAATGTACGCATGAAAAAATTCATGCACGGTCAGCGAGAAAAATATTGCCGGCGCCGCAATCAGGGCCCGTCTTAAAAAATCTGCGTCAAACAATTAACTACTCACTTATCTCAAGCATAAATTCCGCGAAGTTGAACAACATCGGCAACCTTCTGAATAGCGACCATAAAGGCGGCCAGTCTCAGATGCGCTTTGTTTTCCAAAGCCACTTTGAGGACATCATTAAAGGCATTTGTCATAAACTGCTCAAGCCGCAAATTGACCTCTTCCTCGGTCCAGAAAAATCCCATGCGATCCTGAACCCATTCAAAATAGGAAACGGTCACCCCCCCGGCATTGCAAAGGATATCAGGAATGACAAAAACATTGTTTTCCTGCAGAATTGGATCGGCATCGGGGGTCACCGGGCCGTTGGCGCCTTCGGCTATGATTTTGGCCTTGATATGAAATGCATTTTCGGCTGTAATCTGGTTTTCCAGCGCCGCCGGAACGAGGATGTCAACTTTTGTATATAAAATCTCATCCTTATCGAAAGCCTTCGCCCCGGGAAATCCGCCGACTTTTTTATTTTCTTTGACATATTCGATCAGCGCGTCGATATCAATCCCATCGGGATTGTAAAGGCCGCCGAAAACATCGCAGACATGGGTCACTTTGACCCCCAGCCGCTGGAGGAAAAGCGCCGCAACCGAACCGACATTTCCGAATCCCTGAACCGCGGCGGTCGATTTTTCCGGTTTCATATTCAGATGCTTGAGAGCCTCTCGCACGGTGAGGACAACCCCGGCGCCGGTTGCCTCGCGACGGCCGAGCGAACCGCCCAGAACGACCGGTTTACCGGTTACAACCGATGTCACGGTATGATTCGAATGCATCGAGAAAGTGTCCATGATCCAGGCCATGGTCGTCTCATTGGTATTCACGTCGGGAGCGGGTACATCTTTCTCCGGACCGATAGAATCCATGAGAGCCGCGGTATAGCGTCGTGTCAACCTCTCCAGCTCGCCCAGGGACATCTGTGACGGATCGCAGATTATACCGCCCTTACCGCCGCCGAAGGGAATTCCGACAATGGCGCTTTTCCAGGTCATCCAAGATGCCAGGGCCTGTACCTCATCCAGTGTCACATCGGGATGGTATCTTATTCCGCCTTTGGCCGGGCCGCGAACAATACTGTGCTGGACCCGGAAGCCGGTGAACATCTTAAAGGTTCCGTCATCCATCCGGACCGGTAGTTTGACAATTGTGCTTTTGCGCGGGTATTTGAGAAATTCCAGCAAGCCGGGATCAATATTCAGTTTTACCGCCGCCTGATCGAACTGCTTCATTACATTTTCGAAGGTGGAAACCGGAATGGTAACAGATTTCAAGCGCTTGCGATTAGCCATCTTTTCAAAATCTCCAATATAAATAAAACCTATTTATTTCTGATTGATACGTAATTTGAACCAGCCTCATAAAATCGCCATTTTTTTTCAACCGCCTTTTTTATACCTATACGACTGCTGTTCTCTATTCGGGCAGGACGAAAGCCCCGATCCTCAATAAACAGTATATCCCCAACAAGATCAAGGCCGTTATGTTTCCGGCTGAGACCAAAGGCCTTGCATAATTTACCAGGTCCGCTTGTTAATCCGTTATTCTTTTTGTTATCGAATTGCGAAAGCATAATCTCGACACCCTCGACCGGCTCAGCCCCGCGTATCAAAACAGCCGCCGGGAAACCTTCATTCTCCGTGACGACATTCAGGCAATGATACATGCCGTAGATAAAATACACATAGCTGTACCCGCCGGGACCATACATAACCCCGTTGCGATCGGTTCTTCCCACCGCGGCATGGCAGGCCGGGTCGTTTTCACCGATATAAGCCTCGACTTCCACCAGTCGCGCCGACAGAACCTTCCCCCCTGTTTTGAACACCAGGTATTTCCCGATCAAATCACGTGCCACATCAAGTGTCGGGCGAAGATAAAATTCTCTATTAAGTTTACGCGCGGTCAACGACATCGATTTATTTACTCATTGCAATAGGGGAATAAATCATAGGCGATCATTTTGGCCACCTCGAAATCATAGGCCACTTCCGACGGACGATGAGCATCGGAGCCGATAGAAGCAATACGCACGCCTGCTTTGCGCGCCGAATTGACAATCTCCATGGTCGGATAATACTCGGTGTGACCCTTTCGAAGAGCGGCGGTATTTATTTCCATCCCGACATCATGTTTGACCATGGCCTCGAATGCCGGTTCGATGCGGCCGCGATGGCCAGTCAATATTTCATCTCCGTAATATTTAAGACCGTGCCATTTATACATGTCAATATGCGCGACGGTGTCGAAAAGGCCGGATTCAACCATCTGCTTGACCAGCCCGAAGTAATCTTCCACAAGCTTTTCAAGGGGAATATCGCCATATGCCCTTTTTATACTCTCTTCATTGCAGATACAGATATCGCCGACTTCATGAACCGCCCCAAGTTTATATTCGAGAGGATATGTCTCGATCAATTTCTCGATTTCATCCTCACATCCCGGATAGTAGCCCGCTTCTACCCCGCATTTGACCACCATCGGCGATTCTTTCTGAGCCGTCTCGACCGCCCTGACATAATGACCGAAATTTACAACGGAATTCAATTTCAGTTCACCATCAATCCTTATGGATCTACCCCATTCGGAATCAATCGGATTTGTATCGTAGTGGGTTGTAAAACATATCTCCGAGAGGCCCTTTTCCCTGGCCGCAAGGCAGAAATCTTCAATACTTCCTTCGGCATCAACCGAAAAATCGGGATGGATATGATAATCGGCTAAGGCAACATCATCGCTAAACATAAATTATATCCTGACTGATTATACAAATCTGTTTCCGGTTAAAAATGGATTGTTTTTTCTTTCCTGACCGATGGTCGTGGCGGGTCCGTGCCCGGGATAACAGATAATATCATCCGGAAGGGTCAGGATATTGCGTTCTATGGAATCGATCAATTGCTGGAAATTACCGCCGGGAAGATCGGTCCGTCCGATCGAGCCGTTGAAAAGCGTATCTCCGCAAAAAATATATTTTTCGGCAAAAAAGCAGACACCGCCGGGCGAGTGTCCGGGAGTGGCAAAAACCGAAAATGTAAGCGATCCGACCCTGATAATGTCTTTATCGCCAATCACATGATCGGCCGGTGGACATGTGATTTCAATGCCGAAATAGGCCGAGACATTGGCCGATGGTGATTCCAGCATGGCCTCGTCACCCCGGCCGATATATATCGGTATTTTCAGCTTCTCTTTGATAGGTTTAACGGCCGCAATATGATCCGCATGACCGTGGGTCAGCAGAATCGCGCCGGCGGCAATTCCCAGTTTTTCGATACGATCCAGGATTCGTTCATCTTCATCACCCGGATCGATAATTACTCCGTTTTTATCCTTTTCGCTCCAGACCAGATAACAATTGGTCTCAAAAGGACTGACTGCCAGTGTTTCAATTTGCATAGTTCTTATACGACAAGCCTTTGTAGTTTAAGGGGTAAAATATCCATTAAAGACCTTTTGTCAATTAATTGTTGACCAAGGGCAAAATTACATCAAAGAGCCGGTTCATCTCGTAATTTTTTTGGGTTCCGATTTGTCATAAATGTTTTTTTTAAATCCACTTTTATACTATAATACCGATTGACATTTGAAAAAAAGAATATATATAATGTCGAAGAGGTTCAATATATGATAAACGATATACGAGATCACATAACTGATTTAAGCACACGACTTTCCAAACTTGCGAGGTTTCTTTGACCTCGACTTACGTCGTGAAAAAATTAACAAGTTAGAAGAAAAAACGACCGACCCGGATTTCTGGAGCGACAATCAGACCGCGCAGGCAGTGCTTAAAGAAATATCCGATCATAAAAAGTGGCTCGAAAAGATTGACAAGCTTACTTCTGATCTGTCCGACCTTGAAGAGTTGGCTTCATTGACTGATGATGAGGATTCCGGCGGGCAGGATGAGATCCGGAGCTCACTCGACGATCTTGATGCAATCCTTGATAAACTCGAATTTACCACCCTTCTTTCGGGCCCCGATGATGCCCGTAATGCCATTCTGACTATACATCCCGGCGCCGGCGGCACCGAATCACAGGATTGGGCCGACATGCTGTTTCGGATGTACAACCGGTGGTGCGAATTGAAGCGTTTCAAGGTAACGCTTCTCGATTATCAACCCGGTGAAGAAGCCGGATTAAAATCGGCCACAATGGAAATTGAAGGCGAATACGCTTACGGTTACCTGCGGGCCGAATCAGGAGTTCATCGACTGGTAAGGATATCGCCGTTCGATGCCAACAGCCGACGGCACACGTCTTTTGTCTCTATATATGTATATCCCGAGGTGGATGACAATATCGAAATAGAGATAAACGACGAAGATCTCAGGATCGACACGTACCGGGCCTCGGGCGCCGGGGGTCAGCATGTCAACAAGACATCATCTGCTGTCAGAATCACCCACATCCCCACCAATATCGTCGTCCAGTGCCAGAATGAACGAAGCCAGATAAAAAACCGGGCGACGGCCATGAAAATGCTGCGTTCTCGTTTATACCAGATGGAACTGGAAGAACAGCGCAAAAAAAGACAAAAAATGGAACAGTCAAAAAAGAAAATAGAATGGGGCAGTCAGATACGGAGTTATGTTTTCCACCCTTATAACATGGTCAAAGACCACCGCACCAATGTGGAAACATCCAACATTCAGTCTGTTATGGACGGTGATCTCGATCAGTTTATAGAGGCATTTTTATCCGACCCCGATTTTAGAGATATTTAGTTTTATGCATGAATTCATTTCTTATTTGAAGGAGTTCTTAGAATGTCAGACGAATCATTCAATATACTTGATTCCATAAAAGAAAAAGCCAGGGCCAGAAATAGAAAAGTCGTTTTGCCGGAAGGCACCGAACCGCGGGTGATCGACGCCGCGAAGATTCTGGTCGAGGAGAAAATCGCCTTGGTCGTACTTCTGGGCGACAAAGACAAAATTGCCGAACTGGCCAAAGATCAGGGATTGGATATTGACAGTGTGGAGGTCATCGATCCTGCAAAATCCGATCTGATCCCCGAATTTGCCGAAGCTTATTTTGAGAAAAGAAAGCATAAAGGTATAACCGAAGCGCAGGCTGAAGAAACCGTCAAGAATGAATTGTTTTTCGGCGCTTTAATGGTTGACAGCGACATGGTTGACGGATGCGTGGCCGGTTCGATAAACACGACCGGCGACGTTATGAGGGCGGCGATACAGGTAATCGGATTGGCGCCGGGAATCAATACTGTTTCGGGAGCCTTTATGATGACTCTCCCGCAATATCGCAATGAAAACAATAAGATATTTATGTATGCCGACGGCGCGGTGGTGCCCAATCCAAATTCGGAACAGCTGGCCTCGATTGCAGTATCGACGGCGGAAACGATGCAAAAACTTACCGGGCAGGAACCAAAGGTGGCGATGCTGTCTTTCTCCACTAAAGGTTCGGCCAAACATGATGATGTCGACAAGGTTCTGCAGGCCCTGGCAATGGCACAGAAAGAGCGGCCGGATCTTCAAATCGACGGTGAACTTCAGGTCGATGCCGCCATTGTACCAGAAATCGCAAAGAAGAAAGCCCCGGGATCGAAGGTTGCGGGCGATGCCAATGTCCTTATTTTTCCTGATCTCGATGCCGGTAATATCGGTTATAAGCTGACCCAGAGACTGGCCGGGGCCACCGCCACCGGGCCGATTGTCCAGGGATTGCGGCTACCGATGAACGACCTGTCGCGGGGCTGCTCGGCGCAGGATATCGTTGATGTAACAGCGATTGCAATGCTTATGAAATGATAGATGAGCCGGTTGTAACGGCCAAAATATCGGTTGACATTACCGGCCGGAAAGTGTTTCTTTTGGGTTTAATTTTAACAATCCGGCGGCGGTAAAACGCCGCCTTAAATCATTCTGGTAGGAGAGTGCCGTTGTGAGTTCCCTCATCATAATTATTATTGTCGCCGTTGTCGTGGTTGCGGCGATTGCGTTTATCATATTGAAAAATTACCGAAAAGTCGGTCCCAGCGAGGTGTTGATTATCTCCGGGGGCAGAAAACATACGGTCACATTGCCGGACGGTTCGACCCGGCAGGTGGGGTACCGCATACGAATCGGCGGCGGTACTTTTGTTAAACCATTTATCGAACAGGCTCAGGTTCTTCCGTTGGAAATCATCCCGATGGAATTCCAGGTCGATGATGCCATTTCCACCAATGGTATCCGGTCAACCGTGAAGGGCACGGCCGAGGTCAAAATCGCCGGTGATGAGGCCTCGATTCACCTGGCCGCCGAGCAATTTCTGGGCCGGCCGTTATCGGACATCCGAGATGTCGCTCTTCGTACCCTTGAAGGTTCATCGCGCGCCCTGATCGGCACCATGCACCTGGAGGCAATTAACAAAAATCGTAAAGACTTCGCTAAGGCGGTATTCGACGATGTCGGCGAATATTTTGCCAACATGGGTTTAAAACTGCTCTCTTTCAACCTCAAAGAAATCACCGACCCGTCTGGCTATCTGGAAGCTCTCGGGAAACCGAAAATCGTCCAGGCCCGGCGTGATGCCGAGGTGGCCGAGGCCGAGGCGGCCCGAGACGCCATTATAAAATCGGCCGAGGCCAAGAAAGAGGGAGACATCGCCAAGATTCTGGCTGACACCGAGGTCGCGAAAGCCAATCAGGATTTTGAATTGAAGCGGGCCGAACTCCAGAAAGATTTGAATTTCAAAAAAGCCGATGCTGATTTTGCCTATGAGTTGCAGAGAAACAAACTGAGCCAGGAACTCAAAGCCGAAGAGGCCAAGGTCAAGATAATAGAAAAAGACTCCGCCATTGTATTGGAGAAAAAGGAAATCGACCGGGTCAAGCAGGAGCTCGAAGCCAAAGTCATTAAACCGTCCGAAGCCGAACAGTTCCGCCTCGAAGCGGAAGCCAAGGGTATGGCCGAGGCCAAACGAATACAGGGCATGATCGAAGCCGAGCTGATCGAGAAGGTCGGCCGGGCTGAAGCCGAAGCTATGCGGCTCAAGGCTGAGTCGTGGAATACTTACTCACAGCCGGCTGTCCTGCAAATGATCTTCGAGAAACTGCCCGACCTGGCCAAGGAAATGGCCACACCGCTGTCAAAGATTGATAAAATAGTTATGGTCTCCAATGACGGTAAGATGGGGGCCTCCAAGATTACCGGCGAGGTGGCATCGATGATGTCGCAGTTGCCGACCGTGGTAAAATCACTCTCCGGTTTCGATCTTGAACATTGGCTAAAGAAACTTGGAGACAAAAATAAGGACGACAAGACCGAGACTCCGCCCGAATCGTCTTCGGCAGACAGTCAGAAGTAAGGGGTAAGCGATGATATCCAACAGAATCGGACGTCTGGAACTTTCCCCGACTCTCCGTATCAATGCCAAGGCCAAGGCGATGAAAGCCGACGGCGTTGATGTCATTGATTTCTCCGTCGGGGAGCCCGACTTTCCCACGCCGACCGACATAAAAAATGCGGGCAAAAAGGCAATCGACGATAATTTTACGAAATACACCGCCAATGACGGTATCCCGGAATTAAAAGCCGCCATCAGGGCGCGTATGAAAGAAGATCATGGACTTGAATATTCGAACAAGGAAGTAATTGTCTCCAGCGGCGCCAAACACAGCCTTTACAATCTGATGGTAGCCATCCTTAACCGTGACGAGGAGGTCATTATCCCCGCACCCTACTGGGTTTCCTACCCCCAGCAGGTACTCATGGTCAAAGGAAAACCGGTCATTGTTCCGACTAAAGAAGAAAACGGATTCTGTCTTACGCCCGAAGAGTTGAAGGCCAATCTTAATTTCAATACCAAGGCAATAATTATAAATAACCCGAGCAACCCGACTGGTTCGGCTTACACCCGTGATCAATTGAAAGAGATTTGCGAGATAGCGGCCGCGGAAGGACTCATCATTATCGCCGATGAGATTTACGAGAAGGTCATATACGATGACTACCGATTTACATCCGTAGCATCGTTGGGCGACAGGATTAAAGAAAAAACCGTCATAATCAACGGCGTTTCAAAATCATATTCGATGACCGGGTGGAGAATCGGATACGCCGCAGGACCCGCCGAGATTATATCGGCCATGGCCATTATCCAGTCACACACTACTTCCAACGCCAATTCGATCGCCCAGAAGGCGGCCGTCGAGGCATTATCCGGGCATCAGTCCGAGATCAACAGGATGGTGGCGGAATTCCAGACCCGGCGCAATTACATGCTCAGCAAACTTAACCGTATCCCGGATATATCATGTCATCAGCCGCAGGGCGCTTTTTACCTCTTCCCCAATACATCGGCTTATTACAACACCGAGTTCGGCGGAATGAAAATAAGGAACTCTTACGGGCTTTGCTATTACTTGCTTAAAGAAGCGGCGGTGGCCCTGGTACCGGGAAGCGCTTTTGGCGCCGACGATAATATCCGCCTGTCCTACGCTACCTCGATGGATAAGATCGAAGAGGGGACCGATCGCATTATCGAGGCGATGGCGAAGCTGACGGAGTCGCCTAAATATAAACGGGTGGCCATGCAGAATGTCATGACACATCCCCGCAGCAATGTCGAGATGGATACTGCGATTTCTGTCGATGAGCGTGATGCGCTGGTGCAGGAGGCCGAGGCCAACCTGCCCTTCGACCGTTATTTCGAATGGAACGCCAATATCAACGGGATAATCATACAGTTGCGGACAAATGTCCCGCACCTTTATGATTTCTGGGTCGAAAACTGGTACCCGGCACAGCTGGAATCCGATCTTGAACCGCACGGTATCATTTATGCCGTTGACGGTGTTCCCGGACGGACATCATACGGCTACTATTGCCCGGAGATGCGAACAGCGATCCTTTTCAATACCAGTTACTACGGACAGGTTCGCAGTCTTGCCCTGGGCATGGTGGCGCAGGCCAGCGAACGCCTGCTCGACGTTCATGGTGTCAGGGCGGCCTGTGTCGATTACAATGGGCGAGGCCTGGCGCTGATCGGACCCAGGGGGTTGAAACGCGGCTCGTCATTTATCAGATTGCTCGAGGACGAAAAAGCCCGTTTCCTGACCAACGACTGGGCATTTGTCCGGTATCGCGGGAATGAAGCTATTGCCGACGCCCCGGAACGTAAATTTTATTTCAAGACAAATATCGCTCAGAATTTCCCGCATTACGGGCGAATATTCGATCGCAGTAAGTGCGAGAATGTCGTCACAACGCGTGCCGATTGGACGAATATGAAAGAGCTGGTCGATGAATGCCCTCTCGACCTCGGCGAGCCATATTGTTACTGGGGCAGTACCGATTCGAGGGCGCTGGTCGATCCGGCCTGGATTGGCGGCCCGAATAAATATGTCAAACGGTCACATTTACATAGTGTTGTCATGCTCCATTACGAACCCAATGCTCCGGCGGTGGAAAAACTCTCTGTTGAAGGGGCTCTTGATTTTATCACTGCCGGTAAATATCGCCTGCCGTCAGGCGCGGGTATGACGCCTTACAAGGAACAACCCTTCTTCAATCCGTATATCCTTGGATCGTCGGTCGATCAGGAAGACCTGCAACGCCGCAATTTCCACCAGTTGTTCCGTGTGACAAACGCCTATAAAGTGAATATCGCATCGATTCCGCTGGAAGCGCTCAAGGCGCGGCTGCGGGAATTGGTATAGAGGAGGTCAGGATGGCTAATACACTGGGGATAGTAAAACCGGACGGTGTTCGCCGAAAACTGGTCGGAAATATAATAAGCAAAATCGAGAAAGCCGGCCTGGTAATTCGCGGCCTTAAAGTCCTGAAACTGACAGTAGAACAGGCCGAGAAATTTTACGCTGTCCACGAAGGCAAACCGTTTTATCGGTCGCTCGTAGAATTTATGTCATCCGGACCGATCGTGGTTATGGTTATCGGCGGGCATGGATCGATCGAACAGTGGCGCGAATTGATGGGCGCCACCGACCCGGCCAGGGCCAAATACAATACTATCCGGCGAGAATACGGCACCTCGGTCGAAAAAAATGTCGTTCATGGTTCAGATAGTGAAGAAACGGCCAAAACCGAGGTTGCTTTCTTTTTTACCGATGATGAAATTCTGCCGAAGGGTGCCTGAACATGTCCGATTCGTTATACAACACCGGTTTATATGCCCGGTTTGCCCGGGATCTCAAGCGTCATGTAAACGGTCCCAATATAAAAGACGTTAAACTTGAGGATTTGCGCGAACCGGCGATTCAGACCGGTACGCAGACTAAGTTCGGTTCATGGGGCTGGCGTTCCGCGGTATCAAGCCGTATTGCCGAAAAAACAGTCTATCTCGGCTCGGAAAAAGTTCGGGAATACCATCTTTCCGATAATAAGCGTAAGATAATCTCCAATGCTCCTGACGAACTTGACAAAGTCTTACATTTGATGGAGTCTCTCCCCTTTTACCGGCTCCGTCGGCAGATGGGCGACAATTCGGAATATAACCCCAAGTGTAATCTGTACATATCGACTGCCGATTTGAAAAACTCGCGGCTGGCCTATATGTGGGGTCATACAATGGGCCCGATTACGAAAGCGCCCGGCCCGGAATTTACGCTTATTCATATTCCCGAAGAACACCATATTCGGCAACAGGTACTGATGCTTCCCGATCACAATATAACCCTGGTTCTCGGCTCCGATTATATGGGCGAGGACAAAAAGGGTTTCCTGCGGAACGGCATGTACGCCGCCGATGCGCTTGGGATGCTCGGGCTTCATGCCGGAACCAAGGTAGTTGTCATCCGCGATGCCAAAACCGATAAATTAAAAAGGTATGGCGTTTTTCTGTTCGGGTTATCAGCCACCGGTAAAAGCACCTGGTCGTGCCACCAGCTTGGATTAAACTGGAAGAAGGGCGAACGAACCCTGGTCTGTCAGGATGATATCTGCTTTTTAAAGAATGACGGTTCGGCGTACGGCTCGGAGTATAACTATTTCGTCAAGACCGATGTGGATGCCAGGCTTCAGGAATCAATGTATAACGCCCTGGTGCATAAGAGCGCGCTTTACGAAAACGTTATGATCAATGCGGAAGGCCGCCCCGATTTTCTCGATGAAAATCTCTGCGGGAACGGCCGGGCGGTCATCATGCGCAAACAACTCAAGATCAAGCGAGGTCACTGGCCGTTTGCCATGAAGAACATTTGGTATCCGACCCTCAATCTTCCGTCTGTTGATGAACTGGACGGTGTCGTTTTTGCCTTTATCACGCGCCGGAATACAATTATGAATTTCGCACAGCGCTTAACACCGATTCAGGCGGCCCTGGCTTACCTCTGGGGAGAATCGAGCCACAGTTATGCTTCCAATCCAGCCAAGGCGGGTGAGTCGGTCCGCACAGTCGGGACCGATCCGTTCATTGTCGGTTCGCGGGCGCATAAGGTCAACATGTTTTACAAAATCATAATGGACCTGGCATCGAATTATCCCGA
>Ga0164318_10002395_pt1 | contig 17404 bp, 24 predicted proteins | sample GuaBasSedimGuay9_FD_113734 | JGI IMG/M metagenome (GOLD analysis project Ga0164318, IMG submission 113734) | Subseafloor sediment microbial communities from Guaymas Basin, Gulf of California, Mexico - Guay9, Core 4571-4, 0-3 cm | ecosystem: Environmental > Aquatic > Marine > Hydrothermal vents...
ATTAATCAGCAATTTCAAGAAGATGAAGAAAATGATGAAAAAAATGAACCCTGGTAAAATGAAGAAATTTAGGGGAATGGGGGATGTTGCAAAGATGTTTGGTGGATAGATTAAGAGACTTATTCATATTTTTGGTTTAATAAACTATTAAAGAATGTAATCTTTCAAATGCTTGTTTATTGTTTTCCCATTTTAACAGGTTTAATGCTTCTTCAAAATCAACCCATTTAAATTCTTCGTGCTCGATACAAATATTATTGTCAATTGAAATAACAGTTTCAGGATGAACCTCAAACCCATAAACATATTCTTTGATAGCTGGAATTGGTTTGCCTGTTAAATAATGTTTATTTATCTCGAAAGTAAATATTTCTTCCAGCACTCTAATAATATCTTTTTTTGAAATATTTGTTTCTTCTAAAAGTTCGCGATAAGCTCCATCTAGTTTTGAGTTATCTTCTTTTTCCAGTCCTCCGCAAACAGGCTGCCAAAAACCGCCTTTCTCGGATATTCTCTTAAGCAATAGAAATTCTAAATTATTCTGGGTTTTCCTGAACACTATGCATTCAAGTTGAACTTTTCTCATAAAAATTTTATTAAATAATATTATAAGATTTAAACAAATTAAATTCGTATTCAAATTCTTCTTTTGATTTTGATCTATGAATTGCATTTTTCAAAATTAATAACCCACTTTTCGTTGAGTCTACCCCTCCCCCATATTTATATCTTAAAGTATTTTTTGCACAAATTCGGGGATCTGAATATTTACCAACAAATTCAAAAAAATACTTAATTACCGATTCTCCCTGTATAATTCCAAGTTCACAAGGTGCTTCTAACATATACTCAAGAAGAGCTGGATAATGAGATTTACCTAAGTCCATAGGATATAATTTATCTATAAGTTCTAAATCAAAATCCAATAGAGTTGTTTGTATTATTTCAAAATAAACAGAAATATCTTCTTTAATTTTCTCTCTATTGAAATAACCATCTGGTTTAATAACAAACATAGTTTTTTCTTTCATTTTACTTGATACAATAAGGGTTCTTATTATTTAGGGTTTTTTCTCTATAGAATTCCATTTCCATACTTGCTCCTGGACATCTTACATTTTTTTCTGAACAATTAAGACACTTTTTTTGTAACTCTGAACTAATTTTTCTAAATTTTCGTAATTCAGGTGAATTTCTCCAAACATCCAAAACAGTGTAATTTTCTTCTTTAATATTTCCTAAATAAAAATCTGGTCTCAAATAAGGTGTATACCCTCCAGGCCAAATAGCTCCGTCAGATAATAAATTAAATCTTGTAAAACCATCAGGACCCCCCATTTGTAAATTGACATTTGAACTCAAAGTAGAATCTACTGAATTATTTTGCATTACTTTTGAACCATGTAAAATATTTACCTGAGGATAATTTGGTTTAAAACCTTCAATTCTTTTGTCGAATGCATAAAGTTCTTCATAAGAACTAGCTTGATCTAAAACTTCTAATGCTCTCCCAGTAGGTCTCATATAAAAAAAGTTTATTTCTTCAACAAATTTCCCTGCTAGACTTAATATATCCTCTAGAGAGGCATCAGATCCTTTAGTCAAAATAGTATTAATTCTTAAATGTGCATCTTTTTCATATAATTGTTCGAGGCTTTTAATAGTTTTATCATAATTTCCATTTCCTCTTAAATAATCATGGAATTCCTTATTTCCATCAATACTTAATGTTATTTGCTCTAAATCCAAACTTGCTAATTTATCAATTGTAGTTTCAGGGTCAGAATAAACACCATTTGTGTTTAAGGATACAGCAAACCCCAAGTCTTTTGCATATTTTAATAATTCAAACCAATCATCTCGAGTCGTAACCTCACCACCACTAAATCTCATATCTAAAATATTATCATTTCTCATACCTTCTAAAACATTCTTAACCTCTTCGGTATCCAATTCATTAGGTTTGATTTTACCCGATTGATTAAAACAAGTTTTACATCTTAAATTACATCCTGAAGTTAATTCAAAATATATTCTTATTGGAGAATAGATTATCTCATTTGGTGCGTCAGATAACTCAGCAGACCATTTTTCAAAATCTTTAACAATAACATCAGAAAAATATAACTCTTTATCTAAGTCCGCTTCCGCTAAAAATTTATGTTTCATTTTAACTCTATCAAAGAGCGTATATCCAAAAGGTTCATCACGCAGAACAAATCTTTTCTTTTTCATAATATTTTTGAATTAAATTTATTAATTATTATAAAATAATTATTTATAAGATATTGAAGATGAAAAAATGGAAATTTATAATTGATTCAATGACCAAAGAGGAAAGAGAACAACCCGAGATACTAAAGAGTTCGAGAGTTGAGAGGATAGCAAAGGGAAGCGGGACAAAAGTTCAGGATGTGAATGAATTAATCAGCAATTTCAAGAAGATGAAGAAAATGATGAAAAAATGAATCCAAAGAAAATGAAGAAATTCAGGGGAATGGGGGATATTGCAAAAATATTTGGTAGTTAAAATTTTTGCAATAAATAGTAAATAATATCATTAATTATGGGAATTAAAAAAGCATTGAATGTTTTTTCGAAAAATACAAAAAAAGCTGAGGGGAAATTATCGGAACAGGAAGAAATACCTAAAAAGGACGTTTATAAGCAAGTTGAAGATTATATTGCTTAATTCAAATCTAATTGATTATCTTGGTACCAAGTATTTTGTCTGCCATGGGGTGATATTGTTTTTCCAACAAATTCTTTAAATAATTGAATTAACAATCAAAACCCAGAAATTCCAGATAAATGGCGTAACTATAAACAATAAAAACATAGCAATTAAAATTCTCAATGCTTTCCTTGAACCTGTGTATCTAAACCCGTAAAACAGCCCCACAAAAGCCCCGCCCATGTGGGCAATATGAGCAACATGAGGTGGATAGTTTGCGATAAACCCAATAATTCCATATATAAGATAACCTATCCCGATTATTCCAAGAGGCATTGGAACAAATACTTCCATTTTAATTGGTTTAATTAAAATCACTGCGGCCATTATTGAGAAAACTCCGGCTGAGGCTCCGACGCAGATTTGTGAATAAGGATAAATCAATGAGGTGAGCAAATCTCCTAAAAATGCCCCCCCAAGAAACACCAGTAAAAATCTTTTCCCTTTAATCTCTTCTTCAAGGGCAAAACCAAATATTATTAAAACAATTAGATTTGACAGCAGATGATCTAAATTTGAGTGTAAAAAGATGGAACTAAGAAGAACATAATAATCCCCAGCCATCATGTTTTCGGTGGAATACCCGTAATTGCTGAAAATCTGTTCGGAATTGGAATACCAGGCAAATAAAGTAATTATAACGCAAAGGGCTGATAAAGCAATTGTTATTCTTCTTGCCATAATTATCTAAGATTTCTATAATTCCCTTAGTTAATAATTTCAATTATTTGTATTATGTCTTATAATCATAAAGAAATAGTAAATAAACTTACAGGATTGATTCAATATGTGAGTTCCTGTTCTAAAGAACAAGACCTGGATTCTTTAACAGGTTTATTGGACGAATTGCTCAATATAGGAACAAAAATGTGTAGTGAGGGGAAATATGAAAGTGAAGAAAGTATGAGAACCGAAACCTATAAAACATTCGTATCTCTTGCAGGGCTTGCGGATGAGGATTTACCAAAGAATCCTACAATGGATTTAGTTTACAGGATATTTTCAGAGCGTGGAGTGGATATAGGAGACTATAAAATCTATAAAAACATAATGGGCGACCCAGACCTCAATTAAATCCTTATTTAAAATTAAAACAAGTATTTATATGATAATTCCTGTTAGATGTTTCACTTGCGGAAAGGTTATAGGAGACCTTTGGGCAGAGTATAAAAAGAGAATTGAGGCTGGAGAAGATTCCGCAAAAGTGCTTGACAGTTTAGGATTAGACCGATATTGTTGCAGAACTATTTTTGTGACTCATATTGATATGATTAAGGAGATTGCCCAGTTCAAAGTTTAATTAAGCCATTTTCTTTTAAAAATTTTTCATATTCAGAGTGGATTCTGTCTGTTCTGCAAATCAGTTTCTGATATCCTGAGATGTGTTTAGGTGTAATGGCTGTGATTCTTTGTCTATATATTAATAAATTTCCGATAGGAAAGATAATTGTTGGATATTGAACAGATTTTCCGCAAGCAGGAACTTCTTCCATTCCGGTATAAATTGCGGTTTTCCCGTAGATTTCCACAGCCTGACCATATTTACCGTCTTTGAAGTCTTCTAATTTATAGATTTGTTTAATTTCTTCTCTATCCGAATTATCTGAACTTTCTCTTTTCATTTAAAAAGAAATATTTAAAAAGGATAAGTAAAATATTATGAATACAAAAGCAGATTCCAAAATCAATAAATTCATGTAAACAGTCTTTTGAGATATAAATTTAATGTAATTATTTATTCTTTTTTTCTTCAGGTTTGTCTTCCTTTTTTTCTTCCCCGTCTTTCCCTTCTCCAACAGGCTCTTCTTTCTTGAAAAATTCTTCAAATTTCTTGGCACTTTCTTTAACAACTTTTAAGTTTAATTGCTCGGTTTCTTCTGAAACAATTTCTCCCCGAATGCTCTTTCTTCTTCGGACACCTCTAGTCTTAGGTTTGTACCCAACACCTTCTGATAAAAGCAGTCTTTTTCTCATAGAACCAGATACCCCTTTTTTCATAGGGAATCCCTGTTTATCGCTTCCACCTGTAATCTGCAATTCATAATTTTCAAGTTCGACAAGATTTCCATTTATTTTATCCCCGATTTTTTTCCCATAGACCATTTTTGGATCTATTTCTTTCTGAAGGCTTTTTCCGCCCCTTGAAATTACTGCTTTCATAATATTTCTAAAAATTTAATATTATTACCTTTATACATTACAAATAAAATAAAAATCCTAAAGATTTTCAAATATTGCATTTTAGTAGATTAAACCAAAAATGTAATAAAATAATGAAGGGAATGTATCCATTGATAACCTATATATTGCTTTTTGCAGTTGGTATTTCAGTGTCCGCATCTATCTATTATTTCACGGAGAACTTCGCTTTTAAGGAGAATTTAGACCTTGAGAACGCAAAAGCATACAAGTTATGCGCTTTTCTCAGGAGTCTTGAAGGAAAAGAGGGTGAATTTGAATTGGATATAGGTGATTTCCGTATAGATACCGCCCCATTAAGATTTACTGGATTTTCTTCTTATAAATGCGATTTAATTCTTGAGACCTCTGGTTATTGTTATAAGGAATGCAGGATTAAGGTTTTGGAAGATAAAATTGAATTTTCTTAAATTTATTAATCGGTAATCTCGAGAACAGGCATTTCAGTAGATTTTATAAAAATATGAGTTTTATAGCCATCTATTTTTAATTCCTTATAATCAACAAGTTCCCCGAATAAGTTTTCAGCAAAGGTTTTGATAATTTTTTTGCTTCTTTATAAAACGTTTTCATATTATCCCCTTCCAGTATTACTCCAATACTTTTTGAATAATTTTTTATTAATGTATTTTTCTGCGCAAACTTCAAACCCTTTTTTGCAATAGATTTCTATTGAGTTAAAGAGAGATCACTTTTATCTAAATTTTTAAATGATTATTGATTAATAATCTTTTGGTTGTTGACAAATTTATCCATAAATTGCAATCCCAATTACAATAAAGTATTGCGTAGGTTAACCAGACAAATGCGGTTATGAGATGCCAACTCCATGAGATTAAAGAGACTCCGCTTGCGTCTTTTTCAACTCAGATTTTTAGAAGTGGTTCGAGTTTTTGATGAATTCTTTTTCTGAGATGAAGCTGATGCAATGCTTTGCTATATAAACCCATTATTTAATTATCATTTATCTTTTCTTTAAAATTCTTTTTTAGTAAATCCTCAACACCTTTTGAATCTTCATCAATTATCAGGTTCAATAAATCCTCCGGGTCTTTAAACTTGCTTTTTTCTTTCAGCAGTTTTAGTCCGTATTCTTCTGCGCTTAATTGTTTTCTCAGTATTTCTGTTTTCTGTTTTTCAAATGTATTAAATATTTCTTTTTTGAAAACAAGGATTCCTTTTTCTTTGTATTTTTTTTCAATTATATTCAAGTCAAGTTTGCTTGTATTTTTTATCTGTATTTTAATTATCGGGTTTAATTCCTTTTCAGGCATTTTTTTGAGGAATTCTTCAACTTCATCATTTGTGTTGGCTTTTTCATAATAGAAATCCCTCTGTTTAATTTCCTTGAATTTTAATTCAGGATTGAGAATAAAATATCCTTTTCTTATTTCGGATTCTTTTTTGTTCAGTTGGGTCTGGACTGTGCTTCCGGGGAGTATTAGTTTCCCATTATTCAGTTTCACTTCATTTTTCCAGTGAATGTGCCCGTTTACAATTAAATCAAAGCCCAGAGGCAAATCAGATATTTTCATATTAACATCATCTCCGTCAGAATAAATAAAGGGTTCAATATTCTGGTGCAGCAATAAAATATTTTTTGCCCCGGGAACCGGTTCAGGATTCCATTTATTAAGAACATCTTTTGAATATTTTTCAGGAACATGGCTCATCCCATGAATCGCTATTTTTTCGCCGTTCAATTCAAACACAATTTTCTGGCAGTGAAGGTTAATCAAGAGTCCGGCTTTTTCAAGACTTTGCACCGGATTTATTAAATTTGGTCTCCGGTCGTGGTTCCCGTAAATTGAGATAAAAGGAATTCCATGAATAGCCCTCTTGTTTATTTTTTTGTCGCACTCAATAAATTTAATTTTACTTTCTTTTGTTTTCAGTTTTGCAAGAAAATGCATTGCTTCTGACAGAACTTCAAGTCTGGGAACTCTTGAATCAAATAAATCCCCCGCAAATAAAATCAAATCTGATTGTTCTTTAAGAAGTTCATCGAGAACAAAAAAGCAGTCATTTTCTCTTTCAGTATTGTATCCATAGCCAAGGTGAAAATCTGAGGTGATTGATATCATAAATTAATCTTAAAGAAATTAGAACTATATCTTTTATAATTATGAAATCAGTTTTGCAAATTAAACCTCACCAATTTAGTTTATATGACCATATTTTTTAGATAATTTACTGATTGATACAAACCAGTTGTGTCTAGATTTGCTGGAGGGTCATAAACCATTGTGCTAAGTACTAAAATACCAATAATTGTTTCTCCGGGATATTCACTGATTAATTTATTAGTCAGTTCCATAATACCGCCATATTTCTTCATTTTCATCAAATACAAACCATTAAAAGTATTTATGGGCATAAACTGCAGATTATTCAGTTATTTCTTATCAATCTTTCCAATTTCTTCAATCAGTCTTTCTTTTAATTCCTCCCCTTTATTTTCATCAGAGAAATAATCCAGTCTTGCCGCAACCATTAATTTCGCGGAGAGCAGTCTGGCAATTTTCCCACCAAGTCCTTTTTTGGCTTCCTGGATATAAATTGATTTATAGATTATCCCGTATTTTGGAATCTTGTTGGATTCTTTATCCGCAAGGTGTTTGAATAAACTTTTCTCTGCCCCGATAATCTGTATTTTTGAAGATGGCATCTTTGAAAGATTTTTTAATCCCCTTGCCTGGGAAATCAGATTTGCTGTGAGGATTGGACCAACCAAAGTTGTAAGGTTTGGGGCAATCAAATAGCTTTCTTTATGAATTCTGTTTTCCAGTTTTTCCTTTAGTTTTTTGGTGTTCTCAAGAGAAATTTTAAAACTGTCAAAACCTGATAGTATTTCTTCCCTGTTGTTCAGGACATTTATAATGTGACTTAATTCATCAAGTGTTCGCGAAGATAATATTAATTTTTCTTCCCCGGAATCAGTAGTTTTGAGTTTCAGTTTTGTGATTTCAATTCCAAAATCTCTCAGCCACTTCCCTGGATTTTTGTAAGGGGAAATTTTATCAATCTCGCAGTCAAGAATATCTGAATCCAAATTGCTTTCAAAGAATTCTTTTGCTGCGGTTTTCGGGTTTTCTGAGAATTTCTCCACAATTTTGTTGTTTTCAACAATCCCAAAAGGTGATTTTATCTTTACCATAATTTAGTTTAAAATTTGTTATTTTAGATTATTCCTGAATTGAATCATGTATTTTGAATTTATCTGTAATTTCCAGCAATTCTTCTATTTTGTTTGATTTGTAGTCTGATACCACTTTACCTAATTTTCCACTTCCCACAATTAATCCAAGATAAGCAAGCAAAGCTGCGTCAGCTCCGGTTGCAAGAGCAGGGTCACTGGTTTTCCAGCCGTAATAAGCCCCTAAACCAGAAGGTATTCCTCCTGCAATGCCGGCTATGGCTAATTTTGAGCTAATATCATTAGGAAGATTTCTTAATCTATTTTCAAGAGCACCCACATAATTTAAAAAAGCTTCTTCACCCATTTTTTTTACTTCAGGATCTTCTGCATTAATGGAAAAAGTTGTTGGGTATCTGGATTCGGCAAGAGCTCTAGAAATTTCTTCAACAGTATCATGATTTTTAAGGCAATTTTTAGCATCCAGAATAATTCTTTTTGCAAATGATTCTAAATAAATATTTGTAAGATATTTAGGGTCTTTAAGTCTCGGTGAATAAAATCTTGTGAAAGTTCCATTTTCATTAATATCCGAGGATTCATATACTTTTGAGAATTGCATCATAACATAATTTATTAAAATTATTAAATAAAAGTGGAATTTATTGGTTTAACAAACTCAAATTCATTAAGAAATAATTTTAAGAAATCTAATATTATGAGAAAAGAACTATTTCATAATGTTTACAGGAAGGATGACAAACTTTACACAAAAGGAGGGAAATTTGAAGAGTGGAATCCCCACAAGTCAAAACCAGCATCAGCAATAATGAATGGGCTGAAGAATTTTCCTGTTAAAAAAAGTATGAAAATCCTGTATCTTGGGGCGGCCCATGGAACAACAATTTCGCATTTTTCGGATATTGTTGAAAATGATGGTAGGATTTATGCAGTTGAAGTTTCTGGAAAGGTAATTGACAAACTTGTTGAGAAAGCCGGGAAAAAATCAAATATAGTTCCCCTGATTGAAGACGCAAAGTTCCCTGAAAATTACGGGTGGATTGGAAAGGTTGATTTGGTTTATGAAGATATTGCGCAGAGAGACCAGACAACAATATTAAAGAAAAACAAGGTTTTTCTGAAAAAAGGAGGGTTGGTAGCAATAGCTCTGAAAGCAAAGGCGATTGATTCAATCAGGGATGTGAAAGAGATTTACAAAGAAGCAATCAAAGAATTAAGTGAGGATTTTGAAATTATTGAGACAATTGATTTAGAGCCTTATGAACACGACCACTTGTTTATTGTTGGGAGATTGAAATAGTTAATTTTATTCATAAACCCTCATATTTTTTTAAATCATCAATTAAACTTGAAAGAAGTTCATCTCCTTTATTAATATCTTCTTTTGTTGTTAATCTTTTAGAAAACTCAGTATTTTTATCAGGTTCCAAATATTCCTGAAAAAGTTCCTTTGATTTTTCACTCGCATAATTTTCTAAGATTATATTTTCTGCTTCTGCGGTTACCGCTTGAAACCAGTTTTTCCTTACCTTATATTTTGGTTGATTTGCACTACTATGCAAAATCTCATCAGGAATTTTATTGCTATAATTATCTTTAAGGAATTCCAAAGAATTAAGATAAATTTCAATATCATAAAGAATATCCACGGTCACCATTAATTAATAGAAACCAAAATTTTAAATAAAATGAAAATCCTAAAGATTTTCAAATATTACATTTTAGTAAATTAAACCCAAAATGTAATAATCTACTTCTTTTTCTTACCAGTCCTTCTTGGAGCGATTGAACCAACTTTCTGTCCTGGAGGCGCGTTTCTCGCCACAGAGGTTGATTTACCAGGATGTGTTTTACCTCCGTAAGGGTGGTCAACAGGGTTCATCTTGCTTCCAGATGTTGTTGGGAAGTGATGTCCTCTTGATTTCATGAATCTCCATTTATTTCCGGCTTTTAGGAAAGGTTTTGTTGTTCTTGCAAAACCAGAAGGTTTGCCAATAATTGCCCTACAGTTTCCGCTTAATTTCTTCATTTTCTTTGAAGGGAATTCAACAAAACAATAATCTTTTTCATGAGATTTTATAATTGCGAAAGAACCGGAAGACTTGCAAAATTTTCCACCGTCTTTAAAAACAGATTCTATGCAATAAACTGAACTTCCATCAGGTATTTTGGATATTGGGGTGATGTTTCCAGCCATAATTTCAGCTTTTTCTGAAACTTCTATAATTTTATTAGTATATGTCCCGATTGGGGCGATAATTTGGCATCTTGTGCCATCCTCAAATTCTAAATTAGCTACAGGGGAGTTGCAACCTGATATATGCTGAATGTCCGTAACTTTGGCAGTTCCCTCTGTTTTTGGTAATTTTAACTCCACTTTTCTTTGAGCTCGGTAAGTCATGCTTCCCTTACCTCTCCTTCTTGCAATTATTCTCTTACCCATAAGCCTTTTACGAATTAAATAATTAAAAGGAACTCTTTTTAAAAAAAGTTAAATATAATTTGGTATTTAAGGGTTATTTTTTAATTAGATTCAAATTATGAAAGAAAAACCAACAATCTATCTTGCAGCAGCTTTATTCAATGGCAGAGAAGCTTATTTTAATTCCCAAATTGTGGAGCGATTGGAAAAAAGAGGTTATAACACGAATTTTCCGCAAAGAGATGGATTTGAGTTTGGTAATCTGGCAGAAGCTCTTGCGAATTATCTTAGTCCTGAACAAATAGGTCCTGCTGTGCAAAATGTTATTTATTTTCTTGATATGGGTGTTTTTGTGCCGAAGAGTGATGTGATATTGGGAAATTTAGATGAACCTCTTGATGAAGGACTTGTTGTTGAATTATCTTACGCAAAAATGATGGATAAATTTACTATTGGATTGAGGTCTGATGTGAGAACCCCTTACGGTTCTCCGGAAGATAATTTGAAAGGCATGCATTTTTTCCCGGGTTACCAGTGCGATGAATTTATTTCGCATCATATGCCATCAAAAACTCCTGAAGAAAGAGAAGAACAAATGGAATCCCTTATTGAAAAAATAGACCAAACAATTAAAGAAGCGGAGATTATTCCTAAAAAGGAGTTGCCTGATTATATAATTTCCAATCCAAATATAAATTCAATTTTGGAAGGGGCTGAATTATTGTTTCAGAGAATTCCAGAGATTCATTCGCGGGAAGGTCTCGGAGAAATTGCTTCAAGATATCTGGATTATGAAACTGAATTGGGGAAAATTGGATCTAAGATAAGATAAAAATATTGTTCAAAAGTTAATAAATATTCAATCTATAGGATGTTTCCAAAATCTTTAATTTATTCGCATCCAATTGCAAAATTAACTTTTCCATTGATTAATACATAATGGCAGCCTTTCTCAACAGTCCATTTGCTGCATTTTCCACTCGTTGCTTCCCAACCAGCACCGACACATTCTCCTTCGCATTCGTTACTGTCAGTACACAATTTACCAACATCACTTGTCAGAGGATAACATTTATTATTATCCCACCATCCATTTAAAGCAACGCATTCACATTTTTCTCTTACTTCTCCCTGCAATCCTTTACAGTTAGGTATTTTGCTTAAACAATCTTCTGGGCAATTGCAAATATTCTCGGGTTCTTTGCATATGCCATTGCCGCAGGCAGTGCAATATATTGTTTCAATACATTCTTTTTGACATTTTCCTTGTTCATCAGGAACATCACAACTAATCGCTTTCAAACCGCTGCAACAAACATAGGGCTGATCTGTAATCTGATAACTCTTGTTTTCTTTGATACAATCTTCCTCACTGACTTCAATATAGTTACATAATTTATTCACGCACGCAGGATGTCCTGGTTTACAAGTAAACGCAGCTATACACCCAATATTCCAACAAGCATTCTTAATATTTTCTTTCCACCGACTTATGAATTTTTTGTTAATTGCTATTTGCCTGCCCCCACCAGTACACCCGCAACAATCAGGTTGGGTTTCAATACAATCAGAATTTTCTTCACAAATCTTCCATTCAATTGGGATAATTAATGATTTATCCTCCTGTTGTTTTTCTTCATCATATGAGCTATAAATCCACCATACACCAATAAGAATAATTCCAATTACCAAGCCAATCATTATTTTTAAATTCATTTCAATCTTCTTCATAATCAATTAATGACTTTATTATTTATAAAAACTCGTGGCGAGTAATATTGCACATAACAAGCCATTTATGCTTTTCATTTTTTCACAAGCATATATTAACCTAAAAAATTACAAAGCCAATAAGCTCTGGGTTTATAAACTGTCTCGCTGACAAGCTCAGTTCAATACTCTCCCCCGCCGAACCAAATATTTCTTGCTTCTTCAACCTCGGTTTTATTCACATCATTTGAATCAGCTTTCCATCTTGCTATGAAGGACATTAGTTCTGGCATGTCAATTAATCCATCACTATTTGTATCTGCTTTGTGTCCACCGCCAATTGAAAAAGTAATATTCCAATCATTGTTGTTTACGTAGCCGTCAGTAGAGTTGCATCTTATGTAGAAGATATATGTGTGGCTGTTTTCCAGACTTGTGACCCGAGTTGAATGATTAGTTGAATTCGTGTTTGTAAAAGTGTCTGCCATGTCTGTGTAGTTTGTGCCTGAATTATTTGAGTAGCGGCAGGTTGCGTTAATGTTTGTTATCAGGGAGATGTTTGTGGAGGTTGTTCCTGTGGGGAGGGTTCCGGTTGGCTGGGGGTTTGAACGAATAGGGGTTGTATCTGATGCTGTCTGGTTAGGCATCATATTCCAGACTTCAATATCATCTATCGCACTATATATTTCATCTAAAGGAGACTTTCCCGCGAAATTACCATTTAAAGAAATATATGTTACCTGAGTTGCTACTCCAAATTGACCATTATTATCCCAAGTTTGATTCGCATTATCCAAAGTTTCTTCGTCTATATCATACCACTGCTTGACAATTCCATTGTTAAAATCAACATACATTGAGAATTTATGCCAGTTACCATCATAAGCATCAGGAATTGTCATTGAACCATGACTGCCTCCCGAAGAAGTCTGCCAGATATACATTAATGGATTTATGCCATGATTACAATTCAGGCTCATAAAAATATTTGCCGTGTTTTCAGGATCATCATTATGAATCCGAATAAATTTCATACCAGGGTATGGACTACCAGAAAAATTACCGTAATGTCCTTTATTAAATCTTGCCTGGAATCTGATAAACATTTCTCCTGTTGTTATGGCATCTGCAAGATTTATTTTGTTTAAACCGCCATAGCTAAATCCTCCAGCAAGATTACTTCTGCTATTAGTACTATCAGCACTAATTCCTGTAACAGCCGGATCAAGTTCAGTAGTACTAGATCTGTCAAATAACATGTAATAATTACCACTATACGCTGTCCAATTTTGTCCCATATCATTTGCATCGTATGAGCTAACTACTTCCGTGCATAATTTATGAGTATTCCAGTATGTTGCATAATCACCATTTGTAAATGGATATCCTGGCGTAGTCTCTGCATCTCCTGTCCAATCCTCAAAAGCATAATTTAACACCCTGCAGGCATTTGAATCCCATATTCCAGTGCAGCAATATCCGCTGCTGCGTTCCACCCCATTACAAGTACAAGTTTCATTTATCTCCCCTTCAGTACAATCAGCTAAAATTCTAACCGAGTCTCCTGAAACAATATTCTCACCCGCATTATCTAAAGAGATATTATTAACAGCCATTCCTGTAACACTTAAGACATTTTCAAACAAACCCTTTAAAAAATTGAAAGCAGAATTCAATGTTCCGGATATATAAGATTCATTATCCAAAATATCAGAAGTATCTTCAATAACATCATTTTCAGAATCATCCACAACAAGCTCGCTCAGCTCAAATTCAAATGGGTCAGTGATGTTGACAATTTCATTTGCCCCATAAGTATCCTTCAAAGTCTTGACATGCAGATAAACATCAGAATATAATTCAAACGAACCGTTTTCTGAATTGTTTAAATTTCCACTTGTGTCATGTGCATAAATTTTGTAATTATAAGTTCCATTTGTGTAATTCAGATAATTGTAAGTGTACATAGAACCAGAACCAATCATAGTGTAATTAATCTCGATTCCACCTTGAGGAGTAATTCCAACCAAAACGGTATCGACACCACTACTGCTATCTGTCACATTTGCAGTTATCGTGATATTCTCACCCAGTCCCTGCGGGTCTGGGGACTCAGTAACGGAGGTTACAGTTGGTGTGATTGTATCTGCCTGTATATTAATAGATGAAATTGATATTTGAGACATATAACCTCCTTTATAGCAGGTAACATTCCATTCATAAGCTCCTGCTGAACTAAATGTTTTGTTTATCTGCCACTTCCTTAATGTGTTGTCCCAAGTCATATTATATGATGTAGAGTCATTGAAGTTTGCAATGCAATTTACATCCTGCAAAATATGCGCATAACCCTCGCTGGAAGCAACAGCAATATCATTTATGCCATCGTTGTTTATGTCGTTGATAGCAATCCCGGGCGATTTACAGTTCAATGTCATCCCGATCCCTCCCAGACCAATATCATATTCCCATAGTAAACTTCCATTTTTATTTAGCACAATTAATTTTCCTGTCTCACTGCCAAAAACAAGCTCAATTTCACTATCGCCATCAAGGTCTTTAGCTGTTAATGAATAAATCGGTGTTGTTCCAGAACCATCACCCGTGACCATATAACTCCAGTTCTGATTACTGTTGTTATCAAATATCCGTATATAACCCTCCTGTGTTGGAGTTGTTCCGTCATCAGTTAAAACAAAGTCATCTTTAAAACCGCCATTATCCAAATCTGTAGAAATCAATTCGTAAATAGCATTAACAGGTGTATCTGTATGTGTTATATTATCATTTAAATTATAATTAGCATTATATGTCCCATTAAACCTAAATCCCCAGATATCTCCAATCTCACCAACCAATACTTCGTCTCTAAACCCATCCTGATTTAAGTCAAGAGTCGCTATTGAATCCATGTTAAGTGATAAACCAGTCACATTCCAGATAATAGTGCCATTATCTCCTGTTAAAGCAAAGGCCTGATTTGCACCACCGGTTCCAGCTACTGCATAAGCTATATCTACATCTCCATCTCTGTCTAAATCACCAATTGCTATTCTCTTCCATACAAATCAATTGAAAGATTCCAGAGATTGTGCCAGTTTGCACCATCCGGGGTATTCCAAACGCCAATATGATACACTGAAGATATATCTCTATAAAAGATAACAAAATCATCTATTTTGCCATCATTATCAAAATCCCCAATTCTTCCAGTATAGACATCTGCTCCTAAATCACCACTATTCCATATTTCATTACCAGTCTCATTAAATACTCTTACATAATCTCCAGCTCCACCTGCTATAATATTATTATGAAATCCATCACCATCTAAATCACCAGTTTCAAGAAAGTGAATGTTTCCCTGAAAAATATTATAGAGGTATTCCCACATCTGCGTCCCGTTTGAATAATAGCCAAATATATTCCTGTCATGATAACCGGTCATCTGGGATGTGACAATCTCATCTTTTTTACCGTCATTATCTAAATCCGCGAATCTTATGAAAATTGTGTTTGTTCCAAAATCCGTTGTGTTCCAAACAACCCGTCCAATTTCACTTCTATTCAATCCAATCCCGCTTTTCATTGAAGATGAAGTGTAGTTGGCATAGAACCAGACATCTTGGTTTGTATGAGGATTATCAGTCCCGTTTTCAATCACAAGGGTAGTTGAATACAGAGAAACTGTTAAGTCATCAGCAACTGTTAAGTTATTATAACCCAAATCATTGTAGCACGAAACATTCCACGAGTAATTTCCAAAAGGCATCCCTCCACGATGCCCGAAAAGATACCCTCCATCAGCAATCAACTCATACAGTTTAGAAGTTTCATTATACGTCATGTTTATTTTGTCTTTCCAGGTTCCTGTTTTATTGTGTTGCCATTCGCAATAGACTCCGGTGCCGTTGATTGGATTCCCTGTTGTTGAGTTGGTATAATTCACAAAAAACTTCGAATAATTAGCATAAACAGTATAAGAATCAGAAGAATCCCAAATAGTTAAATTAGTATCTCCGGAACTTGTTGAACTCTGGGCTGATGCAATTCCCGAGAAAACTAAAAAAATGCCAACACAGTTATAAAACTCTTTCTCATCATCGCGCCCCCCCGATTTAAATTTAATTGGGAAAATTTTGGGATTTTCATAACTTTATTTTTATTTATATAAAATAATTCCAATATTCATCATTCACGCCCAGTGCAGAATTTTTTTGCTTGAATAGCTCCTGTTTCATCTGGGGGATATTTAGCTTGCAAGGCAGGATAAGCTTCTGGTATCATATAAGTAGCAGCATCATGTTGATAACCTGAGTCCCTTCCCCATTCATTGCATTCTGTTCTTAATTGTCCTTCAAGAGTTATTTCCCCGGCAGGACGATTAAAACCTCCCCCAAAAAATAAAATCACTATTACAAGAATCAAAATGCAAACAACAATTACAACAATTGTTTCTATTGGCAAAGAGATACCTTTTAATTTGTTATCCATAATTATTTACTATATCTAACTATTTATTATGAAATTGAAAGGAATTAGTTTGCCTATAAATACGGTGGTTATACTTCTTGCTGCTTTTTTAGTTCTTGTTTTAATAATTTATATGATTATTCAGGGTACAGATACCAGTTTAATCACAAATCAAGATGCTTTTAACAGAGGTTGCAGAGTTTATGTTGAAACTGGACAAATACCTTCAACCATAATACTGGGTGATGTTACTAATGATGGAAATGAAGATAATTTATTGACGGTCTGCAGATTGCATTATATGGATTCAAACATGGACAATGAAGGTTGTATGAAAAAATGCCAAAAAATATTTCCTTATGGTAAAATAGGCGGCACTGGTGGAAGCTCAACAATATGCCCTGTAGGGACTGAGGCTATAAATTATTGTTCTGCAACAGGAGCAGGCTCTTCATGCGGTGGTAATTGTTATTGCAGCAGCGGTTCAACATGCGCTCCTTTAAGAGCTAATGATGTAAAATGCAGTCGCAGTTATGAATGCAAGTCCAATTGTTGCGAGATAGAAAATCTTAAGCTGATATGTGTTGCAACTGGGGTTAATTGTCAAGCTGACACAAGACCCTAATATATTTAGTTTAATTATCTTTTTTAAATTGTTTTATGAGACTCTTATTACTCCATTCAAATAAACTCGAATTTAAAGCCACAA
>Ga0164318_10002396_pt1 | contig 17404 bp, 9 predicted proteins | sample GuaBasSedimGuay9_FD_113734 | JGI IMG/M metagenome (GOLD analysis project Ga0164318, IMG submission 113734) | Subseafloor sediment microbial communities from Guaymas Basin, Gulf of California, Mexico - Guay9, Core 4571-4, 0-3 cm | ecosystem: Environmental > Aquatic > Marine > Hydrothermal vents >...
ATATCTAAAAGAAATCCTCTCATATATCCCAGAAGATGCCTCTGTTCTAGCGCAAAACAACATTTTCCCTCATGTAGCTCATAGAGTACACGCCTACACATGGATCCCACCAAACCTAACATATTTAGTCGACTACGCAATCGGCGACGTAAATCACCCAGAGTTCTACATGCTCATACCAAATGAAAACTTCCGCTACAGCGACATATTCCAAGCACTCATCAACTCAGGAAAATACAAAATATATGCATCAGCAGACGGCATAATACTACTAAAAAGGAACCATACAGGAACACCAGTTTTCTTCATACCTATAGAAAAAACTTACAACTACAAAAACATAAAACACTACGGAGGATATCGAAGCAAAATAGAAAACTCCACAAACAAATACACCCTAACATTCAAAAACCCGAGAAATGAATCAATTCTCTGGTACGGACCCTACATAGGACTGCCACCAGGAAAATATACCTTAACTTTCCGAATAAAGATCGTAGGAGGAAACAACATTAGTGGAAGCGATCCCGTACTAAAATTAAATATTCACGCATATGTTGAAGATGTAACAATTTTAAACAAAACCGTAAAATTCTCTGAAGTAAAAAATGGAGAATGGATAGAAATCACATTAACTCTAAACATAACATCATCAGATATATTTGAGTTCCGAGGGATTAGCACAGGAGCACCAGTCACAATATATCTTGACTACATAAAATTGAAACAAATTGAAGCGTATCCCTAGAGGTTTAATAATGATCTTAGTTATAGCCCCATTACCACCTTTACGTACAGGTATAGCAATATATTCACAAAAACTATACAGCGAAATAGGAAAACACATTCCACTAACAATCCTAGCCAACAAACAAGCAGGAAAAACATGGAAAAATAAAACAAAACTTAAAATAATTGAAGCATGGGACTACAATAACCCACTTTCATTCTTAACTCTAATCATTAAGCTAATCAAAAACAGAGAGAAGTTACTGCACTTGCAACTCGGCTACACATGGATAAAAAATCCGTTAATAACACAACTCCTATCTACACTTCTACTAATCACAGCAAAACTGCTAAAAATGAAAATAATAGTAACCCTACACGGAATAGTGACGAAGGAAACATTAAACACATATTTTTCCACAGAAAGAAGAGGAAAAACAGAAATTCTCATCGTAATTCTCTACGCGATCTACACTATACATTATAAAATGCTTACAAAGCTATCAGATATCATCATTGTCCACAATTCCAATATTAAAAGAAAATTACTTGAAAGAACTGGACAAAAATATCAAAAGAAAATAGTAATAATTCCTCACGGAGTCGACACGCCAATACTCCACAAAAAAATAACACAAACCAAGAAAGAAAAAGTTAACCTAGTTTTCACAGGGTTCATAAGGAAAAATAAAGGGATAGAAGAACTCATAGAAGCCATAAACCTACTAGACAAACAAACCAAAGAAAAACTCAAAGTTATAATTGCGGGTTCTCCACATATAGGAGACAATGTAAATTATTATAAGAAAATAAAGGACATGATTAGAAAATACGGATTAGAAGAAGCAATTGAACTTAGAATAGAGTTCATCCCCGAAAACGAACTAAGTAAACTATTAGAAAACGCAGATATAATCGTTCTGCCATATAAAGACTATTTCTACGAAGCAAGTGGAGTATTAGCCAGAGTAATGGGCTACGGAAAACCACTAATATGCACAAACATCCCAAAATTCTCATCAGAACTAAAAAACGAAGTAGATGCAATAATAATACCGCCGGGAGACAAAAATATCTTAGCCAAAGCTATCAAAACACTAATAACAAACAGAGAACTAAGACAAAAACTAGCACAAAACTTAAGAAAAAAGGCTAAACTAAGAGAATGGCAAAAAATAGCGCAAAAACACATAAAACTCTACTTATCTCTCATAAAATTATGAAATCAACTTTCCCAAAACCCTTTTCCAAATAGAGTATATCTTACTCACATCAAACTTAAGAGCCCTTTCTCTACACTTCCTCCTAATCTTCCTAGAATAACCATTTTCCCAAATTCTTAACGCTAAACTAACAATTTCCCTTTTACTTCTAGCCAACCAACCAGTCTCACCATCAATAACAACCTCTGAAGGACCCTGCTTATCATAAGTTAAAACAGGCGTTCCACAAGCTAAACTTTCCACAGGAATATACCCAAAAGGCTCATGCGTAAAAGGAAACAAAGTAAAAAGAGCATTAGAATACAAATCTATCAACCTCTTAGTTGAAACCCTACCAAGAAAATGAAAGAAACTATTTTGTCTCAAAGGCTCGGGCAAAACCTGCTCTTTCGAACCAAACGCATAAATCCTAACCCCCCTCCTTGCAACTGCATCTAATATTCTGAAGTCGGTTTCTTTCCCAATATATGTTAAAACATAATCTTCCACAGGGCTATTTGTACTTGGCTTAAACAATTTTGTGTCTAAAGGAGGATAAATCACATAGTCAACCTTAACACCTAAATCCCTATACATAGAAGCCGTAAACCCACTATTCGCAACAATAAATCTACTCAATTTCCTCATACTCTTCACATGCTTAACATCAAGCAACTTCACATAAGGCAAAAGATACCTAGACAAAACAAAATAATGAAAAGGATAACTTCTCCAATCCATATCTAAAAAAGCAGGGAAAAAGGGACCCTGAGCATACCAAACATCCGCCACAACACCGGCAACGCTACTAAAATTCAAAACGACAACATCTTCAACATTACATTTAACAAAACTTTTATATTTCCTGGCAATAACTCTAAAAAGATTCTCAAAACTCCACAACAAAAACATATTCTTAGAAGCATCCCTAAAAACGTCCCTAAATCTAAAATCAATAGGAACAATACCATAATCTATAAGTTTCTCCCTAATAGACGACCCAATAGAGGAAGAAACAAAAAACACCTTGAAACCGTCCAAAGATAACCTCTCAGCCAACAATAACGGCGGTCTAGATGGACCAAAATCATGCTTCGCCGAATCACTCACAATAACAACGTTCAAAGCCAAACCAAACACCCTTATTCCTCAACAACACACACATATATAAACTTAACAACATATAAACATTAAAAACTAATCAACAATAACTTTCCAATCTAAAGGACTTGTCAACTGAATAAGAAATGCATAAATTGACTAAACATTAAATAGATGTCTCAAAATTTCAATAGGTATCGTAACAACTACGCGAAAATAAATCCACTAATCAAATTAAAGCAACATACTCGATTCTAAAACTAAATCGTTTATCTGTGGCCGTGACACTTTGAAGAGACAAACGGACACGCCAAATAGCCCTATTGCGAGGAACAACAACTGGAACAATTATATAGTCACCACTCAATAATTCTGTAATATCACGCTCAGCAATCTTACCATAATCATCAAAGATCTGAATAAAAACGCGGAAAACACCAGAAACATTTTCACCAACAAGTTTTAAAATAACGTAAGTAAGACCCCACCTAAAACCGATCTCACGAGTTAAATCAACTTCAACACCAAACCAAGCATTGCTACGAACGGGACTAACCCAAAAACCAAAACCATCATCAGAATCGTTATTAACTTCCCAAATAAAATTATCCCAACCAGCAACAACCCTAAACAAACCAGAAACATTATCCAGAAAGAAACTAGAACTATTTTTAAGAAACTGTTCTAAAGTTGCTAAATCCTTCACTAAGATCTTGTAAACACCGTCTGCAATTTCTTCAGAAATAGCAAACTCCAAGGAAGACATATAATACCATTGATCAAGAAGAAGAAGATCACGTTGTGACAAATCACCCGGCGGATAATAAAACCCATAATAGTAACGTTCAACCAAATAACTTGCATATTTACTACGTGGAAAGCCTTGTAATAAATCCAAAACTGTTCCAGAATAATAAGATCTTCCAATCTCAGAAGCAGCCCAAGCATAATAATCAGACTCACCAACACCACTGGCTGGCCTAAGAACCCTATCAATAAGAACTAAAACGTTAGAGCTATTGAACCCATAATTCGAGGCAACCCATGCCATTTGATCCATAGCAACCTGAGAAGGGCGAGCAACATGATCTGCAATATAAGCATTGGGAAGAGCAGTCAAAAGAACAGGAGCAACGAAAATAAAAAACAAACAAAATCTATAAAGTCTACGCAAATTAGGCTCAGAGAGAAGCTTCGCAAGGAGAAGATAAACATATTTCACAGAGTAATAAGCACCATAACCAGCAAAGATCCCTGTGGGAACGAAAAACAAAAAACGATAAAAGTGAGGGTAAAGACCAACAATTGACAAAGACGAGGAGACAACGTACCAAACAACCAATAATCCTTCCTTAGCGAAGTCTTTCTTGGCACGAGAAAAAATAAAGAAAACACCAATAATACTAAAAAATAGGATCAACCAATTTTCACGATCAATAAATTGCCAACGGACGTTTTCTCTAAACAACATTAACCATTTCCAAGGAACATATCTCCAACCTTGAATAACTATAGTAATTATTACAATAGGCAGATATGCAATTACAAAGGTTAGTAAAGCAGGAGTCTCAAATCCCCTTCTAAAGGTCAAGACTGCAACGTAGAGAAAGCTGATCAAGGCAACGACAAAAAACGTCCATATGTGGGAAAACATAACAAAAAATGAGAACACGGAAAGAATTAAGACGTACCTTATGTGAAAACTCTTCTTATCTGAAATCCAGAGGATAATATAAAAAGAATGAATGGCAAGAGACCAAGCAACAAAATTACAAATAAGATCAAGGTAGAGCCGAGAAGTAAAAAACATAGAGGACGCGAAGAGCGTCGACAACAAAGACAGCGTGTTGCTACGAGAGATGCGGAAGACAAGAAGAAAAACACCAAAAGCGTAAATTACCGAAAAAATAAAAGGCAAAAAAGAAAAAAGCAAATTATCATCTTTAATAAGAGATCGTAATAAGTAAATGAGTAGAAAAACAAACCAACGTTCTTTTCTAATAGAAGATATAAAAGAAAAATCTTGGTGAAGAAGCTTAGAATAGTATATATAAACTGGTGTATCCCAACCCATAGGATAAATATGAAAAGAAAAGCGATAACTGAAAAACAAAGCTAACCACAAAAAAATTAAAGCAAATATAACAAATTTTCCTTTTTTAGGTTCAAAGTCATTTTCATGTATAGAATTTAAGGAAGTTAGTGAAAATAAGAACAGAAAGGAAACAAAAATCCAAAAATAGCAAAACGTAATAAATAACTCAAACGTAACATATTTTCCTATAAAGTTGTACCAGTAAAAAACACCACCATGGAGAGGCTTAAAGTATGAAACCCTGAAGATAGCATCAAGATAATATGCAACAATAGTAAAACCGAAAAACATGGATATAACCAATAAAAGACACTGCACAATTAACTGTAAAGTCTTCTTGTGAATGTGCAGCCACACTTTTCCTAAAGACATTAAACATCACCAAGATAACAAACCAAATTAGCATAATAGCGATATTATAGCGGCATCTATAATGAACTGTAAACATCAGTACGCCTTTTGCGATTAATAAAAATTTCTCTACTCTACTATTATCTAATAGTTTAAATTCGCTATCTCATTAATGTATTTTAATCAAAATTTTGACCGTTTTTCTTCCCGATAGTGTCAATAAAATCCTATATTACTAACATTAAAAGGGTAAAACTGTATAAAAACTTTTTAACCAATTAACATTGCAAAAATCATTAAAAACATGTTTCATAGTCTTCTTTCTGAATTAAGAACGTACGAGATGTTGATCGAATCTTAACGCTAAGATGCCGGTGTTAGTTCTGTGAAAAGATCTGGCATCCTTTTAATTGACACTAAACTCCAAAAGTTAGTAAGGCATATATTTACAAATCCCTAACATAATAGTTGATATATCAAATGGAAGATAATTAACAGTCATAAAAACCTTAATTACACCACCGCATATTACCCGAGAAAGCTGAAGCTAAACTATATATTAGAGATCTCGCACCTTTAGTAGTGTTCTGTAGAGGGGATTTGATGCCCAGTGGGAACAAAAAAAGAGTAGTTGCGTGCATACCTGCATACAACGAGGAGAAAAGCATCGCAAAAATAGTACTACTTGCACAAAAATTTGTGGACAAAGTTATAGTTGTGGATGACGGCTCTGAAGATTTAACTGGCGAGATTGCACGACGTTTAGGAGCCGTTGTCGTTAGGCATGATGCAAGGAAGGGTTATGGAGCAGCGATACAAACATGTTTTAAGATAACCAAAGAATTAGATACAGATATTATGGTAACATTGGATGCAGATGGTCAACACGACCCCGAAGAAATACCAAAACTCATTAAACCAATACTAAATAATGAAGCGGATATTGTCATCGGGTCAAGGTTCTTAAACCAAAAAAGTATAAACGAAATCCCCTTCTACAGACGCTTGGGCATAAAAACTATTACCTTTCTTACACGTAAAGCTACCGGCAACCAAAAAATAAGCGATGCTCAGAGCGGTTTTAGGGCGTATTCTAGAAAGGCATTAGAAGAATTAGAGATAGAAGAAACAGGCATGTCAGTAACTACGGAAATACTTATTAAAGCAGCAGAAAAGAAACTAAACATAGTAGAAGTCCCTATATTTTGCAAATACAAAGGTATTAAAAGCTCTACACATCATCCCATCCGTCATGGTTTTAATGTTGTTACATCTATCCTAAATTTTATAGCCATAAAACATCCGCTTCTTCTACTGGGTGTTCCAGGCATTTTCTTACTAGGTTTTGGATTATCACTTCTTTGGTATGTTATCCAAAGGTATCACGAAGTAAGACGGCTTGCAGTTGGCACTATGATGATTTCTACTACAGCTATTCTTGCTGGGATTTTTGCTACACTTGTTGCACTTTTACTGTATACGATGACCAAGAAAAACAACAAAATTTAGTTTTTCTCTCAGGATCCTTAATATTTCCCAGTAGAGATTGTCAATTTAAGTAATGCAAGATACATAGCATTTCCACTGTTAACTAAATGAAACGCAACCTTTTACGATCATTAGATTAAGGGCCCAAGTCCTAGAAAATAATTATTCTGTAATGACAAACGTTTTCCAAGTTTATATAATGAGAAAACATCATAGAAAAACGGTAACAAACAGAAATTTAATGTATGATCATTAAATTAAATAAAAAGGATTAAGTACAGGATATATTGCCGCCGGAGTTTAGACTTTATTGTAAATCGAGTATACCCTGTAGTATTTTTCAGCCATTACTTCAAAGTCGTATTTTTGAGCAGTGGATATGCCTCTACTCATTAAAATTTCACGTAGATTAGCATTTCTAGCTAGGACTAACATTTTTCTAGCAAAATCTACGTAACTTCTGCTTTTAGCTACTAAACCAGCATCTCCAACTACCTCAGATAACGCCCCCGAATCCGAAACCACTGGTATAGCACCTGTTGCTAAACCCTCAACAACTACAAATCCAAAGGGCTCATTAATATATGGAACAACTAACACATCTGAAGCTCGATATGTTTCAATTAACTCTTTTTCTGAAAGCCAAGGAATTAACCTGATGTTTTTATTATTTAGTCTATGTACAATTTTTTCAATAAAGGGATACATATCTCCCGAACCTACTAAGAACAATATAGCGTTCTTTATTTTCTTATTTAATAAAATGAATGCCTTCAGCGCTGTTAAGGGGTCTTTTCTTAATCGCATTTTACCTACGTATAAAAAAACTATGGCATCGGGATCTATTCCCAGTTTTTCTTTGTAATACCTCTTATCTCGGTCTAACAAATATTTTTTTACGTCTATTCCATGATATATTACAAATGTGTTGATACCATATTTCCTTAACAACTCTTGCTTCATATATTTTGAATTTGTAACATTAACTATATTGCCTCTAGTTCTGACATGCTTATTTAAGAAATCTTCTAGGTAAAAGCCTATTCTTTTAGATGGATGAATTTCTAAGTCATATCGTGGAATTCCATGTATTGTTCTTATGATTTTATATGTTTCACTCCGTATTTTACCCAAGAAAAGCCTTGTAAGACCATAATTTATATGCAAGATATCGTAATAATCCTTATTCTTGTTTATTTTTCCTAAAACATTTAAGTGCGCCATTAACCACTGTTTCGTAAAGTTCCCCTTATCGGATGTACTACTACGATGAATTATCAGATTTTTTGCATCAATAGATCTTATTCTTTCAATATCTCTGGTATCGAGCAAATATAAGTCAATATCAATTTTAGACCCCAATCTTGCCAATCCGTTAATTAAATTTATTGTAAAGGTCCCTATTCCTCCCACTAGACTAGAGATCATACAAACCTTCATTTGGTATCACTTTGGATATTTATTCCTTAAAGTATATCCGAGATATGGCATGTGCAAAGTTCTTTATTCCCCATTCGTATTTTCTGCATTTAGTTACCTCAATGTTTTATCTATGTTCGTCTGTTGCAACATTTGATAATAAATTTTTTGATATTTTTCAGCAATCTTCTTCCAAGTATTTCTTTTAGCAAATGAAACAGCATTCCGTGCCAATTGCATGTACGTAGCTAGGTCATCGATGATCTTAAGAGTTTTCCTTGCGAAGAGATGGACATCCCATCTATCGATAAGAAAACCGTTATAGCCATTTATAATAACATCTGGTAAACCTCCCACCTTAAAAGCTATTACTGGCACGCCCTGAGAAAAGGCTTCCAGAACGACCACTGGTATGTTTTCTGCCATTGAGGGTAAAATTACTACCTTTGACCTGCGCAATATTTCTAGTTTTTCCTTTTCAGATACGTAACCAAGCACGTTCACGTTGGGTATCTTTATAAGACTTCTATAAAGACTTTTATCAACAATTTTCCCGGCAATGAGTACAGAAACCCTTTTGCTACTGCTACTATTTATAGCATGAATGACATCTATAAGATATTTTGCTTTGCGTCTTGAAAGAGTGCCAAGAAATACAATCAAATCATCCCTTTTATGCGGGTCTAAATTATCGATGATGATCTCTTCATTCACACCATTTGGAATAAAAACAGAGTCTATATCAAATGCATTTTTTAGAACTTTCTTCATGAAACGAGAGACACAAATCACTTTCCACGCTTTTTTCATTTCAATAACGGATAATGGAAGAAGTGTAAAAGAAAATAAAAAGCTACTTGTAGAAGCAAACATGTTCATTGGCCAGTTTCCATGATATGTAACAATGTAGTTCTTTTTTGATAAATACGCAGCCAGACCCAATAAGCCATGGCTGTGAACGACATCTGCATCATATTCTCTTAATAGTTCTGCTATATCCTTAAGAGACAGGAGATTATGATAACTTCTGTTTATTCTCATGGTTGGTATTTCTTGTACCCATTCACGGTCTGCATAACCCTTATAAGTTATTACTAAAACATTATGCCCATTTTCAATCAACTCCTTACTTAAATTGTATACTACTTGCGACATACCATTCCATCGGACAAACCAGCGGGCCAAAACTATGATATTAAGTTTTTCTTTTGTCATCATTACCCCTCAACCTTTAATGTCATAAAAGAATTAAAAAACAATATATAATGTGACTATAAACGCCCTTTCCAACGTTTCAACCTCTTGATTTTATGCTTTAAATATTCTTTTTCGAGAGGTGTCAGCTTGTTAGAAATTGTAAACACATTATTAAGTATACGACCATACATAACCCTTGGAGGTTGTATACCATAAAGAGCTAAAATTGTTGGAGCAATGTCAATTACATTCATTTTTAACTGCCAATTTGTATCTTGCTTAATTACTTGCGGTCCGTATGCTAAAAAGACACCAAACAATGTTTGCATAGAATAGTGTGTTCCATGCTTGATTACCCCTTTCTTCGACGAATTTGTCTCCATAAAGGTTTTCTTGAGTTTATCAAGTGTTAACTCATAACCAGGTCTTGGTACAAGGATAAGATCTGGTACGGATCGGTAAAAATGTTTTTTCTCCGCATCAAGGCAATTATAAATTCCAAAATGATGTAGAACGTACTGTATATATTCATACTTTGTAAAAATCTCCTCAAATATATTACTTCCATTATCTTCATCACGCTGTTCCTCAAGACGCTTCTTAATTTTAAAAACGTCTTTATATGTTGCCGTGAGGGAATCTAAGCAATAATTATTTCGTATTAGAAATTGAGCTTTTCCCAATCTACTAGCATTTATGATATCTACGTATTTCCAGATTTTTTTACGAGTTTTCTCAAGAAGTATATTCAAAAATTTTATCTTTGTAGTGCTGAATGTCACTCGCTGAAAAGTCTTTGATCTAACAGAGCTGGCGAACGGATTGGACATAAACCTTACATGAAGTTTTTCTAAAAGTCTTGGTAATGAAATAAATTTCTTGAGGGATTCAAAGCCGTGGTCTGATAAAATAATAAGGTTTGCATTAAGGTCTCTTATCTTATTCAGTAATACAAATAAAATTTTGTCAAGAAATATGTAGAAATCTACTAGCAAGTCAAGGTATTCCTCTAAACCAAATATTTTGTGTTGTATTCTATCTAATTCGGTGATAACTAGGCTAGAAAAATCGAATTTATATGTATTAGCCAGAAAGCCCCATATTTTAACTCTATTCATAATATTCCGCTTAGCAACTTCAATCATCTTTTTAACGTCACTACTTCCTTGCAGCTTATCTGGAGGAATATATTCTGTCGTATATCTTGGGACTATTTTCTTTAGATCATTTTTTAGGGATGAAGGATATACTTCAATATCTTGGCTTGGTGAGGGAAAACCAGAAATCATAACTCCTTTAATTTTATATGGCGGATACGTAAATGGATAATTGACTACTAATGAATTATAGCCTGTAATGCTTAGATGGTCCCAAACACTTCTTCCTCTAAGTATTTCGGATGTATGGATGATAGTTTTAGGTCTAAGATACTTCTGTTTATCAATTACAAACTCTATAAAATCAAATACGCCATGTTGTAGTCTGCTTTGACCTGTAGCGATGCTTACCCATATTGCAGGGGATAAAGGGGGAGGAGGAGACCATATACCACCACTAGCACCATTTTCTATAATATGTTTAAAATTGGGAAGTTTTCCTTCATTCACTAGTCTCTTAAGTAAGTTTAAGTCTAAACCGTCTATTCCAAGCAGCACTACTTTCATTTGCTGCCCTCTTTAAAACTACTGTTCCTTCTTTAACGGTAATATTAACTTTAACTTATAAACATTTAGAGAAACTTAATGTTTTCGTAAATTTATGCAAAATTACTAAATACTAAATGATAATGGCTAGTCATATATTGTGTATCGTGTATAAATGTTTAGAATACTGAACCAGCTAAGCATGTAATTTATGCTTCTTTTTAAAACGTAAAACCTTCTGATGATCTCCCTTTTTCTGGAGTCTCTTCGCTATGTTATACTTCATTATAACATGATTGGAAAATTTAATGGGAATCTCTAAGTCAAAGGCATTTGTTAGTACTTTTCCATCCATGTCTTTAGGAATAGGTAAGCCGGAATAATATAAAATGCTAGGAACAATATCAGATAAAACAATGTTTTCAGTGTTTCCTTTCAGCACATTATCGCCTTTCATAGCAAATAAAGCGTTCACATAGTGGTGCGACAATAACTTCCCAGTGTATGTTTCTTCCATAGGATTACTAACAAAAGCCGTATTCTTATCTGGTAACAGTATTAAATCGGGACCGTTAGAAGCGTATGGTCCGTAAAAAATCTCAGTATTCTTTATAATTTTTTGAACACCAGGAACCTTTCTCAAATTTTCAATAACCTTCTTTTCCAAATTCTTATGCAAAATATAAACGCCCCAGCATGCAGGATCAGGTGAGAACGCAACAGATGATGAAATATTTACAATTCTTTTAATGGGTAAAAGTTCAGGGTGATGTGTAAGCAGGTATTTGAATAAAAAATGCCCTATAGCGTTATCTCTGATAATTCTCTGAAATATTTGTGCAAAGGTTGTCAACTTGCCCTTTTTAAACGACTTCTCATCAACAAACTCGGTGATGAAAGTGCGTTTGAACATTTTTTTCAAATCAATAGTATATTTGATGTCTAACATACCTCTTGCATGCAGGAAGTTGTTAATATCAATATATTGCTTTTTTATCGAAAAATTGTGGTCACTCGTTAGAATCACTAAGCTAGAGATTTCCAGTGCACGCTTAATAAACCTATCTATCACGTCCAAAATCCTTATAAAGTGATCTAAATTCTTACCCAACAGAATTTCAGGCATTACATGGAGTATCCAGTCCGTTTCGCTGAAAACTATCGTAAACAAGTTCCATTCATATGACTCCAAAAGATCATAATATATGTTTAATCTGGTGTTAAGGAACTTTAAAACATCTTTTACGTAATCTTTAACACTTCCATATCGTCGCCAATTGTGCGGTGGTTTTACTAGAAATTCACTATACTTACTCTCCAAAATCTTTGGGAAGATGCGCTGCTTCGGAGCAAGCCAGTCTGAAACGAGAATTATATTTTTCCGACCGACAATTCCGTAATAAGGCCACGTCAGAGGGACGTTAACAACCACGCTCTTACAACCATACATTGAAAATATTTCGAAAATACGTGGGTATGCAACATCCAGTGAAGAGACCGCTTTTGTCCTTTTTCTATCTCTAGTTGGTTTAACAAACGAATAAATGTTATGTTTCCCGGGGTTTACACCAGTAAAGATGGTCGTCCAAGCAATTGGTGTATAAGGTGGTATTGAGAGAGGAGCCCCGCTATAGTGGTTTACAATTTTGCAAATTGAAGGTAAGTTAGCTTTTTTGCATAAAAAGCGTAAAAAGCTTAATCCCATTCCATCTAGGCCGATAACGCATATTTTTGGAATGTTTCCTTTAGGGGTGCTTTCTCCCTTCTTCGTAAGCATATTACCTTACCATCCTTCATGGTTACCAATGTTACAACAGTAATGGCATATTTCTCCTTATAATCTTATAACCATTAAGGTAAAATAAATAAAATATAGCGACCTCTACTTTTGGTATTTCTCAAGGAATCATATTTAGTCATTTTAAACCAAAGGATGCAAAATATGGTACGATAGAATGCTGGAATTTAATATTACCCTTTACGTATTCTTCTTCTAATAATAACTTGCTCTAGAACTAATACGATAACAAATACGGCTACCGAGTATATAGTTACATTTTTCAACGGTCTTATTTCATCATACTTATAATACGGAGGATCTGTACTAATTTCACCAAATAATTTGAAATCTCGTATTACAAAGAATTTATCAGCACACTCGACATAAAACTCTAATCCGCCGGAAACAGTAACTTCGCAGCCCTGTGGAATGTTTGCATCTAATTTTATACCGGGAATAAACAAAGATCTCAACCTTAGCAATTTATATCTGAATTCAGAAAAATGCGTTGTCCCATCTATTTTAATATGTGGCGTTCTTATGCGGCTGATGCAGTAGTCGCAGTACAAATAAATATCTTCACCCACTATTTCGTACATCTGGGAATTATTAGGTATTGATATCTTTACAGTACCGGAAAAAACCGCTGATACATTCCATAATTGAGCAGACATGTATAACCCATGTCCCCCTGACGACTGAAGCTTTGTTGCATTTAATGAGATGTAACTATTGGAATCGGGCAGTACAGATACAATAGCATTACTTATCTCCAATTTTCTTGAACCTAACCGAATAGTCATGCGAGAATTTTCAGGAATTTCAAGTATAATTGATGAAGAATTTACTACTATACTGCCCCATGCATCTATGAATTCTGGAAGTATAATACCATCCTTAACGAAATTATAGGGAACATAAGTGTATTCCTTCAAAACTCCACGTTCTATCAACGGAGTCAAAATTTCCCCGAGAATGTACCATAACTCTCTTTTTAGCGGATCTTCACTCGTTTTTATCGACGAAATTAAGGGAAATACGTTTACATAGTAGATATTCACGTTTCGATGCGATAACTTAATAATAAACGGTATGGATCCAATACGAGCTATAACGGTTGCATTCTTCCATAAAATGCTAATGGGAGGCGTTTCGATGGGTACTGGTAATTGAGCTACAACTCCTCCATCTTCGTGTGTTATATTCTGCGATAACACAGATCTATTCTCTACAACATATATTTTTCCGGAGAACTCTTTATATCCATCCACATTTAGTATCACTAAAGTGTTTAAACGGTTTAACTCAATCATGTTGGTCATTGAAAGAACGTAAGATGCAATTTTTTCCGAAGGAGCTACTAGGGCATCCGCGTCTTTAAGTGTAACTAAGTCATCCAAATACGTCACGGTGTAGCTTACATTACTTAAAGAGAGAATATTATATGCAAATATTTCTTTGAATCCTATTTCTTTTGGTATTACCAAAGCAATGTCGCTATTCCTTATAGGAGGAGCTAGTTTTGGGATTTTGTACAGAATAATTTTCCCTGAAGGTGATAAATATATTCTATTCAGATAAGGCATAAGATAAGAAACGATATAACTGTTAATCTGCCCTATTACCTCAGCATCTAAGTAATTATCCTCAAGAATCCAAGCGCAAGAAGCAAGTGATGCTAGATAATTAAGCACAAATTCCGGGGTCCTTGCTCCAACAAGTCTATACACCACAAAATCTTTTAGCAATCCATAAGGTCCGATTTGAGGAATGAACTCTCCAACATGCCAGGAGAGCATTGAAAAAGTAATAATAATAGATGGAGGATACACATTCTTCAAATAGTAATTGTTAATATAATCAATCATCTCCCTTTCTTCATAATTTAGCTGCCAAAGATCAACAGCCCTTTTACTGTACACTATACTCAAATTAGTAGATACCGAATTGAATAAGATAAAGGAAATCAACAGTACTATAAAAAGGGGTTTGGATTTTCTCCATTTTTTCCTTATTCCATAAGACGAATGGCAAAACAGCTTATATGCTCTGCAAAAAATATTCACACATACTTCCGATGCAATTAAAACTCCAAATGAGAACACGCATGGTAATATTCTATATTCCCAAAAGTGAAGTTTACCAATGTTAACGTTTATAAAGGAAGCTATTCTCCCAAAAATAACAACAAATACTACGGCAGAAATGACGGTATAACTAATTATCTTTATCTCGTTTCTTGTCCTACATCTGTTAAATGCAGCAAAACATATTAGTAAAAGTAGTACCACACCAACACGATATATGTAAACGTGGAGCGGTATGGACATAACATATTTCCATCCATTTGAATCCACAACCAGAGGATGATCTAATGTCACTAGTGTATAAAAAACAGAGACTACAGAGATTATAACGAGAAAGCGATAGAAATAGGTAAGAAACATCTCGGTATATTTTCGCTGGAATAATGCTTTCGTGTAACGGATAAAAAATGAAAAAAGTTTTTTACTTAAACGTTTTCGCAGACTCACGAGCGATATTTGCTTTAAATAAATAATAGTGGCAAATAGCAGACTGAAAAACACATACGATGATAAAGTAAGTAAAACAACATATATGACCAAAGTATCTACTTTTAATGCCCCATTCAGCAAATTTATGGGTATTAATATGGAAAGCGATAAAATAGATCCAAAACTTAAAATAACTAATCCGGTCCTCACGATACTTTGTGTCCTCAAAAGTAACACTACACTTAATAAGACCAAAATAAAAAATGCGAATTCTGAAATGTGAAAAAGTATTAAAAGAGCAATACCTATAACTGTAACAAACTTTTGTAATTTGTTTTCTCTTTGACTATATGCTATTTGGAAAAGGGACGCTGTTAGTGTAAAAAATACCATAAAAATCAAGTTTAAGGGCCTATACGACAACATCAATATGAAAAAACTATTTGCATGCAAGACATCGTAAAAACTCCTAGTAGGCGCGTATCTCATAACCTCATCAACATCGTTCTTAAATCTTAATAATAACGCATCTAATAAACGGGGGGTAGCAAGCGCATTAATCCAACCAAATCCCGCAAATGTCACGAACATCATTAAAGCCATAATTTCATATCTTTTGTCTGTTTGTTTTTCAAAAGAAAAGTAGCATTTTGCTAGAAAATAGAAAGCAAACAGTTGTAAAATGTCCATGTAGGTTATCATACTTGTCACGAAAATTTCACGAGGAAACAGTAACACAAAATTTACAATATAAAAAATAAACACTTGACTTAGATAAAAATGCAAATATTTAGAACTTAAACCAATATAATGGACGTTTCCGTATTTTTTATTCAATAAAAACTTGGTGAGTAGCCATAAAAATGAGTAATGCCTAACACCATCAGAATTAATCTTAACAGCTCTACTGGGGTAAATACTCAGCAATGTTATAAGAAAAAACAAAAAAATCTCTACCAAAATCACGCTAGAAGAGCTGTGTGAAAGGATTTTTTCTTTAAAATTGAAAGATCGTACGTGTAAACTTCGAAGAATTGTTAATGCTAAATACATAATTAAGGAAAGACCGATTAATACCATAACGATATAGATGTACAACGAAATGAAAATGTTAATGAAAAGCGATATGGTCCCCAGTAGAGCGGAAATGAATAATGAAAGAATGTTTGAATATAAAAACAGTTCGACACGATTCCAACGTTCTTTTTTGGCGCCCACAATTTTTAAAACCAGAAATCCTGGTAATGTGTAAAAAGTAAATATTAGTGCCGTAGACAAAGCAGCATAAACAACATCAATAAGGGAAACTAGTATCCATCGGATAATTGTCGTTAAGAATAATGCAGATTGAAATATTAGACTTAAGAACATAACTAAGTTACGTTTACGACCCGGTTCTAACGACAAATCAAGCGCAAATGTGTAAGCAATATTCATTAAACTAAGTAATATTATGACTTCAGAGGCTAAAAAACGATAGTAATACGCAATTGCCATTAACACGTAAAGTATGAAAACAGTCACGGCTGTTATTAGAATTGTGATAATTTTAATGATAGTATGCTTTCTATGTGGGCATGAACTATTTGTCACTGAAGACCCTCCGATTACTCCCTAAATTCTTATATCGAACTCTGATATCCCCAAATGTGTGTTTTCAAATTCGACCAATATTAAATAACATATCCACATAGTTTACCACTAAATTTTTCCATTCTTTAAAACATCATAATTTTGAACCACTTTTAGTTGCTAACACATTTCCATTAGTTTTAATTAATGCTAAGTGCGTGTTTATTATTCACCGCGCTACTTGCAAGATATTCTCACAGATACGTCATTATTGAAGTTACTATTAATATAAATGGTGTTATAATGTCTAC
>Ga0164318_10002399_pt1 | contig 17394 bp, 9 predicted proteins | sample GuaBasSedimGuay9_FD_113734 | JGI IMG/M metagenome (GOLD analysis project Ga0164318, IMG submission 113734) | Subseafloor sediment microbial communities from Guaymas Basin, Gulf of California, Mexico - Guay9, Core 4571-4, 0-3 cm | ecosystem: Environmental > Aquatic > Marine > Hydrothermal vents >...
TTTCCAGATTTTATTTCTTCTCCATCTTTTACTAAAATCTTTAAATCAATTTTAACACCTTTTTTATTTTTCTTAACCCCTACTCCGATTTCTTTAGTCATTTCCGTAATACTATATTTATCATTTTCTACGCCTTGGTATTTAATTTTTAAAAGCTTAACCTGCGGATTCGTAACTGTAATACGTCCTCTTTCATCTTCAATTTCCCTTTGAGCGCTTTCAATTGAAATTTTTCCTTCCACATCAGCTATAAAGGCTTTCCTTTTTGGGGAACGAGCCTCAAAAATTTCTTCTACCCGAGGAAGACCCTGGGTAATATCCTCAACTCCGGCAATACCCCCAGTATGAAAAGTTCTCATAGTAAGCTGAGTTCCTGGTTCCCCAATAGACTGAGCTGCGATTGTTCCAGCAGCCGTTCCTTTTTCCACTAATTTATTATGACCCAAATCCCATCCATAACATTTAGCACAAATTCCTCGATGCATCTTACAACTTAAGACAGAACGAATATGAGCTTCTTCAATATCTTCTTTCTCAATTTTATCCTGCATATCCTCATCAACCAACTCACCGGCCTTAATTAAAACTTTTCCTTTCGCATTTTTTAAATCAGAAATTAAAAATCTTCCTAAAATTCTCTTGGCTATACTCACTCCCATGTCTTCACTTTCCTTTTTGGTAATAATAAGCCCCTTAGTATCTCCACAATCATCTTCGGAAACAATAACATCATGAGAAACATCTACTAAACGACGAGTTAGATATCCAGCGTTAGCAGTTCTTAAGGCCGTATCAGACAAACCTTTACGCACACCATGAGTGGAAATAAAATATTCTAAAACTCCAAAACCTCTTTTAAAATTTCCTCGCACCGGCAACTCAATAATATCTCCGGAAGGGGAAGTTACTAAACCTTTCATACCTAAAATCTGCGTAAGCTGTGCCCAAGATCCACGAGCACCAGATTCAATCATAGAATAAACCGGTCCCCCTTTCGGAAGTCCCTTTTTACAAATATCTGTAACCTGATCTTTAGCACCAGTCCAGAGCTCGATAATTTTAGCATATCTCTCCGAATCAGTAAGCAAACCTTCTTCATACTGCTCTTGAATTTTATCTACATGAACTTGAGTTTCTTGAATTAAAACATCTTTTTCTTGAAGACCCGGAAGATCTTCCATACTCCATGATAATCCACTATTAGTAATAAATTCAAAAGCTTTATTTTTTAATTTATCTAAAAATTCCGCAGTCTGATCATTTCCATAGTAACGATAGCAAAGCTTTACTAATTTTTTAAGCATACCTTTATCTATAACCTTGTTCACATATCTTAATTTAGCCGGTAAAATATCATTAAAAGCAATACGCCCCACAGTCGTTTTAATCAAGTCTTTTTTATCTATTCTGACCATAATTGGCTCTTGCAAAGATAAATTATTTAATTCATAAGCAAGACTAGCTTCTTCTTCAGAAGAAAAATATTTTAAATCTTTTTCTTCTTTCCCTGCGTCTCTCATCTCGGTAATATAAAATGATCCCCAAACAATATCCTGGCTCGGTGCTACTACCGGATCACCCGTAGCCGGCTTCAATAAATTTTTAGAACTAAGCATAATAGTAGCCGCTTCGTGCACCGCTTCTTTAGTTAAAGGTACATGCACAGCCATCTGATCTCCGTCAAAATCAGCGTTAAAAGCCCCGCAAACTAAAGGATGAATCTGAATAGCCTTTCCTTCAATTAAAATGGGTTTAAAAGCTTGAATTCCAAGACGATGCAAAGTCGGCGCACGATTTAACATTACATAAGCTTTTTCAATAATTTCTTCTAAAATATCCCAAACATCTTCCGATCCAGCTTCAATATAACGAGAAGCGCTTCTCACATTATGTACAATTTCCCTTGCAATTAATTTAGAAATAATAAAAGGTTTAAAAAGTTCTATGGCCATAATTTTTGGCAATCCACATTGATCAAGCTTTAGAGCGGGGTTAACCACAATAACACTACGACCAGAATAATCAATTCTTTTTCCAAGTAAATTCTGACGAAAACGACCTTGTTTTCCTTTTAATGAATCAGCTAAAGACTTAAGCATTCTTTTTTGCCCGGTGGAAGCGACTACGGTTTTCCCATGACGAGCGGAATTATCAATTAAAGCGTCCACAGCTTCTTGCAACATTCTCTTTTCATTACGACAAATAACTTCTGGAGCATTAAGCTCAATTAATTGCTTTAAACGATTATTTCTATTAATAACCCGACGATATAGGTCATTTAAATCACTAGTAGCAAATCTTCCACCATCTAAAGCCACCATTGGACGTAAATCCGGAGGAATAACCGGAACCGTAGTTAAAATCATCCATTCCGGACGAATATCATTTACTAAAAGATTTTTTATAAGCTTAAGCCTTTTGGTAATTCTTTCTTTTTTAGAATCAATAACAACTAAAAGGTCTTCTTCTAGGGCTTTGATTGTTTCCTTTAAGTCAATCCTTTCCAAAAGCTTACGCACCGCCTCCGCTCCAATTCCAGCTTCGAAAATATGACCATATTTTAAACTCAAATTTTGATAAGTATTTTCCGAAATAATTAAAAGTGGTTTTAATTCCTTTAATTCTTTGTGCGCCTGGTCAAAAGCACTTTTTAAATTAGCTATTTTCTCTTCTTTTAAAGCTTCTAAAGCCTCTATCTCTTTCTTAATTTTATCATCAATATCTACGTCCGGATTATTATTCATCATCTCTTGTTTTTTGGCTTTAATTTCCTTAACCTGATTATCAAATTCACTCACAATTGATTTATTCTTTTGCTTAAATTCGTTTTTAATCTGTTCATTAGTTGCTTCCCTTAATTCCTCATTAACATCGGTAATTATAAAACTCGCGAAATAAACCACTTTTTCCAAAGCTTGCATAGATAAATCCAAAAGCAATCCTACCTTTGAAGACAAACCGCGTAAAAACCAAATATGAGTACAAGGAGTTTCCAATTTAATATGGCCCATTCTTTCTCTCCGAACAATAGAACGAGTAACCTCTACTCCACATTTATCACAAATAATTCCCTTATATCTTATTTTCTTATATTTACCACAAGAACATTCCCAATCTTTTGAAGGTCCAAATATCTTTTCACAAAAAAGACCATCTTTTTCAGGTTTTTGAGTCCTATAATTAATTGTTTCCGGTCTAGTAACTTCACCATGAGACCAGCTTAAAATATTTTCCGGAGAAGCCAGTTTAAGCTTGATAGCATCAAAATCTGTTGTTTTTATTGGATTGAGCATATACTTTTTAATTTTCAATTTTCAATTTTCAATTTTCAATTAATTTCTAAACTTAATTGATACATTAAAAATTGCTTGAAAGCTATAAACCGCGCATATTTACTTAACGCGTAAAAATTGAAATATTTAATTATTTTAATTATTATTTTTCTTCTTTAATCTTATCACTCTTTTCTTTCGTCTTTTTGTCAACTTCCCTTTCTTCTTTTTCCTCTTTATCATCTTCCTCGCTTGGTCTTCCTCCCAATAAAGTAACATCAAGACAAAGACCTTTTAGTTCTCTAACCAAGACATTAAAAGATTCCGGAACATTAAGTTTTTTAATCGGTTCTCCTTTAATAATAGATTCGTAAGCCTTGCTTCTTCCCGGAACATCATCGGATTTAATTGTAGAAATCTCCTGCAAAGTATGTGCTGCTCCATATGCCTCTAAAGCCCATACTTCCATTTCTCCAAAACGCTGTCCCCCAAACTGAGCTTTTCCTCCCAGAGGCTGCTGGGTAATTAAAGAATAAGGCCCGATTGATCTTTGGTGAATTTTATCATCAACCATATGGTTTAATTTCAACATATACTTATAACCAACCGTAACTCTATTATCAAAAGCTTTCCCGTTCTTCCCATTATATAAAGTAACCTTTCCATCCTCTGCTAAACCAGCTCTTTTAAGTTCTCCTCTAATTTGCTCTTCAGTTAAACCATTTAAAACCGGAGTAGCAACTTTATATCCAAGTTTCTGGGCAGCAAAACCAAGATGGGTTTCCAAAAGCTGTCCTAAATTCATACGAGAAATAATTCCCAAAGGAGATAAAATAACATCAACCGGAGTTCCGTCCTCCAAATAAGGCATATCTTCAATTGGCACTATCTTGGAAATAACACCCTTATTCCCATGCCGACCAGACATTTTATCACCAGCCTGAATCTTTCTTAAATTAGCCACCGTTATCTGAATAGATTGCAAAACTCCCGCAGACAATTTATCTCCATCCTCCCGAGAAAAAACCTTAATATCAACCACCTTGCCATGTTCTCCATGTTCTAAATAAAGAGAAGAATCTCGGACGTCTTTAGCTTTTTCTCCAAAAATAGCACGTAAAAGTTTTTCTTCAGCTGATAATTCAGTTTCACCTTTAGGCGTAATTTTACCAACTAAAATATCTCCGGAATGAACCTCAGCCCCAATTCGAATAATTCCTTTTTCATCTAAATCTTTCAGCTTCTCTTCTCCAATATTGGGAATATCGCTAGTAACAACTTCCGGACCTAATTTAGTATCACGAACATCAATTGTATAATCCTCAATATGGATTGAAGAATAAACTTCTTTTTGTACTAATTTTTCAGAAACTATAATTGCATCTTCAAAATTAAAACCTTCCCAAGACATAAAAGCTACCAAAATATTCTTACCTAAAGCCAATTCCCCATGATCAATAGCCGGACCATCGGTTAAAATATCACCAGCTTTTATTTTATCTCCAACTTCAACCAAGGGACGCTGGTTAATACAGGTAGAAGCATTAGATCTTAAAAATTTAGTTAATTTATAATTTTTTGTTTTACCATCTTTATTTTTAATTTCAATATTAGCGGCATCCATCTTAACAACTTCTCCATCCTCTTCAGCGATAATAATATGCCCAGAGTCCTTAGCAGCTCGAGCCTCAATTCCAGTTCCCACTATCGGAGAATCAGTCATTACTAAAGGAACAGCCTGACGTTGCATGTTGGTTCCCATTAAAGCGCGCTGTCCATCATCATGTTCCATAAAAGGAATTAAAGAAGTAGCTACCGAAATAATTTGATTAGCAGCCACACCAGCAAAATCAACATTAACAACATCTTCGTTAGCCGGCTGTCCATATTTTCTAACCTCGCATTTATCTACTAAAAAATATCCTTCTTTACTCACTGGAGTTAAAAAAGAAGTAGAAATATATTTTTCTTCTTCAAAAGCGTCTAAATAAACTATTTCTTGAGTAACCAAAGGCTTAATCGGAATAGTATTTTCTTTTAAGGCTTCTCCTAATTTTTCAGCTTGTTTTTTAGAAATTTTTTCTCCAGCCTTAATCAAAAGTTTTCCTTTCTTCCCATTCTCATCTATCGCATAAACATCCTCTCTAGTAATTTTATCAACTAAAAGATTCTTATCATTAGCTTTTACATTATTTAAAACTTTTCTATATGGCGCTTCTAAAAATCCATATTTATTTAATTTAGAATAACTCGCTAAATGCCCTACTAAGCCAATATTCGGCCCTTCTGGAGTAGCAATCGGACAAATTCTTCCATAATGAGTAGTATGCACATCACGCACATCAAAACCAGCTCGTTCTCGAGTTAATCCTCCCGGACCCATAGCTGACAACCTTCTTTTATGCTCTAACTCAGCTAAAGGATTGGTCTGGTCCATAAATTGTGAAAGCTGAGAAGACATAAAAAACTCCTTAACCACAGCAATCACCGGACGAGCATTAATCAATTTATTTGGGGTAATTAAATTTAAGTCAGCCGTACTCATTCGATCTTTAATAATTCTTTCCATTCGAGCTAAGCCTACTCTAAATTTATTTTGGATTAATTCTCCAATTGCTCTAACACGCCTATTCCCAAGATGATCAATATCATCTTCTGTTCCTTGATCAATATTTAAATTAATTACTTCTTTAATAATTTCAATTAAATCTTCTATTCGTAAAATTCTAGTCTCTTTATTATTTGGAATATCAAAATTAAAACGCCGATTTAATTTATAGCGCCCTACTCGGTCAAAATCATAACGATCAAACCTAAAAAACATAGAATAAATAAGCTGCTTAGCATTATCCGTTGTAGCTAAATCCCCCGGTCTAATCCTTTTATATACTTCTTTTAAGCCCTCAGCTTGATTTTTAGCTATATCTTTAGAAATAGTAGCTTCAATATACCCAGAATCTCCTTCTTTATGAACATCAACATCTTTAAATTTAGCCATTATTTCTTCATCACTTTCTATACCAAAAGCCCTCAAAAGAGAGGTAACAGCTACTTTCCTTTTTCTATCAATTCTAACCCAAATAACTTTATTCATATCAGTTTCAATTTCTAACCAAGCTCCTCTATTCGGAATAATTTTAGCTCCATAATTTTTACGACCCTTCACAAATTCCGAAGTAAAAATAACGCCGGCACTTCTAATTAGCTGGGAAACTACAACTCTCTCAATTCCATTAATAATAAAAGTTCCATTTTTAGTCATTAGAGGAAAATCTCCCAGATAAACTTCTTGGATATTCGCCTCCTTAGTTCTTTTGTTACGCAAAGAAACCTTAACTCTTAAAGGAGCTTCATAAGTTACATTTTTGTTTCTGCTTTCAACTTCATTAAATTTCGGTTCATCCAAATAGTAATCTTCAAAATGCAATTCCAAATCTCTTCCGATAAAATCACCAATAGGTGAGATTTCATCAAACAAATCTTTTAAACCTTCTTCCAAAAACCAATCATAAGAATTTTTCTGAATTTCAATTAAACCAGGTAAAAGCATTGTTTGGCTATTATCAATAAAAAATTTTCTATCCGCAATATTTTTTGTAGGCATATCTTATCTTAAATAATAATTTTAATTCTTTTTTGAATTAAGCGATATTATTTTAATTTTTAAATTTTATAATTTTTAAATTTTTAAATAAATATTAAATCTTAATTTTTAAACATCAAGAAGTGCTCTGAGGGCAAAAATTAAAATTCATTTAAAAACTTGAAAATTGCAAAATTTTCTTAATTAATACTTATATTAAAGCAAAATATTTTTCCAATTTCGAAAGAACACAAAAAAATCCCAATCGTCTTTGATTGAGTTTAAAAAATCTAATTTTACTTAAGTAATAATGATTCCACCTAAAAATCGATTAATACTAAAATCGCATGGGGAAAAAAATTGTTTAATATTAGTTAAAATAAAAAAACGGCACACTTTCGCTCTGGCAAATCACATTCCGCTTTTATTCTTTCTTAATATTATTCACTTTTTTAAAAATTTTCAGATTATTACAATAACAAGCTGAAAAGTCAACTTTTTTAAGATTATTCTATAATATCAAATTTGGATATGATTGTCAAGGAAATATTTAACGCTAATATTAAATAAGAAAAATAAGAAGAAAAATAAGAGAAATAAGAATGAAACTATCTTATTTTTCTTATTTTTCTTATTTTTCTTATTTTTCTTATTTTTTCAACAACTCCCTCACAACCTCTCGATCATCCCACTCCACCTTCTCTCCCTGGGCCACACATATAGCCTGCTCGCTCCCCTTTCCGGTTATTAAAACTAAATCTTTCTCATGTGCCAGACTAATAGCTTTTTTAATAGCTTCTCTTCTGTCTAAAATTTTAAATAAATTTTGCCCTTCTTTTTTTTCTGCTCTTTCCGCCCCCAAAGCTACTTGATCAATAATTATTTCCGGATCTTCGTCATAAGGGTCTTCGTTTGTTACAATCACAAAATCAGTGTTCTCACCGGCTAAGCGCCCTAATTCCGGACGACGAGCTATATCTCGGCCTCCACCGGTTGATCCTAAAACATGAATTACTTTATTATGAGGAATATTTTTAATAGTTTCATATAATTTTTTAACAGCTCCAGGCTCAAAAGCATAATCTACAATCACACAAAAATTTTGTCCCTCATCTATTTTTTCTAATCGTCCCGGGACCCCAGATATATTTTCCAAGTTATTCTTAATAGTTTTTAAATCCATGTTCAGAGAAATTCCCACACTAATAGCATTCATAGCATTAAGAGCATTAAATTCTCCCAATAATTTTAATTCTATTTTTTCTTGATCCAAATCAAAAGAAATACCTTTTTCCGTTAATTTGATATTTTTATATTTAATAATTTTATAATTTGTATCATCTTGGACTTGTTCTAAAATATTTTTTTCCAAAGCACTATAAACTATTTTTTCATCAGCCCAAAAATTTAAAAAATAAGAAGCGTGCTCATCATCACCATTAATAATAATTGTTTTTTTAATTTTATTTAGATCTGTTTTTTTGATTTCGGTTTCTGTTTTTTTGATTTTTCTTTCTTCATCCATATATTTATAGCTACATTTTTTTAAATGCTCAAAAAGCTTTCCTTTAGCTTTCTTATAATTTTCAAAACTGCCATGAGATTCAATATGCTCCGGATAAAGTCCGGTAAAAACTAAAACATCATAATTAATAAATTTATGTCTGAATTGCCTTACCCCCTCAGAAGTCGTTTCAATAATTGCTACTTTGCAATTATTCCTCACCATCGTTTTCATAATCTTCTGCGTAAAAAATCTACCTAGCATAGTCATTTTTTTATCGTTCAACCATTCTTTCTCTCCATCATTAAACATAGCAGTTGAAGTATAGCCGGTTTTAATTCCCGCTTTATTTAACATTTCTGCCATCAAATAAACACTTGTCGTTTTCCCAGTCGTACCCGTTACACCAATAACAATTAAATCATCACTGGGAAATTTATAAAGACAAGCAGAAAACCAAGCAAAAATAAAATGATAAAGCGGTTGGAGAGCTTTAAAAAGTTTTTTTGGTATTAGAGATTTTATTTTGTAGATTATGTTCATTTTTTATATCAATTTAATCCCACCACTTTTGTCATTCTTGTACAAGTTAACTAATTCGATGACAAAATTCTAATTAAACTCTCCCTTTTGTCATCCCTGGCGAGCGAAGCGAGGGAAAGGGATCCATGAAAAAGCTTTGAATATTTTTAAATCTAATAAGACTTAAGACGCATACATAGCTTTTCCATGGATCCCTGCCTCCGCAGGGATGACAAAGATGGTAATTTATGTTTATAGGCTTTAACAAAATTCTGTCATCGAATTAGTTAACTTGTACAAGAATGACAAAAAGGGGGTAATATTATCAAACCATCCTCCTCAACTTCCTCAAAAACTTATAAACATTATACTGCAAAGAATTAAAAACTAAATCAAAGGTTCCCGGATAATTTATTTCCTCTCCCCCAAAACCTTTCTTAAATCTAGTCACTCCCGGCCATTTATTTTCATCAATTCCATTAAAATCATAATATTTATATCCTTCTTCTTTAGCAATTTTTATCGTTTCCCATTGAAGAGCATAAGGCGCCATTAAGTTTCTATCTTCACTAGAAGAGGCACCATGAACATAAGTCACCATATCTCCAAAAAATGAAACAATATTTGCAACTATTAGCTTTTCTTTATAAAAAGCTCCTATTAATTTTAAAGAATCAGAATCTAAACTCAAGATATTTTGATAATGCCTCTTCGCATGCAAACGAAATCCATCACGACTTTCCGTTTCCTGCATTAAATTCCAGAACTCATCAAATTTAGAATTTACATCTTTAATTTCTTTAACCACAACACCTTTTTTTAAAGCCAGACGAATATTATAGCGAGTTTTCTGGTGCATGGATTTTAATATTTCATCTTCGGATTTTTCTATATTCAAAATTAAAGTTTTGCTGGCTTGAATATCTATAGTTTTTTGAATCTGCCCGATCGGCTGGCGGGCATGAAATTTAGAATCTGAAATCTGAAATTTATTAATCGGATCAAAACGCAAAAAAATACATTTTTCAGCTTGCGCTATTTTTTTTATTCTATTAAATAAATTATTAATTTTTAACCCGCCCGCTAAATTGGAGGATTCTTCATTATTAATTAAAACACGCGGTGCATAAAAATATGATTTACCCAAAAACAAATCTTTCTTAATAAAAGTAATTACAGAAATTAATTTAGCGTCTTCTTCTATGCCTAAATGGAATACTTTATTCCCAGCTTTTTTTTGAAACTCCCCCCACTCCCAAGACTGCAAAAACTGACTATGTTTCTGTTTTATTAAAAAATTATTTAAACTCTGCTTATCTTCTATATTAACAATATTCATAATTCTAGATTACTTCCCCAAACCTCTCAAAGCCGCCTTTATTCTCTCTCCACTATCTTTAAGCTTTGGATCAACTTTTCTGAGAACATCTCTTGCTTCAAAAAGAGAATAGCCTAAAGCCATTAAGGCATCAATTTCATCAGCGGAAGCAGAAATATTAGAAGCGCCATCCAAATTTGCTTTAGCGCTAGAAATACTTAAATCTCCTACTTTTTCCCGTAGTTCTAAAACCACTCTTTCAGCAGTCTTTTTTCCAATACCAGAAACTTTAATTAAAATACTGGAATCTCCTCGCCCGATAGCTTCGCGCAAATCTTCTGAACTTGCTACCGCAGAAACACCTAAAGCAGACTTTGGCCCCACTCCGGAAACACTTAAAAGTAATTCAAACATTTCTAAATCATCCATAGTTTTAAATCCATAAAGATCTAAAGCATCTTCACGCACATGCTGATAAATAAAAAGTTCAAATTCGGAATCTAACTTTAATTCAGCCAACAAAGATTCATTAACATAAACCTTATAGCCCACGCCTTGAACATCAATAATTAAAAAATTATTTTTTTTGTATTTAATTTTTCCTCTTAAGTATGAAAGCATATTTTTTATTTAATTTTGAATTTTGAATTTTGATTCAATTCTTAATTTTAAATGTTTAAATAATTAAAAATTAAAAATTAACTTACAAATCTTCTCACAACGCTAAATTCGGGAACTTTTTCGCCTACTTCTAAAAGCACCATTCGATTCTGTCCGCCATGGGCTTCTTTTATTTCTTCTTCTGTTTCCGGGTCTAATATTTTCTCTACTTTCATTTTTATTATATCATATTTTGGACAAACTATCTCAATTTCATCTCCAAGTTTAATACTATTATGAACTTTAACTAATACTAAACTATTGGTCGTATGTTCAAGAACTTGTCCACAAAATTCCCATTCAGATTGTTCGTGAGAATTATCCATATTCTGATCAGCTCTTTCTCCTAATAAAAAGCCACTAGTATATCCCCGATGAACCAATTTAGTTTTTAATTCATTATAATAATAGTCCAAATCATCTTTCGTTACGCGTTCCAAGCCTGCCTTGAACGAAGTTGAAAGATTATGTATTACACGAGAGTATATTCCCGAAACCATGGCTTGATAATAAATACTCTTCGCCCGCCCTTCTATTTTAAAACTAGTTACCCCGGCATCAGCCAATTCACGCAAATATTTTATCAAACATAAATCATTAGAATTCAGAATATAAGATCCATGCTCCTCTTCCACTAATTCCAAAACCTCATCCTCGTGATTCTCGGCAATAATTTGAGAAGAAAAATATTTCCAACGACAAGGTTGAACACAATCTCCCAGATTAGCGCTTTTATCCAGATAATATTTTGACAAAAAACATCGACCAGAATAAGCCATACACATTGCACCATGCACAAAATATTCTAATTCTAATTCCGGAAGTTTTTTATGTATTTCTTTAATTTCTTCCAAGCTCACTTCTCGCCCTAAAATTACTCGCTTCACTCCAACGCTCTGCCAAAAATTAGCAGATTCGTAGTTAGTACAGTTTGCTTGTGTAGATAAATGAATTTCCGCTTCTGGCCAAATATCTTTAACTAAATTAATAATTCCCGGATCAGAAATAATTAAAGCATCAACTTTTATTTCTTTTAGCTTTTTTATATAAGTTTTTGCTTTTTCCAAATGCTTATTATGTGCAAAAATATTAATAGTAATATATATTTTTTTCTTGAGAGCATGACAATACTGAGTCGCTTTTTTTATTTTCTCTAAATCAAAATCATTAATCCTAACTCGCAAAGAAAAATCGGGAATTCCAGCATAAACTGCGTCCGCACCAAATTTTAAAGCAGTTTTCATTTTTTCTAAATTACCAGCTGGAGCCAATAATTCTAATTTTTTACCCTCAGGGCACTTCGTATTATTTTTCATATAATTAATATAGTTAAATAAAGCTGAAAAAGCAAACAAATAAAAATAAGAATAAAAAGAAAAATAAGAAAAATAAGAAAAGCTATTGTTGACAAATAAGTAGCTTTCTCTTATTTTTCTTATTTTTCTTTTTATTCTTATTTCACAAAAACTATTTCCCCAAAGTCTTCTTTATCTTCGTAACTATCTCTTCAGTAGTAAAATGCGCCTTAACTAGGTAATCATCAGCTCCCATATCCATCGCTTTTTTAATATCATCATCTTGCCCTAAATTAGAAAGCATAATAACCGGAACTTTAGAAATCTTAGAATCTTCATTTTTTCTAATCTGGCTTAAAATCTGAAATCCATCTATCGCCGGCAAAATAATATCCAAAAGAACAATATCCGGTTTTATTTTTTCAACACCCTCCAAGGCCTGCTCACCATCTATAGCTTCATAAACCGTATAGCCTTCTTTTGTTAATTTTTTTGAACAAATTTCTCTTAAAAAAGAATCATCTTCCACTAATAAAACATTAACTCCTAATTTTCTTGCTTCCGGATTTTCCTTAGGATTAAGCACCTCTTTATCGCTTTCTGATTCAGCCATTGTTCCTCCATTAGCTAAACATTTTTTTACCTTATTAATAACATCTAAGGGACTAAATTCAGTTTTAATAAGATGATCAACCGCTCCCAATTTTTTAGTTTTTTCAATTTCCACCGGCTGTCCGGAATTTGAAATAATAATTACCGGAATTTTAATTCCATCCTGATTCAAAGCTTCCAAAACTTCATATCCATTCATTTTAGGCATAATAATATCCAAAAGAATTAAATCTGGAGCTTTTTCTTTTATTTTTTTATAACCCTCTTCTCCATTATAGGCAAAATCCACATCATAACCCTCTTTGTTTAATTTCGTTACTAAAAGATCAGTTAAGGAATGTTCATCCTCAATAATTAATATTCTTGTTTTCGCATTTATATTTTCTTCATTTTTCATATTTTATTTTAATTTAATAAAATTTATTTATTTTCTAAAGGTAAAGTAAAAACAAACTCCGTCCCCATTCCTTCTTCACTTGTAAAATTAATTTCTCCTCCATGTTTTTGAATAACATTTTTCACAATAAAAAGTCCGAGCCCCGAACCTTCTGTTTGCATTCTCATTACATTCTCGGCACGAAAAAATTTACTAAACATTTTCTCCTGATCTTTCTTCGGAATACCTACGCCATTATCTTTAATTCGCACTTTCAAAAAATTTTTTCCCACTTCTAAATTAACAAGTATTTTTCCAAATTCAGGAGTATATTTTACAGCGTTTTCAATTAAATTTTGTAAAACCAAAACCATTTTGGTTTTATCCATAAAAATCTCCGGAACCTTAGCATTCTTCTTCACTTCAAATTTAATACTTTTTTCTTTAATTCTGTTTTCGAGACTATCCATCACTATCTGAAGAGCTTCTTCAAAGTTTTCTTTTTGGTATGAATAGCCAAAACGACCATCTTCAATCCTGGAAACATTAAGCATATCATTAACAAGCTCAATTATTCTCTCATTACTTTGATAACCTTTAAACAAAAGCTTTTTTTGCTCTTCCGTAATTTTTCCAACATCTCCGTCCAAAACCATTTTAATTACCCATTTTATAGCAGACAAAGGAGTGCGTAATTGATGTGCAGCTATGGATATAAATTCTGACTTAAGCTTATCAAGCATCTTTTCCCGCGTCAAGTTATAAAAAATCTTCATTATTCCTAAATTTTTATTTTTAGAATCAACTACTGCGGCCGTAATTATTTTATAAGTTAGCTCTTGGTTAGCATAGTTAATTATTAATTCTTCTTCGTTTGGATTCTTTTCGCGAGCAGCCGGACTTGTACTAATTTTAAATTCCTGCTTGATAATATTCTTAAAATTTTCCATAGAATAATTATTATCAATTGATATTTTCTTTCCGATATCACTATCAATAAAATTAAATACCGACTTAGCAGCAGTATTAACAAGCTCTATTCGACCCTCTTCGTCTATAACAATAATCGGATCAATAAAATTAGCTACTATGGCTGCAGTTTTCTCTCGTTCTTCCTCGGTATTTTTTCGCGCTAACTGGAGATCACTAAATGCCCTAAATAAAGATTTTTCTGAAACCTCCAACTCTTTAATTTTATTATTTAATTGATTATTAATTTTAGAAATTAAAACATCATGTTTCTCAATCCTATTTATTTTCTTCCCAATTTTTTGGAATGCTACCAAGCGCTCTAAAATTTCATGATTTTTTAAATCAGCTTTTTTAATTATTTCTTCTTCGCGTTTAAATAATAACTTTGAGCTATATCCAGAAATTACAGCAATAACCAAATAAAAATTTGAAGTTATAATAATTTTTATAATTTCCAAACTTGCAAAACGTAAATTTAAAAAATCATTAGAATTAAATAAATTTCTATTTAGCAAAAAAGATACAATCAAATCTAAATAAGAAAAAATAGCAGAAGCGTTAACCAATAGTGCTGAAGCAAAAGCGGTAATTACAGCTCCTCTAAAACCAAAAATAAGAGAAGCAGAAATAATTGGAATAAAAAAGAAAATACTTGCCAGAGCCTGATCTCCCAAAAACTGCAACATTATAGTAAAAACTACCAATTCAATTAAAATTTGAAAGAAACTTGCTATCTTGAGCTTTTTTTCATTTTCAGAATCTTTTTCTTTAATAGAAAAAATCAAACGATACAAATAACCGTTAACTACTAAAAATAAAAGTAAAACAAAGGCTATTTGAAAAAAAGAAAATTTTATATCAAACAAACTAATTAGAGAGTTCCCTAAAATACCAATCATCAAAACCGCAGCCATATAAAACCATCTCATCGTAACCAACCACTCATTTATCTCTAGTTTTCTTTGATATTTATAATTCATATTTGTTATTATACAATATTTTTTAAAAAAATGAAAATGTTATGAATTACAAATCTTTTACAAATTTACAAATTATTTAGACATTTTTATAATACAAAAATTAAATTTCTAATTTATTTAATAATAAACAGACAGAATGACAATTAGAAAAATATGTTGTGCGTTAAGTCTTGTTATTTTTTAATTATTTAGTTATAATCTTAACAGAATTCAATCCAGCGTATAAGCCGGATTTTTAAGATTTTAAATAAAATTTTATATGCCAAACTTTCTCAATGACCTAGAAAAACAGAATGAAAAGGAATCGTCTCTAGAACATTCTCATGATAAAAAAAATTCTAAAACAAAAAAACACAAAAGTAAAAAAAGAAAGTCTTTAAAAATATTAGGGTTTTTTGCTATCTTTTTAATAACCTCTTTGGCTGTTTTTTCAAGTCAAGTTTTAGTTTCCGAAAAAAGTTCTTCTTCTTGGTTTTCTAATTTACCAATTATTAGACAAATTAGAAATTTAGCGGAAAGCGCAGATCGGCGTCTCAAGGGTGAAGATGAAAATCGAATTAATATTTTACTTTTGGGTATGGGTGGCGTTCAACATGAAGGAGGATATTTAACAGATACAATAATGCTAGCTAGTTTAGAGCCCTCCACTAAAAAAGTTTCTTTAGTCTCAATCCCCCGAGATCTTTCTATCCCTACCGAAGACATGACTTATCAAAAAATTAATGCCATTAACGCTTATGCAGAAATGAAAGAAGCCGGATCCGGAGGAATAGCAATTAGCCAAGCTTTAAGTGACATACTCCAAACTCCCATAGATTATTATCTAAGGGTAGACTTTAAAGCTTTCATTGACTTGATTGATGAAATTGGAGGAATTAACATTAATGTAGAAAATTCTTTTGATGATTATCGATATCCGATTAAGGGAGAAGAAGAAAACGAAGACTATGAGGCCAGATTTGAACATCTTCATTTTGACAAAGGACCAATACATATGGATGGGGTTTTAGCTTTAAAATATGCTCGTTCAAGACACGGCACGAACGGAGAGGGGTCTGATTTCGCAAGAGCTAAGCGACAGCAAAATATAATTATAGCTGTTAAAAACGAACTAGTTTCAGTCAAAACAATCTTTAAACCTAAAATGATTACAGACATTATTGAAAGTTTCCAAGAACATATCAGCACTAATTTACAAATTTGGGAAATTGTAAAATTATGGGACACTTTTAAAGATGTTCAAAAAGAGGATGTTGTAAATAGAGTATTGGATAACTCACCTAATGGTTTATTATTTGACGGTAAAAATGAACAAGGCGCATATGTTCTTTCTCCCCGAAGCGGAGATTTTGCAGAAATACAATATTTTGTTAATAATGTTTTTTCTGACGCGCCTAAGGAACTTAAAACTTTAGTGACAGACGAACGCGCTACAATTGAAATAAGAAATGGAACTTGGATTAACGGGCTTGCCACCCAAACCGCCTTAGATCTTGAAAAATATGGATTTATTATAACTCGTACTGGGAATTCCAGCCAGCAAAATTTTCAAAAATCAGTAATCTATGATTTAAGTTATGGAGAAAAACCAAGATCATTAAGCATCTTAAAAGAAAAAACCGAAGCAAACGTTTCCTTAGGTTTGCCGGAGTGGCTAATTGACGAATTAAGCCAAGATTTAAAAAATGAAACTAACCCTATTAAACCGGATTTTGTTTTAATTTTAGGACAAGACGCAGATGATACAAATTCGGGGATGGAGAATGTTGATGAAGAATAAAAACCTACCCTTAGTAGTAATATTTGGTCGGACTAATGTTGGAAAGTCTACTCTTTTTAATTGCTTAAGCGAAAAAAGACATGCTTTAGTTTCAGATATTGAAGGAACCACTCGGGATAGTAATATCGGTTTTGTGGAATGGCAAAAATCTGCTTTTAAACTTGTGGATACTGGAGGTATTATGGAAATAGGGTTTTTAAAAAATCCCAAACTAAAAACAAATGATATTGATGCTCAAGTTCAAAAACAGGCACGAAATTATTTAAAGCAAGCCGACTTAATTCTTTTTTTAGTTGATACTAAAGCGGGAATTCTTCCGGATGATAAATTAATTGCCGAACAACTCAAAAAAGACAAGAAAATAGAAAATAAAGTTATTTTAGTAGCCAACAAGGCAGATAGTCCAAAAATAAGACTAGAAAGTGTTGAATTTAATAAACTTAACTTAAATGAACCAATTCCCGTTTCTGCCACTACCGGATCTGGTACCGGAGATCTTTTGGACATTATTAATTCAAAA
>Ga0164318_10002401_pt1 | contig 17388 bp, 14 predicted proteins | sample GuaBasSedimGuay9_FD_113734 | JGI IMG/M metagenome (GOLD analysis project Ga0164318, IMG submission 113734) | Subseafloor sediment microbial communities from Guaymas Basin, Gulf of California, Mexico - Guay9, Core 4571-4, 0-3 cm | ecosystem: Environmental > Aquatic > Marine > Hydrothermal vents...
CGGTGGGCGGAGATGACCTCGTCCAGCGTCTCCGCCTTGTCGCGCTCCCGGCATTCCCCGGCGGGCAGGCCCTCGAGGATTATCTCGCTGGAGGGATGGAGCGGGAGCGCCTTGTTCAGCTTGCGCCTCAGCAGAACGGCGAGGACGTTGGAGCGCTCGAGCGGCAGGTTCTCCGGCACTCCGGCGGTCACCTCCAGCCGGTAGCGGTCGCCCACGCGGCGGCCTTTCACGCCGAGCACCTTGGACACCTCCGGCGTGTCCTCCAGCACGCGCCGGGCCTTCTCCAATATCTCCGGCGGGGCCTCGTCGCACCGGCGGCCCGCCTCGGTGTTGATGAGCACGGAGACGCGCCCCAGCTCGCGCTCTATCCGCCTGCGTATCTCCGAGGCTATCTCGTGGGCCTCCGCCATGGACATGTGGGGGGAGACCTCCAGATGGAAGTCCACGAACCGATCGGGACCGGCCGCGCGCGAGCGGAGCTCGTGGTAGCCCAGCACCTTGCCCTCGAAAGAGCGGATTATCTCCTCGATGCGCGCGAGGTCCTCGTCGGGCAGCGGAGCGTCCACGAGCGGCATGAACGCCTTCACCACGAGGCCGGTGCCGAGCCTCACTATGTACAGGCCCACCAGCAGCCCCACCGCGGCGTCTATCCAGTACCACGGCCTGCCGAACAGCGCGCCGGTGAGGGGGATGAGCGCGAGGCTCGCCCCCACCCCGGCCGAGGCCAACACGTCGGAGTAGAGGTGGTAGGCGTTCGTCTCTATCGCCACGGAGTTCTCCCGCCTGGCGACGGCGAGCAGCCTGCGCGACACGAAGAAGTTGACCGCCGCGCTGAACAGCATCACCGCCACCGCGATGCCCACCGAGCCCAACTCCGGGGGCGAGCCGAAGCGGAGTATGCTCTCGTACACTATCCACGCCCCCGCCGAGGCGACCACCGCCCCCTCGACGAGCGCGGAGAAGTTCTCCACCTTGCCGTGCCCGTAAGGGTGTCCCTCGTCCGCCGGGGTGTCGGCTATCCTCACGGCGAACCAGAGCATGACGGACGAGAGCAGGTCGGTGAGGGAGTGCAGGGATTCCGCGATGACGGCGAGCGAGCCCGTCAGTATCCCCACCGCCAGCTTCACGCCGCTCACGGTGAAGTTGGTGAGGACGGAGAGGTTGGCCGCTCCCCTCCGCGCGCGTCCGCCCGCGCTCACCACGCCGCCTCCAGCACGCGCAGGAGGGCGGATGCGTTCTCCCGCAGGCGGCCGTCCCTCCAGGCGGCGGCGCACACCGCGGCGCGCCTCACGCCCTTCTCGACGAGCCTTTCCAGCAGGGGGACGTCCACGCCGCCGATGGCGAAGACGGGCACGGCGGCCCTCTCCGAGGCGAGGGCGGCGAAGGCGGGACCGGCGAGGGCGGAGGAAGCGAACCCCTTGGTGGCGCTCGGCGCGCAGGGACCGGCCCCTATGTAGTCGGCCTCGGGCGGCAGGGAATCGAGGTCGGCCTCGGTGTGGGTGGAGACGCCTATCGCCGACGAGGGACCGACGATGCGGCGCGCCTCCGCCGCGGGAACGTCCTCCGCGCCCAGGTGCACGCCGTCCGCCCCGGCGAGCAGCGCCACGTCCGGCCGGTCGTTCACCACCAGCGGCACGCGGGCCGCGCCGAAGGCGTCCCGGCACTCGCGGGCGAGCTCCAGCAGGCGGCGGCCGCCCGCCCCCTTGCTGCGGAGCTGCACGCAGACGCCCTCCAGGCCGTCCAGCGCGGCGGCAGCCTCCGCGGGCCGCATGGGATGGACGAGGGGGTCGTACAGCACCATGAGCCTCGCCGCCTCCAGCCACTCCGGGCGGAGCGCGGCCGCGCCCTCGCGCTCCAGGTCGTAGCCCGCGTAACGCAGGCGCTTCGCCTCCGCGCTTCCCCTCATGCCGGGCAGCTTCAGCGTCTCCTCTATCACCCTTAGGCTCTCGGCGAGGCGGCGGAAGTTGGCGGCGAGCAGGCCGCGCACGGAGGAACGCTCCGCCTCGGAGTCCACCGTCACGCCGCGGCCCACGTCCCCGGCGGAGTCGCGGGCGGCCGCGTCGGCGGGCAGGGCGGAGCGCAACGCGGCGAGCGAGTGGCGCAGTTCCTTGGCGCGCCGGGCGAGGTCGCCGTCGTCGAGGTGGAAGCGGAAGACGTCCTCCACCACGCGCAGGGCCTCGCCCGCCCGGTTGAAGTTGGCGTCGAGCGTCCGGCGGATGCTCTCTTCGGTGCCTCTCATCGGGAAAATTATACCCCTTTCCGGCCGCGCGGGAAGGGGGCGGCGGTTGACAGGAAACCCAAATTACGTAAACTTGCCGCCCCTGGAATACGCCTTTCGGAACGGGCTGCACGTGGTCGAATCATATCTGAAGGAAATAAGCCGCTATTCCCTGCTCACGCCCGAACAGGAAATGGACCTTGCCATCAGGACCGAGATGGGGGATACCGAGGCCCGTGAGGAGCTCGTGCGCGCCAATCTCAGGCTGGTCGTGAGCATAGCGCGCAACTACCTCATGCGCGGCCTGTCCTTTTCCGACCTCATCGAGGAGGGAAACGTAGGACTGCTGAAGGCGGTGGACAAGTTCCGCGTCGCGGAGGGCTGCCGCTTCTCCACCTACGCCTCCTGGTGGATAAAGCAGTCCATCAGGCGCGCCCTGGTGAACAAGGTGAAGAACGTGCGCATACCCGCCTACATGGTGGAGATGCTCGCCCGCTGGAAGCGGGTGTCCTACGAGCTGGCGCAGAAGTTGAACCGGCCGCCCACGCCGGAGGAGATAGCCGCCGAACTCGACCTCCCCCGCACCCGCCTGCGGATAATCAAGCAGGCGCTGAAGGCCACCGTCGCGGGCCAGCCCCGGGGGGCGGACACCGACATACTGAAGATGCTCTCCAACGTCCCCTCCCACGACTACAACGAGTCCCCCCAGGAACACCTGCTCACCGAGGTGGACGCTCAGAGGGTGGAGGAACTCTTCCGCTACCTCGAGCCGCGCGAGCGCGAGGTGCTGAAGATGCGCTACGGAATAGGCACCGAGCGCTACCGCACGCTCGAGATGATAGGGGCGAAACTCAAGCTCACCCGGGAGCGCATACGCCAGATCGAGAAGGTGGCCCTCGAAAAACTCTACAGCGTCATCGTGGAGGGCTCGCTGCCCGAGGAGAAACCCTCGAAGTCCGATGGGAAGGGGAAGAAGGGCGACGGAAACGGGCGTTCCTCCCGCTGAACTCCGCCGGCCCGGGGTTTGTGGTATACTTGGAGCGGCGGGCGGGCGGTGTCCGCCCCATCGAACCGAAAGGAGGTTACGTGAACATCAACATTTCCACCGTCCATGGAGAACTCACGCCCCACATGAAGGAATACGCGCTCCGGAAGGTGCGCAAGATCGAGAGGTTCCTCGCGGGCGGGATGCTCGAGGCGCAGGTGAACTTCAGCATCAAGGATCCCTGGGTCAACGCGGAGGCCATCCTGAAGGTCAAGAACGGAGGGACGGTCGTGGCGAAGGCGCGCGAGGACGACGTCTTCAAGGCCGTGGACAGCATGGTGGACAAGCTCGAGCGCCAGGTGAAACACCTCAAGGACAGGCGCTCGGTCAACCGAAAGAGGGCCTCGCAGCGCGTGAAGTCGGTCATGATGGATGAGACCGTCCGGGAATCCTTCACGGAGGAGCCGCAGGCGGAGGAGTGACGATTTCCTTGAAAAAAGCCGCCAAACGTAAAAAATAGGCCCGGCGTTTCGCCGGGCCTTTTCACTGCCGCCGATCTCAGGAGGTTCTATGAAGATAGAGGATTTTCTTTCCGAGGACGCCGTAGTCTTCGACCTCAAGGCGAAGGACAAGGAGGGTGTGCTCAGGGAACTCGTGCGGGCGATGGTCGAGAAGGGACTGCTCCCCGCGGTCCTGGAGGCCGACTGCCTCGAGGCCCTCGTCCTGCGCGAGAACCTCGGCTCCACGGGGACGGGCAGGGGGGTGGCCTTCCCGCACGCCAGGGTGGATGAGCTCGACAGCCTCGTCGGCCTCTTCGCCCGGAGCAGCGGGGGGGTGGAATTCGACGCCATAGACGGCGAGCCCGTTTACCTCTTCTTCTGCCTCTTCTCCCCGAAGGACGAGTCCACGGAACACGTCGCCGCGCTCTCGCGCATCGCCAAGATAATGCGCAACGACGACTGGTGCCGCTTCCTCCGTCAGGCCCGTTCCGCAAAGGAGATATTCTCGCTTCTCCTCGAAGCGGAAGAAGACATATTCGGTTGATGCCCCCCGCACGGGGTAGCCTGTCATGAAACTGTTCTGGTGGCTCCTGCCGGGACTGAGACTGAAACGATACGTCTTCGAGATCGTCGTCGGCCTCGTCCTGCTGGCGGCCGCCGGATTGCTTTTCGCCCTCTGGCTCACGGGCGACACCGCCCCCATCGAGGGAGAGGTGAACGCCGCCCGGACCGCCCTCTACCTCGCGGCGGCGGCGTTCGCCCTCTCCGTGGTGCTGCTCTACTTCGGGGTGCTCGGCCTCGCCAGGAGCATCATCAGGATACTCCGCTCCGCGGGAGGCGCGGGCGGCCCGTTCCGCGACCTCGTCCTCGCCGCCGCCCGCCGCGAGTCGGGGCCCCGGGTGGTGGCCTTCGGCGGAGGCACCGGCCTGAAGAGCCTCCTCCGGGGACTAAAGGAACACACCGGCCGGATATCCGCCGTCATAACCATGGCGGACGACGGGGGCTCCAGCGGCAGGCTCAGGATGGAGCTCGGCGCGCTTCCCCCAGGCGACATAAGGAACTGCCTCGTGGCCCTCTCCAACGCCGGCCCCACCCTCGAAAAACTGTTCCAGTTCCGCTTCGAGGAGGGCGAGCTGGAGGGACATTCCTTCGGCAACCTCTTCATCACCTCCCTGCACGCGGTATGCGGCGACTTCCGGGAGGCGGTCCGCCGCGCGGGCGAGGTCCTCGCCATCGCGGGGGAGGTGTTGCCCTCCACCACGGACAAGGTGGGGCTCGTGGCGAGGCACGAGGACGGCTCGGTGACCACGGGCCAGGCGAACATCCAGCGGACCGGCAAGCGGATAGCGAGGGTGGAGCTCCGCCCCCGCCCCTCGCCGGTGCATCCCGACATAAAGGCGGCCCTCTCCGAGGCGGCGCTCGTGGTGTTCGGGCCGGGTTCGCTCTACACGTCCGTCATCCCGAACCTGCTGGTGCCCGGCATGGTGGAGGCCGTCCGGGCTTCCTACGCCCTGAAGGTGTACGTGTGCAACATACTCACCCAGATCGGAGAGACGGACGACTACGACGCCGCCGACCACATCAGGGCGATAGAGGAACACGCGGGCGGCAAGATATTCGACGTGGTGGTGGTCAACTCCGCCAGGCGCGAGCTCCCGCCCTTCCGCGAGGGACAGCGCTTCGTGGAGTACGACGCCGACGCCATCCGAAGAATGGGTTACCGCGTAGTGGAGGCCGACCTGCTCGGTCCGGACTTCCTGCACGATCCCGCCGCCGTGGCGTCCGTGCTCGTGGACCTCGTCGATCAGAGGGTTCGTGAGGAAACCACCGCGATATGATGGAGAAGGAACTCACGATAAACCACCGATTCGGCCTCCACGGCAGGCCCTCGCTCCGGCTGGCCGAGGCGGCGTCGAAGTTCGAGTCGGACGTGGAGGTCGTCTTCGAGGACGACCGCGTGGACGCGAAATCCGTGTTGAACCTCATCTCCCTGGGCGTTCCGTGCGGCGGCAGGATGAAGATCATAGTGAACGGCCCGGACGAGGTGGAGGCGCTCGAGGAGCTGGTTTCCCTCGTCGAGAGGAATTTCGACCTCGAGGACGAGATGGAGTAGCCCCCGCATGGAGATACTCAAGGGAATAGGCGTATCGCCGGGCGTCGCCTTCGGCCCCGTCTTCATAATGGGACGGGAGGAAGTGGTGGTCCGCGAGCGCAAGGTCCCGCCGGACGCGGTGGAGGACGAGATAGCCCGCTTCCGCTCCGCCCTGGAGGCCACCGTCGCTTCCTACCGCCTGCTCAGAGAGGACACCGCCAAGCGCTTCCTCCCCGACTACGCCGCCATCTTCGACGCGCACATCGCCATACTGCGCGACCCCGCCCTCATGAGGAAGGTGGAGGAACACATACGCGCCCGCCGCCACGTGGCCGAGCACGCCGTCTCCCGCGTCTTCAGGAGCTACATCGCCAAGTTGGAGGCGATAGACGAGGAATACCTCTCCCAGCGGGCGGACGACCTGCGCGACATCGAGAAGCGCCTCATCGGCAACCTCAGCGGCATCCCCCTCCACAGGGAGTTCGAGGGCATAGAGGGCGAGTTCGTCCTGGTTACCCGTTTCCTATCGCCCACCGACGCCGCCGTGCTGCCGAAGGACAAGGTGCTCGCCGTCGCCACCGACAAGGGCGGCCCCACCGGCCACGCCTCCATGTTCGCGCGCGCCCTGGGCATCCCCGCGGTGGTGGGCCTGAAGGTGGTGTCCCACCACGTGTCGAGCGGCGACATAATCGTGGTGAACGGGAACCTCGGCGAGGTGATAATCTCGCCCGACGAACAGACGCTGGCCAAGTGCAACCTCGAAAGGCGAGACGACATGTTCGTCTCGCACATCGCCCACCGCTTCCGGCACGAGGACGCGGTTACGAAGGACGGTGTGCGCGTCGTGGTGAGGGCGAACGTGGCGAAGGCGGAGGACGTCCCCGTCGCCGTGGACCTCGGCGCGGAGGGGGTGGGGCTCTTCAGGCCGGAGGGGCTGTTCTTCGACCGCAACCAGCCCCCCACCGAGGAGGAGCAGTATTCGCAGTACGCCCGGGCGCTGGACGCCGCGGGCGACGAGGTGATGACCTTCCGCACCTTCGACGTGGGGTCGGACAAGGTGCCGGCGGAACTCGGAAGCTACTTCGGCAACGAGGCGAACCCCGCGCTGGGGCTCAGGGCGATACGTTTCGCCATGAAGGCCCCCCACCTGCTGCGGACCCAGCTCAGGGCCATGCTCCGCGCGGTGGCCGAACACGCCCGCCGCAGGCACACGCCCTATTCCAACGTGAGGATCATGTTCCCCATGGTGACGCATCCCCGGGAGTTCCGCTGGGCGAAGACCCAGATCGCGGGCGTCGTCGAGGAACTGAAAGCGTCCGGGCTGGAGGTGCCGCAGGGGATCGCGGTGGGGGCCATGTTCGAGGTGCCGGGGATATTCTTCGGGGCGAGGGAGCTCTTGAGGGAGGCGGACTTCGTCTCGGTGGGAACCAACGACCTCATACAGTACCTCTTCGCGGCGGACAGGACCAACGAGGACGTGGCCGACCGCTTCATCCCCGGCCACAAGGCGCTGCTGGAACTGATCAAGATACTCCAGCAGCAGATACTCACCCTTTCGCCCTACATGAGGCCGTCGCTCTCGGTGTGCGGGGAGATGGCATCCGATCCCCTCTATTTCGGGATGCTGCTGGGGACGGGGATAACGGAGTTTTCGGTCTCGTTTTCCATGGTGCCCATGATCAAACACACCGCCCGAGCCGTATCGGCCGCGCGCTGCAAGGAACTGGTGAGGAGAGCGGCCTCCGGAGACGATCCGGAACTCGACCTCACCGCCCTCAGGGACTACATCACCTCCACCGTCCACGCCCACGTTTACGGCGGCGGTTGAAAATTTTCTTGACGCTGTATCTTTGTGTGCTATACTGCAAATACCCGATTTTACGGGATGAACGCTTCCTCGGGAGGGAAGAGGATAAATGTTCGCTCGCCAAAGAACTCTGATAGGGCTCGACATAGGAAGCGCGGTCGTCAAGGCTGTCGAGCTCTCGCTTGACAAGGAGACCATCACCCTCACGGGGTACGGCTCGGCGCCCGTCGCCGGTGCGGACAACGTCGAACACGCCATCAGGGAGGCCCTGAACAAAGGAAAGATCCACTCCAAGAGGGTGGCCACCTCGGTATCGGGCAGGAAGGTGGTGGTGCGGTATTTTCCCGTCGAGTCGGGGTTGAATCCCCAGCAGCTCGACGAGGTGGTCCGCAACAAGGCGCCCGACTTCGTCCCGTTCAACCTGGACGAGGTGGAGATGGACTACTACCCCGTCACGCTTCCCGAGCCCACTGGCGACCTCGCCTCCAAGGTGGTGCTCGTGGCGGCCAAGACGGAGGAGATAGAGAACCGGGTGCGCGTGCTCCGCTCCGCCGGGCTCGTGCCCGATCTCATAGACATAGACACCTTCGCCCTCAGCAACGCCTTCGAACTGTGGGCCGCCAACAACGGCATCTCCATAACCAAGAAGATCATCGCCCTGGTGGACATAGGCTTCATCAAGACGACCATCGGGATTCTTCACACGGGGGTTTCCAACTTCTCCCGCGAGGTTTACATAGGCACGAACGACATGCGCCAGGCCATAGCCAAGCGCTTCAGCTTCCAGGACGCCGAGGCGGAATCCCTGCTGGTGAACCCCGGCGACAGTTACGACGCCGTCCGGGACGCCATCCAGAACGTCCTGGAGGACATCGGCAACGAGATAAGGCTCTCCATAGACTTCTACGAGAATCAGTTCGAGACCGAGGTGAACGAGATATACGTATCCGGCGGGGTAACCCGCTTCCCCGACCTGGTGGAGATACTCGGGCAGATATTCTTCCTGCCCACCAACCAGTGGAATCCCGCGCAGGGGATGAACGTGGCGCCCGGAGTGGACGAGGAGGCGCTTTTCAGGGAGGCCGCCCAACTGCCCATCGCGGTGGGCCTCGCCAGCCGCCTGAGAAAAAAGGTGTGAGCGATGATCGAAATCAACCTGCTCCCACAGAGATACAGACAGGTCGAATCCACGCCCCTCAAGATAGGCGTGGCCGTCATCGTGGGGATCGTGCTGGTCCTGAGCTCCCTCTTCTTCGTCATCTCCTACCACATCAAGACCAACAACATCCAGACGGAGGTCTCCGGCATCGAGACCGAGCTCGCCTCGTGGAGCCGCCGGGTGAAGGAACTGGAGCACGTGGAGCTCGAATGGAAGGTCCAGCAGCAGCGTAAGGACACCGTCCGCAAGCTGTTCCTCAGCCGGGTGCTGCTCGCTCCGAAGCTCGCCCGCCTCCAGCAGCTCGTCCCCTCCAACATCCAGATAGAAGCCGTCTCCTTCCAGACCAAGATGAAGCGCTCATCGAGCAGGGGCCGCCGCGGCACCACCTCCATCGTCAGGTCCCTCACCCTGCAGGGCGTGGCGCGGGCGCCCCTCGGCCAGAAGGACCCCTTCTACGCCGACGACGTCAGAATGAACACCATCACCGGCTTCACCGCCGCCCTGGAGGCCGATCCCATCTTCAGCGCCGGGATGAAGGGCGACGTGTCGCTGGTCAAGAGCATCAACAAGGAAAACCGCGAGGACCTCTTCTTCTACCTCGGCGACGAGGAGCCCTACAAGAAGGCGGAGGTGCCGGTCTATACCTTCGCCGTCCAGGCCTCCTACGTCTTCGAGCAGGAAGAGGAAAGCTCGAAGAAGAAAAAGAAGAAGTAGCGACACCGACCTACGCGCGCTCGCCGCGGGAAAGGTGTGATATGGATGAGGCAGTAATCAACCGCTGGTTCTGGATAGTGATCGCCGTAACGGCCGTCCTCCTCCTCGGCATAGGTGTGGACTTCTTCTTCGTGTACAAGAAACACGAGTCCCTCGTCCAGGAAAAGAGCCAGAAGGAGGAAGAACTCACCAAACTGCAGTCCCGCTTCGCCTACCTCAAGAAGAAGGAGCGGCTCATGCTCGCCAACAAGGAGGAGGCCAAGCGTTACGAGGCCTACCTCCCCTCCGAGGACGACATCCCCGGCATGCTCGAGACCATCGCCACCCTCGCCACCGACAACAACCTGCTGCTCAACTTCGCCACCGTCTCCAAGCCCAAAGCCCAGACCTCGTCGAGGAAGAAGAAGAAGGAGCTGTACGAATCTCGCATCTTCAACTTCAGGCTGGTCGGGCACTACCCCGACATAATAAAGTTCGTCAATCAGGTCGAAAACCTCGACCGGTTCGTGATGGTGAACGACGCGAAGCTGACCCCTCTCTCCGAGGGCGAGCTCGCCAAGAAGGAGGGTGAGAAGTTCGACCCCTCCCGCCCGCCGTACATCTCCTTCACCATCATGATCTATACCTTCGTCTATACCGGAGACTGATCATGAAGCGGCCAGAGGACATGAAACGGCAGATCTTCTTCCTATTGCTCTTCGCCGCGGCCGCCTTCTTCCTGGCTTCGGCGGGCCGCGCCGAGACGGCGGGCAAGGCGGCCAAGTCCAAGCCCGCCGGGAAGACGGACATGGCGAAGGCCATCATCGAGGCCCAGCGCTTCGATTACGAACCCAATCCCCGCGACATATTCGCCGACATCTTCGTCCACGTGACGCCCAAGCCGATACCGTCGTGGATCCCCACCCCCACGCCGTCCGGCGGGGCCACCGCGCCGCCCACCGAGGAGGACCCGCTCGTCGCGCTGAGGAACGCCGCCGCGGCCGAGGCGGCCTCCCTGAGGCCGGTCCTCCTGAGGAAACTGCGCGAGGGCCGGTACGACTACGTCATCACGGCCGTCCAGAAATACTTGGAGAAGTACAACAGCTTGGGCGAGGAGCTTCAGGAGATAGCCAAGCCCGTCGCTCCCCTCGCCGACGTGGCCGCGAAGAAGAAGGAACAGGTGGCCCGCTTCAACGAGATATGCGACCAGATAAAGGTCCTCTCCATACTCATATCCGACAGCAACAAGTCGGTGATTCTCAACGACGGCCTGTTCGTGCGGGAGGGCGGGAACATCGCCTCGATATTCGGCGACAACCCCGACGTCCCCGCCGACCTGACCGTCGTCTCCATCACCCCCAGGGGCATAGTGGTGGGGTCGAAGGAGCTCAACATGACCCGCGCCGTTCCGATAAACCCGAAGAAGCGTGACGAAGGGAATTTGGAGAAGAAGTAAGCTCGCACGTCCACTGGCGTAAGTGGAGGTTCTATCATGCTCAGTGCCCGTAAAGCCGCGTTGCTCTCTCTGGTCCTGCTGGTCGCCGCCCTCGCCGCAGTCTCCGCCGAGGTGAAGGTGAAGGCCGACAGAGCCGCCGACCTGCTCTCCGAGCGGGAGAACACCCTCGACGTTTCCTTCGAGGAATTCACCCTCGCCGACGTCGTGCAGTACCTCGCCGAGAAGGGCGGCGTGAACATCGTCATCGACCCCAAGAGCGACCTCGCCACACTCAAGGTGAGCGCCGACCTCAAGGGCGTGACCTGGCTCCAGGTGCTCAACTACCTGGCGGAGAAGTACGAGTTCGACATCGAAACGTCGGAGACCGGAGTGTACTACCTCCGCCAGCCGAAGCGCATCGACCTCATGGCCGACAACGCCCCCCTGCGGGAGGTCATACGCCAGATAGCCGAGGACGCGGGCTTCAACCTCTACGTCGATCCCGACGTGGAGGGCAAGGTCACCGCCTACCTCAAGGACGTGCCCTGGACCCACGCCCTCGACGTCATCCTCAAGCACAGCCCCTTCGTGATGCTGAAGGAACGCTACAACACCATCGTCATAACCACCGTCGAGAAGCTCAAGGAGAAGCCCGAGACGAGGATATTCCGCCTCAACTACATCGAGCCCGTCGGCCAGAAGTACGTGCCCGAGCTCGAGACGAAATACGCCAGCAAGGAAGAAGCGAAGGCCATCCAGCCGTCGAGCCTCCTCGACATCGTGCAGGACATCGTCGGCAAGGAAGGCTTCGTAAAGTACGAGACCACCAACAACGCGCTCATCGTGCGGGCCAGCAGGAAGGTGCTCGCCGAGGTGGAGCAGCTGATAACCGACCTCGACCGCGAACCCCTCCAGGTGTCCATAAGCGTGCGGATATACTCCGTCTCGCTCGAACAGGTGCGTGACGTGGGCATCAAGTGGTCCGAGGGCCTCATCTTCAGCGGCAACGGCGGCTCGGCGACGAACGCCGTGGTCTTCCCGTTCACCCGCGGCTTCGACAGCTGGGAGAAATACCTCCACGGCGCCTCGACGCGCGGCCCGTTCTTCACGGCCGATCCCGTCATCACCGGCGGCTCGCTCGACGCCAGCCAGCTCGCCATGACCCTCAAGCTGCTCGACACCTACACCAACGCCGAGGTCATCCAGCAGCCGCGCATCACCACGCTCGACAACCACGCCGCCACCATCCACATCGGCGACGTCATCCGCTACGCCGAGTACGAACAGAGCACCGGCGGCGACACCACCACGGGCGGCTACAAGGAAGCCGAGAACTCCCCCGTCGAGCTCGGCGTGCAGCTCCTCGTGATACCGCACGTCGCGCGCCGAGAGCGCAACATCCTCATGACCGTCATTCCCAAGATAGAGGACGCGAGAAGCGGCGCCCTCTTCGAGGAGTTCGGCGCGGGCGGCACCGCCATCAAGCTCCCCCAGACCAAGACGGAGCTCGTGGTCTCCAAGATGATCATCCCCGACGGCAACACCGGCGTGCTCGCCGGCTTCGTGAAGAACACCAACTCCAAGAGCGGCAACAAGATACCGCTGCTCGGCGACATCCCCCTGCTCGGCTGGCTGTTCAAGAACCGCCACAGCGAGAACAAGAAGGAAGTCCTGCTCATCTTCATCACGCCCACCGTCATCTCCTCCACCTCCACCGCCGAGGTGACCAAGGAGTTCGAGACCATACGCAAGTCGCTCCACGACGAGTTCCTCCGCAAGCAGAAGGAAGTGGTGGAGAAGAAGGTGAAGAAGGGCGAGACCAAGGTCAAACCCAGCGTGGATTGACGGTCCGAATACCTCGAGAGGGGGGCGCACGCCCCCCTCTTTTTTTTGGGTGGGGCCGTTGTCCGTTTTTACTTGACAGTCGGTCTCTGCGGGCCTATAATTCGGAATTCAGCCCGTTCGGGGGCTTTGAAAGGAGGCGCCTGTGCCAGCGAGAACGACGGGATTTTTTCTCGCCTTGGTCGCCGTCCTTGCGCTGTTGTCCGCACGAACCGCCGCAGCGGAGGAGACGGCCGTAACGAAGGGCCCGTACGATTACGCCAGGGTCACGCTCTTGCAGCTCCAGAACAACCCCACGGCCTTCCGCAATCAGTACGTCACCTTCGAGTGCAAGTTCGCCCGCACCGGCAACGTGTACAAGGAAGTGCAGACCGGCCTCCTCCCCGAACTCCACCAGAACTTCTTCGCCTGGGACCCCTCCGTCCGGCTCTGGCTCCCCGACGAGCGCAAGGACCTCGTCTGCCTCACCCTCTACATGCTCAGGGCCTCCATATCCTGGAAGCACTTCGTCTCCCTCAAACCGCTCGAGCGGATAATCGTGTGGGGCCAGGTGCGCAGCGATCTCGGCGGCGAGCCCTGGATCGAGGTGCGCCAGATAGACCGCGCCCCCGGCCCGAACATAGACCAAAACTTCGTCTCCATCGTTTACCTCGGCTGGACGCTGCTCGAGGACAAGCGCTACGGCGAGGCGCTCCCCAACTTCCTCAAGGCCCTTTCCCGCAACCTCCCCCGCATGGAGGAAGGGGCGGTGTGCGCCTACGCGGGCGAGTGCTACTACAACCTCGGCAACTACAAGCTCGCCGTCCGCTTCTACGACAGGGCGGTGGAGCTCGACCCCTCCAACCTCGACCTGATGAAGGCCCTCGTCAAGTCCTACTACCGCGCCCGCAACTACGAGAAGGCCGAGCGCGTGGCGCTCAAAGCCCTCGAAAAGGACCCGAACCTCCACGAGGTGCGGGTGGTGCTCGCTCTCATCAAGGGCAAGCGCGGCAAGGTGGACGAGGGGCTGCGGGACGTGGAGTACGTCCTGCTCCGCGATTCCTCCAACATCGAGGCGCTGAAGGCCCGCGCCGAGCTCTTCCTGCTCAAGAACGACTACGAGCGCGCCATAAAGGCCATCGAGAAGGCCATCTTCATCCAGTCCCGCAACGTGGAGCTCCAGTACGAGCGCGCCTGGCTCTACGAGCGCATGGGCGACCTCGCCAAGGCCAAGGAAGGCTACAAGGTGGCCCTCTCGCTTGATCCGAACTACGCCCCCGCCCTCATCGCCCTTGCCCGCATCGCCATACGCGAGGGCGACACCGAGACCGCGCGCGCCTACCTCGCCAAGGTCTCGGCGGGTGACGTGCCCGCCGACAGGCTGGTGGAGATAGGCGGTTTCTACGAGAGCACCGGCGATATGGACCGCGCCCTCGAATACTACGAGCGGGCCGTGGCGAAGGACCCCAACTTCGTGGACGCCCGCATAGCCGCGGGCCGCATACTGCTCGCCCGGGGCGAGCTGAAGAAGGCCGCCGACTACTTCCGCGCCGCCCTCTCCGCCGCGCCGGACGACAAGGAGGCCCTCTTCGGCCTCTGCCGCGCGATACTCTGGCAGGGCAGGCGCTCCCGCGAGGCGCTCGACCTGGCCCGCAGGCTCTACACCGAGTTCTCCAAGGATCCCGCCGCCGCGGCGCTGCTCGGCTACGCCCTGCTCCTCGAGAACAAGGCCGACAAGGCGGCCCCGCTGCTCGACGAGGCGCTCGCCGCCCGCCCGGACGATCCCGAATTCGCCATGTACAAGGGCGAGGCGCTCTATCGCGCGGCGAACTACGCCGAGGCCGTTCCTCTGCTTGAGAAGGCCGCCGCCGCCGGCGCGCCCTATTCCGGCCGTGCTGCCGAGCTGCTCGGCAAGGCCAAGGCCGAGCTGGAGCGCGAGAACGCCCGCCTGCGGAAGCTCGAGGAAAAACGCCGCAGGGCGGAGGAGAAGAAGCGGCTGGCCGCCGAGAGGAAACGGCTCGCCGCCGAGCGGCGCAGGAAGGCCGCCGAGCGCAGGAAGCTCGAGCGTGAGAAGCGCGCGAAGGAACTCGCCGCCCGCAGGAAGAAAGCCCCCGCCGCGCCCCGCAGGCCCCTCGCGTCCGCGCGCAGGGCGAAGGCCGAAAAGAGGCGGCCGCTGTTCGCCGTCCGCAAGGTGGAGAAGCCCAAGCCGCCGAAGCCCCTCCGCATAGTCCGCGCCAAGCCCGCCGAGCCCGCTCCCGAGCCCGCAGGCGCGCCCCGTTCCTGGCTGAAGAAGTACGGCTACAAGCCCTACCGCGTGCCGCGCAGCCGCATCAAGGCCTTGGTGGGTCCCTCGCCCGAGCGGGTGTCCGGCCTTCCCGATCCCGCCAAGGTGAAGGAAAAGATATTCGCCGACTTCTACCGCAGGCTCGCCGAACCCCAGTTCGAGGACTACTACACCCCCGAGAAGGTGCGCGCCGCCGCCGCCAAGCTGGACAAGGACATCGCCCGCATACGTTACGAGGTGGAGAAGAGCCGCGCGAAGGAAATGGCGGACATAGAGTACCAGCGCGCGAAAGCGCTCGACAAGATACTCGCCGAGCACGCCTGGCGCATGCACCGCAGGGAGTACGAGCGCCGCTTCTACGACCGCCGCATCGAGAGGGCCGTCGAGCGCGTGCGGAGGCGCTACGACCGCACCCACGAGGACATGCGGAAGGTGGGCGCGATGCTCGAGAAGCGGGCCGCCGAGAGGCTCGCGGCCGATGAGAAGCTCCGCGACGAGGCCAAGCGCTACGCGGCCGCCTACATGGAAGTGCGGAACAAGGAATTCGCCCGCATAAAGGCCAAGGCGGAAGCCATGCGCCGCGACGTGCTCTCCGACGTTCGGAAGGCCGAGGAGGAACTCGCCCGCCTCGACGCGCGCACCCTTGCCGCCTCGGACGATCAGCTCGCCGGGATACGCAGCGACATGGCCCGCCGCCGCGCCGCTCTCGCGGCCGCCGAGCGCAAGCGCCGCGAGCGCGAGCAGCGGGACCACGCCCGGCGCATGAAGGAGCTCGAAAAGATACGCAAGGAAGCCGCCGAGGCGAGCAGGGACGTCATCTCCGTCTATTATCCGAACGAGCGCGCCGAAAAGGCCTTCAAGAAAAGGCTCGCAAAGATCCAGAGGGAGAGGGAGAAGGCCCGCAAGGAAGCCGAGCTCCGTCTGAAGCGCATGCAGAAACAGGCCGCTGAGGCCCAGAAGGACTACCAGGAATACCTCGCCCGCATGGACAAGTACCGGGCGAAGAAGGCGCACGAGTTCGAACAGGCGCTGCGCGACCGCCTCGCCGCCGAGGTCCGGTCCGACCGCTTCGTGGAGCGGCGCATCTCCAAGGCCGAGCGGAAGCGAATGGAGCGCTGGCGCAGGCTCAAGGAAGAGATGGAGAAGCTCCGCAAGAAGGCGGACGAGGAGGCCGCGAGGCGCCTCGAGGAACTCCGCCGCCAGCGGGAGCTCGCCAAGCGCGAGGCCGAGAGGATGATCCGCAAGGCCGCCGAGTTGCGGGAAAAACTGCGCAAACAGGTAGAGAAGGAAACCAAGGAGGCCATGAAGCGCCGCTACGACTGAGCGGCGCTTCTCCCTCCGTCCCTTTCACCCGCCCGGCCCGGCCGGGCTTTTTTGAAGGCGGAGACATGACGGAAGAGGCGACCGGCAAGGAACAGGAATACATCTCGATAGAGGACTTCGCGAAGGTCCGCATGGCCGTCGGCCTCGTCACCGAGGCCGAGCCCCACCCCAAAGCGGACAGGCTCGTGGTGCTCCGGGTCTCGCTCGGTGCCGAGACGCGGACGCTCGTGGCCGGCATGAGGAAATGGTACGAACCCCACGAGTTCGTGGGCAAGAAGGTCATCGTGATAACCAACCTGAAGCCCGCGAAGCTCCGGGGGGTGGAGTCGCAGGGGATGATACTCGCCGCCGAACACGGGGACGACGTGGTGTTGCTCACCGTGGACCGCGACATACCGCCGGGAGCGCGGGTGCGATGAATTTCGCCGACAGGCTGTTCGAGGCCGTCAGGGAAAAGGGCTCCGTGGTGGTGGTGGGGCTGGACCCGCGCCCGGAGCTGCTTCCGCCTTCCCTCTCTCCCGCGCCGGACGCCGGGGCGGAGGCCGTGGCGAAGGCCTTCCTCGCCTTCAACGAGGCCGTCATCGAGGCCGTAGCGCCCTACGCCGTTGCGGTGAAGCCCCAGGTGGCCTTCTACGAGAAACTCGGTCCGGCGGGGATGGAGACCTTCGCGCGCACCTGCCGCGCGGCGGCGGAACGCGGCCTGCTGGTGATTGGCGACGTGAAGCGCGGCGACATAGGCTCCACCGCCGAGGCGTATGCGGACGCCTGGTTCGGCGGCCCCTACGCCTGCGACGCGATAACCCTCAACCCCTACCTCGGCGCGGATTCCCTGCGTCCCTTCGTCTCGCGCTGCGAGGAAGGCTACGGCTGCTTCGTGCTTGTCCGCACCTCCAATCCCGGCGCGGCCGACCTGCAGGACGTGCGGGACGCCCGGGGAAGACCGCTCTACCTGAGGACGGCGGAGATGCTCGCCTCCCTCGGCGGGGACTGCGTCGGAGAATGCGGCTACAGCGCGGTGGGGGCGGTCGTGGGAGCCACCTGGCCGGAGCAGCTCGCCGAGCTCAGGGCGGC
>Ga0164318_10002403_pt1 | contig 17385 bp, 8 predicted proteins | sample GuaBasSedimGuay9_FD_113734 | JGI IMG/M metagenome (GOLD analysis project Ga0164318, IMG submission 113734) | Subseafloor sediment microbial communities from Guaymas Basin, Gulf of California, Mexico - Guay9, Core 4571-4, 0-3 cm | ecosystem: Environmental > Aquatic > Marine > Hydrothermal vents >...
ATCTCAGCTCAAATGAGCGACCCTGACAGCGACACTCTGACATGCAAATTCTATCTTGACAACGCAGAGTGCCATTGCACTGCAACCGGAACAGTAACAGGAAATTACTGCAATTATTCCAAAGTGAACAACAACACCTGTGAATGCTTTGCCGTAGGAGACACAATAAACATAATTGCAGAAGCATCTGATGAATGGCACAGCAAAAACTCAACTTCAATCAATAATGTGATTCCAAACAGGGCGCCAACAGCACCGGCAAACCTAAAACTCCTGATAAACGATGCTTTCAACGATACAGACCACGTGATAACCCACAACCCATTAATCAACTGGACAAACCCGTTAGATGATGACGGGGATGCATTAACAATACATGCGCAGGTAAAAGAAGAAGGGCAAAGCTGGCAGGATGACAACTCAATGAACATACAGCCGGCAGACTACTCAAACGAGGGCATGATGACAATAGGCAACTCTACCCTCCAGGACGGCAAAAACTACACATTCCGGCTAAGAGCATGCGATGCCTACAGCAACTGTTCAGGATATGCAGAATCAAACATATGGCTCCGGCTCAATTCAAACGCCTCAATAAACTCAGATTGCACAGAGCCATCTCCTCCTTTCGGAAATATAAACCTGACCGTAAACATCACAGACCCTGAATCAGACAATATTGTATGGGCAAACTTTACTGTCACCAAAAGCAAAGGCACAATAACCAGTCAAAACGCAACAACCCTGAACATCAACAACAATTCAGCAAACCACACCTTAAACCTAACTTATCCATCACAGACAGGAAATGCAAACCTGACGATATTCTACCAAAACCAGAAAACGCATAAACTCAACTCAACACAAAAATCTTTCAACAACGAGACAAATGCAACGCACCACATCCAAATCAGCAGTTTGATCAACAACGCAACCATAAACATAACCTTCTCAAACCTGTCAAATGCAGAAAACATGACAATCTATATCAACAGCAACCAGATAGACAAAATACCAAACCCTCAAAACATAACCTACAATTACTCCGCAGCCCTGCATCCCAGCCAATTCAACAATTTCACCTACTCTCTAAAAAACGGAACAGGGACATTGGACAAAACAGAGATAACTTATTACCCGAACCAGTCAGCAGAACTCCGCATAAACAACAATATTTTAGGAACTATAGCATTCACCAATCAGACAGCAAACTCTACATTCACAAATGCATCCCAGTCATGGCTTGCAAACTCAACAAACATAACCTACACAACCGGCGCCAACATAACAATATTCAACTGCACCATTAATTATTCGCAAACCATCCCTGTAACAAACAACCAAAATGCCACGCAATACGGCGATTTATGGAAAATTAATTTTTCCACATCAGCAGACACAACATATTCATGGTCGCTTGTCGCCTCTGACGGCTTTGAAACATCATCATTATCAAACTCATTTGTAACCGGGAACCAGAACCCCCTTGCAGACGGACCTTTCTACTCAAACATACAAAACAAACATGCTTTCTTAGCATGGTCAAATGCAACAGACGCAGACGGGACAATAATAAGTTGTAAAATACATTACGGCAGCAATAGTGAAGAACTCTTAGCACAGCAAAACAATACCGTAAACTGCTCAAAAGAGATAAACACATCCCATTATTCTGTCAACACTGAAGTAGCAGTATATTTCGTATTCAAGGATGACAAACAAGCAACAAAAACCACAGGAATAATCTACCCGATAATCCCTAACCAGAACCCAATCATAACAAGCTTAACTCTAAACAATCCGCACACATATATAGACTTAATCACCAACTGGACTTTCTATGACCCTGAAGGAGATGACACAACCCAGTCAATAATAAACTGGTCCCGGTATGGTGCTTCTTATGAAGTAGACCAGAAAAATGAATATAATCTGGTATCATCAAATCTTGAATACACAAAGACAGCAAAAGCCGACAACTGGAGTGTCTGCGTCAAGGTAAAAGACCAGCACAATGCAGATTCATATATAAACTGCACCTCAAATATCACAATAAAAAACTACCCTCCACAACTAACCCAAATCCAGAACACGACACAGGCAGGGCACATCATCTTTATCTCTGCCATTGCAACAGACCGCGACAATGAAACAGATTTTGCAAACTGCACAATCCACTATTATAACCAGCACAATGCATCAAACAAAACAGGCAATCTATCTACATCTTACGCAGGCGAGCAGGACCCGAATCAGGTAAAGGCGAAATGCGCAGGCAATGTCACGGCAGGCAGTTGGCTATTTCCAAACCAGAACATAAACATCACAATGCAAATCTGCGACGGGAACATCCCCGGCGGCAGCAACTGCACAAACACAACCATGCAGACATTAATGCCAAACCAGATGCCGCAGGCGATATTGACAACACCGCCAAACCGCACCAATTCAACAAACTCAACAATTGCCTTTGAATGGACTTCCTCTGATGCAGACAAGGACAACCTGACATATAATCTGACAGTCTATAATTCAACAGGCATATTCAACTGCACAGATACAACAGCGCAGGCGCAGGCAATAACCATAACTTCAGACGGGATTTATCACTGGAATGTATCTGCAACAGACCTATACAACAACACAGAACTAAACACAACATACTCACAGGCAAGAACAATAACAATAGACTCCACTCCTCCGCAGTTAATATCTGCAGTATGCAACATCACAAATATATCATATAATAACGCGCAAAACAGAACCCTGAATGCAACACAGGGCGACAACATCACATGCACTTTAGAATGGAGCGACAACTCCCAAAACTGGGGAATAGAAGGACTTGCAAACGCCGCATTAAACATCACCTACTCAGTCAAAAACAACGAAACAGAAAACCTGAACTTCACAAACAACAAAACAACATTCAATCTCACCAATATCCCCGCAGGAATAATCATTTTCAACACAACAGCTTTTGACTGGCTTTCAAACACCAACCATTCAATAATCAACATCAGCGCAAATGATACAGAAGCCCCGGCAATAAACACAATATACACATCCCCCTCTGCCCTGGCAGATTTAGATCCAAACACCACAGTAACAATATATGCAAACATCACAGACAATCTCGCAATACATACAGCATTACTATACTACCACAGAAACGATTCAATCAACACAACAAACCAGACGTGCGTACAGATGAACAAAACCAATAATATCTACAACGCAACTCTTTCAAATCACCAAAGCGGAAACTGGACATACTATATAATTGCAAATGACACAACAGGCAACACAGCGCAATCCCAGAATTATGCCCTCCAGGTATGGAAAGATTACACAATAAATGTCTCGATAAATGATGTGCCGGCAAACTCAATAGAACTCAACCAAAACTTCACTTTAGGAACAATTACATTCAACAACACAGGCGACTTCAACTACACCTGCGATTTATCCAGTTCAATAACCTCATCAAAACCAATGCAATTCTATTACAGCAGCAACTCCATTGAACTTAACCCGTCAGATACTTCAACAAGGCAGATAAATGCAACGGGCAAAGAGCAGGGACCTCTGCCGAACTGCAAAGTAAATATACAGCTTCCAATAGACTGCACCTGCCTGGCTTGCACCCAGAGCGGTGCAGACTACATAAACCAGATAATCCTGTACCCTGAAGTAGAGATAAGGGCAGCAGGACCTTATTTTGAAGATGAAATTACCGCCCCTTCATCAATGCAGGCAGGAACATCATCAACAATGCATGTAAAGATAAGAAATATCGGCACTGTTAATGCAGAGAATTTTTCAATATCATTTGAAAACATGAGCTCAGGCATAAGCATAACAGGAGAGGCAACAAAGAGCAACCCAATGCTTGTGCAGGCAGGATATCCAGAGAGCTTCTGGAGGTCATTTACAATCAGCGCAGATGCAGATATATACACAGATACCTATTCATTTAACATCATCGCAAACTGCACCAACTGCAACAGCGCACAAGACATAGAGACCGTCGACATCCCTATTGAAGGAAAGACAAGAACAGTTATAGAAAAACATTATTCCGGCAGCAGTTCCGGAGGTTCAAGCAGTTCATACACTTCTCTGATTGCCCCTGAAACTATCACAGAAGAGCAGAAGCAAAAACTATTCCGAACAGAAGCGACATATGAGTTAATAAGAGGAGGAAAGCAGCAGTTTAATCTGGAAGTGGAAAACCCGTTTGAAGGAGATCTGCTAAATGTTTCTGTCTCAATTACAGGATTTTTATCCAAGTACATAAGCGTTCATCCTGTTTTTGCAGACCGAATCCATTCTGGCAGCAGCAGCAACTTCACAATATTCCTCGAAGCCCCAGAATATTTTAAAAGGGGAGAATACAAGCTTATATTTACAATCAAGGGAATTATAAATAAGACAGATGAAGAAATAAATATGAAAGAGACAAGAACAATAACACTGATTGTTCTTGAAATATCAAAGCAGGAAGCAGGGCACTACATTGATCAAATAAAAACAATCATTGAAGAAATGGAAGATAAAAATCTCAACACAAAGCATTTGCGCGAATTTATGGAAACAGCAAATGCATCTATCAGAGACAGGAATTATGAAAAAGCAAGGGATGCTTATGAGACTATAAAGAAAACCAGCGAGCATGCATTTGCATGCGTAGATACATTAAATGAAATGAAAAAAAAGCAAAATGAAGCCATTTTCAATGGCATTGACATCCCGAAAACAAAGAGGCTTCTTCTGCTTGCAGAAGCAGCGCTCAATAGGGGAGACTATGAAACAGCCTTCAAAAGAGCAGAAGATGCAAAAGTGACCTATGCGCTTGAAACAGTCGGGGTATTCAACCCATTTGCATTTGCAGTAAACAACTGGCAAAAGCTTATCGCAGCATTTGCAGCTATCATGGCAATGTCATACATTGGTCTTTTGCTGCTCAGATGCGATTTTCTCAACAGGAAACTGAAGTCGCTGAAAAAAGAAGAGAACATCCTGCTCGGACTTATCAGAGAATCCCAAAGAGAATGCTTTGAAGAGGGCAAGATGAATATGAGGGAATATATGCAGACTCTCGATCAGTATGAAAAGCAGATGAGCAAAGCAGTCCAGGAAATCATAAAGTACGAGACTAGAAGGATTAACCTGTTCAAGTTCTTCAAGAAAAAAAGCCTGATTCTCGAAGAGGAAAAAGCAAGGCTTCTTGATATCATAAAAGATGCGCAAAAAATTTATCTCAGCGCAGGCAATCTAGATACAAGAATATATGAAAACAGGATAAAGAGCTATTCAGAACGGCTTGTTGAAGTAGAGGAGCAGCTTGCAGCAATAAAAGCAAATGATGCAATGAAAAAGTCATCCCGCATCCTACCTGTGCTTTTGATACTGCTTATTTTGCCGCTGCCGGCATTTGCTGTTTCAGACAATTCGGTTCACAGCGCATTCATCCTTGCAGAAGAAGGCATGGATCAAATGCTGGAAAAAGGACTGCCTGTGACAAGATACAATGACACTTTGTTTCTTGCAAAGCAGATATACGAAGCGCAGGTTGCGCTGGAAGAGGCAGGAGGCAGTCCGGATTATTCAATAGCATATTCAAAACTCACTGAGCTAAGTCAAATAAAGCAGAAAGCTTTTCTGGCGCTTGATGAGCTCAATGCTCTTGAAGCGACGATAAGCCAGATAGAGGGCATAGACAAAAAACCGGTCCGGGAAATTCACAGCAAAGCCAAAATTGAATTTGAAGCAGAAAGATATGAAGAATGCCTGAAGTCCATAGATGAGGCATATGAAAAAATCTCTGAGCTTGAAGCCATAGAGACCAAGGTAAAAGCATTCTACGAGGCAGGCTCAAGAAACATCATGGGCTTTCTTGACAAAAACCGCGTGCAGATTGTCTTGTTTTTCTCGATTATGTTCTTAATCATTGCAGTGAGCTATAAGAGAATAGTGTGCTGGAGAATTAGGAATAAAATGAAAGCTCTTAATGCAAGATGGTATTCTATCCGTGCTCTGGTTGCCCAAACACAGCGTGAATATTTCGAGGACGGGAAAATAAGCGAAACTACATACCATATCAGGATAAAAAAATACGGGGAAATGATGAGAGACATTAAAAGGCAGATTCCCCTGCTCAATGAAGAGCTTGCAATAAGAATGAAAAAAAGGTAAGAATATGGAAAAGGAGATAAAAAGAAGAAAATTCAGGACAGGCATACCGGGCTTTGATGAACTTTTTAGAGAGGGCATCCCTGAAGGAAATGCCATTTTAGTGGAAGGAGGTCCGGGGTCAGGCAAGACGGTGTTTTGCCTTCATGTCGCAATCAACGCATGCAAAAGAGGGAAGAAAGTCCTTTATATGAGCTTTGAAGAGCCGAAAGACAGGCTGAAAAGCCATATAAATGCATTTGGATGGGATTCCGAAAAATATGAAAAAAAAGGATTATTGATGATTAAAAGATTCAATGCCCTTGATGTTGCAAGAAGCGTTGAAGCATTGCTGTCTGAGGCAAAAAGAGAACTGTTAATTGATATCCAGCCGGTCCTGATACCAAGAGGATTTGAGCCGGACATTGTATGCCTTGATTCATTGAGTTCCATCTCTTCTGCATTCAGCGGTGAAGAAGCAAGGTTCAGGATTTACATGGAACAGCTCTTCAGGCACCTTGAGAATACAAATACGACATCGTTTCTCATAAGAGAAACCCCTAACCCTGCGCATATCGGTGCAATTGTTTCTGAGAAAGGAGAGGCAGTGAGCTTCCTCTCAGACGGGATTATTGTCCTGTACAATATAATATATTCCACCGGCAACAGGGGCAGGGCAATTGAAATATTGAAGATGCGTGGAGAGGACATTGACAGGAGGATAGTTGAGGTAAGAATCGTAAATAAAAAAGGGTTTGTTGTCACTCCGAACAGGCAGTTGAAGGGAGAATATAAGTTGAGTTGATGTGTTTTTTGTGAAAATTAGACTTATCTATTTATAAATTATTTTGCTATTAATACTGTATGAAAATTCCATCATTTTTATATGCCCTTAAGCCATTAAGTCAAGAGCAGAGAGATATGTTTGCTCACCCTGCGCTTTACTGCATTAAAGGAGAGGATATAGGCAGGCTGAAGCTTTTGGCAAAGCAGGGCAAAGCACAGATAGTGAAAAAAGAGACCAGGTACAGCATTGCCGAAAACACAGATTATGTTCATTTTGAACCAGGCAAAAGCATAACAGATGAAGAAGAGGATTTTGTTTTGGCATCAAACAGCAGGATAAGAGAGCAGGTGCAGCAGCATGCACTGGCTCAAATTCCTGACAGGCAGAAGGCATTTTTGGAAGTATTTAATACTATTTACGGATTCAGCGAGATAAAAAAAGCGCTGCTTTTGCAGTATTTCAACCCTGGGTTTTCAATTGCGCTTTTGTGCCAGGACAGGGATGTTTACAATAATTTTATCCATGTTCTTTCTATGATGGATGTAATTATAGCAGATAAATGGAACAAGGCAGTTGAAGAGAAAATGAAGGAGGATCCGGACGCGCCGGGAGTATTTATCGGGCTGTTGAAGCAGAGCATTTCAAAGGAACTGGTCAAATATGCAAATTCAGGGCTGGATGATTATTTTGACATTATATTTGTGCTTGAAAAATACAAAAAAGAGGATTTTGAAAATATCGCACAGCTTGTTCTCGAAAAGAATAAAAAGGCACTGAATAAAGAGGATTTCAAATTGCTGAAATTTGCAAAAGATATCAAAGGGCAAACAAAAGAGGAGAATCTTTTTGGCGACAAAAAGCATTTGAGCACAATAAAATCATTTGTATGCGAAATGAAATCGAACGAGGACAAATACTATTTTAATGTATCTGTGGACATTATAAATACAATTAAGCAACTTCTCATTGCCCAGCTTGCCATAAATAATAGTGATAAAATTACTGACAGGGAAATATGGAATGCAATAGAAATCGTTTCGTTCAGTAATTTTAAGAGATTATGAAATCAGATACCAGAAGAAAGGCAATAATACACCTGTTTGAAAGTATTATTGCTGCTGTTATTCTTTCAGGATATTTCTACTTTGTTTTTTCATCATATGAAACTCAAGTGGTGCAGAGTGAAATGATTACAGAGGAAAAACTCCAGACTGAGCTTTATTCTTTGATGGCTGCTTTTAAATACACTAATGCATCTTATTTTATCGAGGATGCAAAAGAAGAGCAGATGCATCTTATATTGAAATATTTCATAGGCATAGGCAAAGGCTATAGTCTGGTGACAAACGGTCTGCCCAAAAAGCAATTGTTGATTGGCGTTGTTTCTCAGGGCAGCAGTTTGGTTTCAACAGGTTCTGTTGCATGCAACCCTCCAATTGCCGGTACTTCTTGTTATTCCGGTACATTCAAGGGAAAATCAATCATGATTGCAAATGTGGCTTCCGATGAAATAAATGCCTTATTTGTCGATTATGATTCCGACGGAGCTTTTAATGCTCCTGATGAAGGACCATTTTTGCAGGGCACGATTGTGAACATATCCAATAATATTTACGGTTTTGCAATCAATGATACATTAAAGGAAATCCTCTTCTTCAGTGCAGAAGACACAGTAAAGCTGGCAGAAAAGCTGAATGTGCGCATGTTCAGCAAATCAGCCCCTTTTTATTTGAATCAAAGGGAAGTTGAGTTCACTCTAAGACCTGCTTCATTGGATGAAAGCTATGAGTCCCTGAGCAAGAATGATATCCTGTTTTTTTACAATTACAGGAATCTTGCGCTCTATGAGTCAAAGCTCAAGGAATTCATGGAGGATAGGAAAACATTGTTTGAAATAACAACAGCATCCCTCGTTTGTCACAACGACAACGTTCAAAAATATATTTTCAACCTCCAGAAAAATCCCGGGTTTGATTTGTTTGGTCCAAGCCACAGGACTGGAGGAGATACCAATATTTCCCTGAATTCCGATTTTCTCGACATGAGCGTAAAGGCGTATTTAGATGACAATGAAATCATAGTAAAAACAAAAAGATACTATCCGGAATTGAATTACAGCGAAGAAAGCGGAGGAGCATTAAATAACAGTATTGATGACAGGACCGCATTTGCAGCCATAATGGGCGCAAACAATACAGTGTTTTATTTTGCTATTGTAAAGAATTTAGGGACATATTCTCATTTGTACATAAGCAATGAGACGAATTTTACCGGAAAACCATACTATATTGAAGGAAATGAAATTTCCCTGGGTTCTTACAACTATTCAATTGAGGAAATCGACACATATGGGCGGTTTGTTAAATTAAGAACCGTTTTCAAAAAATACAGGTTTCCTGACAGGGCATGGGAAATGCCATATGTATATGTTCATCCATACAAGCGCATGTATGACACAGACGAGCAGTTCATACTGCTCAAGCAAAACAGGACGTACAATCAGACGCAATACGCAATAGGAGAGAATATTTCAACCTCAGGCATATTCAGAATTCTTAGTAAAAATGAGGCAAAGGCAAAGGGCATATTTTGTTCTGATGGCAGTATTGGCTTTCCTGCAAAAACATCCAATATTTCTCTGGATCCGCTTAATCCAAGCGATAGTAAAGTAGAGGTTGCTGTTGCAAATTGCTCTGATTTGTCCGGTGGTGTGATGGATAGTTTCTATATAGATATTCCTCCACTGACAAATAATTCTCTCTTTAACAATACTTTCGAGGGCCCTTTTAGTGTCTGGCAGGGAGAGGATGTTTTGAGGCTTAATAGCGAATACTATAAAATTCATTTAACTCCCACGGGAAACTTTAATTTGACGCTGTTGAGAAGATGGCCTATTCCCGTTGCAATCATAAGCAAATCCGCGGAAAAAGGAGCCGCTGTATGGATGGTGAATCCAGGGAACTCTTCTGAAGGATGGGCAATAGTGAAATCCACTCTTGCTGCATTTTCAGACAAGAGAGACGACATTATTTTGCCAAATCCATCGAGGAGAAATTCTCTTTTTGCAGAGGATGTGTTTTTTTCAAAAGGGAGCATTTATGTTCCATATACTGTTAAACTAGGTGTTTGGTATCCATAAAAAATATCTTGAATCATTTAAGTCATATATTTTGGGAATCAAAAAAGGAGACAATATTGCGATTATGTATCATACTGACTGCGATGGCATTTGCTCCTGCCTGATCATCAAAAAAACAATAGCGCATTTGCTCGGCAAAGATTCATTTATTTTTACCCAGAAGCAGGGAAAAATTGCCGTTATTCCGGCAACAGTTGAATTGCTGAAGAAAAAGAAAATCACCAAATTTATTGCAGTTGACATGGCAGTTGATGAGGATGAGGAACCAATCAGGGAAATAGAGAAATTTGCCGATATCCTGATAATAGACCACCACATAAAAAAGGCGGATTTGAGTTCGGGCAAGACTGTTTTTATAAAGGCGCAGGATTATGAAAGCAGCATTGACTCCTCAAAATATCCTGCATCAAAGCTGTGCTTTGATTTGGCAACTCCTATGATTGAGGGCGGCGGTAGCAGGCGTCTGATAAATGATTTGAAATTCATAAGCTCTATCGGGATAAGCGGAGATGCAGGATATGATTTCTGGGCGCAAAAAAAGTTTTTGGCAAAAAATGACAAGGAAAAAATCCAGAAGATAGACCACATAATTTCTTCATATATTTCAATAAAAGGAAAATTCAATTCAATTGTCCGCATTTTGGAAGAGGACAATATTGAGCAGAAAATAAACAAGAGGATTGTGGAGAACAAAGATATTTCTCAGTATTATTTTGATATCCAGAAAGAGCTGGAAAGGCTGATTCTGGAAATAGACCACAAGGCGCGTTTTCTAAAAGACAGGAAAGGAAACATAAAGCTTGTTTTTTATTCTATCCAGTCAAGATACAATATAAAGTCTATTTTGGCAAACAAAATATCTTTTGAGGATTTTCCGACGTCCACTGTTGTGGTTGAAAAAAATGGGGGATTTAGCGCAAGAAACCAGACATTTAAGATTTCAATGAATGACATGGTAAAGACGGCAACAAAAGGCATAGAAGGAGCTGGCGGAGGCGGTCATATCCCTGCTGCGGGAGGATATGTTCCAAAGGAGAATGTTGAAGAATTTTTTAAAAATGTTGTTGAATATATTGAAAGGAGAGTTTGATTGCCTAAGTATTATATTTGCCGTCTATGCTTTGCCAGAACAATATGCATATTCTCAAGGGAATGCATTGCATTATTAAATGCAGAATTGATTTCGTTGAAATAATTGTTATCGAGGACGATAAATTTCTTTTTCCCTCCATGCATATAATATAGTTTTGGCTTTATTCCAGAGAAGATGATTTCGCCATGGGCAAATTTGTCTCTTGTTTCAATGACATCCTGGATTAGTCTGCATAAGCGTTTTCTTGATTCCTCTTTTTCAAAGTTGATTATTTTTCTTTTTGTCAATTCCCGGAATATTTTTAGTTTGTTCATGAAAGTAAAGAATTCTTTTTCCAAAAAGAGTTCCTTAAATAATATTCTTTTTCTTCTATCCATACCAAAGAATACAGTTGTAATTACTCCGTCGAGTTTTTGCTCTATCATCAGAGCAATGCTTATCACTCTTCCACGAATAGTTATCAGGGCTTCATTCTGCTCTTTGATATTGTGTAGTTCTTTTTCTGTAATTATCCAGCGTTTTCCCATAGGGAGGTCTTCAGGGTTTGTTATTTTGAAAGGTATTGCCATATTATTAACTATTGCTATATGGACGGGGCGGGATTCGAACCCGCGGCCTCTGCCATGCCGAGGCAGCACTCTACCAACTGAGCTACCAGCCCGTGTGTAATATATATTAGGGATGTTTATAAAAAGTTATTTTGATAGATGGAATTATACTATGCTTCAAAGAAACCCAACAAGCTTTGACATTAAATTCCTCTCAGGAGAGCTGAACGAAAAACTAAAGAATGCAAGAGTGCAGAAGGTTTTTTCATTTATCCCCGGGAAGAGAAAAGAGAATATGGAAATTCATATCCTGCTTCATATTCCTTCAAAAGGCACGCACAGGTTGATAATAAGTCCGGGTAAAATATTTTTGACAAAAAAGCCAGTGGTGCATGACGAGAGTTCAGGCAATTTTGCCCTGTATTTGAGAAAGCATTTGAAGTCAAAGAGGATAATCGGCATAAAACAGCATAATTTCGACAGGGTCGTGATTGTGGAATTCGAGGAAAATTATCTGGTCTGCGAACTTTTCGGCAAAGGCAATATTATTTTTTTGGACAAGGAAAAGAATATTTTAGCCATCAGGACGAGAAAAATATGGAGCGGTCGGGCATTGACCCGGGGAGAAAAATATATATTCCCTCCTGAGTCAGACAGCATTTTTTCAGTCAAAAAAGAAGAATTTGCCAAAATGCTCAAACAATCGCCAAAAATGATTGTGGCTTTTCTTTCAGCAGAGCTGTCTGCCGGGAGCCAATATGCAAATGCGATATGCAATATGGCAAATATTGGCAAGGCAGAGATATGCAGCAGGCTGGATGAAAAGCAGGCAGATTCTCTTTTCAGGCAAATCAAGGCATTGACCAACGCAGAAAAAAAGCCTTTTGTTGTTGAGGGAGAAAACAGGGAAATTCTGGATTTCTATCCTGTCAAAATACCGCAGGCAGGAAAAAAGCAGTTCAAAGAAAGCTTTATTGATGCTGTTGAGGCATATTGCATACAGGATTGCAAAATGCAGGAAGGCGGGAAAGCGGCTGAAGAAGAAGAAAAAGAGGTAAAAAAAAGAGATACTATTCTGGCAAGCCAGATGAAAAACAAGGAAAAAATAGAGAAGAAAATCAGCAAAGCAACCAATGCAATAAATGCAATAAAGCAAAATTACCAGGTTCTTGAGGCGATTTTGTCTGATACAAACAATGCTCTTTTGAAATTCAAAATCAGCGAGGTAAGGCAGAAAATACTGACTGCAAAAAAAACAGGCAAGGCAGGAAACATAAATATAATAGAGAATATTGACGAGAAGACAAAAGAAATCAGCTTTGTTATTGATGGAGTAAAATTCAAATTTTCTTTAAATAAGACAATAGAGCAAAATCTTGCCCTATATTATGATGAACTAAAAAAAACAAAGGCAAAGATTGAGCGCCTTGCAGCAGTTCAAAAACAGCAGGCAAAAACTGTTGAAAAAAAGCATAAAAAAATCAAGGCAAAGCCCGTTCAGGTTCAAAAGCAGTGGTATCACAGGTTTCGCTGGTTTTTCACTTCCAACAATATTCTTGCAGTCGGGGGGAAAACCGCCCAGCAGAATGAGGAAGTAATCAAGAAATATGCCAAGGACAAAGATTTGGTCTTTCACTGTGATATTGCAGGTTCTCCTTTTGTTGTGATGAAGACAAGCCAGGCGAAGAACGAGCCGACAAAAGAGGATTTGTATGAGACTGCTGTATTTAGTGCCGTTCATTCAAAGGCATGGAGAGTCGGAATCGGGGCGATTGAATCTTATTGGGTGAAAAGGGAACAGGTTACAAAAAAAGCCCCGAGCGGCGAGTATATAGGGACTGGCTCTTTTATGATTTACGGGAAGAAAAATATCATCAAGACGGTGCTTGAATATGCAATTGGGTTTGCTGATAGGAGAGTGATTTTTGGTCCTGTTGATGCAGTACAAAAACAGACAGGCAAATTCATAGTGATTATTCCTGGAGATGTTCCGAAAACTAAGTTGGCAAAGCAGGCAAAAGAAGTTCTGGCGGAGAAATTAAATAAGGAAGAGAAAGAGATTTTAAGGTTGGTGAACGTAAACGATATTGAAAATGCTCTGCCTGGGCTGAGCGGGAATTTGAAATAAAGCTTATTAAAAAGAACACAATAAAATCCTTAGAAAAATATCTTTTTAGGCTTGTTTTATAGTATTTATGATTTTTTACAGATTAAAAAAAATAGGTTTAAAAACGTTTTTCTTTTTTATAGTTAGTTCGCGGCATAGTCGGGAATGTAACAAGCATATTTATTTATATGCAATGAGTGTCATAGGTTTAATAATTAGGTAATTTGGAATATGCAAACACCAATCTATGTAATGGATGGTTTGGCTTTAGAGCTGAAGAATGGCGTGGCAAGCTGCGAAATGCCGCGGATAGAGGCATGCACTCTTAAACCCGCGGATGCCAGAATGCGTTAAGCAAATACTTCCAATTTAGGAAGAGGGAACGCAGGGAATTGAATCATCTTAGTACCTGCAGGAAGAGAAATCAATAGAGATGCCGTTAGTAAAGTCGATCGAAAACGGTAAAGATTAAAGTGAATCCACTGTAGCAATACAGTCGGAGATGTGCTTTGTGCATACTTCCTGAATTTGAATCTTAAATGCCCTGGGAAGGGATGCCGTAGAGGGTGACAGCCCCGTAAGAGTAAAAAGACAGGAAAAGCGCAAGAAGAGTATCTTATGTTGAAAATCATGAGAGAATATGGGAGCCAAAAGCTTCTAAATCTAAATACTACTAAAGTCCGATAGCGAACAAGTACGGTGACGGAAAACAGAAAAGCACCTGCAAAAGGGAGTGAAAAGAACCTGAAATTACATAGTTATAGTTTTCGTTTTGAAAAACGAGACAGGGAGTGTTTTTAAGTGGTGAGGTTAAATGCTTTTTTAGCATGGAGCCGAAGCGAAAGCAAGTCTTTGCAATGCTTGTCATGAGAGAGAGCGTGTTAATAGCGCGTTTAATCACTTGGAAACTACCTGAAACCGGACGATCTATTCCTGGGCAGGATGAAATGTGGCGAAAGCCGCATGGAGGTCCGCAATCGTCAGTATACAGTCTCCGAGTGACTTGGGAATAGGAGTGAAATGTTAGTCGAGTCCGGTAATAGCAGGTTCCTTCTGAAATGGCCCGTAGGCCAGCCTCGTCCGAGATGGATATGAGTGTAGAGATACTGATCAGGTGTTTGGGGGAGAAATCCTTCGGCACTTTTTCAAACTCCGAAGCTTATATCGTCGTTGAAGGCGGGAGTGAGCGGTTTTGGTTAATCTGATATCCGCAAATGGGAAACAGCCCAAACAGGAGTTAAGGCCCCAAAATAATCTCTAAGTGTAAATTAAGATTGTCTTTTTCCTAAGACAATAGGGAGGTAGGCTCAGAAGCAGCCATCCTTTAAAGAAAGCGTAACAGCTCACCTATCTAGGGAAAGGGCGTCGTAAATGGACGGGACTAAGAGATTTGCCGATACTCTTGATTATTTTAAACAAAATAATATAGTAAGAAGGTGTTGTGTGTGGTAAGAAGCAATGGCGTAAGTTGTTGTGGACCGCATTCAAACAAGAATCCTGTCGTTAGTAGCAGAAAGTGAGGTGAGAATCCTCATCACCGAAAGGGCCAGGGTTTCTCGGCAATGTTCGTCAACCGAGAGTTAGTCGATCCTAATTTTGCATCCAACTGGATGTATGAGAAAGGGAAAGGCGTAAATATTCGTCTACTGAACAAAAAGTTGCGGCGACGCTTTATTTATTCCTGATGAGTTCGGGATATGCCAATACAAATGCATAATTTGTACTAAATCTATAATTCTGGGGAGTGTGGTAATCACGAGAACCAGAAGAAAGGATGAATGGGTCTGCTTATGCAGACTTTGGCTGAGTTCCGGACTTCTTAAAAAGGGAATGAAAATTGCTTTTTGTACAATCGTACCAAGAACCATTACTGGTGCCCCTGGGTGAAAAACCCAAGGTGTTTCAGGTTAATCCATCTTAAGGAATTCAGCAAATTAGCCCCGTATCTTTGGTAGAAGGGGTGCCTATAACCTGTATTTCGGTACAGTGTCGTAGGCTTCAATAACAAGGGGACCCCGACTGTTTATCAAAAACGTAGCTGACTGCAAGCCTGAAAAGGTTAGTATAGTCAGTGATTCTTGCCCAGTGCTAGTATCTAAAACTCCGGTTCAACGGAGCAAAGGACTGGTAAACGGCGGTCGTAACTCTGACGATCAACTTAGGTTGTCAATAAATCTGGCCATATGCTGGAACTCCTCTATATATTTTGAATCCTGAGCAAGGGACAATTTCAAAATATGAGGACAATCAGCAGGAAACTATTGGGAGGCAATAAATAGAGTTAAAAACATAATACTGCTTTATTTATAATGAATATATATACTTTGCCAAAAAAAGGAAAAGAGATAAAATATTATCTTGCGGGATTTGCTGATGGAGAATGTTGTTTCAATGTATCTATAAAGAAACAAAAAACAGCGAAATTTGGATGGGTGTTAGATCCTCTGTTTCAGGTAACTCAAAGAAAAGAACACAAAGAGTTGCTTGAACTATTTAGAAAAATATTGAACTGCGGAAGAGTGATTGAAAAACCCGGACAAAAAGAACTTTGTTTGTTTCTTGTAGACAACAGGAGGCAACTGAATGAAAAAATCATTCCTTTTTTCAATAAATACAAACTATTTACAAAATGGGATGATTTTAAAAAATTTGAGCAAATCGTGCATGCGTTAGAGAAAAAAGAACATCAGGATAAGGAAAAATTCAAAAAACTTATAAAAGAAGCATTTCTGATGAATCAAAATGGAAAACAAAGACGCTATAAATTAGATGATATCTTAGAAAGTATAAATATCTAACCCAATGGGCTCCTCAGAGACTATACGCCAGACATCCATACGATGAAGATATAGTCCACCCCATATAGTAATATGTGGAAAAAGGTGCTTAAGGTAGCGTAATCCCTTGCCGGTTAATTGCCGGCCTGCATGAATAGAATAACGAGTGTCCCACTGTCTCAAGATGGAACCTGGCGAACGCAACATTTTGGTGCATAGTCCAAAGACTTCCAACGGGAAGCGAAGACCCCATGGAGCTTTACTGCAGTCTGTTGTTGAATTACGTTACTCAATGCATAGAGTAAGTAGGAGACTTCGAGACTTCTTTTTCGGGAGAAGTTTAGTCAAAAGTGTAACACTACTCATTGAGAAATGTGATTCTTATTCTTTATTTAAAGAAGACCCCAATTGATGGGCAGTTTGGCTGGGGCGGCACACCTCTAACAACTTATCAGAGGTGCCCAATAGTATCCTTAAGCGGGACGGAAATCCGCTTTTAAGCGCAAAGGTAAATGGATGCTTGACAGGATTCTGACCAACGAGGAATCTTGACACGAAAGTGAGGCTTAGCGAACCCATGACGTCTACTTTTGAGACGCATGGATGACAAAAAAGTTACCCTGGGGATAATTGTGTTGTCTCGAGCGAGAGTTCACATCGACCTCGAGGCTTGCTACTCCGCTGTCGGCTTTTCTCATCCTGGTTGTGCACAAGCAGCCAAGGGTGGGGGTGTTCACCCATTAAAGAGGATCATTAGCTG
>Ga0164318_10002404_pt1 | contig 17379 bp, 18 predicted proteins | sample GuaBasSedimGuay9_FD_113734 | JGI IMG/M metagenome (GOLD analysis project Ga0164318, IMG submission 113734) | Subseafloor sediment microbial communities from Guaymas Basin, Gulf of California, Mexico - Guay9, Core 4571-4, 0-3 cm | ecosystem: Environmental > Aquatic > Marine > Hydrothermal vents...
TCCCAATGTTTTTACACCGCGGATGAACTCAGCGGCCCCCGGTACCAGTCGAACATCCTGAGCCCGGTGCGGAGAGTCAACAATGCCCTGCTCTTCATTATAGATGAGCTCATTCAGGGTTCCGTCGCGGTCTATGAATACCGCTCGACGTACTGGCCGTTCACGCTCCATACTGACCCTCTCACCTGCCTATACCGATGCCCTGCCACCTCAGCCCCTGGGCGGCCAGCTCATCAGGGGGCAGCATGTTGTTGCAGTCGAAGACTATGTTACCCCTCATTCGGCGGGCGACCTCGGCGAAATCCTGGCTCTTGAACTCCGGCCATCCGGTAATAACCAGAAGGGCATCAGCTCCATCACATGGGGACAGGGCATCTTCCCGAACTTCAAAAGTCGCTTCAGTGAGCTCCGAAAGGTCCGCTCTCGGATCATAGGCCCGCACCGAAGCCCCGCTTCTAAGGAGTTCGGCGATAATCATTAGTGAAGCAGATCTCCTCAGCGTGCTGGTGCCCGGCTTATAGGTGAGTCCCCAAACAGCGATCCGCCTGCCTCGGAGTCCACCCAGAATTTCGTCAAGGCGCCTGACCGGAAGGAGAAGCTGCTTCTGATTTGCCGCCCAAAGGCCGTCCAGAAAGGGTGTGGGAACTCCCTTGTTTCTGCCGATACGCAGCAACGCACGCGTGTCGCGTGCCAGGGTTCCTCCGGAGAATCCCAACCCGGGCGACAGCATGGCTCGTGGGCCGACACGCGGCTCCAGTCTCAACAATTCCGCCAGCCGCCGCCCATCCACCTTGACCGCTTCACAGAGATTCCCGATCTCATTGCCGAACGTGACCTGGGTCGCGAGAAATGCATTCAAGGCATGCTTCAGCATCTCTGCGGTACGCAGGTCGCAGCGCTGCCATTCTTCGTGAAATACCCCCAGTACTCTGGATAGGCGCTCAAATACCCAGTCATGGTTGGTGCCTACCACCGGAAGTGCTGGATGGCGGAATCTTTCAATTGCCTGCCCGAGACGCAGGTTCTCAGGGGAATAGGCTATTCCCACATGCAAATCCGGACGCCGGTTGCGAATCTCTTGTTCCAGCATGTCGCACGTTCCCACCGGCACCTGCGCCGTTACCAGGATCGGAACCCCGTTCGCCAAGCCGGCGGCTATTTTCTGGAGATCACTCACCACGCTGCTTATATCCGGGTTATCATCCTCGTCAACCGGCGTGTCGTGCATGAGCCACACTTGGGTGCACCCCTGTACCGCTTGCTCCAGGTCGGACGTGAAACGCAGCCGACCCTGTCCCAGTCCCTTCTTCAGCAATTCTTCCAAGCCGGGCTCGTACACCGGCGGGTCTCCATGGCGGAGTCGCTCCACACGTGCCGAATCTGAGTCGCCCGCTACCACATCAAAGCCCGCATCCGCCAGACACGCGGCCCCGACTACTCCCTGATGCCACAAACCTATTACTGTGATAGACTCGGACCTATCTCCTGAAGACATTTTTTTCGCCTTTTCCGGCCTTTTTTGGGGTACGTATCTTTTCGCCGGTATTCTTCCCTACTCTTTCCCCAGCATGCGGCGCACCGCTATCCGAACGGCCTCGTCCGAGCTCAACCGCGCCTTCCAGCCCAAGCGGTTGATTTTTTCCACCGTGATATGAACGCGCGGTTGGTCCCCGGGCCAGGCACGCGGCGTGCCCTCAATCACTATACGTGTATTTTTCAAGCCCATTTCCTCCAGGACTATCTGTGCGATTTTCGTTACCGGTGTCACGCTGTCGGTACCCAGATTGAAAATCTCACACGGCTTCTGGTCGTCAAGCTCCGTATTCAGCAGTCCGAAAGCCATTCCCTCAATACATTCTTCCACCAGGAAGTAGTTTTTCTCCTGCCGCCCGTCCCCCTTGATGAGCAACTCATCTGGATTTTCTCTGAGTCGGTGGATGAAATCATAGATCACCCCATGGGTCATTCGTGCACCAATTACATTTCCAAAGCGAAATATCCATCCCCTTAATCCATACATATGGCAGTAGCAGCAGATAAAGGCTTCACTGCCTATCTTTCCCGCCGCATATCCCGAAATCGGGCACAGCGGACCGGCGTCCTCCGATACAGCACGATCCTCACACAGTGAACCGTATACCGCTCCGGTGGAAGAGAAAACTATATCCCGGATACCGCACTGCCGCATGGCCTCGACCATGTTGAAAGTCGCTTCGACACAATCGCGGAGATCCCGCTCAGGCCGCTCATGAGAACCGATAATGTCGGTATTGGCTGCCAGATGCCAGACCAAGTCGTGTCCCCGTACAGCTTCGATCAGCCGCTTCCGGTCAAGCATATCCGCCCTGATGAACGTAAAGTTTGGCTTTCCAATGTGCTGTTCGATGAATTCTATTTTCCCATTGGACAAATTATCATAAGCAGTAACCTCGTATCCCTGTGGTACCAGTATATCCAGAAGATGACTGCCGATAAACCCCGCGCCCCCCGACACGAAGATTTTTCTGTATCTGTCTTTAAGCAACCTGGCCACGGTCATTGTCCCGTCCTTGTTTCTGACAGGTACCGTTCAAGCTCCTTCAATCCTTCGGGACTACCGATTTCGTAGAAGCGACTGAAAACTTCGTGTGCAGCCAGCTCGCCCTGACGAGCCAGATCTGATTGGATTACCGCCAGCTCAAAAGGCTGCGGGTGGCTCCGGTACCTTTCAATGACGTTGCGCCGGAAGAAATTTATCCCGTAGTCGATGAATTCAAACTGGTTCCCGACTTCATCCTTGGAGTAGCGCACCACCTTACCGTCGCGGACCTCGGCGTTACTGCGATCCCAGCGATTTCGGTTCCGGAACACACACATCATCGCCGGCAGTGGCTGTGAAAGGAACGCGCGAATCACCGCTTTGTAGTCGATCGGCAGGTAGGCATCTCCATAAACAACCATGAAATACCCATTCAGTAAGGGCAGCGCCCGTACCAGAGCTCCACCGGTTCCTGCAAGCTCTTTACAATCCTCGCGGGAGTAGGTCACTTCCACACCCCACCGCGTGCCGTCTCCGACGTATTCTTCCACCTCTTCGGCTCCGAAACCGATGCACAACATGATGCGGTGCAAGCCATTAGCAGAGAGGAGTCGCAGCTGATGATCAATAAACGGTTGCCCGGCAATGGGTATGAGGGCCTTCGGCTTCCCGGGCCAAAGATGACTTACGCGGGTTCCCAATCCACCGGCCAGAATGACTACCTGGATGTCCTGTTCAGCCCTGCTCACGAAGCTGTTCAACCCCTTGAGATCTCCAGTACTCCAGAATTGCGGAGACACTCTGCTCCAGCGAATATTGAGGATGCCACCCTAATTCCCTAATGCGAGACGGATCGCCAACCTTGTAGGGCTCATCATGTGGTCTCACTCTGGAGGGGTCGACCACTACCTCCACAGAGGACCGCGCCTGTGCGATGAATTCCCCCAAAAGATCCTGTACCGATACGCCTTGGCCCGAACAGATGTTATACACCTCTCCACTAATCCCCCGTTCGAGACACGCAATGAATCCTTCCACTCCATCCCGCACGTCAATGAAATCGCGTACGACCTCCAGGTTCCCGACCGCAAGCACCCGGGCCAATCCTCTTTCTATCCTCACAATGCCTCGAGCAAAGTCAGACGCTACATCACCTGTCTTTCCGGGGCCAATCAGGAAAAATGGCCGTACGCGGATGATATCCAGGCCATAACGGCCGGCATATATCCGCGCCATTTCGTCCACCAGCAGCTTGCTCATCCCGTAGATGCTGCTGGGCCCGAGACGGTCTTCTTCCACAAGAGGACGCGGAGGATCGGGAACTGCGTATTCCGCGCTGGAGCACGCCAGTAACAGTCGGCCCCTAAAGCCTGCATTTCTCAGTTCCTCCAGCAGGTTCACGGTTCCCAGAACGTTGACCCGGCAGGTCTCCCGGGGATGCTCCCAGGAAGGCCCCACTAGACTACGGGCGGCGAGGTGCACAATCCTCTCAGGCTGGAAACGTTGCAGGGCCGACGCCACCCACCCGCGATCTGTAATGTCGCCCCATACGTACTCGACATCGCCAGCCGTATCAGGAGGGCCGCCCCTGCGGTGCAAACAGGCCACTATCTTGACTTCCATCTGCCGCAGCCTACTCAGAAGCCAACGTCCGATGAACCCCCCTGCCCCTGTTATCAGAACCGTCATGATGGCGTTCTTTCATGTGGCCGGCCTCATGCGGGCCTGATATCTCCCACCCTAGAGTTCTATGACGGTTTTCCGTTCCTCGGCCCTATACGCGGCGAGGGCAACCTCCATGGCTGCCAAACCATCCCGTCCACTTCCGATCGGTTCGCGCCCTTCCTCGATCGCAGCCATGAATTCCTTCCATTCCTCCCGCCATGAACGGTCCGCGCCTCTGTACTCCGTGACTACGTCCTGAAATGGCGCGGTAAAGTCTCGCCGTCCTACAAACAGGCGTTCGGTCCCGTAACTGGCGCCCAGCCCTTCCACAGTGATATATCCGTCTTCTCCGAGGATCTCGAAGCTGAAAAGATTTTTCCATTGCGTCAGACTGGCGTGCATGAGTGCTGTAGCGCCGGTATGAAATCTGAATAAAGCCATTCCGTTATCCTCGAGCGGCTGGCCGCGGAAGTAGTAGATTCCAGTCATGCAGCTTACCTCGCTTACCTCTCCCAGGAACCATCGGAAAAGATCAATGGCGTGGATGCCCTGCTCAATGAACTGGCCGCCGGCTGCTTGCTTGGGATCCGCGCGCCACTCCTTCTCGTATTCCGGCCGGCCGCAAATGCCGTAGCGACACCGCCCCAGTACGGGTCTGCCGATCCGTCCGGCGTCCACCAGTCTTTTGGCTTCCCATACCGCCGGGTGGTGCCGGTGGTTGAAGCCGCACTTCAGAACCTTTCCCGACTTCTGCCAGGCTTGCACCATGTGCTGGGCTTCATCCAGGGTGCGCGCCAGCGGCTTCTCACACAGCACGTGCTTGCCAGCTTCCAGGGCGGAGATAGTCATTTCAGCGTGTACGTATGGCGGCGTACATACCAGAACTATGTCTATGCTGTCGTCGGCTATCACCGACTGCCAGTCATTCGTCCACCGACACCCGAAGCGCTCAGCCGCACGTCGGGCATGATCCTCGTGGCGGCTGGCGATTACAGCGAGCTCAGTGCCCGGCCAATCGCGGACCACGGGTGCGCGGCGGTGACATTGGAGACCCGAACCTATTATCCCCACCCTCATTCCATCACCTCCTCCCGTGCCTCAGCGAGAATCGCTTCCACGGCTGCTTCGACGGCTTCGTGTGAAGAACGTCGGTTTTGCCATCCCAGCGCGCGGATTCGTGTGGTATCCAAGCGGTAGACCGGAACGTCGGCCTTCCATCCTCGAGCCCCCCCGGTAAACTCATATTTCACTCCAGTGAGTCCCATCTTTGATACGACAATGTCAGCAATTTCCCTGACCGTCAGGTAGTCATCGGTACCCACATTGAAGACGTCGTAATTTTTCTTCTGTGCCATGGTCAGAAGCGCAAATGCCGCCACTACGTCGTCTACATGGAGATAAGGCTTACTTTGGCGGCCGTCGCCGAAGATCAGGAGCCTTTCAGGGTTTTTCATCAGGCGATGTACAAAGTCGTACGCCACCCCGTGTGTCTGGTGAGGACCTACTATGTTGGCAAACCGGCAGACGGTTCCCCGCATGTCAAACAGGTGGCAATAGGCACTGATCAAAGCTTCGCTGGCGAGCTTGCTCGCCCCATAGGTGGAGATTGGAATCATGCGGGGAAATTCCTCCGGAACCGGCTCGGGTTCGACATCGCCATATACGCCGCTGCCGGAGGTAAAGAAAATGCGCTCCGCTCCCACCTCCCTCATCGCCTCGAGAACATTGTGTGTCAGGTAGGTCCCGTTCCAGAAATCGATCGCCGGCTCTCCGGCGGCCCGCGCAATATCGGAATTAGCAGCGAAATGAAATACCCAGTGGTGGCCTTCCATGGCCCTGCGGAGCGAGCCAAATTCCCGCACATCACCGGTTATTACCCTCAAGCGCCGATTACCCTTCCATCGTTCCAGATAGCGGGCTTTGCCGGTACTGAAGTTATCATACACGGTGACTCGGGCCGAGGTCTCTTCCATCAGATACCGGATCCAGTTTGACCCGATAAAGCCCGCGCCACCCGTGACAAAGATACTCAGACCTTTGAAACTGTCGCTCATCACAACCCCCACGACCGCTAGATATATAGATGCTGAATACTAATCGCCTCAAATGAGCAATGACAAGACATCTTCCGTCGGGCTGCGGGCCGCCCCCCTATTCTGGCGGAGGGTTCGACTCGCAGTCCCCTTTCTGTTGGTGCTGATGGCATGCATCACCTTTCTTCGGCTCCGGGACTACCGTGATAGCCTTACCCTCTGGCGTCAAACTCTGGCCCGCGAACCGGAAAGCGTACGAGCCCGTATTTGGCTCGGACTTTACCATAAACACCACGGGGACCTGGTCCGTGCCGAGGAACTGTTCCGGAGCGCCAGAAATCTTAATCCATCGGAAGTATCTGCCGCCGTCAATCTGGCCATTATCCGAGCTATGTGTGGGGATCTGGACGCTGCAGCAGCCCTGCTTGCGGAGGCAGTGTGTCTCAGACCTGACTCTGTTGCGGCTCGCGCCAATTTGGCCTTCGCCCTTTACCTTCAGGGGCGTCGCGATCTGGCACTTTCCCAGATCCGGAAGGCTTGGCGGCTTGCCCCCAATGACCCGGATGTCTCCCGCATCGCCGTCGTCATCGGGGCACGGCTGCCGTCTGAACCTGCAACTCAACGGTCGCAATGACTTCAGAGGAGGCAGAAATTGCCATGCGTGGCCTCCTCTAATGGGGGCGTAGCAATTCCGAACATCCAGCCGCTGCCGGAGCCTCTGGATGCGGCGGAGCCTGGGTTGCGAGATGAGTCAGTAAGCCGCTAGGCGGCTTCTTTGAATTCCGCCACCAGAGCAGAGACTACCTCTTTCGCGTCTCCGAAGAGCATGCGGGTGTTCGGCTTAAAGAACAAGGGATTGTCGACCCCTGCAAATCCCGGATTCAAGCTGCGCTTAATCACTATACATGTCCGCGCACGATCAACTTCAATGATCGGCATACCGTACAGAGGACTACCGGGCTCATCGCGTGCGGCTGGATTGACCACGTCATTCGCCCCGATTACCACCGCGACGTCCACGGTATCCATTATGGGATTCACATCTTCCGGCTCCACAAGCTGCTCGTACGGCACGTTGGCTTCGGCAAGCAGCACGTTCATATGTCCCGGCATGCGCCCGGCTATCGGATGGATGCAATACTTCACCTCAGCACCATTGGATTCCAGCAGCTCGCCCAGTTCGCGTACGACATGCTGCGCTTGCGCAGCAGCCATGCCATAACCGGGAACAAATATCACCGACCGCGCAGCCTCCAGAAGATAGTAGGCATCTTCTACTGACAGAGATTTTACCTCTCCGCGGTATCCTTCCTTGCCCCGTCGCACTGCTCCAAATCCACCGAACAGGACGTTGGCAAGCGACCGGTTCATTGCCTTGCACATGATTCTAGTCAGGATGATACCGCTCGCACCTACCAGGGCGCCCGAGACAATGAGGACATTATTGAGAATTACGAACCCCGCGGCTGCGGCCGCCAGCCCCGAATAGCTGTTCAGCAGACAGATGACAACCGGCATGTCGGCGCCGCCGATTGGTATGACCAGCAGAATTCCCAGAACCAATGCAATGAGCATTACGAATAGAAAGAGACCATAGTGGGCAGCGGGGGACATCAGAAATATGACTGTGCAGCCCAGAGCAGTGATACCGAGTACGGCGTTGACAAGATGCTGATGGGGGAAAAGGATCGGCCTGCCGGGGATGCGCTCCGCCAGTTTGGCATATGCGATCATGCTGCCGGTAAAAGTAACCGCGCCGATGATGACCGTCGCAGCAACGGCAATAGGCATGAGGCCGATGCGCTCCGGCTGTCTGATGTGGTACTCCGACCACGCCACCAACAGACTTGCTGCACCCCCAAATCCATTGAAAACCGCCACCATCTGCGGCATGGCGGTCATTTGCACCAGCCGGGCCGCCAGTACGCCCGTAACCGCGCCCAGCGCCATCCCCGCAACAATCCACCGGAGATCCAGCCCTTTGTAAAGGAGCGTCGCTACTACTGCGAGCAACATCCCGAAAGCCGAGACCAGGTTTCCCTTGCGGGCAGTCTTCGGAGAGCTCAGCATTTTGATGCCGAAACAGAACAGCACCGCCGCAGTGATATAGGTAAGCTCAATGATTACCCGGTTGTTCATTTACGGCGTCCCCCGTGGCGGAACATGCCCAGCATGCGATCTGTGACCACGTACCCTCCGACCACGTTGATGGTTGCCAAGAACACTGCTAGCACCCCCAGGATCACGGTGAAGACCGTATCACCTCGTCCGGCTGCAATAATCGCCCCCACAATTGTGATTCCGGAGATGGCGTTAGATCCCGACATGAGAGGGGTGTGCAGCTGAGATGGCACCTTGGAAATCAGCTCGAATCCCAGAAACATTGCCAGAACGAAGATGAAAAGCAGCATAACCATCATGGGATCATCCCTCCTTGAGCAGAGGATTGACCACCTGGCCTCCATGAGTTACCACGCAGCGACCAGTAATCTGGTCCTGCAGATCAATCCTCAAGTGACCCTTTTCCCTATCGTATAAATGTCCCAGCATTGCCGAGAGATTGCTGCCGTAAACCTGTGAGGCGTGGTACGGTACGCGGCCCGGCAGGTTCCGCAGGCCCAACAGCAGGACGCCGTTTTTCTCCACCTCGCTTCCCGGTCTGATTCCTTCCACATTACCGCCGCTTTCCACCGCCAGATCCACTACGATGCTTCCCGGTCTCATGGCCAGGAGCATCTCTTCTGTAACAATCAGCGGCGCCCGCCGCCCGAACACTTGTGCCGTGGTTATAAGAACATCCGCATGCGAACAGAAACGTTTCATAGCCTCGCGCTGCCGCTGCAGTTGCTCTTCTGTGAGTTGCTTGGCGTAACCGTCAGGAGTACTTCCCACTTGGCCCAGGTCGATTTTCAGGAAGCGGGCCCCCAGTGATTTGACCTGTTCTTCTACCTCCGGACGTACATCATAAGCCTCTACTCGCGCACCAAGCCGGCGTGCCGTCGCGATTGCCTGCAGCCCGGCTACCCCCGCGCCGATTACCAGCACGCGCACCGCGGCCAGCGTCCCGGCAGGAGTCATCATCATGGGAAACACACGGTTGATACGCTCCGCAGCCAGGATCACCGCTACATACCCCGCCAAACTTGCCTGGGAACTGAGGGCGTCCATTTTCTGTGCAACCGTGATACGCGGAATGAGTTCCATGGAAATTGCAGTGACCCGCGCCTGAGCGAACGAATCCACAAGATCGGGCTGGCGGAAAGGATCGAAGAAGCTGATGTGTAAAGCGCCGGGTTTCATGAGAGCGACTTCTTCCTTATCGGAGACCCTCACCCGGAAGATCACGTCGGCACTCGCATATCCCTCGCGCCGGTGAGAAATAAGCGCCGCCCCAGCCTCCTCATAGGCGCTATCCGGCACCGGAACCCGTTCCCCCAATCCGGATTCGATCTGGATCTCCCATCCCCAGTCCTTGAGTTGCCGGACATGCTGCGGAAGAACAGCCGCGCGCGTCTCGTCAGGATCGGTTTCACGTGGTATGAATAGTTTCATCTCCAATTCCGCTCCTTGAGACACCGTAAATGCGTGCTAAAGCAGCCGCGCCGCCGCCTTCACAGACATCCCTTCCACAACACCCCGTTTCCGCGCCAGATCGTTACTTTCCGCAATGGTCGCCTCAAGCAGATCCTCGATGGTTGATACCCCCATCACTTTGGCCGCTGGAACACCCAGACGGCCGAAAGTGTGGATGTCAAAAGCACCGCAGCCGACAAACGCGGATTCGCCGGCTACCAAAAGGCATGGGACGCCCTGCAGGATGAAGCGCAGGGCGTGCAATCGGCACCCCTCTACTTCCAGCTCCTGCAGAGAAATGTCTTCCAATGCCGGCTTCATGCGGAAGCACTGTATCCATCCGTTTCCCTCTGGCAAGCACAAACTATCCGGCCTGGGTAGACTGCTTCCCTCTCTTCAGGAAGCTTGAACTGTGCTGCCAAACAGTACACAATTACAAAGGGATGCGAAGCTAGAAAAGGAGGAGGAGATGATGAGAATTACGGCGCTGGTGGTGGTCATGGCACTCCTAGTTGCTATGGGTGTCGGATGTGCGAACCAGCAGTCTACGGTGCGTACTAAACAGGGAGCCGTTGCCGGTGGGGTTCTGGGAGCCGTTGCCGGAGGAATCATCGGCCATCAGTCGGGCCGTGGACTTGAGGGAGCGGCGATTGGGGCGGCGGCAGGTGCAGCAGCCGGCGGTCTGCTAGGCAGTGCTGCGGACGAACAGGAATCTCAGCAGGCCCCGCAACCTGCGCCTATGCAATAAAGCGCTCTGTAGTTCTGGAGCAGGGTAAAGCACCTGCGGCAACGTTGGTGAGCGGGCGGAGGTGTTTTGTGTCAGTGCTCAAGCGGTACTCTGGAAATCCGGTCATCACTCCCGGAAATGTTCCGCCATCCCTGGACGGATACGTAGTGCGTGGCGCCTTCAATCCCGGTGCAGCCGATCTCGGGGACGAAATAATCTTATTGTTACGAGTCGCCGAGGGGTGCGAACAGAAACCCGGGAAGATCCGGGCGCCGATGTGCCGGTTTGACGCTGATGGCGCCCGCCCGGCGATCCTGGAAGTGGATGCGGACGACCCGGACCTCAAGCTCAAGGATACCCGTGGCGTCTGGTACCGCGGCCGCGATTACCTGTCGACTCTGAGTCACATCCGTATAGCGCGCAGTGCTGACGGTCATGATTTCCGGGTGGACCCGACCCCTTTCATCTTCCCGGCCAATGAATCGGAGGTATACGGGGTCGAAGATGCGCGGGCAGTGAATATCGAAAATCGCTGGTATGTGAATTACACCGCTGTATCCCCGGATTCGTGGGCCACGGCACTGGCGATTACGGAGGATTTCCGGACTGTCCGTCGCCTGGGGCTGATTTTCCATCCGGAGAACAAGGATGTGGCCATTTTCCCTGAAAGAGTCGGCGGCAAGTTCGTGGCACTGCACCGGCCGAACAATTCCGGATTTGGTCGAGCTTCCATATGGCTGGCTGAGTCCCCCGATCTTCTGCACTGGGGAAAACATCGCTGCATTCTGCGCCCCCGTGACACGCGGTGGGAATGCATGAAAATCGGCGGAGGGGCATCTCCAGTCAAGACACCGGAGGGCTGGCTCATCATCTATCATGCAAAAGGCGAAAACAGTCTTTATTCCCTGTGGGGAGCCCTGCTTGATCTGGAGGAGCCGTGGAAGGTGGTACGGCGCGGCAGGGAACCCCTGCTCTACCCTGAGGAAGCCTATGAGGTTGAAGGGTTCTTCGGCAATGTGGTCTTTTCCAACGGTATAGTCGAGAGAAATGGACGTTTGCTGGTATACTACGGCGCGGCCGACCAATATACCTGTGTCGCCGAAGCTTCGGTCAGTGATATTATTGCGGCATTGTAATTCATGCGCATCATCCTGGACTTTCGCAAGTACGACGGCGTTGTCGGTGGGGTCGAACAGGGCGCGCTGCAGATCGCGCGGTATGCCGCAAAGCAAGGACATCACATCATCTTGGTTGCTAAGCAGGCGCGCACTGCGGCAGTTCGTGAACTGGTTAGCCAATCGCGCAATATCGAAGTCGTTCCGGTAAGAATAAGATCGCATGCGATTTCTCCGCGCAACGCGTGGCTGGACAACTTTTACTTTCCGCGACTTGCATCGCGAATTTCGGCCGACCTGATCCACTTCTACTACAATTGGAGTTTCCCGTTTCACGCCACAGTTCCCTGCCTGTTAACGGTTCACGACGTCATTCCATTTACGTTCCGGGAAGCCATGGGGTGGTGGCGGAATCATTTCCTTTACCGGCCGGCCATCCGCCTAGCTTGCCGTCTTAATGACCATATCACGACTGTTTCAGAATTTTCCCGGCGCGATATTGCCAAGCGGACGGGAGTTCCTCTTGAGAAGATAACTGTCATACCGAATGGGCTGAGATCCCCTTCCCCATTCGATGAGACGGTGTGGAGCCGGTTGGTTGCCAAGCTCGGACTTTCAGAGGGATATATCCTGAACTCCGGTGGTATTCATGAGCGCAAGAACACCATCGCGCTCCTGGAAGCCTTCTCCATCCTGGTGAGGGAGATGGCTTATCGCGGCAAGCTGGTGATTACTGGAGCCGTGTCGGGTGCTCCTTACCAGGATAAGATGAAGTCCCGCTGTGACGCTGCCGTACGGAGACTGGACTTGGAGTCACGGGTGGTTTTCGCGGGGTATGTCAGCGAGAAGGAGCTGGACCTGCTCATGATGCGAGCGGACGTCTTTGTCTATCCATCGCTGTACGAGGGATTCGGAATCCCGGTGCTGGAAGCTATGCAGGTCGGCACGCCGGTCGTGGCATCCAGTCTCACAGCGATCCCGGAGATCGCCGGGGACGCTGCCTTGCTGGTAGATCCGCGGAGCCCTCGCCGGATTGCAGAAGCGATCTCCATGGTGCTACGGGATGCCGCGCTGCGCGAGCGCCTGATAGCGCAAGGACGATCACGTGCGTCCAGGTTCTCGTGGGAGGGCACCGCGTGCGCCTACCTGGAGCTGTACCATCGAATGCTCGGCGAGCATGCAAGGCGATAGATCGGCTACAACTGCTATTCTGATCTGACGGCTGCCTGACCGCTTTCCGGGATTGCAAGCATGATAAGTGAGCGCTCGCCGTCACTGGCTTCCCAGACCAGGCGGCCGCCCGCAGTCTCCACATTCCGATCTTCGTAATCGTTATCCGTCAGCATCACCATATTCGTCTGGTCCCACACGAATATCTCGCCGTCGAAGTTGTCGTAATAGCCTACCCAGCAGACGATGCCGTCCCGGATTTTCGGAGACACATCGTCATACGCATTGGTGGTAAGCTGCATCACTCGTCCATCGCAGTACATGAAAATTTCGAAATCGTTTCCATCAAAGCCCTGCCATACTACGGAACCGTTCCACAGTGAGGGCTCGGAATCCTCATAGGGATTCTTACTCAACCGCCGCTTCTCGCTGCCGTCCCACAGATAGATATCCGCATCCAGGCCAGCGTAGCCTTCCCAAGCGATCATATCGCCCCACACCACCGGGGATACGTCATCGTAACCGTTACTTGTGATCTGCAGGGTCATATCCCGATCGCGATCGTGAAGGTAGATCTCGTAATCGTGCCCATCCCATCCATACCACACAATGCGGCGCCCTTGGACACGCGGCGTAAGGTCGTAGTAGTAGTTGGTCGTCAGCTGTAGTCGCGTGCCATTATCCCAGACCATTATTTCCCACCCGAACGGCCAGCCCCGCGCTTTCTGCCAGGCCACCAAGTTCCCCCAAGCAGATGGACCGATATCATTCCTCATGTCTTGGGTTAACCGTTTGATCTCTCCCCCCCGCCAGAGACAGATCTCAGTATCGCCGCTGGGATGTCGGCGCGGCCGACTCAGGTTTGTAATTACGGTCTCTACTGCGTCTTGCGCAGGATTTGTGCCGGGCCCCACAAACCATTGCTTGCCTATGCTCCCCCCCGCCCCGTCGTGTTCACACCGTGCAAGATAGGTCGCATCCAGTTCTTCCGGCCCTTCGGGACTGGGCCGGGGATCCTTCATGACCCACGTCAGATCTCCCTCTATCTTCCGAAATGTTCCCACCCAAACCAGCGAGCCGGCGCCTGCTCGGGGATGAGTGTTCATGGATTCGGGTTCCATTGCTCCGGCAGTCAGAGACCGGCGATTCCCATTTACGTAAACGAAAATCTCGGATCGCGGATTGCCGGGCTCATTTGCATTGTAAGATGACCATGCAACGATTCCGCCGGCGCTTATTGTGGGATCGCGATTCACCAGCGAGTCGTCGGCAATCTGCTCGATCCGGTATCCGCCAAGAACCGTTATCGGCAAAGTAATCGTCACCAGGATCGATATCCCTATCCTGCTTCTCACAGTCACCCCCGAACGATCCTCCAGCCCAGACGCATTGGGCATGTTATCCCATATTATTCCACAAGGCAACCTCGGGATGGGCCGCCGTTGCAGTTTGGCTCGCGGCCCTCGCAGGAGTGGTCGTACCAGATAGAGAAATCCCGGATTACTCGGTGTTACTTATTGAAACACGGCCATTCTAGTGTATCTTCGTCAGCCTGGGCCGCCGGGGATCTCAGAGTACCCGCGCCGACACAGGCGGATGGCATGATTGATCTGCATCTCCATTCCAGCAGGTCCGACGGACACCTTCGACCGTCTGAGCTCGTAGAACGGGGCCGCCAGCTGCAACTGTCCGCCCTGGCCCTGACCGACCATGATACCACCGGTGGTGTGGATGAGTTCCTTGCCGCCGCAGACGGGGCGGGTCTGCTGGCAGTTCCCGGAGTGGAGATCAGTGCACAATGGCACGCAGGTACCATGCACATCCTTGGATACCTGATAGATCACCACTCAGATGCTCTGCAGAGGACTCTGGAGTGGATCAGACAGGGACGCAGTACAAGGAACCGGGAGATCTGCCGACGTCTCAATCAGCTCGGCTACGAGATACTCTGGGATGACATTGTGGAACTGGCTGGCGGGGATGTCGTGGGGAGGCCTCACATTGCTGAAGCGCTCGTCAGACGTGGATATGTGGCCACCCCACGTGAGGCGTTTGATACCCTGCTGGCTGAGGGGCGGCCAGCGTATGTCGGCCGCCGGAGACTCCCCCCGGAACAGTGCATTGACGTTATCCATGCATCCGGCGGTCTTGCGGTGCTGGCCCACCCCGTAACACTTGGTCTGAACGAATCAGAGATGCTCAAGCTAGTCGGGGAGCTGGCATCCAAAGGTCTTGACGGAATTGAATGTTACTACCCCGAGCATAGCCAGGAATACGTAGTCTGGCTCCTGCGCCTTTGCGAGCGATTCGATCTTATCCCGACGGGGGGAACCGATTTCCACGGGGACACTTCGTCGGGAATCGAAATGGGGACAGGCACCGGCAATCTTGTTATACCCGATAGCCTCGTCAGTCGTCTTTTCGCCCGATGGGAGAGACGGAATTCCGGCAGAAACCCGCACATCAGTTCATAGTGCGGTCACGCCGGACCGGCTCAAGCCTGCTTACAGGAACCGCGAGAAGGGATCGTGTGGAGGGCGTAGCGCCACCGGCGGTCCGAGGATCACCGCCGCAACTACGGCCTGACGCAGATCGTCCCGGCCCCTGAATTCCGGGCGGTACCTACCCTTGAAGACTGTCTCGACCCCTGTCGGAGGTACCGGAGTTATCGGGACGTTCAGCGATGCAAAGGAGCCGATCCCTGCGCGGGGCATGGGCATTGTAATCAGGGCCGTCGGAGCTGTCTTACGCGGATAGCGGCGAACCGAGCCTTCATCTGAAAATTCCTTTTTGGGGGGTGACTTCGTGATCGCTCCCCCAGCTGTTTTTCTCTGCGAAGCGCTTTCAGTACGCGGCACTTCATTGGAAGTCCTTGCGGGGATTGGGTGGGCAGCCTCCTCGGGCGGCACGGGCACAGGAACCTCTACCTTTACCCCCGTAATTTCTCGAATGATTCTGGCCAGGCGGTCCTCCTGCGGGGCCTCTTCATCTACCGGCTGCCCTGCGTCTTCCGTACGCCGTTGCGCCAGCCGGGCCACCACCTGGATTACAGTCCAGATGAGAGCGATAAACAGCCAGACCAATAAATCTGCGCCCCCCTCGGCTCTCACAACCATCACGGTTGTATCTCCTGTGCTCGACGCTACACAGATGCCCGCAAAGCCGTATTAAGACTGCTGCTGAGACTTGCCTTTCTTCTCTTCTCCCGACTGCGAGAGTGATTCACGCATCGCTGTATCCGCCAAAATATTCTGCATGCGGTAAAAATCCATGACGCCGAGATTTCCCTTACGGAAGGCTTCTGCAATCGCCAGCGGCACCTCCGCCTGGGCCTCGATCACTTTAGCCTGCATTTCCTGTACCCGGGCACGCATCTCCTGCTCCGCGGCGATAGCCATCGCCCGCCGTCCCTCGGCCTCGGCCTGACGCAGCTTCTTATCGGCTTCGGCACGCTCGGTCTCCAGCAATGCCCCGACGTTGGCGATCTCGCGCGCTCCGCTGACTCCCGCCACGCTGACGTCGGCGATATCAATGGAAACGATCTCAAAAGCCGTCTGAGCGTCAAGGCCGCTCTCCAGCACCTTCCGGCTGATATGATCAGGGTTTTCCAGTACGTCCTTGTAGGTGTTCGAGGATCCAATCGCGCTTACGATACCTTGACCGACACGCGCAATAATGGTTTCCTCCGTAGCCCCACCAACCAGCCGTTCAAGATTCGCTCGCACTGTGACACGGGCCTTCACCAGCAGTCGGATACCATCCTTGGCAACGGCGTCCAGCATGCCGATTCCCCGGCTCGGATCCGGACAGTCAATAACCTTGGGGTTGACACTGGTACGCACCGCGTCATACACATCACGCCCTGCCAGATCTATGGCCGCGGCCCGTTGGAAGCTCAGAGGTATGTTTGCCTTGTCAGCAGCTATCAGCGCCTGAACCACATTGATTACATTACCACCGGCAAGATAGTGGGCCTCAAGCTGGTCGGTACTGATGTCCAGGCCCGCCTTTACTGCACGGATACGCGCATCTACAATCAAGGCCGGGGGAACACGGCGCAGTTTCATTCCGAGCAGATTGAAGATGCTTACCCGTGCCCCGGACATCCAGGCACGAACCCACAGTTTCAGAAAGTAGAAGAATATACCCACCATCAACAGAATCGCTATGGCTATGACGACAGTCAGGATTGTCAGCAATTGTCCGAGCATCGCTTCCTCCTTACAGCTTACCGGGCAGATATTCTCATATGGTCACAGAGTTCCTGTCAGAATGGTAACCGCTCTCCCCGACTTCCCGCAAGCAAAGTCCGTTCAGAACGATACCAGTAGATGACCATGGCACCCATCCCCGTGCCGGTACAGAATGTCCACACTGCTACTCCCAGATTGGGGATAAGGGCCAGTGCATATATAATCGTCAGCCCGGTTATCAGGGGCAGGACACGGCCAGCATTTCCCCGCAGCTGCGACTTGGAGAGCAATAGGACACCGAGTCCGTAGGCGCTGACCAACTTGCCGAAGACCACCAGCAGAATGTAGATGCTGGCCGCTGCCAGACCCAGCGGAAGCCCGATCA
>Ga0164318_10002406_pt1 | contig 17374 bp, 14 predicted proteins | sample GuaBasSedimGuay9_FD_113734 | JGI IMG/M metagenome (GOLD analysis project Ga0164318, IMG submission 113734) | Subseafloor sediment microbial communities from Guaymas Basin, Gulf of California, Mexico - Guay9, Core 4571-4, 0-3 cm | ecosystem: Environmental > Aquatic > Marine > Hydrothermal vents...
ATCAAGAGATAAGCTTCCAACCAAGTAAACAAGTATCTGTAATGAGCTGGATGTGGCATTTCGTACATAAGTATATGGTGAAATGTATTTTGCTTGTACCGATACATACATTGTGGTATGATTAGGAGGCACATGTATAGTAAGGTTATACTCTCCAAAGAGAGTTGTATTTGTCTTATACTCTATAGAAGAAGTGTTATACCATATAACTGAAATATTAGCAGGATAAATTGCAGTTCCATTAGGATACATAATAGAACCAGAGATTAAGAGACTATCCCCACGCTCTATTTCAGAAACATTACTTTGTATTGTAAGAATTGGTCTTGCATATAATGTAATATTCTTAAAAGCAGAACTATTTTTTATGTAAAATATCTGTTTAGGTATTGGAATTGGGCCACTTGTATCATTATAAAGATAAAATAATCCGGGATAGACTACAGAGACATTATGTATGCCAAGTGGGCTATATGCTGATATTAAGATAGTACTCTCAAAGTAACCATCTTCATCGGTTACAACACTTCCGATTAAAGTGTTATCATACCTTATAAATACAGTCTGATTCCATAACCCTTTTTCATTATTGCTATCATAAAGACGCCCTCTAATGGTAAATTGCGTCCCAACATCAGCTTCATCTGATGTCGAATTCAAGGATAGAGACGTATTACCACAAAGAATGTAATAAGTTGCATTTGAAATAAAGCCCATTGATGCAACTACAACATGTGTTCCTGTGACAAAGGTATCATCAAAAGTTACTACAATCTCTGCAATGCCAGATGAATTTGTAATTGCAGATCCCAAGTATCGATCTTCTGTCTGATCATAAAATGTAATCGTTGCATTACTATATGGCTTTAGATTCTCATAAACGGTTGCATATATAGATAAAGATTCATTTCTACAAACAATAGGAAGTAATGTATAACTTAAAGACCTATTAGCTTCAGATGTGTCGGAATAATCAACTCGCGTCACATTACGTAAAGTTGCATTATTAGAAACCACAAGGCTATATGTCACAGACTCCATCGTGTCATCTTCAAAACTTAAATCTTCTGGAAGAGGAGTTGGATCAAATTGCATCCAAATGCCTTTTCCAGAAGAGTCATATGGCACGTACACTTCTGCCCAAGCATGAATGTTTATCGCCTTTACAACTCTTTTGTTTCCAGCCACCTCAAACCCCGGAGTGAAACCAAAAACAGGTCGTGCTGCAATTCCTAAATCTCTTAATGTAACTACGTACGCAGTTGCAAAATGAGCTGCAGTACCTTTTTTTCTATTCAGAAACCATGTAACTACATCGGTATCTGGAGGGGGTTGATCTGTCGAATTTCCAAGAAACATATCCATATCAAATGTGAAATGCGTTTTAAAGTAAGCCATTACAATCATTGCGGTTTCATAAACATTATTACCTTGCCCTCTGAACTGATTTGCAAAATCATGAACTGTAGAGGATAAATTATTGGGAAGCTGTGTATACATATTCAGTATATCATTAGGCGTATAGTCAGCAGTTAATGCATGAGATGTTATGTAATTTAAATCAACATTATCATATGTTACGCCATACTCTAAGAGAGATGTCCCAGACTCTTGAAAAACAGAATCTAATATTATACCATCGTATGCATCATACGACAATGTAGTTTTGAACGCATCTGCTAAACTTAGAGAGGTAATACGTGGTGTAGGCCATAAGGTTGGTATGTATCTTGTATCAAATAGGAAATGAGATATATTCATGGATATCTGAAAGTTTACTGACCCCGAGATTGGCTCATCGAATTCAGTTTTCTCAACTTTCGTGTTATTTGTTCTTAACCAAGAATGAGAGTTAAATGCATCGTATGACTCTAACCGCCAATAGCGAAGAGGATATGCAGGAGAAACAATAAATAGAATCATATTTGGGTCCATAAGACCTTTCTCAAAAAGAGATACATAATCAGTAGATGGCGGTGCAGATAAATTTAAAGTGCTTCCAAAATTTGTCATATTACCAAAAATACTATACCAACCAGTAGACCAATTTACAGGTGGAGCTTCTTCTGGGGGTACTTGTCTAACATCTTTTTCAAGAGTTAATTTAGGGGAGTTAATTCCATCAAAATTAGAATATACTAAACTGTTATACATCATTATAGGAGTTATGAGTAGGAATGTTATAAAGAATAAAATTAAAATTTGCTGCCCTTTCCCAAAACTATGGCCTCTCATTGTAATCAAATAAATAAAGAAAAAAGGGTATTATAATTTTATGTTTTTTAACTTATAACATCTTTTAGTACTTTCTCAAATATCTCTAAGCCCATGTCAATCTGTTCCTGTGTTATAATAAGCGGTGGAGCTATACGTAGTGATGACTCACCAGCGCCCAATAGTAATAAACCTCTCTTAAATGCTTCTTGAATTAATTTACCACGTTCTTTCTTAGCGGGAGTCTTCTTCTCGTCTTTAACTAACTCAACACCTACCATAAGGCCTAAACCACGAACATCACCGATAATTGAGTATTTTTCTTGTAGTTCTGTCAATCGTTTTTTCAAGTAATCACCAAGCTTAGCGGCACGTTCGGGCAGTTTATTCTTTTGTATGTATTTTAGAACTGCAATTGCAGCAGCCATCACCACGGGATTACCATTTAATGTTCCTTCATGCGCTCCAACATCCCAATCCATTATATCAGCCTTAGCCACTGCAGCACCTGCTGGAAGACCATGTGCTATTGCCTTTGAGATAGTCATTATATCTGGTGCTACACCCCAGTGCTCTGATGCAAACATCTTACCTGTCCGTGCAAATCCTGTTTGAACTTCATCTACAATTAGAACTATCCCATTCTCCTCTGTAATTTTCTTCAATGTCGGTAGAAACTCTTTTGGTGGTACAATATAGCCACCAGCACCTTGAATTGGTTCTACTATTATAAATGCTGTTTCATCTGGTGGTACAATCTTTTTAAATACAACATCAGTCAAGTAGCTCATACAGTACATTCCACAATCAGGATATTCCATCTTAAATGGACAGCGGTAGCAATAAGGATATGGAACGAATTGTGCAATAGGATATAATGGGAAGAAACCTCGTCTTGCTGAAAGTCCTGTAGTTGTAAATGTAACTGCGCCCATAGTTCTGCCATGGAATCCATTAATATAGCCAATTCCATAATATCTTCGTGTATGCCACTTTGCCATTTTTATTGCAGTATCTACAGACTCACTGCCACTATTTGTGAAAAACACTCTTTTTTTAAAGTTCCCTGGTGTCACTTTAAAGAGCATTTCTGCGTACTCTACTTGAGGAATTGTGTAATAATCTAGGCTATTCACGAAAATTAGTTTGTCTAACTGTTCCTTGATGGCAGCTATCACTTCAGGATTACGATGGCCCACGTTAACAACAGCTATTCCAGATCCCCAGTCTAAATATACGTTTCCATCTGGATCCTCAACAAAAACACCTTCAGCTTTGTACCCAACTAATGGAGCAGTTCTACTTAAAGATGGAGATAGCATTTCTTCGTCTTTCTTTATGATTTCTTGAGCTTTTGGTCCAGGTGGAGTTACAACAATTTTAGGTCGATTGTACGGCATAAGTATCACCTTAGTTCATAGCGTAGTTTGTTGGTTTCACTCGGTTGATAAATTTTTCCAAAATTCTTTTACTCAAATTTTAACAAAAACGTGTTATGGTATTACATTTTAAAAAAAAGTAAGTTTAACTCGATAAATTATAACTTTAACAAAATTAAAATCTTTCAAAGATAAAGTGTAAGTTAAAGCTATTTTTTTAATATCTTGATAATAAAAAATATATTTGTTTACCATTTGCCTTATTCAGAAAGAAGGAGGATTTTAAATGCATTATATTGGTATTGATGAGCCAGGAAAAAGAATCTTATTGATGGGAAATGAAGCGATAGCAAGGGGTGCCATTGAAGCGGGTGTACAAGTTGCAGCTGGATACCCAGGAACTCCAAGTTCAGAGGTCATTGAAACACTTGCTAAAGTTGCTAAAGAGTATAACATGCATGTGCAATGGAGTACCAATGAAAAAATCGCTTTTGAAGTTGCAGCTGGCGCTGCTATTGTAGGTGCACGTGCATTGATGACCTGCAAGAATGCTGGATTTAATTGGATTATGGATACGTTTCTTACTATAGGATATGGTGGAGTTAGAGGAGGTTTAGTTATCTTCTCCGGGGATGACCCCGATGCGCATTATAGTAGTACCGAACAGGACGTTCGTCTTTTAGGTGCTTATGCTAATTTCCTTACTTTAGAACCAATGGACCAACAAGAAGCAAAAGATATGACTAAAGATGCTTTTGACATTTCAGAAGAAGTACAATTACCAGTTATAGTAAGAGGTGTAACCAGATTAAATCATGCTAGCGGAGATGTTGTATACGGAGAGATTAGAAAAGAACGCAATAAAATTGCATTTGATAAACACTGGGGCATGCCATACAGGTGGAATGTTTATGGGCCACCAGGACCTGTAGCAAAACACGAGTGGTTAATTAATCAACAGCCGAAGCTTAAAGAAATTGCTGAGAAAAGCAAATACAATGTACTACAAATGAAAGGAGAAGGAAAACCAGCCATAATAACTTCAGGTGTTGCAGCAGCTTATGTGTTCGATGTTCTTAGAAAAGAAGGGCTAGATGATGAATTTAACATTCTTAAAGTAGGTACAACTTATCCATTGCCGTATAAGAAAATAAAAGAATTAATAGAAAAATCTTCAAAGCTGATATTCATTGAAGAAGGCGATCCTGTAATTGAATTGCAGACTCGTGCTTGGATGCATGAAGAAAAGATAACAATTGATGCTAAAGGAAAAATGTATGAAGGCATTCTTAAACCATACGGTGAATTAAACCAAGACATTGTGAAAGAGGCTATCTATAAATTCTTAGGAAAAGAAATCAAGACAGATGAGAAACGTAAAGAACTAAAGAAGTCAATTAGTGAACTTATTGCTCCACGGAGTAGCATGTGGTGTCCCGGATGCCCACACATTGGCTCATTCTGGAGTATTAGAAAAGCTCTTCAAAATGTTAAAGCAAAAGTACCTATTATAAACATTGGAATTGGTTGCTATGAGATGTCTGGTTATGGTGTCTATGGAAAGCAAATAAAAGCTGAATACACTACTGAATCAAAGAGGCATGTAGTATTATATCCTTATGAGATGTCAGACACAGAATATGTGATGGGTAGTGAATTTGGACTTCTGCAAGGGGAATACTTCGCAAATTATAAAGATGGACCTATTATAGGAGTAACTGGTGATTCATCATTTTTCCATGCAAATCTACCAGCACTAGCCAATGCAGTATACAATAACGCAAAGGGTGTATATATAATACTGGACAACACATGGACTGCCATGACTGGACATCAACCAAATCCAACAACAGGCCTCAAAGCCACACTTGAACCTGCAAAGAAAATTGACATTGAAAAAGTAGTAAGAGCTATGGGCGTTGAGTTTGTTAAGGTAGCAGACCCATATAACATAGAAGAAACAATAAACGTACTAACAGAGGCTTTGAAATACGATGGTCTAGCAGTAGTGATTTTGAGACGAGAATGTGCATTACAAGCAGTGCGATATAAGCGCCTTGTTAAACCAATATACAAAGTAATAGAAGACAAATGTACTGGTTGCAGAATCTGTACACAGATAGGATGCCCAGCAGTCACATTTGACTTTGACAAGAAGAAAGCAGGTGTCGACGAAACATTATGTGTGGGATGCAGCTTATGTGCTCAGGTATGCCCATTCGATGCTATAGTAGAGGGGGAATGAATGATGGGTAAAGATGTAGTTAATTTAATAGTAGCAGGTGTTGGTGGACAAGGAAGTATTTTAGCAAGCCACATAATTGCAGACGCTGCAGTAGAAGCGGGATATTCTGCAAGGGTTGGAGAAACATATGGCGCAGCAATGCGTGTTGGTGCAGTTCACAGCCACATAAGAATAGGTAAAGATATAAAGAGCCCACTAATTGCCGAAGATGAAGCAGATGTATTAATTGCATTGGAACCATTAGAAGCACTACGAGTAGGTGTCAAATATCTTTCTAAGCAATCTAAAGTATTATTGAATCCAAGACCAATTCTTCCAGCAGATGTGAATTTCGGATTCGCTAAGTATCCATCATTAGACGACATTTATAATGCTCTTGAAAAGTTAGGCGCAAAAGTGTATAAAGTTGAAGCCACAAAAATCGCATTAGAAGTGGGCAATATAAGAACTGCTAATGTAGTTATGCTTGGTGCATTAGCAGCACTGAAGATTTTACCTTTTGAGGAAAAATACTTAAAAGACAGTGTACTTAGAAGAGTACCTCCAAAGACAGTTGAAGTAAATGAAAGAGCCTTTGATGCCGGCAAGGAAGCAATAAAGAGGCAAAAATAATAAAATTAATTTTATTATTTTTCTGGCGTTTTTTACTTTTTCTACTTCATTAAAATAAGTGCAATAGTATGATTCTTGTCAAGATACGATCCTATAAACATGAGGTTTCGGTGAGTAAATTCTTCCCAGTTCTAGTAGTTTATTTATAGCATTTTCTATTTGTTTTGTATCAATATCAGGATAAATTTCAGCTAATTTAAGTGCAATATCTTCAAAAAGGAGGCCATCTGGATTTTTTATCAATATATCTACAATTAATTGAGATATCTTTTGTAGAGATATTTGCTTAGTTGTAATTATCTGAGATTTTTTCTCATTATCAATGTATTGTAATTTTGCTTCTGTAGGGAAAAATATAATACCCTCTCTTGTAAATTCTTCAATAATAGAAAGCACATAAGATTCATCTAAACCAGTATCTTTTGCTATATCAATAAATTCATCAAGTAAAATAGGTTCTTTAGATGCATAGTGAGAAAGCAATTTTCGTAACAATCGTTTGTCATTTAAGCTTGCAGATACCTTAGCTTTTAAACTCTGAAACATAAACTCATCTTTATTCGCTTTTGCCTTTTTTAGATTTAGTTCTTTTACTAATAAATGAGCTTCTTTTACATCAAGAACCTCACGAAGAATATATTTTCGTGTAGGAATTATCTTGCCACAGTAGGGGCATAACTTGTGTTTAATACTTTTTAAAGTATATGTGTAATTCTGGCACACAGGGCATTTAATGATAACATAATGTTTTGAAGCCATTAAATCACCAGCCAAGCCATATATCTCAATATCTCTTTATGATGAAAATGATATTTAGTATTACTCATTTTATAACTATTTATTTCAGAAGTATAACAAATATAAGTGAGAAGATAGCAATAATAACAAAAAGTAAAAACAAATCAAAGTATAAAACCATTTATGAAAAACAGGTGCCTAAGATGAGTGCGGAAATAACACGTGATCTTGCAGATTTAAGAGCTTTTGTACAAAAACAAATAGAAGATACTGAAAAAAAGATAAGAGATTTAGAGGACACATTAGCCTCATTGAAACAAGCATTGAAGACAATAGATAGACTTTTAGTTCAACAAAGTTTCAAACCAGCATCATCCCTTGTGGAGGAGAAAAAGGAAATCCCCACAGAAGAAATCCAAATGCTAAAATCAAAGAGTGGTACAACATTGGCAAAACTGATAATAACACCAGATATACTAAAAATAGTTCCGGTTGAAAACTTTAAGATTGACATAAAGAATGAATTATTCAATAATTTCTTCTTGAACAAGGTTTTAGTCTCACTCCAAAAAGAGGACTCAGATAAAGTTGAGAGGGGTTTATTAGAAAAAGATAAAGTAATCGATTATGAAATCCTTGCCCGTGATAATAAAATTGCTGAGATTATTGTAAAGAATTATAAAGACCAAAAAACACTGAAAAGGATAGTAAATGCATTAAGATGGACTATGGAAAAAATATATGGATTGTAATACTAGGGTAATAAATCTCAAAAAAAGGCTGTAAAAAATGAAAAAAACAAAATTTCAAAAAAAATCATCTAAGTTCTCAACAAATCTTTTGAAAGATGCTTTTCGGTTATACTTACAGAAAGGTTTTGATACTGAAAGTGCAATTAAAGCTATAGATCTATTGCAACGATTTTTTAAATTTAACTACCCCACTCAAGACACTGAAAAAAATGCAATTTTTGCAGCTGCAATATACATTGTAAGTAGAAGCCCAAGTACATTTCCAAACGATATGTCTATTCCACAATTTTCCAAGATATTTAACGTGAAAGCTACAAGTATAGAATGGTTTCTAAAAAAGATAATAAAAAAGCTTAAAATTATAAAAATTCATGATTTACGAAATTACCCATATTTTATTGACTCTAAAAGTGTAATCGCAAAAGTAATTGAAAGTGTTACATATAAAGAGCTCACCACAACAAAAATAAAAGATATTCTGGGTTTAGACAAGTACGATAAAGATACGGTTGCAAGTTCGGTGGTTGATGAACTAATGTACAGATTAAAGATTTTACCAAGTGTTTTTAAATTATCATTATACAAGCTAATATACCAACTTATAGAAAAGAAAGAGTAATGGAAAGATTATGGTCACTCAGTATCTTCATAATCTTCAATTTCTTCTTCGGTTGTTTCAGCAACACCAGCAATAACTTGATCGATACTATGAACCACCGTGCTATACTTTTTTAGCGTATCCCTAAGTAAGGAATAATCTAAGTTATTGCCTTCAACAGATATCTTAATGCTTTCAGTATTTGTATCTACTTCTACAAGAGTTATATTAACATTATTCACACCAGGAAGCTCAATTATTTTTAATGCTAAGTCTGGGAGTATTGGTTTATGTGGTTTAAGACAGTCGAGAACAATCAATTTTATTCCTTTATCCATAGAGTTATGTCTCCTCCTAGAACATTATTTTCTAATTGCGGTTTATACATAAAAAATTTTAGGAAATACATAACAACTCCTTGATTAAGCAATTTTCTTCAATTGCAATTTATATATTTCTATTATTTCATCAGTTGTAGTTACTTCTTTTGGTGATTTATCAAATCTCCATCGTCCTGTAAATCTTGGAAAGCGAATAGCAAGGCCTACATTTTTTTCAATTTTTCCAAATGCGCAAGTATGTACTGGACTTAAGGTTATTTCGTCACCAATGACTTCAATTACTATCTTTGGCTCAAACCAAACATCAGCTTCCATTTTTGAAATAACATTTTCTGGTTTTTTATCAACTTTGTATTTCTCAAACATTGAAGGGAGTTTATCTAGATCTTCATCAGTAAAACCTGATCCGACTTTACATATTGTTTCAAAACTATCATTAGCTGGATTATAAACAGCAACAAGAAGAGCACCGTAACTTCCACTTCGCCTTCCTTTCCCATAAAAAGCGCCAACAACAACTAAATCAACAGGTTCCACCATTTTACTACGATAAGATTCTTTTAATTTTATCCAAAGCCAAGATCTAGCACCAGCCCTATAAATTGAGTCTGTACGTATAGCTTTAATTACTAAACCTTCATTCCCAAGGCCTAATGATTCATGAAAGAAATCATCTAAATGTGTAGGATCGTTTGTCAACAAGTAAGGTACTGGTGAGATTCTCTCATTTTGTTCAACTAATTCCCTTAGTTTTTGACTTCTTACAATAAATGGGCTATTAGTTAAATCATTGCCATCATAGTAGAGACAGTCAAATAGAAATATGCTCACTGGAATTTTTTGCATCATAATTTCTATATCATATTTTCTTCGACGATGCATGAGTTCTTGAAAAGGAAGAATCTCACCAGTATTAGGATTTATGGGTACTGCTTCACCTTCAACAACCGCATCATTTGCTTTAACGTATTTTTTTATAAGTTCAGCGGCATCTGGATACATAGAGGTTATATTTTCTAAACGTCTACTATATATAACCACATTATTACCAGATTTATGGCATTGAAAACGCTCGCCATCAAGTTTATATTCACTCCACCCAGGACCACCCATTCGTTCAAGAATTTCTTCACTTGTAACAGCACGTTGAGCCAACATCATACGAATAGGTCGCCCAACGGCAACATGAAGCTTTTCTAATCCAGCTATGCCTTCTTTTTTCAATATTTTTGCTACATAGCCCAAATCACTTGTTATATTATATGCGCGTTCAATAAGTTCTCGCATAGACTGAGAGCCAGACATTATTGCAAGAGCATCTAAAATAGTCATTTCAGCAATACCCAATCTTAATTTTCCAGTAACAGTCCTTATAATATACTTTGCTTCCAGCGGTGTTGCATTAGAAAGTAAGCCGGAGAGGGTCCTAACCCTAAAAGAAGTAGCACCCTCTCCAGTTGCATTAGCGATTCGGTCCAACGTTTCATATACTTTTAAAACTGTCAGAGGTTCGTAAAACAAAGTCATTTGTTGTTTTTGATGCATCAACTCTTCAGCCACTAATCCCAGATCGCCTGTTTTGGAATATTTCTCATTTATGATTTCTTCTGAGATGCCAGTTGCCGATGATATGGCTTTTATTGCTAATTTTTCGGCAATACCAATCTCTGGTAAGCCCATCCAATCAGGATGTAGTTTTCCTTGAGTAAGGTAAACTATTTTTTCTATTTCGTCTGGATCTGCATTTTTAAATAATGAAACTAGATACATAGTCATTTCTTTTCGTTTTGTCGTTTTTTCTATCTTCTCATAGTATTTACACAATTCTTCATATTTCATCATGAACCCCCCAGTTTTTTCAAATAATCATAGAAATAGGTGGACTGCTGTGTTTCATTAAATTCTTTTGATAATTCTTTTAGATCTTCTGACGCAAGTTTATCAAGAAACTCACGTTTGATGATATTCAATACATCCGAGAAATTATCTACATCAACAAACATTATAATTTTGTCATTTTTTATTGCAAATGCTCCTTCAATTGAAAGAACATCAGTTTGGGGGTCACTATCATACCATCTCATAAAAAATTTAGTGTTATCTTTAGTAAATGTAACAAAAATTGCACCTTTCCTATTTTTCTCAAGCAATGCAATAGCATCATCAAGACTTCCAGTATGAAGCTCTTCCTGTGGTGTGCTTACCCAGATGCCCCGATCTGAAGGAATTTTAAAATGTGTTTCAGATAAGATAGCTTCAATTGCTTTTTTGTATAGAGCTATTGTTTTTTGCGTCTTTCGAATTGCTTTTGTAGTGAAAAAATTGTTAAACGCGCCTTTTTTGAATTCAACCAGCATGGAATCACCCCTTACAAGGCAAAACTGCAACTTTTTGCATATAAATATTACATGTGCAATAAGAAACACAATTTACTAATTATAATCTTAATAGATATCTAAATAATAATTTCCGTATGAGGGGTTATTATGGCATTCGAATTTACAGCTAAAATATTAGATATAACTAGTAAAAGCCGCTCAATCATAATGAACAAAGATGATGCAAAGAAGCTAAGAATGAATATTAATGACAGAGTGAAGGTTATCACCAAAAGTGGGAAAGAAACCGTTTGTTTATTAGACATAACAAGTACGTTCATATCACCTGGCGAAATTGGTGTTTTTTACAATATATCAGAAGATCTTGAAATCAAGAATGGGGACCGTGTGATAATTGAATTAGCACCTTCACCAGCATCTATAAGATTTATTAAGAAAAAGATGGATGGTCGGAATTTATCTAAGGAAGAGTTTAAGATAATAGTGAGTGATATAGTTAATGGAACACTTAGCGACCTTGAAATATTAGCATTTGTGTTATCACAGAAATTTTTAGGTATGGATATGGACGAAATCGAATTCTTAACTAGAGCTATGGCAGAGACTGGAGATATCTTAAAATTTGATGAACCAGTATATGATAAGCATAGCATTGGAGGTGTGCCAGGTAACAAAGTATCATTGCTAATAGTTCCAATAGTAGCAGCTGCTGGATTACTAATACCAAAAACAAGCAGTAGAGCAATTACAAGCCCATCAGGAACTGCTGATACAATGGAAGTGTTAGCACCTGTAGAATTCGATGCTGAAGAGTTAAAACGCCTAGCAATTAAAACAAGAGGTGTTATAGTATGGGGAGGGGCACTTAATCTAGCACCTGCGGATGATATAATCATTCGTGTTGAGCATCCACTATCTATAGACCCAAAACCACAAATGATGGCATCCATTATGTCAAAGAAAATTGCTGTAGGAGTTAATTTTCTTGTTTTAGACATCCCTGTCGGAAAAGGCGCTAAAATAGAGAATATAAATGATGGTAGAAAATTTGCCAGACAAATGGTTGAGCTGGGTGAAAGAGTCGATATAAAGGTAGAGTGTGGAATCACTTATGCAGACCAACCGGTGGGTCATGCGGTAGGACCTACATTAGAAGCAAAAGAAGCACTAGAAGCATTACTTGGAAAAGGGCCTACATCATTAATTGAGAAAAGTACAGCTCTAGCAGGTATTTTATTAGAAATGGCAGGTAAAGCTACTCGTGGTGCTGGGCAAGACTTAGCTAAAAAAATACTGTATAGCGGGAAGGCTCATAAGAAAATGCTAGAAATAATAGAAGCGCAGGGAGGGGACCCAAAAATAACTCCTGAGAAAATACCATTAGCAGCAAATAGTATTACTATAGAATCTCCTGCTGATGGCTATGTGACAAGAGTTAGCAATAGTTCAATAAATCAAATAGCTAGAATTGCCGGAGCTCCATTTGACAAAACGGCAGGGTTAATTCTTCATAGGAAAGTGGGATACAAAGTTAAGAAAGGTGACCCGTTATTAACGATATATGCAGAAAATGAATCGAAATTAACTACAGCACACTCCTATGCTATAGCAAATCCACCTGTAACAGTTGAAGGTATGCTATTGCAGAGAATTTCTGAGAATGTATAATTATCGCCCTTTTATCTTTTTTATGAAAGGCGGTCTGACTTTTATGAATATATGACTCCCACAATAAGGGCATCTAAAAAACTGACCGGGCATATCAATGTTCAATTTAACTTGATTACCACATCGATAACAAACATATGTCATCACACGGCCTTCACGAGAAGTTGAGAATACATTAGCCAAATTAGGTCACCTCTTTTTATCAAGTATGAACCATTTATTATAAATTAAAATTTTTGGTTTTATTAAAACTGTATGAGCTAAAGGCTAAAAGTAACATAAATAAAAAATAAAATTTTAAAAGTCCAGGTTACATTGGTGGTGCGCCGTATTCTCCGCCTTCTCCTCCAGGACCACCAGATGGTGGCTTAGGCGTCTCACGTTTCGCAGCAATCACATCATCTATTCGTATTATCATACTAGCAGCTTCGTAAGCCGACTTAATGGCTTGTTTTTTAGTCCTTAATGGTTCTAAGATATTCAACTTCAGCATATCTGCAACTTTTTCATTGTAAATATCGACACCAGCCCAAACTTTTCCTTTTTCGTGCTCTGCCATTAGTTTACCAAGAATTTCAACTGTATCAATTCCAGCATTTTCAGCTAATGTCTTAGGAATCACCAGCAACGCTTCAGCAAATGCTTTTATGGCCAATTGTTCTTTGCCAGCAAACTTTTGGGAGAATTCTAGTAATCTACGTGCTACTTCTACCTCGGGTGCTCCACCCCCTGCAACAAAGTACCCATCCTCAACAGCGTTTCGTACCACGCAGAGTGCATCATGAAATGCTCTCTCTGCTTCATCTACAATACGCTCTGTTCCACCACGTAGCAGTACACTTACGGACTTTGGATCTTTACAACCAGTAACAAATACCATTTTATCATTCGCGATTTTACGCTCTTCTACTGCCTCTGCATGACCCAAGTCTCCAGAGGTTAATGAATCAAGATTAGTTACTATTCGTCCACCAGTAGCTCTTGCTAATTTCTCCATATCGGATTTCTTTACACGACGTACAGCTAATATTCCTTTTTTAGCTAGAAAGTGCTGAGCGCGGTCGTCGATACCTTTCTGGCAGAAAACGACATTAGCACCGACATTTGAAATCTTCTCTATCATTTCACGCAATATGTTCTCCTCTTTTTCTTTGAATGCTGTAATCTGGGTTGGATCTGTAATTCTTATTTCTGCATCAAACTCTGTTTTTTCAATCTCAAAAGGAGTATCTAGCAATGCAATTTTTGCGTCACGAATCAATTTTGGCATATCTGCGTGTACAACTTCTTTATCAATTATTACACCAGCTATGTACTGTGAATCACTTATAGAGGCTCCAGCCTTCTTAATCACTTGTACTTTATCAATGTCTGCAACATATTTCCCATCACGTTCCTCAAGAATCTGTAGTACTGCATCAACAGCCATTTTGGCCAGTTTTTCTCTATCTCCACCGACGATTTTGCTATTCATTGAAGTCATTGCAATATATTCGAGCTTTTCACGTTCCTTTATTGTGAGTGGTATTGCAATTTCGTCAAGTATTTTTAATGCCTCATCATACGCCTTTCTGAATCCATTGATTACTATTGTTGGATGAATTTTTTGGGTAATCAATTCATCAGCCTTTTTAAGTAATTCACCAGCCAATACAACTGCAGAAGTAGTACCATCTCCAGCAATATTATCCTGTGCTTTAGCCACTTGCACCATCATTTTTGCAGCAGGATGTTGTACTTCGATCTCATCGAGAATTGTTTTCCCATCGTTTGTTATTACTACATCCCCTATGTTATCTACAAGCATTTTATCCATACCACGTGGGCCTAATGCAGTCCTAATTGCTTCTGCAATGGCTCTAGCTGCAGCAATATTATTCTTTCTAGCATCAGCACCTGTTGTTCGCTGAGTACCTTCCTTAAGAATCAAAATAGGCGTACCCATGAGTGACATGTACATCACCTCTCTTGAGATTTCATGTTTTTATACTTCTATAAAAATATTTCGCAAAAGTACAAGTTCTCATAATGGCTAATAATCGCCTTATGAAGAGCCGTTTTTGCAGAAAATATGTTAAAACAAGAGCGCCAACAAGATAACTACAAAATGCTTAGTTAAAACAAGATGTACAAAGCTAAAAATATTAAAAAGCAGAATGATGATTATATAATTAAGCGATTATTCCTTTTGTTTTTGTTATAGTGATAATAGTCAACATAAAATGAGAGGGAAAACATGCTCACTCATAACAAAGATTCAGATATAAACAACAAAGAAGATATCGAAGAAAAATATAAAGAATTACTTGATTTGATATATGATTGTGATGTTAAAATTCTAATAGCTGAACGCTTATGTGACGGAAAATGGCACAGCACATCTGAGTTATGGCGTATTGGAAAACAAGCAGATCAAATGTTAGGTCTTATAAAGACAGGGACAATACTTAAGTCATTCCAAGATATTCTGGGGGAGGATTTTGTTCAAAAAAGTAGCAATAATGCAGATGATGTTGTCTCATGGAGAATTAACCCAGAATACCTCCAAGTATTTGAAGGTATCGTAAAAAAGGCTGTTGCCAGAAGACATCGTGAAACAAAAAGCTTATCATCTTTAGGGCTATTGTAAGTAAAAACCATAAATAATTAAAACAACTAACTACGCAATATAGAGAGATATATATTATAAATTACCTAAATCTATGTAACACCAATTCAAAATTCAAAAATCTAAATAGCTATTTAATCATTATAGTAAGGTGATTAAGCTGAAGTCAAAAGTTTGGAGATATATTACAGAAAAATTACAAGACGAAAAAGTATTACATTTTACATTAATAGATCCAGATCCTATAAAACAAACACCAGATAAAGCGGGATATATAGCTAAAATTGCAGAAGAAGCTGGGTCTTCTGCAATTATGGTTGGTGGATCTACAGCATTTGGGATTTTAGATGATACAATTATATCCATAAAGGAAAATACATCAATTCCAGTTATTCTTTTTCCTGGAAACATAAATGGAATTAGTAAACATGCAGACGCAATCTTTTTTATGAGTCTTTTAAATTCAAGAAATCCATATTGGATTATTCAAGTACATATGCTAGCTGCGCCCATAGTAAAAACCTATAATCTTGAAGCAATACCAATGGGATATCTAATTTTTCAGCCTGGTGGAAGTGCAGGGTTTGTTGGTGACGTGAATTTATTGCCAAGAAATAAGCCCGAAATCGCAGCAGCTTATGCATTAGCTGCTCAATATCTAGGATTTAAATTAGTGTACTTTGAAAGTGGATCTGGCGCATCTTCACCGATTCCTGCAAAAATTATTTCTGAAACAAAAAAAATATTGGAGATACCTTTAATTGTTGGAGGGGGTATTATCGCAGCAGATGATGCAATTAATCTCGCAAAAGCAGGTGCAGATATAATAGTACAAGGGACCTTCGTTGAGCAATGTGCATTTAAAGATAGAGGCATGAAGCTAAAAAAGATAATAAATGCATTGACATCCAGTAAAAAACAGCATGAAAAATAAAAATTATCTATGGCTTAATTTTTACTAAACTTATGTTTATAGTTTATGCTATATTTAGGTGATGTTTTAAGAAACCAAAAGAATATAAATAGAGCTGTGAAATCATATATTGGATGATGATGGATCAACCAATGACCCGAGTGGAATGATGCTCGATGGGCTATCTGACATATATTTTTAGCTATTACATGTTTTACTTGTTTACTAAAGTGTATGATTAAAAGCTATAAGCTATTATTAGAGAGATTTTTTCATATTTTTTAATAGAAAGAAAGAATAGATTTTTATAATTAGTACTTGAAAAAGTATTTACTAAGAATATGAGGTATAGGTGGGTGTTAGAATGTCTGACGCTATAGCACAAGTAGTCTCAAACTTCATGAGCAGAACTCAAGATGTTGGTGCTGTTGCAATTATTAGTCTTGATGGAAGACTTATTTATAATACAGGAAATTGGCAAATCGACGCTCAAACATTTCTGAATTCTATAAATAATAAAGAACCATCAATTGTGGTTCAAGGAGTAAAATATTCCACATTAACAGCAACTGACGATTCATTTGTGGCAACGAATGTAACACAAGGACTAGGTCATATTATTGGCGCTGCAATTGATAAAAAGGGATGGATAGTAACCTATGTGGGTCCTAACGGTGACAAAAATGCTATTTTAAAAGAATTGTTTGCTGCATCAGCGCAGCTTATTTCTCTAATCTAACTAACAATGAAAACAACATAAATAATTTATACTATCAATATATCTATTAGTCTACAAAAAACTACGTTTATTATTCCCATCTATTTTTCTTCACAAAAATACAACGTAACTTTCTAATCGAGCGCTAAAAATAAAAATAAATGCGGTGTGGGGAAAATATGATATGATCAAGAATGAGTTACACACCGCACTACGATATTATAGGTAACACACGTTTAATAACTTATC
>Ga0164318_10002407_pt1 | contig 17372 bp, 19 predicted proteins | sample GuaBasSedimGuay9_FD_113734 | JGI IMG/M metagenome (GOLD analysis project Ga0164318, IMG submission 113734) | Subseafloor sediment microbial communities from Guaymas Basin, Gulf of California, Mexico - Guay9, Core 4571-4, 0-3 cm | ecosystem: Environmental > Aquatic > Marine > Hydrothermal vents...
CAACCACCGGACGTCCTCCATAATGGATTCAACATATTCAACGTCTTCTTTGCTGGGGTTTGTATCGTCGAATCTGAGGTTACAAAGCCCACCATATTCCTCGGCAATACCAAAGTTGAGACAAATGGACTTTGCATGTCCAATATGCAGGTATCCATTCGGCTCTGGGGGAAAACGAGTATGGACCCTTCCCCCGTACTTATTGGTTTTGAGGTCTTCATCAATGATGGCGCGAATAAAGTCTCGTGGCTTTGATTTTTCCTCGGGCATTGCATACCTCCGATAGGTTACCGGCCTCAGACTCTTAGCCCTACGCCCTAACCCTAGCACCTATCTCTAAGGAAAAAGTGTTGACATGTCAACATCATTACAGGAGGCTAAGTTGCCTTGACACGGACTGTACCACACTATTATATTCCTTTTGGTTAGAGAGCCCTTGCTCAAGGGATCCCTGGAATACGAAACCCCAACGCGTACGGAGGTAAGCTATGGCAATAGGAATTACTTGGTACGGGCATGCATGTTTTCTGTTGGATGCAGGAGAAGCAAAGATACTTATAGACCCGTTTATTACGGGAAATCCACAGGCTCCCATAAAGGCCGAGGAGGTGGAAACAGATTACATCTTGGTCTCACATGGGCATGGTGATCACCTAGGAGACGCAGTGGACATAGCCAAGCGAACTGGAGCCACAGTGGTATCCAATTTTGAAATTCAGACCTGGGTTACATCCCAAGGAGTTCAAAATGCCCACCCACTTCATATCGGGGGAGGATACAATTTTCCATGGGGTAGGGTGAAGCTGACCATCGCACACCACGGCTCAGCACTTCCTGATGGAAGCTATGGTGGGAATCCATGTGGGTTCCTGCTTTACATCCAGGGGAAAAAGATCTACCACGCCTGTGACACAGGACTTTTCTATGATATGAAACTAATAGGTGAAGAAGGCATTGATTTGGCCATATTACCTATTGGAGACAATTTCACCATGGGACCTGATGATGCCCTGAGGGCAGTGAAGTTAGTAGAACCCGCAAAGGTGATTCCAATACACTACGATACCTTTGACGTAATAAAACAGGACCCGAATGCATGGGCTGAGAGGGTGAGAAAAGAAACCTCTGCAGAGCCTATTGTGATGAAGCCGGGGCAGACCCTTGATTTGTAGCTTGAAAGACTACCATAAAAAGGCGGTAACCCGGCCTTTAGGGCCGGGTTTTTTATCCGTTACAAAAAGGCTTTTCCGCGAGATTCCAAGAATCATAAGCCCTTCAAACAGTTGCCCAGGGCAGTGGTAGGTCCTTGACCTGACATCCGCTGTCCCATGCCATGCGCCGACCTATCCTCTCTAAAGATTAAAGACGTTTTGGATAATTCCGATGTTATATGTCAAGAAATCCCAGTTACAGGAGCAGGGATGGACAGGCAGGATCTTATAATGCCGGCTGCTACACTTCAGCCGGACGAGATGAAGATTCACCCTCTGACTCTTTCTTTTGATGGGGAGCTGGAGGAAAAGTTCAGAGAGGATTATTACCTCAACTCCCTAAAGATGGTGAGGATTTCCCTGCTCGCAGGAATGTTGCTTTATGGATTATTCGGGCTGCTGGACGCCCAACTGATACCAGAGATGAAACCAATTCTCTGGTTTGTAAGGTTTGCTATTGTTTGGCCGTTCTTATTGGGAGTGATTCTTTTCTCATACACCAGTGCGTTCAAGAAAGTTTTCCAGCCCGTTGTGGCTTTAACAATGCTTATTGCTGGTGGCGCCATTATATATATGATAGCCATTCTTCCTCCTCCTGTGAATCAAACCTATTATGCCGGCCTTATACTCGTTTTCATTTGGGGGTACACCTTCACCAGGGTCCGATTTGTATGGGCAACGCCTACCGGTTGGCTCTTGGTGGTTCTTTATGAGCTTGTCGCAACACAGGTGGCAAGGGCGCCGGCTCCTGTGTTGTTGAATAACAATTTTTTCTTTATAAGCTCAAACCTGGTGGGAATGCTGGCATGTTACTTTATTGAATACTATGCAAGGCGTGACTTTTTCCTCGCGTACCAACTGGAGCGGGAACAAGAAAAAGTAAAGTCAGCAAATCAGAGGCTGGAGAAGATAGTACAACAAAGGACCGCTGAGCTTGTACGAAGAAATCAGGAGCTAAAGCAAGAGATAGAAGAAAGAAAAAGATCTGAAAAAAAGCGGGCGGAGCTGGAGTCCAAACTTCAAGAGGCGCAAAAAATGAAGGCCCTTGGCACCCTCGCCGGGGGCATAGCCCATGACTTTAACAATCTTCTTATGGGGATACAGGGCAATACCTCCTTGATGCTCCTGGACACTGATCCTTCACACCCACATTACGAAAAACTCAAGAACACGGAACAATATGTTCTACGAGGCTCAGAGCTCACAAGGCAATTGCTGGGTTTTGCAAGGGGCGGAAAGTACGAGGTAAAGCCCACTGCCCTCAATGAGTTGATTGAGAAAAGTTCACAGATGTTCGGCCGAACAAAGAAAGAGATATCCATTCACTATTGCTTTCAGGATGATCTGTGGACAGTGAATGTGGACCGAGGGCAAATAGAACAGGTGCTCCTTAACCTTTTTGTGAACGCATGGCAGGCCATGCCCGGAGGTGGCCACTTGTACATAAACACACAGAACATTGAAATAGCAAGTCCTCCAGCAGGGAATGATGATGTTAAGCCGGGTAGATACGTGAAAACAAGTGTTAGGGACACCGGCATAGGAATGGACAAGAAGACGATGAAGCGTATTTTTGATCCGTTTTTCACCACAAAAGAAATGACCCGGGGAACCGGGCTCGGTTTGGCTTCTGCGTACGGGATAATCAAGAATCACGATGGGTTCTTCGAGGTTGAAAGCAAGGTAGGCGAAGGAAGCACGTTTTCTTTTTACCTTCCGGCAAGCGACTGTGTCGTAGTGGGGAGTGAGACTGAGGCGAAGGAAGAACTGCTTAAGGGTCAAGAGACAGTCCTAGTGGTGGATGATGAGCCCGCAATCTTGGATGTGGCATGCGGAATGCTCGAGAAGCTCGGGTACAAGGTTGTACCAGCGGGCTCCGGGCAGGAGGCCATAAGGTTATACAAGGAGGCCAAGGAAGAAGTCGATTTGGTGCTCTTGGACGTTATTATGCCCGGCATGAGTGGAAGGGAAACATTTGAAAATCTAAAGAAGCTAGACCCTGAGGTGAAGGTGCTCTTATCCAGCGGTTACAGTTTAGCTGGCGAGGCCAGCAAAATAGTTGCCATGGGCTGTTGCGGCTTTGTTCAAAAGCCATATGACATTTTCAAACTCTCGCAGAAGGTTAGACAGGCATTGAACAATGGGAGTGGATTTCAGCAATGGAGAGATTAGATGACCGGGCTTGACGACGGCTTTGTCAAAAGGTTTAAAGAGCTTGAAAGTGGTCATGTGGAGCTCAGGGAGAGACTAAACAAGATTCGCCTGAGAGGCGATGACCTGGAGCAGGTTCTTAGGAGAGAGATAGAGGCCTATGAGCCATGGCGCTTTGAGCTGATGGATGAGCTGGGAGCAATATCAGAGCGCTTTGACCCCGATCAGTCTGCCCGCCATCTGGAGTTCATCAAAAGATCCACCTATTATAGGATAGTGCAAGAGGCACCTTTTTACTGGCAGATTATGAACAAGCCAAACGGGTATGCTGGTGATGCCCAGATGATGAGTTTCATATATAGAAACCAGTTTGAGGGCCAGACCCCCTTTGGCATGTTCTTGCACAAGCACGCGGTCTCCACAAAGGCATGCCAGGCTGTGCGCAATAGAAAGCTCTATCTAAGGCAGCAACTGGTGGATTTGGGCGAAGGCTATGTGCTGAGTCTGGCCGCTGGGCCCGCCCAAGAAATAAAGGAGATTTTGGATATATACCCTGATAATCATTACCGGTTTCTGGCCTTGGACCACGACATGGAAACCTTGCGAAAATATGACGTGTCGAATCACGAAAACAGGTTCAAGTATGCCCTAGCCAATGCCTTTCAGATCATCGCAGGAAACTACATGACGGCTAGGCCCAGAAAAGTATTTATGAATTTTTGCGTTCCTAGGAGAGATTTTGCCGGGATTCGAAGGGTGCTGGCACCGCTAAAATATGAATTGGATCACATGAGAAAGGACAGCTATGACCTGGTCTACAGTTCGGGATTGTATGATTATATAAAGACCTTTCCTTTGGATGACAGCAAGGGAACAGTGGCCTTGACAAAGAACCTTTTCGACCTAGTTAAACCTGGCGGTAATCTCATTGTGGGAAATTTTAGTCCAAACAATCCGCGAGACCTTCGTTTTCCTATGGACTACATCTACGAGTGGCATCTCATTTACAGGACGAAGGAGGAAATGTTGGATTTTGCCAGGGCTATTCCCGAGGGGCAAATAGAGGATATTGAAATTGTGGAAGAACCCTTAGGAATAAATTATTTCCTGCGTATCAAGAAAAAATCCTGGGAAACTAAGCTCCCTTTTCCCAGAGAGGCCCTCGCCAACTTCCTTATGTGACCATGTATGGGCTCACCATTTTTTCTTTCTGATAATGGTGAACACGAGCCACAGCCCAAGTAGGGCTGAAACCAAATAACCTATGACCCCCAGCACTGGAAAGCCGAAGAGAAGCGGCTTGACGCCAGTTGTAATAATCATCGATGAGCCAATGATAAGGGCAGCTATTATTATCCCTGATGTGAGCCTGTTGCTTATGGTCTCGAGGGTCTTTCTAAGGCCGGAAAGATTTTCGTGCTGAAATCTAAACTTGAGCTCTCCCTTGTCAATGACCTCGACAATGTGCTCGATTCGGCCCGGCAAATTCTTTTGCAAATAGAGAAGCCGGTACAAACCTTTCTTTAGGCCAGAAAAAATGGCATCAGGCTGCCATCTCTTTTTTGCCAATCTTTGCACGTGAGGCTCAGCTTCTTTAACGACGTTCAGGTCAGGGTAAAGGCGGCGGGCAGTTCCTTCTGCAGTTACAATGGCCTTAGCCATAATGGCCATATCAGCCGGAAGCCGAATGTGATGCTCACGTAAAACACTGATTACATCCAAGAGTAATCTTCCGATATTTATCTGGGAAAGAGGTACACCGTGAAAAGAGTCCAGGATATCCATGATTTCTCTTTGGATCATGCGTGGGTTGGCTGCGGTGCCCATATCAGCGAATTGTGCAAGGATCCATAAGATCTTTTCCGTATCCTTCCCAACAATTGACTGTACTAGATCGAGCAAGGCATATCTGGCTTCTGTGCTTAGACGGCCGACCATGCCCCAGTCAATCAAGCACATCACCTGCCCATCAAGCAGCATGATATTTCCCGGGTGGGGGTCTGCATGGAAAAAACCATGGTCGAGAATCTGGATCAGGGTGCTTTCAAGGAGGGCCTTTGCCAGGCGCTGCCTGTCAGACACCTCCTCGATACCGATTTCTTTGAGCTTTTTCCCCATCATCAATTCCATGGTAAGAACATTGCTGGTGGTGTAACTGTCAAACACGCGGGGAATCCGCATAGTAGGGATCGAGACCAAATTTGATCTGGCTATTTTCATGTTTCTGGCCTCTCGTGTAAAGTCTAGCTCCCGCGTGAGACCCCGCCGCAATTCTTTTACTAGGTTGGGTAAATCCCATATTTTTAATCTGTCTGTTCGCCTTTCCAGGCGCCTGACTATGGCTTCCAATATGGCGAGATCCTTATCCACAATTGATCTTATGCCAGGCCTTTGCACCTTTACAGCGACCACTTCCCTGTTTTCCATAAGGATTGCCCTGTGAACCTGGGCAAGTGACCCGGCAGCGATGGGCTTTTCGTCAAAACGAAAAAATATTTCCTCCAAAGGTGCGCCCAGCTCTTGCTCAACCCGTTGTTTGATTTCAGCGAAAGATACAAGTGGTACATCGTCTTGAAGTTTCTCAAGTTCTTCAATGAGTTCAGTAGGAAGGAGATCTGGTCTTAAGCTCAATAGCTGGCCGAACTTAACAAACGTGGGGCCTAGATCTTCCAATGTGTGACGTATCCTTTCCCAGGTGCTCATCTTGTCAACGTCAGGGTGGATTTTTGCAAACAATTCCCTGCCCGGTAAGTCTAATCTGTCCACAACGTCATCCAGACCATACTTAAAAAGGGTAAAAAGGATGTCTTTGAAACGCCTTATTTGAAGTAGTGTGCGAATATCCATGGCCTAAATTCTATTGATCTTTCTCGTCCTTGATTTGATCTTCAAGCAGCGCTATTCTCTTTTCGAGGTTCTCCACCTTTTCAATGAGATTTTGAAAGTCGGCTTTCTTGACAATGTCAAGATTTTCAAGGCCTTTCTTAATTATTTCCGTAACCTTATCTTGGATCTCATCCCATTGCTTCTTACCGCTTTCCACTAATGTATCTGCAAGTTTGTCGGCCTCTTCTTTTGACAGCTTTCCTTGTTCTACAAAGTGGCGGGTTGCATTGTTAACCTTTTCCTTAGTGATGACAGCAGCTCCAAGGCTCGCTAGGAGACTCTTTTTTATTAACTCAAGCATGTCCGTACCTCCTGCTGCTAAAAGGTGAGTCTAAAACAATCAGGGATCTACGACCGCGGCAAGAATTGTTTATAAAGGGGTACTTGGCAAAGTCTCAACGGGCTTGGTCAAGAGGAATTCACCCTTTTCAATCCATTCCTTTAACAACTCAGCTATCTCGCGGGATCTCTTGTAGGAGGTAAGAGGTACAGTGGGGACATCCTGCCCGTTGAACTTGATGGTGCCACTTTTGAGTTCAGCGTAGCTCACAACTCCTAAGCTTGTAGCCTCGCCCTTCGGGTAATCATTACCATAATCAATTATATTGGTAAAAATTTCTTCGTCAGCAACCCCTGTAAATCGGGCCATATCCTCATTGAGTATAGGGATAGGAACCCCAATACCCACGGCCAATGAGCACCCGTACCCCAACATGCTGACTCCCACGACAAACCTGGGGTCCATTTCCTTTAGATTCCCCATTACCATCAGAGTACCTGCCGGTTGAATGGGAACGCCATTCTTGCCTCTTTCAACGTCAGGCTTGTGCTGGGTCCCCGGCCCTATTATGTAACCCTTGGCACCACCTATAAATATTCTTGTCCCGAGGCCAAGGGTCAGATAATAGGGATCATTGAGTAATGGGCTCAGTTGACCTGAAGTGGCATAATTGGCATTTCCCGCGTGGGGCTTGAGGACCCCCATATAGGTATAAATTGTTTTATCTGAAAGGTTTATGGCACAATTGTAGTTCTGATAAGCGTTTCTAGGATTCAGCAGCACAGCATAGGGTAGATCAGATAGCCTAACCCGCTTTTTAACTTCCTTGTTGGGATAACAGTCCGTACCATAGGCCACGGCTTTTAGGTACACTTTCTTACCCGCTATTAAGTCGTGAATCACATGGCCTCCACCGTACTTAAACTGTCCGGGGTGAACGCGGTTTAATGGATCGTCCTCAGCAGGTTCGGTAGCACCAATGTAAATGTCTACTGCGGCAAGGCCGGCATAAGCAGGGACTCCATTGAGCCATACCTTGGAGGCCTTTATGCCTGGCTTGGTATGGCCAAAATTTATGAATGCGCCAGAAGAACACATAGGGGAAAAGGTGCCGGTTGTAACCACGTCGATCTCCTTTGCAGCCTTTTCAGGCCCTTTGCTTTTAACGATCTCAGTCATCTCCTCGGCCGTAACAACTACGACGGTGCCTTTCTTGATTCTCTCGTTGATTTCCTCAATGGTTTTTGCGGCTTTTCTCTTAGGCATTTTCCCCTTTTTTCCTCCGCTCACACATAATTTTACTATGATAATGAGCAGAGGCCCGTGAGGCAAGAAAAACTTCTGTTGGCAATCTAGGTATTGGACGCTGATCTTGACTTTTGCACGAGGTTTCTATAGCAGTTCATAAAGGAGTATGGCAAGGATATCTTGGTTCTTGATACCTTAGAGCGGAAACATAAGAGTCATTTTTTGGGTTTATCTGGCTGGGGAGATGCTTATGTCCAATGGATTTAGGATTGGAAATTTAACGGTTTCAAGGGACGGGCCGTTTTTTGTAATTGCTGGGCCCTGCGTGGTGGAAAGCCTTGAAGTGACGATGGAGGTTGCCCGCTTTCTTAAAGGTGTGTCCTCAGAGTTGGGGATCCCTGTCATTTTCAAGAGTTCTTATGATAAGGCCAACAGGACTTCATTGAGCTCCTACAGAGGCCCTGGCGTAAAAGAGGGTCTGGAGATTCTAAAAATGGTAAAGGAAGAGGTGGGCCTTCCCGTACTGTCTGATGTCCACCTACCCTCTCAGGTGGAGGATGCGAGCAAGGTTCTTGATGTCCTCCAGATTCCAGCCTTTTTGTGTCGCCAGACCGATCTTCTTTTGGCTGCAGGCAGAAGTGGGTTGCCTGTTAATGTCAAGAAGGGACAATTTCTCTCGCCGGCAGAGATGGCGCAGGTGGTGGAGAAGGTTACTTCTACAGGAAATCACAAGATTTTGCTCACCGAGAGGGGGAGCACCTTTGGTTATAACAACCTAGTAGTCGATATGCGCTCGATACAGATCATGGGTAAACTTGGTTTTCCTGTGGTGTTTGACGCGACCCATAGCGTACAGCTTCCAGGCCAAGGAATCTCCCATTCCGGCGGACAAAGAGAATTTGCGCCGGTGCTTGCAAAGGCTGCTGTTGCAGCAGGGGCTGACGGGATTTTTATGGAGATCCACCCCGATCCCCCTTCGGCCTTGTGTGACGGTCCCAATTCTTTACCGTTGAATGAGGTAAGGCCCTTGTTGAACACCTTGAAGGTAATCCATAGGGTTGTAAAGTTGTAGGAAGGTAATCTGATATGCCTAAGCATGGATTAGAGCACAGTAGCGCTTCACTGGAATCTAAAGCAAAAGCCATAAGACTGGTACTGGTGGATGTCGACGGGGTGATGACTGACGGGCGTTTGTGGATAAGCGCCGAAGGTGAAACAATAAAATGTTTTGATTCAAAGGATGGGCTTGGATTAAGGAGACTTATGAGTGAAGGGATCCAAGTGGTCCTTGTTACTGGTAGAAGTTCAGGAGCTGTGGAACGCAGGGCGGGGGAGCTTGGTATCATGGAAGTTTATCAAGGGGTGAGTGACAAGAGGCGTCTTGCAAAGGATCTGCGGCTCAAGAGAGGGCTTGAAAAGGATGAAGTCTGTGCCATAGGAGACGATCTGCCGGATATTGCAATGTTTGAGGAAGCGGGGCTTCGAGTTGCTGTGGCAGATGCTGTTAAGGAGGTGAGAGAGCAGGCCGATATGGTTACAAGGAATAAGGGGGGGCGAGGAGCAGTAAGGGAGCTTTGTGACTGGATATTGTCTAATCGAGCATAGAGGAATTAGCTTTACATGGTGTTTCTCAGCCTGATATAATTTTCACAAATGAAACGGTTTTTGAAAAATCACTGGTTGGGGGTTTCTCTAGGCTTAATTTGCGTTGCTGTCTCAATATACGTTGTCAAGGGGCTTAAGCGACTACCCGAAGAGGTTCCATTTGAGCAAATTTCATTGGACAATGGGATTAGGCTCAAAAAAGTACATTATAGCCAAGGTGACATACACAAGGCGTTAAAGTGGAAATTGGATGCCGAGGAGGTAAGGCTGTCCGAAGACAACAATATTGTCAGCTTCCAGCAGTTTAGACTCGTGGTGGAACCCAAAGGGAGACCCAAGGTACGTCTGCAGGGGCAACGAGGCGAGTATTCGAGGATAACCGGAATTCTTAACCTTTGGGGTAACTTACAGATTGACTCTGACAACGGATACAAGGCGACGTCAGAGCATCTTACCATGGACGAGAAAAGAGGTCTGCTTACAACAGAAGACCAAGTGGAAATATCCGGCCCGTTTTTTTCCGTTATCGGAAAAGGTCTCTTTGTCGATCTGAAAAACGAGATTTTAAAAATCCGTTCAAATGTCACCACCACTTTGACTAGGGGGCTACTTCCCTCATGAGACGCACTCTGGGAACATTGTTTTTCTTGCTTTGCTCAGCGTGTCTATTCTGCTTTCCGTCCAAAGGGCTTGCCGAAAGGAGCCAAAAGGATCCGGCTAATGCCGGCAAGGATTCCCAACCTATGGTGATCAAATCCGATTCCCTCGTTGTAGACGACACCAAGAAGGTGGTCACCTTTTCAGGCCGGGTTAATGCTAAGAGAGACGAATTTACCATTGAATGCGATAAGCTGCTGGTCTACTACGAAAGATCAGGCTCGGACGATAGTGGCAACGCGATGGGTTCGAGTATCACGAAGATAGTGGCTGACGGAAATGTTAGGGTGAGGCGTCAGGCCGGGGGTGAGGCCGTGGCTCAACATGCTGAATACTACGAGGCCTCTGATAAGATAGTGTTGACCGGGGACCCCATGGTGAAACAAGGCGAGGACTTTGTAAAAGGCGACAAGATAACCATTTTTTTAAAGGACAACAGGAGCATAGTGGAGAGCTCCGGTGAAAGAAGGGTGAAGGCGGTAATATACCCCAAGAAAGAAAAAAAATAGCTCTATGAGCGAGCAGGACACATTTGGTGCGGAAAACCTGATAAAGGCCTATGATGGAAGGAGGGTCGTAGACGGGGTCACCATTTATCTTAATAGAGAAGAGGTAGTTGGGTTACTGGGGCCGAATGGTGCCGGCAAGACAACAACCTTTTACATGATGGTGGGCTTGACTCAGCCCAATGGGGGGAGGGTTCTATTGGACGGGCAAGATATTACCAATGAACCCATGTACCTCAGGGCAAGGAAGGGGCTAACATATTTGGCCCAGGAACCCTCTGTGTTCAGGAAACTCTCTGTGGAAGACAACATACTGGCCGTACTAGAGGCCCGAGGAGTTCCACCACAAGAGAGGATGGAATGGACACACCGCCTCCTTGCCGACCTAAATATCGACCATCTTAGCAAACAGAAAGCAGGAAATTTATCGGGAGGCGAGAGAAGACGTCTGGAGATTACCCGCGCGTTGGCAACTAGACCTAGGTTCATGTTGTTGGACGAACCCTTTGCAGGCATAGATCCACTGGCTGTAGCGGATTTGCAACAGATTATTAAAGAGTTGAAAGATAGAGGCCTGGGCATTATTATTACTGATCATAATGTAAGAGAGACGCTAAATGTCTGTGATAGGGCATACATTATTCATCAGGGTAAGATCTTGGTTTCAGGCTCTCCCGATGAAATCGTAAATAGTGATGTTGCACGGGGAGTATATCTAGGAGAAGGTTTCAAGCTGTAAAACATAAGGGGCTCGGTTTTTTCCAATGGCACTGGAACTAAAACAATCATTAAATCTTAGTCAGCAGCTTATAATGACGCCTCAGCTTCAGCAAGCGATAAAGCTGCTACAGTTGAGCAGGTTGGAGCTCCTTGAAACAATTTACCAGGAAATGGAAACAAACCCAGTGCTAGAGGAGCAGGGCGTTGTAGAGAACGAGGAGGAAGTTTCTCTCGATGACGAGAAGTTGGAGACTGAGGAGGATTCGAGCCCATTGGCAGAAGTTGACGTAGAGGGACCGCCTCAAGAAGAGCTGGATTGGGAAGCGTACATATCAGAGTACAACACGGGGTGGGCGGAAACCCCTTACGAAGACCGTGATGTACCCCAATTTGAGAATATCACTTCCACCAAAACCAATCTTTATTCCCACCTCATGTGGCAGTTAAACATGAGCAATTTTGACGAGGCCCAAAAAGAGATAGGGCTTCACATCATTGGTAACATTACCGAAGATGGGTACCTTGATATCACGGTGGAGGAGCTAGCCAGGAATACAGGCTACCCCGTGGAGAAAGTAGAAGAGACCTTGAAGCTCATCCAGACATTTGATCCGGTGGGGGTAGGCGCACGGGATACCAGAGAGTGCTTGCTTATTCAGGCGAGATTCCAGGGGCTTCAAGGCACACTGGTGGAAAAGATATTAATGGACCACCTCAAGGATCTGGAAGATAAAAAATACGAGAATATAGCCAAAAGGCTTGGGGTGTCCATGGATGAGGTCATTACCGCGGTGTCCATAATTCGAGGGCTTGAACCGAAACCTGGCCGCAGTTACTCAGATGAGGAAACCATTTATGTGAGCCCTGATATATATGTTTTCAAGGTAGGGGACGATTATGAGATAGTTCTCAACGAGGACGGTCTCCCAAAACTGAGAATAAACGCTTACTACAAAGATGTTTTGAGTCGCAAGGACTCCTTGCCTGACAGTGTAAGAAGCTACATCCAAGAAAAACTGAAGTCTGCAGCATGGCTGATCAAGAGCATCCACCAGAGACAGAGAACAATCTACAAGGTGACAGAAAGTATTGTGAGATTTCAGCGGGACTTTTTCGACAAGGGTATTACCCATCTCAAGCCCTTGGTCCTAAGGGACGTGGCCGAAGACATTCAGATGCACGAATCCACCATTAGCCGGGTAACGACCAATAAGTACGTGTACACCCCACAAGGCCTTTTCGAGTTGAAGTTCTTTTTCAACAGTGCCATTAGCAGCGTGGATGGGGACGCAGTAGCCTCAGAAAGTGTAAAAGAGCACATTCGGAATATTATAAAAATGGAAAATAAGCAAAAACCGTACAGTGACCAAGAAATAGCTGATATCCTTAAGAAACTAAATATTAATGTGGCCAGGCGTACCGTGGCCAAGTATCGTGAATCGATGGGGATACTCCCCTCGCGAAAGAGGCGAAAACCCTTTTGAACCCCTAAGCAGGGGCAATTGAACTGACCGGAGGTAACACCATGGATATCAATGTGACGTTCCGTCATACCGAACCTATGGAGAGTCTCAAGGCGTACGCGGAGGAAAAGATTGCCAAGCTGGATAAATACCTGGACTATCCTGCTGAAGCGCATATTGTGTTGACTGTAGAAAAATTTCGCCATCAAGCCGATATTACCCTTAGTGTCAATGGAACAAGGATAAAGGCATTTGAAGAGACCGGGGACATGTACTCGGCCATAGACCAAGTGACGGACAAAGTTGAAAAACAACTCAAGAGGCATCTGTCCAAGATCCGAAACCGCCGTATGGACGGAGCCCGGGAGGATGAATTTGTTTCCGGCATGGAAACAGAAGGGGTCCCTTTGGTTGAGGAAGAACCCGTAATTGAGGTTGAAAAGCTGGAGGCCAAACCAATGGACCCAGAGGAAGCCGCAATGCAGCTGGGCTTCAGCAATCAAGAGTTCCTGGTGTTTCGTAATGCAAAAAGCAACGAGATAAATGTGCTGTACAAGAGGAGAGATGGAAATCTAGGCCTAATTGAACCTGCTTAGACAAGAGCAAATGAAACTTTCCGATATCATAACACCTGAGAGTGTGATACCCGAGCTAAGGTCACGGGACAAGAAGGGCGTGCTGATGGAACTTGCTGAGGTAATCAGCACGGTGGAGCCATCGGTGGACAGGGACACCCTTGTGCAGGTACTGGAAGAGAGGGAGAAACTTGGAAGTACAGGAATCGGAGATGGGGTGGCCATTCCTCACGGGAAACTCAACGGTATAAGTAAGCCGCTCATGTCATTTGGAAGGAGCAAGTCTGGGGTAGATTTTGATTCAATGGACGCGAAGCCTGTACATTTATTTTTTCTGCTGGTAGCACCTGAAAATTCTGCAGGTGCACACCTGAAAGTACTTGCAAAGATTGCCAAGCTGTTAAAGAACAGCGAATTTCGAAAGAGGCTACTGGAAGCCAAGGACAAGGGTGAAATTTACAATACCATCGTTGAGAGTGACGAAGAATTGTAAGATTCTGCCATGGTAGGGCTATTAATCATCTCCCATTGTGACATTGGTCGTGAGCTGTTAAACGCGGCAAAGTTGATCCTTGGAAGGTTGGACAATGCTGACAGCGTTTGTATATCCAGCACGGCCAACAGTGAGGAACTGCTCGAGACGATTTCAAGTAAGCTCAAGGTACTTGATAAGGGGAAGGGTGTTTTGATTTTGACCGATATGTTCGGCGGTACTCCTTCCAACCTTAGTCTTTCCTTTCTCCAGGACGACAGGGTGGAGGTGCTTACGGGCGTGAATCTTCCCATGATTATTGCAGTGGCCCATGAAAGGGATCAGTTGAGTTTGGGGGAATTGGGTCGGAAAGCCCAAGAGGCTGGAAGGAGGAGTATTGCTTTGGCGAGCAAGCTCCTTAAGGAGGAATGATTTCATTCATAAAAATCACCGAAGAAGCCTTTCCGCTGTACCGTGACCAAATAATGGCCATAGAGGAGGTATCCTTTCCTTCTCCGTGGACTGCAAGAGCCTTCTTGGAAGAAACTCGTAACCCTGTTTCTCATCTTTGGGCCTTAAAGAGGTCCGAGCAGATCCTAGGGTACATTTGCTTTTGGATGTTTGCTGCTGAGGTCCATCTATTGAATCTTGCTGTGCATCCTCAGTGGCGTAGGCGTGGGTTGGGAAGCAGGCTCCTGGCAAAGATGAAGGCTGTAGCCTATTACGGGGGCGTCGAGAGAATTTGGTTGGAGGTTAGGCCATCAAACTCAGCTGCCCGTAAACTTTATTCAAAGGCTGGGTTCCGGGAGCAAGGAAGGCGCAAGCGGTATTATACTGATACAGGAGAGGATGCAATAGTGATGGCCCTTGAGATGGGGGCTTTCTCTGTTCCGCTGGCAAATGTTTGTGTTGATGAGGAAGCGGGCAAGTTGAAGTCACTTGGTTAACAGAGTATTGGAGAACGAAGTCGGAAAAGTAATGGATTTCTTATAGAATGACGCACTGAAAGGAGGTGCCTCATGGCGATAAAAGTTGCTGTAAATGGATTTGGAAGAATCGGCCGAATGACGTTTCGAGCGGGGCTTGGTAGGGAAGATATTGAATTTGTTGCCATCAATGACCTCACCGATCCGGCAACCCTGGCCCACTTATTGAAGTATGATTCCGTGCACGGAAAGCTGGAACAGGAGGTCTCCGCAAGTGATAACTCTTTGATTGTTGGAGGCAAAGAGATTCGGATTTTCTCTGAAAGGGAGCCCGGAAAGCTGCCCTGGGGCGACCTCGGTGTCGACATAGTTATGGAATGCACGGGCCTGTTTAGGGAAAGGGAAAAGGCCGCAGCCCACCTTGAAGCAGGAGCCAGGAAGGTAATTATATCCGCTCCAGCAAAAGGTCCTGACATAACTATCGTGATGGGCGTCAACCATAATGAATACGACCCTCAACGCCACCATGTGGTTTCCAATGCATCCTGTACCACGAACTGCCTTGCCCCCGTGTGCAAGGTTCTTCTTGATCGGTTTGGGATTAAGAAGGGATTGATGACGACAACCCATTCGTATACGGGGGACCAGAGACTTCTGGATTTTCCCCATCGTGACCTCAGGCGGGCCCGTGCCGCCGCCCTTTCCATGATACCTACCACCACTGGGGCCGCAAAGGCCGTTTCATTGGTGCTGCCCCAGCTGGAGGGGAAGTTAAGTGGTATGGCCATAAGGGTTCCAACTCCCAACGTTTCCGTAGTGGATCTTGTGGCGCAGTTGGACAGGGAAGTGGGGGTGGATGAGGTAAACAATGCCTTTAAAGAGGCCTCGGAAACCTATCTCAAAGGGATACTTGCTTATTGCGAGGATCCCTTGGTGTCAAGTGATTTTAATGGGACTGCAGTTTCTTCAACAGTCGATGCTCTGTCAACTATGGTGATCGGGGACATGGTAAAGGTGCTGGCGTGGTATGACAATGAGTTCGGGTATTCTTGCAGAATGGTGGATCTGGCCGTGCATATGGCTGAAAGCGAATAGTTGGTTGCGCAAGGCAGCGGGAGAAAACAAATGACACAGAGAATGCCTTTGATCGCTGGGAATTGGAAGATGAATCTCTCGATCCCGGAGGCCATAGCACTGGTGAGAGCCCTACGGGAGGGTCTTAAGAATACAGGTGATCGGGAAGTGCTCGTGGCACCCCCTTTCACCACTCTTTCGGCGGTAAAAGAAGTACTGGAAGGTTCTTCCATTATGCTTGGGGCGCAAAATATGCATTGGGAAGATTCGGGTGCTTATACTGGTGAAATTTCGGGGAAAATGCTTCTGGAGGCAGGCTGCACCCACGTAATCCTTGGCCATTCGGAGCGGAGGCTTATCTTCCACGAGACAGACTCGATGATTGACAAGAAGGTTGAGAAGGCCTGTGAGATTGGTCTCATACCAATTCTCTGTATTGGTGAAACGCTGGAGCAGAGGGAGGCGGGAAAGACATTCGAGGTTTTGAGGGAACAGCTTGACGGCTCCCTTGCAAGCTTTGTGTCACGGGCTAGCCTTCCTAGGGAACTAATACTTGCCTATGAGCCCGTGTGGGCGATTGGAACCGGAAAGACGGCTACTCCTGAACAGGCCCAGGAGGCCCATGAGTTCATCAGAGGGTGGGCAGAAGAAATTTTTGGCCTTGAGACAGCTCAGGCTGTGCGGATACTTTATGGCGGAAGTGTCAAGCCTGGCAACATTTCTTCCCTCATGGCCAAGAAAGATATTGACGGGGCTCTTGTCGGAGGGGCGAGCCTGAAGTATGAATCTTTTCTTGGGATTATAAGGTACGAGTCCTAACATGCCATCTTTTTAATTGAAAAATTTGTTTTTTGAGATAAAATATAGTTTTGAATTTTGCCCCAAGTCCACTGAGGAGAATAGCATTGAAACCAGTACTTTTGATGATCCATATCTTTGTAAGTATTGCCCTCATCTTCATCGTATTGATCCAGAAAGGCAAGGGCGCAGACATGGGGGCTGCATTCGGTGGTTCAAGCCAGGCTGTATTTGGCACGAGCACAGCAACCACCTTGCTTCACAAGGTGACGACTATTATGGCGATCGTCTTTATGATGACCTCTCTTGGCCTCACCTTGTATATTGGCAGAGGTCATGTCAGTTCAGTAATGGAGGGGGTAAAGCAGACACAGGTTCCTGCAGCAACGGAAAAGGCGCCGGCAAAGCCAACAAGTACGCCAGGCCAGAGTTCAAAATAGAATGTGTGCCGAAGTGGTGGAATTTGGTAGACACGCTATCTTGAGGGGGTAGTGGGCAACCGCCCGTGCGGGTTCAAGTCCCGCCTTCGGCACCAGTTAAGCATGACATTCGGTGAGGGGATTATGCCCGTGACATAATCCCCCTTTTTTGTTTCCAGGTGCCTTGTGTAACTTGAATATGTCTTGACATATTTATGCATCATTAATATGGGTTTATGTATGCGAACTACTATAGATATAGATGATAAACTTTTGGCATTGGCCAAGAAGTATGCTGTTGATAAGAAAACCACTCTTAAGGCGGTGATAGAATCCGCACTTCGAAAAACTTTGCTCGAATCGAGCCAGTCTGATCGTCCA
>Ga0164318_10002408_pt1 | contig 17368 bp, 13 predicted proteins | sample GuaBasSedimGuay9_FD_113734 | JGI IMG/M metagenome (GOLD analysis project Ga0164318, IMG submission 113734) | Subseafloor sediment microbial communities from Guaymas Basin, Gulf of California, Mexico - Guay9, Core 4571-4, 0-3 cm | ecosystem: Environmental > Aquatic > Marine > Hydrothermal vents...
CCATTGCGGCCCCCGGCTGCGGTCAGAGACCTTGCCGAACCTCAAGGCGCTGAGAGACCGAAAACCAGTAGAGCACAATCCACTGCTCCAAGCCGGTCTGTGACCGGCGTGGCCGCCGAGTCGGATTCGGCTCGAGCGGCGGAGGGCCATTGCGGTCTCCGACCGAAGCCCCCGGCTGCGGTCAGAGACCTTGCCGAACCTCAAGGCGCTGAGAGACCGAAAACCAGTAGAGCATAATCCACTGCTCCAAGCCGGTCTGTGACCGGCGTGGCCGCCAAGTCGCGGATTCGGCTCGAGCGACGGAGGGCCATTGCGGCCCCCGGCTGCGGTCAGAGACCTTGCCGAACCGAAGAGGCACCCAACCGTTTCTCAGAAGCGGTTGGGGGGCATTTTGTGCCCTGATGTGGGGCTATACACATGCAACTGACGTAATTTCAAACCTGCGGGAGGGTTACCGATCAATATGTCGGGTAGTGAAGCCTGGACAAAGTGTTCAACATGTGTTACACTCTGCGCGAAGACAATGGAGGATGGAGGAAGGGCAAACAGTGCCGATCATCTACGCATTGGCCAATCAGAAGGGCGGTGTTGGGAAAACCACCACGGCGGTCAACGTCGGGGCCTGCCTGGCGCAGTGGGGAAAGCGGGTACTGCTGGTGGATATTGATCCCCAGGCAAATGCTACTTCCTCGCTGGGTATAGACAAACAGACTGCCAGCCCTTCGATATACGACTTGTTGGTTCGCGATGTCCCAATCGTGCGTGCGATTCGAAAAACCAAGCAAAAAGGCCTGGAAGTAGTTCCTTCGACGCCGGCCCTGGCCGGTGCAACGGTGGAACTGGTTGATATGCCTCAGCGGGAGCGGCGACTTCACCAGGCCTTGAATGGCCTCTATCGGAATGCATACGATTACATCTTTATAGACTGTCCCCCTAGCTTGGGAATTCTAACCGTCAATGCGCTGACGGCCACCACCGGTGTATTGATTCCCGTACAATGTGAATACCTGGCCCTGGAGGGATTGTCGCAATTGATCCGGGCGATTGAATTGGTGCGCCGGTCGCTGAACCCCAACCTGACCTTGCGCGGCGTTGTGTTGACGATGTACGACGCCCGCACTACATTGGCACGGCAGGTGGTCGAAGAGGTACGCCGCTTTTTCCCTGGTCGGGTCTTCGATACGATTATTCCCCGCAATGTGCGTCTGAGTGAAGCTCCCAGCTACGGCGAGCCGATTCTCTCGTATGCCCCGAACTCGGCGGGAGCGCGAGCCTATACTGCTCTGGCCCATGAATTGTTGACCGGAGATGGGCTCGTGGAACAGGATATCTGAACATCGCGTAGCCACATCACCGTGAAACGAACAATACACGGTGGAACGAAAATCAGGAGGAGGCAATGGCCGATCGCAAAAGGGGGTTGGGACGTGGATTGGATGCGTTGATTCCGTCTTCTCTGCCTTCGGCCGGGGAAGGGGACGCTATCGAGTCGGGCGCTCGCTCCTCACATACCCAGACTCAGGGAGTGATGCAGGTTCCCCTGGCGGCCATCTCCCCCAATCCACATCAACCGCGCTCTCCTATTCGGGATCAGGACTTGGTGGAACTGGCCGCTTCGATTGAGGAACACGGCGTCATCCAGCCGCTGATCGTGACCCGTGCATCAGATGGATACCAACTGGTTGCTGGCGAACGACGCTGGCGAGCATCCCGGTTGGCCGGGCTGGACAAAGTGCCGGTCCTGGTCAAAGATGTTGCCCCACGAGAGATGTTGGAATTGGCGTTGGTCGAAAATATCCAACGCTCTGACCTGAACCCACTCGAAGAGGCGATGGCCTATCATCAGTTGACCGATGAGTTTGGGTTGACGCAGGAACAGGTGGCCCGCCGGGTAGGAAAGAGCCGTGTGGCCGTCTCGAACACCCTTCGCTTGCTGAAAGCGACTCCAGCGGTACAGCAGGCCCTGATGAACGGTAAGATCAGCGAAGGACATGCCCGCGCATTGTTGAGATTGACCCAGGAAACCAGGCAGATCGCTGCTCTCGACATTGTACTGAAGCGCGGTATGAACGTCCGTCAGACCGAGGAATTGGTCCGACGCTGGGCCAAGACCGAACGGAAAACCGATGAAACGGGTGACGAACCGGCATCCGAGGAGGATCTGCTCCCCAGGGCCTATACCCGCTCGCTGGAAAGTCGTTTCCGAGAGACGTTGGGTACTCGCGTCACCTTGACCCGTGGCGAGGATGGTCAAGGCAAACTGGTGATCTATTTCTACTCAGACGAGGAGTTGAACGCTTTGTACGAGCGGATTGTTGGCGAAGAGTAAGACATAGATCAAGGAGAGTCAGGGTGTCGAGTAGCAAGGTAGAAATCGCGAAAATCGCTGCCTTTGACTTTTGCCACTGAATGTGCTAAGATATGAGCGATTATTTGCCCTCATTTATTGCTTATTCATTTTATCTTTTTTACTTGTTGTCATCTGGTCAGCGCTGCTGTCACTGGTCGCAACCGGTGAAAACATAGAGTTGAAATTCCACTTCAACGAGTGATCATAGTGCTTATTGAAGTGGGAGGTGTCAGGGCAGGTGAGGGCTGGTTCTCACCTGTTTTTTTGTTTTATCCTGCGGTTTATTTGAGTTGATTGCATTTATTCAGGAGTAGATTATGAGCGCAGAGTTCATATCCCGTATTGTAGGCATGGTCACATTGGCCATTGGGGGTGTTTTTGGAGGTCTGTACTTCGCGAACCTGACTGGCGATTCACCATACCAGTACATTGCCATATTTTTATTGGTCGGGGCGTTGATTGGGCTGGTACTCACGCCGTATATTACGGTACGCCCGTTCATCGCCCTGCGCAAACGCATTCGACAGACGCCGGCGCAGCAACTGTTGGCCGCTGTGCTGGGGCTAATCGTTGGGTTGATCATTGCCGCGCTGGTCTCGTTCCCGATCTCTTTGTTGCCGCCCCCGTTTAGCCAGGTCCTTCCTTTTGTCGCTGCGGTCTTGTTTGGGTATCTGGGTATAGTCGTGATGACAACCCGCCAAAGAGATATTTTTAGTATCATTCGTGAGCAGTTGCCAGCACGGGGCAGTGATGGGCGGGAGGAAAAACGAGAGCGTGTCGTGTTGTTGGATACCAGCGTCATCATAGACGGTCGTATCGCTGACATCAGCCAGACTGGCTTCATTGATGGAGAAATGCTCGTCCCTCGTTTCGTGCTTAACGAGATTCAGCATATCGCCGATTCTTCCGACACACTCCGACGCAATCGTGGTCGCCGTGGGTTGGAGATGTTGCATCGCTTGCAAACTGAATCTGTTACCCCTGTGCGCATTACGGATATGGATGTGGAAGGGGTGTGGGAAGTGGACGATAAGCTGGTGTTGTTGGCCAAGCAATTGCATTGTCCCATTATGACCAACGATTACAATCTCAATCGCGTGGCCGAACTGCAAGGTGTGCATGTGCTCAACATCAACGAACTGGCTAACGCTGTCAAGGCGCTGTTCTTGCCAGGGGAGTCTCTGAGGGTCAAGATCGTGCAGGAAGGCAAGGAGGTAGGTCAAGGAGTGGGATATCTGGACGATGGAACGATGATCGTCGTGGAAGATGGAGAACGGTTGATCGGTCGGGAAACTGAGGTAATGGTGACAAAAGTGTTACAAACGGCTGCTGGCCGGATGTTATTTGCTCGTTTGGCAAATGATTGACCAATAATACGTTGATGGAGGGTTGCCGTGGCACTGCAGGTGTATAATTATTTGACTCGTCAAAAAGAGCCTTTCCAACCGCTGGAGCGAGGGCACGTGGGGATGTATGTCTGTGGTCCCACTGTGTACGATCATGCCCACCTGGGACATGCTAAGACGTATGTGGCTATGGATGTGATCGTTCGCTATCTACGCTACAGTGGGTACCAGGTTCGGTACGTCCAGAATATCACCGATGTAGGACATATTCTGGATACCGGCGAGGATCGAATTCTCAAGGGTGCTCGACGGGAGCGGGTGGAGCCAATGGAGCTGGTCGAGATCTATACCCGCTCTTATTTCGAGGATATGGACGCTCTGGGGGTAGTGCGTCCCAACATTTCTCCCCGTGCCAGTGCCCACATCCCTGAACAGATCGAGATCACCAAGACACTGCTGGAAAAAGGGTATGCTTATGAAACTTCGGAAGGTGATGTCTACTTCTCGGTGGAGGCGTTTCCCGATTATGGTAAGTTGTCGGGCCGGCGTGTCGAGGAGTTGGAGGCTGGCGCACGGGTAGCTGTCCGGGAGGAAAAGCGACACCCGGCCGATTTCGCTCTGTGGAAGCACGCCGAGCCGGGCCATATCCTCCGCTGGCCCTCGCCCTGGGGATGGGGGTATCCCGGTTGGCACATGGAATGCACGGCGATGGCCACCAAATATCTCGGTGAGACGTTCGACATCCACGGGGGAGGGCTGGACAACATCTTCCCCCACAATGAGTGCGAAATTGCCCAATCGGAGGCCGCTACCGGGCAGCCGTTTGCCCGTTACTGGCTATTGACGGGTTCCTTGACCGTAAATGGGATCAAGATGAGTAAGAGCCTGGGCAATTTCTTGACCATCAAAGATGCTCTGCGTTTGTATAGCCCGGAAGCCCTGCGGCTTTTCATTTTGTCCAGTCACTATCGCAGTCCAGTGGACTTCAGCCGGCAGGCGATTGTGTCCGCCGAACGGGGAATTGAACGTTTGCACAACACGGTGCGCGCGTTACGGGCCAAAATCCAGAATGCGATACCTGCTGGGACAGCCGATCTATCCTACATTACCGAATTGGATCCATATCGGGAAGCTTTCATCGAAGCGATGGACGATGATTTCAATACGCCGCGCGCTATCGCTGTTCTGTTCGATTTCAGTAAGCAGGTCAACACGTTGTTGGCATCCGGTCAACCGTTGGGGCGCGGGACGCTTTCGGCTATGGATAGCCTCTACCGGGAACTGGGAGGCAAAGTGTTGGGCATCATCCCCAACGACTTGGGGGATGAAATCAGCAGTGAGGTGATCGAGGGGTTGATGAGGATCATCTTGGACATCCGGCAAGAGTATCGTCAGGCACGGGAATGGGAACGCGCGGATGCATTGCGAGATCGTTTGGCAGCGTTGGGCATCGCAGTGGAAGACCGGCCGGAAGGCCCCACGTGGCGTATGGAGCATTGAAGCCAATGACCGATCTCCCAATGACATTGCGAAGCGAGTAGGGTGGAGGAGCTGCACTCTATTTTATCGGAGCGGTGACTTTTCTTCAATGACAAAGGAAGTGCTTTACGGACGGCAAGCCGTTCGAGAGTCCCTGCAGGCCGGACGGCGCAAGCCATATCGGTTGTTGCTGGCCGAGGGCATCCGACAGACGGATGTCATCGGCCAAATCATTTCTCTGGCGCGTGATGCTGGTATCCCCATTGTGTATTCTGATCGCCATGCACTCGGCCGCCTCGTTCGCCCCGTCGGAGGTTCCGGTCACCATCAGGGGGTCGTGTTGGAGGCGGAAGCGTACCCGTATGTTGCTTTGGACGAGGTGCTGGAGCGGGCAGCGGTCTCTCATACACCGCCGCTGATTCTCTTGCTGGATCAGTTGCAGGACCCGCAGAATGTCGGCAGCCTGATGCGCACCGGGGAGGCGGCCGGCGTGCATGGCGTGGTCTTGCAACACCGGCGGTCCGTCAGCGTGACGCCGGCCGTCGTGCGTGCGTCGGCGGGGGCTGTGGAGCACGTCTGGGTGGCGGAAGTGACGAATCTGGTCCGGGCAATGGAGGCTATAAAGGCCCGCGGTCTCTGGTTGGCCGGGCTGGAGAGCGTTCCAGAGGCAGCGTGGTACGATCAGATTGATTTGACGCTCCCCCTGGGGGTCGTGGTGGGCAGTGAGGGCCTCGGCCTGCGGAGGTTGGTCCGTGAGCGGTGTGACTTCTTGCTGCGGTTGCCGATGGCCGGCCGGGTCAACTCGCTGAATGCAGCCGTGGCGGGGGCCATCGTGCTCTACGAAATCGTCCGCCAGCGTCGTGATACTGCTTTGGCTGACTGATTGGGTGACTGAAAGGGCGCATTCATTGATGATGAATGTCAAGATGAACACAGAGATGAAAGTCGAGCAAAAAGATACGCGCCGACGGGTACGCTGGGGCGTGGTGCTGGGGCTGATCATAAGCGCCGTCTCCTTGTATATTTCCGTGCGCAATCTGCAACCCCAGGCGGTGTGGCTGGCGTTCCGTCAGGCCCGGTATGGGTGGATTCTGCCGGCTGTGGGGCTGTATCTAATGGCCTTGATCGCCCGCACGGCTCGCTGGCGGGCTTTGCTCTCCGCAGAGCGGATGATCCCGATGCGGGCCTTGTTGCCCACGATGGCTATGGGGCGTGGGGCGAACAACATTTACCCATTCCGCACCGGGGAGATCGTCCGGGTTCTGTTGCTCCGACAGCGAAATGACGTTCCGCTCCCGGCCGGGTTGGCTTCGATCCTGGTGGAACGGGTTTTCGATGGCCTGACAATGATTCTCTTGCTGATTTTGGCCGCTGTCATTGGGGGCATCCCGGACTATCTCCAGTATGTGTTGTGGATGGCGGTCGCCGTATTCGGCCTGGCGTTGGTGTTCGTCTATGGGTTGGTGCTTTGGCCGACTCAGATTCAGAAGTGGAGCACCTGGTTGATCGCTCACTTGTCCCCCCGGCGGTTTCGTCTGCGTCTCTATGGGATCGTCGAGCGATTCATCTTTGGTTTTGCTTCCATTCGCTCACCCCGGACTGTGACCATAGTATTGGTTTGCTCCATCACCGTCTGGACGCTGGAAACGATCAGTTATCGTCTGTTGATGAACGCCTTTGGCTTTGGCCTCAATCTCCACCATCTCCTGCTGATGAGCGGTGCGGCCAACCTGGGGACTGCTTTGCCTTCAGGGCCGGGGAACCTGGGCACGTTCGATGCCCCTGCCATTCTGGTGTTGACAGCCGTTGGCATCTCCCAAAACACCGCCGTGAGTTACCAGGCTGTACTCCACGCGGTCCTGTGGTGTACGGAGACGTTCTCCGGTCTGTGGTTTATGTGGCGCAGTGGGTTGCGCAAAGCCGATCTGGACCGCACGCTGGAGGAAGGGGTCCGGGTCGGCGAACGGCTATCCGGATGACGTGGCTCAGAGGAGGGAGTATGGACATTGGTATCATTGGAGCTGGTGTGACCGGCCTGACGGCTGCGTACGATCTCACCCGGCAGGGCCATACCGTGACCGTCTACGAGGCCCGTCCTTACGCTGGGGGACTGGCGGCTGGGTTTCGAGATGAACGGTGGGAATGGCACCTGGACCGTTTCTATCACCATTGGTTCGCCTCGGACGATGCCGTGATTGGATTGATCGCCGAACTGGGAGCCAAAGAGCACCTGTTCTTCCCACGCCCGACGACCTCGATCTATCACCAGGGACGCCTGTATCCGCTAGATAGCCCCGTACCGGCGCTGCGATTCATTCCCTGGCCTCCTCTTCACCGCGCTATCCGTGTGCTCAGTTTCACGCCTCATTCATTGCCGGATCGGTTGCGGGCCGGCCTGGTAGGGGGCTACCTGACGATGACCCGCCGCTGGCAGCCCTTGGAACAGGTCACGGCGGATGCCTGGATGCGTCGTATGGTCGGGGAACGGGCGTATTCCGTGCTGTGGAAGCCGCTGTTGATCAGCAAATTCGGCAAAGCGTATTACGATCAGGTCAATATGGCGTGGATGTGGGCCAGGTTGTACAAACGGACAGCCGCCCTGGGATACTTCGTCGGTGGTTTTCAGGCCTTTGTGGATTTGCTGGTCGAGCGGGTCCGGTCTCAAGGGGGACGAGTCCGACTCAACCATCCCGTGCGGGGTATCTATCGAGCTGATGGGCAGATCGGGCTGGAGATGCCCACCGGCGACGTGTATCACGATCAGGTGATCGCCACTTGCTCTCCTCAGATGCTTCTGGCCCGAACTCCTGAGCTGTCATCCGAGTACAGGGCGGAGTTGGCCAATCTGCGTTCAATGGGCGCTGTGGTGCTTGTCCTGGCGTTGACTCACCCTCTGACGGACGGGCAGTATTGGATCAACCTACCGAAGAGTGAGGGACTGCCGTTTATGGGGTTGGTTGAGCATACCAATTACGTCAGCTCGACACACTACGGCGGTGACCACCTGGTTTATTGTGGTGACTATTTGCCACCTGACCATCCGTATTTAGATTGCGATAAGGAGACGCTGCTGGAGACCTACTTGCCCGGCCTGGAGCGGATCAACCCGGCCTTTCGTCGTGAGTGGGTGCGGGCTTGTTGGATGTTCAGCGAGCGATATGCCCAGCCGGTGCCGTTTGTTCATCACTCACGTCACATCCCGCCCTTGGCAACCCCTCTCCCCGGTTTGTGGATGGCGAATATGAGCCAGGTTTATCCATGGGACCGAGGTACCAATTACGCCGTCGAGCTGGGGCGGCGGGTGGCGCGAGAGGTGTCGCAGTCGGATGGGGCGGAGCTGTTTCCTAATCGGAAGCCGGCGTGAACATCAGCACTCGCAGGGGGGAAGCTTGCCCCCCTCAGTCCCCCCCGCTTGCAGGGGGGAAGCTAAGCCACTTTGTGAAATCTGCAAAAGTACTGTCATTCACGAATCGCTGGTTGCCAGTTCCAACTGGCGTTGATAGAGTTGACTGTACAACCCGCCTTGGGACAGCAACTCGCGATGGCTTCCCACTTCGCGGATGCGACCTTGTTCCAGAGCGATGATTTTGTCCGCGTTGCGGATGGTACTCAAGCGGTGGGCAATGACCAGTGAGGTGCGTCCCCGGAGCACTTCCTCCAGAGCCTGTTGGATCAGGTATTCCGCCTCGGCGTCTACTGATGACGTCGCCTCGTCCAGGATCAGGATGCGCGGGTCGGCCAGGATGGCGCGCGCCAATGCTAAACGTTGTTTTTGTCCTCCGCTCAGTTTGACGCCTCGTTCTCCAATCTCCGTATCATACCCGTAGGGGAGTTGAGTGATGAAGTCATGGGCGTGGGCCGCTTTGGCGGCTGCCACCATTTCCTCATTGGTGGCGTCCGGTTTGCCGTAGCGCAGATTCTCCCGCACAGTGGTGTTGAACAAGAATGTGTCTTGCAGCACGACGGAGATGTGTCGCCGTAAGGACCGAATTTGGATGCGGCGCAAGTCGTGGCCGTCCAACAGGATCCGCCCGTGATTGGGGTCGTAGAACCGGCACAGCAAGTTGGCGATGCTGGTCTTGCCCGCGCCGCTGGGTCCAACCAGGGCGACGACCTCGCCCGGCGCTATGTGGAACTCAATGTCGTGCAGCACCTCATCCTCATCCCCGTAGCGGAAATGGACGTCCTCGAAACGCACGTCGCCGCGCACTTCCTCCAGGACAATGGCGTCGGGGGCATCATTGATCTCCGGCTCGGCGTCGAGCAACTCCATGATGCGCGCGCCGGCGGCGATGGCCTGTTGGAAGACGTTATCCACTTCTGTCAATCGCCGCAGCGGGTCGTAGAAAGAGGTAATGTACGAGAGGAATGCCACTAACGTCCCCAAGGAAAGTTGATCGTTGACGACCATTCTAGCCCCAAAACCTAACACCAGCACGCCTCCCAGCATGGATATGAAGCGCAGGGATGGAAAGAAGGTGGACCAAGTTCGGATGGCCCGTACCCGTTCCCGATAGTACTGGGCACTGGTGTCGTAGAAGCTGCTCATCTCGGCTTCTTCCTGGCCGAATGCCTGGATGACCTGAATGCCTGCCAGATTGTCTTGGAGTTTAGCGTTGATGTCCCCCAGGCGGTCGCGCACCTGGCGATAGATGGGCCGTACTTGGCGGTTGAACCATCGCAGGGCCGCGGCAATGATCGGCAAAGGGGCCAGTACGACCAGCGCCAGACGCCAGTCCAGCCACAGCAATACTCCCACTGCGCCGATCAGTCGCAACAAGTCCAAAGCGGTTAGCGCGACGCCATGGGTGACGAACTGTTCCAGAGCGTTGACGTCGTTGGTTACCCGGGACATCAACTCACCGGTCGAGGTTTGTTCGAAGAAGGATAGCGAAAGGCGCTGGAGGTGGGCGTAGATGCTTACCCGCAGGTCGAAGATCACCCGCTCGCCAAGGGCATGGCGGATGTACAAATCCCCAAAATCCACGATCTGGAGCAAGAAATAGACGGCGATCAGTATGCCGATCAGGGTCGGCAGGTGGGAAAGGTCCCGGTGGCCGATGACTTGATCCACAATTTCCCGTTGGAAGAGTGGGGGGAGCAGATTCAAAATGGTTTGGGAGAGCAGCAAGAACGACGTGAGTAAGAGGGGCTTCCAATAGGGTTGGACGTAGCGGAGCAAGCGCTTCAGAATGTGCATTTGGAAAACTCCTGTTCATTGCAAGTGTGACGGCCTAGCAACTGGTCGGCTGCTCTGGTGCGCCGCCGGGTCACGTTGGGCATTATAACGGAAGATGTGGACTAGTCAACGTGGCTGTGGCCGTCAGGCAAGGCCTGGGCGATGGCTGTCTCCAGAGCTAGACGATCTGTCCGGGAGGTCATATCCAAGCTGAGCGGTGCGATTGCAATGACGCGATCCACGGCCAGGGCGTAAATGTCGGAGTCCGGCTCGCTGCGTTCTGGTCGGGGGTGAGGGCAGTAGTCCAGCCGGTGTGGGTCTGCGGCGGACTCGAAGGTCGCGGCGGGTGGCTGGATCACGAAGTAGGGGAGACGCGAGACGCGGGTCATGCGCCAGGGGGTCCCCGGCGTGGCGGAATCGGGTATGTCTATCTTGAGTACGTCTACGTCGGGCGGCAGGGAGGTTTGCAGCATCCAATGGGCGAACCGGCGGACCACGTCGGTAGCGGTGGTAAAGTCTGTAGCGTCGGACGGGTTCATATGGGTCTCTATCGGCGTCTGGAGCGAGACGGCCATGCCCGGCACGCCGGAGACGGCGCCCTGTAAGGCGGCCCCCACGGTACCGGAGATGGTGATGTCGCTCCCCAGATTTTCACCATAGTTGATGCCGGAGATCAGCAGGTTGGGACGACGCGGGGCCAGTTTGATCAGCGCGTAGGCGACGACCATCGCTGGAGATGAATCAATGGCGTAAGCAGTCACAGCGTGCCCGTCTATTTCTATCAACTGGTGAGTGACGTTTCGTACCTTACTGTGGGGCATACTGCGACCGGCGCCGGACCACTGGCAGGCAGGGGCAGCGATGAGCACATCTCCGAGCGGGAGGGCAGCCCGAGCGGCCGCCCGCAGGCCGGGGGAGGCGATTCCATCGTCGTTGGTTATCAGGATCAAAGGCCGAGGGGATGTCGTGCCGGTTGAATTTGTTAGATTGGTCGTAGTCATAGGGAGGGTATGATAACAGGAAGTTGGAAAGATGGCAAGTGAAGGGATGACAAATCGAGAACCAGACGTGTTGCGCAATAGTGAAAAGCCCACTTTGGACACGGATTTCAGGGATAGAAGGGATACAATCCGTGTTTTTCTGCGTGAATCTACGTCTACCGGCGTTTTGCCCTCATTCAGTAGACCGCAGGCCTCCCGCTGCTCGAGCCGAATCCGCGATTCGGCGGCCGTTTTGCTCGCCAAACGCTCGGGGCTATTCAGTCAGTACTTTTGCAGATCTCACAAAGTGGCTTAGCTCCCCCCGTGGAACGGGGGAGGACAGGCTTTCCCCCTGCGAGCGGGGGGGACTGAGGGGGGCAAGCTTCCCCCCCGCGAGCGGGGGGGACTGAGGGGGGGCGGATGCTTTGTAAAAAGTGCAAAATTACTGTTCAGTATCTCCGTCTCAGGGGCGGTTTGGCGGCAAAAAACGCATTAGGGCAAAAGTCGCACTCACCCGCTCAAAGCCACCGTCTCAACGGTGCCTGAGGCCATATCCAGGATTAACAGACGGCGACGGAGCAATGTACCTGTACCTAACAGGAGTTTCACCACCTCTTGGGCTTCCCAGGCAGCAACAGCCATCGGCGTGGTGGCCGGCGTACCTACCTGCGCTTCCAATCCACGTTCTGGAACTTGTTCCAACTCGCCGTACAGTTGGAAAAGCCCTGGGTCTCCCGGTAAGATGGTCATCACCTGACCGATGAAACCGGCAATACTGCCGTGCACCATCGGAATTCCCAGCTCCTGAGCGCCGGCTTGTAAGATCAAACGGATAGGAAGCCGGTCGAGCGCATCTACAACGACCTGGGCTTCGGCCAACAGGCGAGGCAGATTCTCGCGTGTCAGCATTTCTTCCCAGGTCGCGACATCCACAGCGCTGTTGATGCTAGCGACACGTTTCCTGGCGACCGCTACCTTGCTGCTACCGAGATGCTCTTCGCTACTCAACACCTGCCGGTTGAGATTGTGAGCCTCGAAGCAGTCTCCATCTATGAGGGTCAGCCGGCCCACTCCCATGCGGGTCAATGCTTCGGTAACGTAGCCCCCCAACCCACCTTGACCGACGACCGCTACGGTCGAACGGAGCAAGGTAAGTTGCCCTTCGATTCCAATCGTGCCAATGTTACGGATGTACCGTAAGGGAACGATATGCACTTCCAGAGCGGCGATTTCCACTTCCCGCACCGAATGTTGGAAAGTCGTGGCCAAGCGGTGGACATCAGCCAGGTGAATGGTCAGATGATGATTGCTCAACTGGCTCGGCTGAGCGACGTATTCGATTGCCTCTCTTAACTCATCTGTTCGCGTGGCCATCACTGTGCCTTATCAACTCTCTATGGCCCGACCGCAACGGGGGCAGAAACGCGCGCCGGCCCGGAGCGTTGCCCCGCAGTAGGGGCAGGTTGTGACCACCGGTTGTCCACATGTGGGACAGAAACGAGATTCGGGACGCAAGGAAGCCCCGCAGATTGTGCAGCGGAGCGCCGGCTCGCCCGGCTGATCAGCCACAGCAGGGGCAGATGGCGGTGATGGCGATGGCCGCCGTTGGGGTACTGGGGGCGGTGGCGGTGGTGACGGCGGACCCGTCCGCCGGATCGGCGGCGTCTGTCGCTTTCGGCGACGCAGCATCACCATACCGATTACCCCCAGAAGCAACAATCCACTGCCGATACAGCAAAGTCCGCCCGCCATAATCGTCGCGCCGGTCAATGCGATCAACCCTACACCGGCCCCAGCCGCCGGGGGCACAGGAGGCGTCACCGGTTCTGGTGTGACGTAGACGACCGATGTGGGCGTGGGGAGGGGAATCGGCGTCATAATCGGCCCGCCGGTCTCTGGGAAAGGTGTAGCCGTGGGGCGCGGAGAGGGCGCGGACGCCGGCGGGGATGGAAGCCGCAGTCGTCCGTATCCATAGCCGGTATCGGGGCCGCTCGGCCCCAGGTCTATCGCCTGGGTGGTCAAGAATTCCACCAATTCTTGCCGGCTGAACTGAGGGTAGGCCTGCCAGACGAGGGCCGCGGCAGCGGCCACGTGGGGACACGAGGAGGATGTGCCATGGAACTCGTGGCGTCCATATGTGGCCCCGGAGACGCCTGTGGGGGCGGATATTTCCGGCTTGAGCCGCCCATCAGCCGTCGGTCCCTGCGAACTGTAGTCGGCCAGCGTGTCGTCATCCCAATTGACAGCCCCCACCGTCAGCGAGCCAACCGCGTCGGCGGGTGGACAGACGCTATAGGCGGGCAAGGGATACCCCACGTCGGCCCCATTGACGAAGATGTCGAGGGTGACGGTCCGATTGGCGTCATACTCGATCCATTCGACTGGTTCCTGACCCAACTCACCGCTCTGTGTATCTTGTGAAGAAGCCAGTTCATTGCCGTCTGCATCGTAGAGGAACAACTCGTAGTCCAGGGCAGCTCGTTCCCAATCGTCCTCCCAGATGAGCGCTACTTGGATGTGTCCATAGTTGTAGAGTGGCAACAACTCGTCGCCCGGCGCAAACTCGTGCAGGCTGTCGCCATCCTCGTCGGTGAACAGGCCTCGATAGTGGGACAGCGCTTCGTTCCCGGAGGAGTTGACCCACAGGACACCCTGGGATGCCAATGTGTCCACCAGTTGAGCATCCCACTCCGTCCCATCGCGGGGGCCGATCAGTCCACTAGCAGAGTGGGAGATGATGTTCACACCTTGAGAAAGCAGCCAATCTACCGCTTCGCCCATAGCCGCGTCGCTGCCATCGTACCACGCCAGGATCAACTCGGCGCCGGGGGCAACCTCGTGGATGATCTCGGCGCAGGCAGTTCCGTGTACTTCCTCCTCCTCGTACCAGCCGAATGTCTGGATCGTCACCTGATCGGGCAGTTCCTCACCCAACAGTGATTCGTAGTTGGCGAAGCCCAGGTCGAGAATGCCGATACGCAAACCAGAGCCATCGAACCCAGCTTGATGCCATACATCGGCGCCGATGACCTCCACCCCTTCGCCGGGGATGAGATTACCGTCCTGCTTCCGCCGTTCCGGCAGTTCGACGCTGATCACGTGAGTTAGTTCTGTCAATTGGGCGAAAATCCCCCCGCCATCACCTCGCTGTAGTTCCTGCTCAATCAGGGCGATGGGGACGGCCACATTGATCTGGTTCTGATGGACTGCTACTATGATGGCACCAACGGCCTCCAATTGTGCCAGCAGTGGGTCGGTCTCCTCGGTGTCGAGGATCAAGGTGATGGCGACGTCACCATCCGGGGTCAGCATCCCCCGCTGATCGGCCAGTGCGATAGCTGCCTCTTCACCTCCCTCTTCGTAGGCAATCAGGAACTCCTTGTAGGCCGAGTCCAGTTCCGGGTCGTTGAGGATGTGAGCCAGGTGGGGATACTGTTCCGCCAATTCCGACAACGAGGCTGGCGGCGTGATCGTCACCTGGGGAAGCGAGGTGACAGTCGGAGGGGCCATCCTTACGTATATCACCACCGCAGCCACCACCAGCAGGAGGCCCAATAGGAACAAGCCGGTCACCAACTTGGGGTTGAGCAACAAAGCGAGATTGATTGGAGAAATGACAGGGGGAGTTGGGGAATTGTCCTGGGAATCCAGTGGGGGAATCGGTGTCGTCATGGCTTACGTACCTCGAAATTGTCAAATTCAAAGCGACATACATCACCGGCGTCCGGCATTTCGATGGCCAATCCTACGTCTCCCGAGAGTAGACGGTCTTCGTCCGCCTCAGCGACGTACTGATCGTTGATATAAAATGTGTAATGGGAACCCTCGGCTCGGACGGTCAGGCGGTTCGTCTCGCCAGAACGGATGGCTGTGCTTTCCATCCAATCCAATACCGTGAACCACTGACCATCGGAACGAATGGAGAATTTGAAATCGCCGCTATCCCGGATTTTGAATAGACCATAGTTGTCGCCATCGGCCCGATGGAAGATGACGCCGTATTGAATTTTTGCCGGTCCTTCCACACGGCGGGCCTGGGCTGTGAGGTAAAAGTCGGACAGGTCGGCTATTTTCGGCACTGTCCACCAGATCACGCTGTCAACTGCTTCGGCCTGCCAAAGATATTTACCATCTTCGATGCGCTTATTGCCAATTGCCCGCTCGCCTTCGTAGTCACCGGTATACCAATCGTTGGCGTTGTCATTGAAAGAATCGCACATCACGACCGACCACTCGATTGGGGCAATGGCCGTGTCGTGAATACAAGTAAGGGCGGCTGCCGTCGCCTTGGCCTGGGCGTCGTAGGTTTCCTGGAAGCGGGCGGTGGCGGTCAACCGGACGGCGCTGAGGGTCGGCGTGACCCGGGCTTGGGCCTGGGCCGTGGAGGCGTCGCGGGTAGCCACTACGGCGATCGCTCCGGCCGTTTGGGTTGCGTTCTTACTTTCTCCCTGTGCCTGGGCCGTAGTGGTCTGGAGGGCATATTCACGCTGCGCCATTCTGCGCCCGAACCATGTCGTCGCGGCGCAACATAGGAAGGCAACCACGGCGACGGCCGCTACGATCCCCACCCAGGCAGGGGCCCGACGGCTTGGAGACGCCGCGACGGCAGCGGGATGAGCAGCGGCTTGAGCGGCAGGTTGATCAGTAAATTGAGTGCCGGGCATCATGGACGTTCTGTCGTGGCGAGGTGGGATGGGGGGCATCACTGCATATTCTGTATGAGTCGGCGGGGCCACGCCCTGGATCCCTAGAGCGGCAGCCATCTCGAAGGCACTTCCCCAGCGGAGGGAACGATTCAGTTCCATTGCTTTGAGTACTGCCTGCTCGGTAGCAGCGCTCACGTGTGGGTTGAGCTGGCGTACCGTGAAGAAGTGTTCTGGGGAAGCGATCCGCAGTGTCGCAGTCGGCGGGGCTTGACCGGCCAAGGCGTGGTAGATTGTGGCCCCCAGGCTGTATAGGTCACTGCGTGGATCGGTGTGCCCCATATCGGCTTCATATTGTTCTGGAGGGGCATACTCCGGTGTCCCCATACCCCGCATCACAGTCTTGGTGCGCGGGTCGCGTGGGTCCCACAATTTCACCAGACCAAAGTCCACCAACACGGCGCGTCCATCGGGACGGATGATCACGTTCTGTGGCTTGATATCCCGATGGATGATTCCCTGGTTGTGGCAATAGGCTAAGGCATCCAACAGTTGCCTGGCCCAGATCAGTACCTCAGCCTCTGGCAATGCCCCCTGCCGGGCAATCCGCTCGGCCAGGCTCTCTCCCTCGATGAAATCCATTACCAGGTAAGCGTTATTTCCCTCTTCAAAGAAGTCAGTGACACGCACCAGGCTGGGATGGACCAAGCGGGCCAAGACGGTAGCTTCCTGATGGAACTGGTTGCGGAGCTGGGCCAGTGTTTGGGTATCCAGTCCGGGCTGAGGGACCATCTCCTTGACGGCGACGGAAACATTCAACCGCATATCCTCTGCCCGGTAGACGGCTCCCATCCCTCCCTGCCCCAAGGGGGTGACAATACGGTATCGGTTTTGAAGGACGGTGCCTGAATTTAGCATAACATAATCCTTGCTAAAAATTGGTTTGCAAGTATGCAAGTTAGAGTAGGGATATCATACACCGGAACGAAAGTTTATGCAAAAGGCGGTTGGCCAGCAATGAAGAATACGAGAAGATTTGAGCATTGCTTCAATTGGCCAATCAGCTGTCGTGGGTGATGGTTCAAGCGCAGCGCAGGAGGAAACTTCCGGTCGGCGAGACTGACCGGTACAGTGTAGGGATGGACTGAATTGGAGGGGGGTACGAACCGGAACGGCAGGAAGGATCGTGCTATGGAGATGCAAACCGAATCGGGCGGCGGACGAGCAACATTTGGTGGATGTGTTCGGCGCTCACGCGCAGGTTGCGCCACGCTTCTAACAGACGGAAGGCGATGTTCTTGACAGACCCTACTCCTGTCAGAAACACCTCCCGAAACAAGCTGCCTTTCTCGATCAACTGGGCGATCAGATGGGCAATCTGTAAGAGAAAG
>Ga0164318_10002410_pt1 | contig 17366 bp, 11 predicted proteins | sample GuaBasSedimGuay9_FD_113734 | JGI IMG/M metagenome (GOLD analysis project Ga0164318, IMG submission 113734) | Subseafloor sediment microbial communities from Guaymas Basin, Gulf of California, Mexico - Guay9, Core 4571-4, 0-3 cm | ecosystem: Environmental > Aquatic > Marine > Hydrothermal vents...
AAATTAAAACATAGAAGATAATTATCGGCATCCCAGAATATTTAAACCAGAGCCAATGTTTTTTATAAAATTACAATGCCTTTTTCACTTTTCGTGAAGTAGTTGAAGTAAAAATGAGATATTGTGCAATCCAATAAGTAGTAATTGTTAATTCCCTATCAAATGGAAAAGCTTCATAAAATCGATAAATTGCAATAAAAGTATCGCTTATCGTAAAAAATATAGCCCCAATAAAAGCCAACAGAGCCAGTTTACTATTTTTTCGCTGTACAAAAGAACGCCAAAGCATTGTTGTTATGACTATTACATAAAATAATACAGCGATACGCATATTCCCCAGATGTGGCTGAAGAAAGAAAAATAAAATAGTACCATAAGCATAAAAAGGAACACTATCAATTAGTGCCAAACGTTTTGATTTTTTCAGAAATGCAAAGATGTAAACTACATGAGCAGCCAAAAAACTAATCAGCCCAAACAAAAACTGATCAACTGCCTTTGCAAGTAATATATCACCAATTAATGATAATATTAAACCTATAATTATTAAATTATTGTATTGGGTTTTTCGATTTACAGATACAATTAAAACAATAAGCGGAATGGGTTTGCTAATGGTTTGAATAAGCAAATTTCCAGTTTCGTAACCGTAAAAAAATCCTGCAACTCCCAAAAAGAAAAAAATATATGCAATTGGTTTCATAATAGAATAGATTATTGAATAATGAATATTGATTATATTTTGCTTTAATTAGTTATGCTAATAATTCAATCACTATTTTTCTTCATTTATCACTTTAAAACGATTACACCATTGATTAAAACCTTAATAAAGCCATGCAATTCCTTTTTTCATAAACTATAAATCCATTGATAATATTTACTGATGTTTCGCACTTACATTTAAGCATTTAATATCTAATCACTTGCAGGCATACACAATATGCTATATTTTTGATATTATGGTAATTACAGTATCCATTTTGCATCAATTGTTCTTCGTGTAACTTTGCGTAACTCTGTGTAATAGCTATTTCGTAAAGAAGCACAAAGTCATCACAAAGCTACGCAAAGAATCTAAGTTAACATAAATAATTGCATGACAGGAAATTAGCCTTAGACTTGTCAGGTGCGAAACATTAGTATTTATTAATCATTTTTTTCAATATTCAATCATCAATAAACAATAATTATTCAATAGGCATTCTGGCCAAAGGCGTAATATCCTGTCCAACAAATTCTCCTTTTAAAAACTTATGATATCCTGTTATAGCAATCATTGCTGCATTATCAGTAGTAAATTTAAATTCAGGAAAATACACATTTAAATTCTGTTTTTCACCCAATTCAAAAAGCGTATTTCGCAAACCACTATTTGCAGAAACTCCCCCGGCTACAGCAATTTCTCTTATTCCGGTATCTTTTATTGCTAATTTTAGTTTTTTTAGCAAGATGTCAATAATTGTAAATTGAATTGAAGCACATAAATCATCCCTGTTTTCTTTAACAAATTCAGGATTTTCTTTAACACGATCTCTTATAAAGTATAAAAATGCTGTTTTTAGACCACTAAAACTGTAATCTAAATTTTTAACTTTAGGTCTGGTAAAAGTAAAAGCTTGTGCATTACCCTCTTTAGCGTATTTATCAATAAGTGGTCCACCCGGATATGGTAAACCTATCGTTTTTGCACATTTATCAAAAGCTTCACCTGCAGCATCATCAATTGTCTGTCCAATTATTTCCATATCAAAATAATCATTTACCTTAATTATTTGCGTATGTCCACCCGAAACCAGTAAACATAAAAAAGGAAATTTGGGATGCTTGTTCTCTTTATCTTTTTCCTTAATAAAATGTGCCAGAACATGCGCTTGAAGGTGATTTACTTCTATTAGTGGAATTTCATTAACCAGGGCAAAACCTTTAGCAAATGCATTTCCTACAAGCAACGAGCCTAACAGTCCGGGGCCCCGGGTAAAGGCAATACCTGTAATTTCTTCTTTATTAACTCCTGCTGTTTTTATTGCCTGATCAACAACCGGTACAATATTTTGTTGATGGGCACGTGAGGCTAGTTCAGGAACAACCCCACCATAAGCTTTATGCACTTCTTGATTTGCAATAATATTTGAAAGCAAATAACCATCTTTTATAATTGCAGCTGAGGTATCATCACATGATGATTCAATACCTAATATTATTTTGTTCATCCATTTATTATTTTAATTATTTCAACTTGTCAGATGGAATCATCCAAAAAAACCGAAACTTGTTACATCAATTTATCAATTATTGGTATAATCAGCTTTTTATATTTATGATAAAAATATATCTTTGAGTTTTGATTGCAAAATTAAATAGTCTTTACAAGAAAATACCATATTTTTTAATTAATAATTTAGTACAAAAATAAACTAAACTCCTACAGCTATAAAAAGATGGATTAAAATATTGACTATTACTCTGATTATTGTAGTAGGTTTACCTGCTTTGAGTTATTTTATTTTCAGAAGACCAGCTGTTCAAGTCTGGTTATCAACGAAAATAAGTTCTTATGTATCAGAAAAAATAAATACTAAAGTTTCTTTAGGTGGAATTGACATTTCTGTTTTTGACCATTTTATATTTGAACAGTTCTACATTGAAGATCAACAACAAGACACACTCCTATATTTTAATGAACTAGCTATAAATTTCGATAAAATCAGATTAGAAAAAGAATTGATTTCTCTTGATAAAATAAAACTTGATCAATTTGTATCACATATTTATTCTGATTCATCAGGAGTTTCAAATTTTCAGTTTATTATTGATCAACTAAGTTCTGAAGAAACAGATACCACAACCAGTGAATCTGACTGGAAAATTAATTGTAAGAAAATAGAGCTTAGTAACTCTTCTTTTTCATTTTTTGTTCCGGATTCAATTGAGGCTGATTACGGCATCAACTTTAACGATTTAGATTTCAGCAACGTAAGCTTATACGCAAAAAATCTATTTATTGCCGGAAGCTCAATAATGATTGATATTGACTCCATGAGTATAAAAGATAAAAGTGGACTAAATATTGAAAAACTTCAATCAAATGCATTTGTTGATGATAAAAGAATTGACCTGAACAGGTTTACCATAATTACAGATAACAGTAAGTTATATTTTAAAAAGCTTAAATTTACTTATAGTGACTTTGATGCTTTTGGAAATTTTCTGGAAGATGTAAATATGAATGTCCAGATAGCAGACTCAACAATTCTAAATTTAAAGGATATAAGCTACTTTGTTCCAATACTTAAAGGTTATAATCAAAAGCTAAATATTTTTGCAGATTTAAAAGGTACCGTTGACAAATTAAATGCAAAAAAACTAGATATAAGATACGGAAAAGGTACACACCTAAAAACTAATTTTAAACTAAATGGTTTAGCAGCTTTTGACAATTTAACATATAATATTTTTCTTGATTCATTAACTACATCAATTGCTGATATAAATAGTATTAGAGATCCGGCTGACACAAGTAAAAAAGCAATTGAAATACCTGAAAACTTAAAACATATTGGCAAAATATATTATAGTGGCCAATTAAAAGGTAGCTTACAGGACATTGAATTAAAAGGAAATTTAATAACTAATCTTGGAAATATAATTGCAGATATACAAATTCTGGAAAATACAGAAATATCTACCTACAATATTAAGGGAAGCTTAATTGGCAAAGAACTCCTTATTGGAAATATAATTGAAAACAAAGATGTTGGAAAATTTGACATTATTGATACCTTAGATATAAACATTTTGAACGCGGGAGATATTGATGGGTGGTCAAGAGGATTGGTTTCTAACTTAGAATTAAACAATTATAATTATGATTCTTTACATTTTAATGTCATTTTAAATCCAAATAGCTATCGTGGAAACATCAAAATAAACGATGAAAATATAAAACTAACACTTGCCGGAAGTTATATTACAAAAGATTCCATTCCCAATATCAGGTTTATTGCAGATCTTAAAAAGTTTATTCCATACAAACTAAATTTACTTGAAGATTCTGCTTTTAGTTCCTCCATTCAACTTACCGGAAACATACAAGGCACTGATCCTAATCAAATTACAGGAAAACTAGCATGTAAAGTTCATGACTTTCAAAATTCTAATAATAAACTAAAATCAGAAAATATTTATGTTTCAATAAGTCAAAATAAAGACTCGAGTAAAATAATCAAATTAAATTCAGATTTTATGGACATAGAAATGTCTGGAAAACTGAACCTGAACAACATTAATAAATCTATCAATAAATTTATTTGCGAATATATGCCATCTGTGGCCGACACAACTGGTTTACAACAAGAATGTAAAAATGATTCAATCTTTGAGCCAAGCACTAATGGAACAGATATGGCATTTACGGCAAAGCTTAAAAATATTGATAAACTAATAAATCTTTTTTTAAAAGATACAAAAATAAATTCTGGTACACATATAAATGGCAGACTAAATTTTGCACCAGATAAGTTTTCTCTTGAAGCATATAGTCCTGAAATGATAATTGAAGGAACAAAGTTAACTGAAATCATTTTAAATGGTGATAATAGAAATGAACAGCTTAGTTTTTATTTAAATTCAAAAAACATATACTGGAACGAGGAAAATAGTCTGGACAATTCTTTACTTCAGACCTTTATTAAAAACGATAGTGTGTATTTAGACTTCATGTGGAATAGTTTTCTTGATACACTTAACTACAATGGTAATTTTTCACTGGTAGCCGGAATAGAAAACCGTATTAATGAATCACCTTTATATAAAATTAAATTAAAACCCTCAAACTTTAGCATCCATAAAAACGAATGGGTAATAAAGGGTAATAAAATAGTTATTGACACAAATTTTATTGACTTAGGTGAAATAGATGCCAGAAGTAATAATAATGAACATTTTTTAGTACAAGGAATATTATCTGACAAACTAACAGATACATTAAAACTGGATGTTAATAAGTTTGATATTAAAATTTTAAACTTATTACTTGACGACTCAGGTGTTAAATTAGACGGGAAGTTATCCGGTAATACACAAATAGTAAGTGTATTAGGAGACTTGCAAGTAAACTCTGAAGACTCGATTAAAGGATTAAAAATAAATGATGAAGAAATAGGCAAATTATTCCTTGATATGGATTGGGATCACAACAATTCAACATTATCAGTACTGGCCAATACTCAACTAAAAAAGACTAAAAATTTAGTTTTAAAAGGAGACTACAAAATTAAAGATGATGTATTGGATTTTAAAATAGATGTAACCCGATTTCCATTTATGATAGTTGAACCATTTGTAAATGAATATCTTTCTGACATTAATGGTAAGATAAGCGGTGATATAACGATACAGGGAAGCTCTAAAAAGCCGGACATTAAGGCCGGACTAAAATTTGTGAGAGCTGGTTTTAAAGCGAATTACACCCAAACCTATTATAGTTTTACCGACAGCTTATTTATTGAAAGAGGTAATATTAGGTTTAAAAAAATGAAGCTAAATGCCGGGAGAAATAGTTTTGCATGGGTAAGCGGAGATATTTCACATAAGAATTTTGAAGATGTTAAGCTTGATATAGCTTTTGACGCTCATAACTTTCTATTTTTAAATACAAAACAAACAGATTCTGCACTTTTTTACGGAACTGTTTTTGCCAGTGGAGGAATAAAGCTTACTGGTGGCATTGACGACCTTAATATTGATATTAAACTAAAAACAGGTAAGGGAACCAAATTCTTTCTTCCTTTAACAACGAGTAGTGAAGTTAGCCAGAATGAATTTATCACATTTAAAACTCTGGATACAACAAAAAATGAAGAAGCTTTATTAAACCAGGTTGATTTAAGCGGAATGAATATTAATTTCGATCTGGCAGTTACATCTGATGCAATTATGCAAATAGTTATGGATGAGACTGTTGGCGATATTATAAAAACACAGGGAACAGGAAACTTAAACATTAAAGTTGATAAATCAGGTGATATTTTTATTTTTGGTTTGTTTACAGTTTATAAAGGCGATTATTTATTTACACTGCAAAATCTGGTTAATAAAAGGTTTCTTCTGGACAAAGGAAGTACAATTAGGTGGTACGGTGATCCTTATAACGCAGAGATGAATATGGCTGCTGTTTATAAAATTAATAAAGTACCGGTTTATGACTTAATGGTGGATCCAGAATATAGAGATGTTCGTACCGATGTATATTGTAATTTAATAATGAAAGGAGGACTTACTAACCCTATTATTCAGTTTGATCTTGATGTTCCAAATGCAAAAGAGCCTATACCATCAAATATTAACAACCTTACACAGGATGAATTAAACAAACAAATACTTTCTTTACTAATAATGAATAGGTTCCGTCCTTTACCAGGCTTAGAATCCTCAGTTTCAAGTGGTGCGATACTTAGTACCAATGCAATGGAGATGCTTACGAACCAATTAAGTAATTGGCTATCACAACTTAGCGACGATTTTGATATCGGTTTAAATTATACACAAGGAGATGCCGGAACCAGTGATGAAGTAGAGGTTGCTTTATCAACACAGTTATTTAATAATAGGGTAAGTATTAATACGAACGTTGGTGTTGGTGGTGTAAGTGAAACAAGTCAATCTGAACAAAATTCGGCAAATAAAATAGTTGGTGATGTTGAAATTGAAGTAAAACTTAATAAAAAAGGTTCGCTTAAAGCTAAAGTATTTAACGAAACAAATAAAAGATCTGAATTTGCCAACGACCAAACACTTTACACACAAGGAGTAGGTATACTTTACCGAAAGGAATTTAATACATTTGGAGAATTATTTACGAGTATTTGGCATTCTGTTACTTTTAAGAAAAGAAGAGAAGAAAAGAAAAAAAATAAAGATAGCAATACTGATATTGAAAGAAAAGAACCCGACGCAAATCCCACTACAGAATAAAACGCCACAAGTCTAAATTATTTATTGAACATATTATCTCCCTAAGCATCATAATATCAGCACATCACAATTTTATGTTGGAAAATATAAGAAATTAGGATAAATAATTTTCATTTATTAAATGAAGCTATCTATATTTGCACATCTTTAAAAAAATTCAACTTATTATTAATCAATTAAATAAAAGAAAATTATGTTTATTTTAATGCTCGTCATTTTCGTTTTGGGTTATACTGCAATTGCCCTTGAACACCCATTAAAGATAGATAAGACTGCATCTGCCCTTATGATCGGTTCATTAACCTGGGTTGTATATATTATGGGAAGCTCTGATATTCTTGGCTTAGGGTTTAGCCGTGCCTGGGAAGCATTCAAACTCACTTTACCTGCTAATGCACTTTCAAACCCTATTGAAACTGCAAAACACATCCAGCATTTTATTGTACACAAAGAAATTTTACACCACCTAGGTGAAATTTCTCAAATCTTATTCTTCCTGCTTGGTGCCATGACAATTGTTGAAATTGTTGATCAATATCAAGGGTTCAAGGTAATTACAGATAAAATTAAAACAACAGACAAGGTTAAATTACTATGGATACTTAGCTTTTTGACATTCTTTATGTCAGCAGCACTTGATAATTTAACAACCACTATTGTTTTAGTTGCATTAATAAGAAAATTAATTGCCGATAAACAAACCCGCTGGTTTTATGCAAGTATGGTTGTTTTAGCTGCAAATGCTGGTGGTGCATGGTCACCAATTGGTGATGTTACAACTATTATGCTTTGGATTGGTGGACAGGTTACAGCAGCGAACATTATTGCTATGGTAGTTTTTCCAAGTTTAGTAACTATGATTATTCCAGTTTTTTTATTATCATTTACCATGAAAGGAGATGTTGAACGTCCGGTATCAGATAATAATGGGCAAAACGATTTTACAAGCCCCAAAGAAAGATTATTTATTTTAATCTTAGGTGTTTCTGCTCTGTTGTTTGTACCGGTATTTAAAACCTTAACTCATCTGCCTCCATATATGGGTATGCTACTTGGTTTAAGTGTTTTATGGATGGTTACAGAGGTGATGGCACGTGGGAAATCTGCCGAAGATCAAAGAAAACGCTCTGTAGTAGCTATTTTATCGAAAGTTGATGTGCCAACTGTATTATTCTTTTTAGGTATTCTTTCAGCTGTTGCCAGTTTACAATCTGCTGGTCACTTAGACCTATTGGCAGGTTTTCTTGACGAAGAATTAGGAAATATTTACCTAATTAATAGTGCTATTGGTGTTTTATCTGCAATTGTAGATAATGTTCCTCTTGTTGCTGGTGCTATGGGAATGTATGAAATTGCAGATCCTGCAATAATTGCTACTTTACCAGCTGCAGAAGCTGCTTATATGTCACATTTCCTAGTAGATGGAACATTTTGGGAGCTATTAGCTTTCACAGCAGGTACAGGTGGTAGTATTTTAATTATTGGTTCAGCTGCTGGTGTTGCTGCCATGGGAATGGAAAAAATTGATTTTATCTGGTATTTTAAAAATATTAGCTATTTAGCTCTCATTGGATATGTTGCTGGTATTGTAGCTTTCTATTTGCAGGATATTATATTGCATGGATAAAAACCAAATACAAAATTGTAAAAAAGAGCTTATCAGAATCTGATAAGCTCTTTTTTTTGCTAAAAAAAGTTAATTTTTCTCGAAATTAAAATAATACAGCTCTACTTTATGTTTATTATATATATTTGAACAATTTTTAATTAATTACAGCTTTATGTACAAAAAAGGCTTTTGTCATCTTATCTACATAATAATTATACTAAGTGTTTTTCAAACTCCCACAAAAATCAGTGCCCAAATATCATCTGAACAAACATATAAATTTAACCGTGTAATGGATCTTATCAGCATGTTTTATGTTGATACGATTGCTGAACAAAAGCTAGTTGAACATGCAATTATATCTATGCTTAAAGATCTTGACCCTCATTCAATATATGTAACTAAGGATGAAGTAAAACAAATGAATGAACCGCTAATAGGCAGCTTTGATGGAATAGGTATTACCTACAATATATTATATGATACGGTTTATGTTGTTCGAACTTATCCTGATGGGCCTTCAGAAAAAGCAGGATTAAAAGCAGGAGACCGTATTGTTTGTGTTGGAGATGAACTTATTGCGGGTATTGGCATTGATTCTGAGATGATTAAAAAATTACTTCTTGGTAAAAAAGGCTCCAAAATAAATTTAAGTATAAAAAGAAAAAGTAATAAAAAGTTAATTAACTATACCATTACACGTGATAAAATACCGATAAACAGTATAGTAGCAGCATACAAAACAGATGGAAATATTGGCTACATTAAGCTTAATAAGTTTTCAGCAACCACAGTTAATGAATTTGAAAAAGCTACAAAAAAATTAAAAAAGGCTGGTGTAGAAAATATTATCTTAGATTTAAGAAATAATGGCGGCGGCTATTTAAGAACAGCCATAAAGATTGCAGATCAATTTTTACCTGAAAATAAATTAGTTGTCTATACTAAAGGTACAAGCAGTCCTCGTTCTGATTATTTTTCCACATCAAAAAGCAGTTTTGAAGATAACAAATTAGTAATTTTAATTGATGAAGGTACTGCCTCGGCAAGTGAAATTGTTTCTGGGGCAATTCAAGATTGGGACAGAGGAGTAATAATTGGAAGACGGTCTTTTGGAAAAGGTTTAGTACAAAGGCCATTTCATTTAATGGATGGCTCAATGATAAGATTAACAATTGCCAGATACTACACACCTACCGGTCGGTTAATTCAAAAATCATATGCTAATGGTTATGAAAACTATTCTGAAGATATTAAAAATAGATTAATTAAAGGAGAATTATTTTCAAAAGACAGCATTCATTTCCATGATTCATTAAAATATTATACTTTAGAAAAAAATCGTAAAGTATATGGTGGTGGTGGTATTATGCCTGATGTATTTGTCCCGGCTGACACCAACTTTGTACCAGCCTTTTATAGGAAATTATTAAGAACAGGAAAGTTAAATGAATTTATTCTGAAGTACCTTGATAGTAACCGAAAGATTATAAAACATAAATACCCTGATTTTATAGCCTATAATAAAGATTATGAAGTGGATAATTTAATGTTGAATGAATTAATTAAGTTTGCAATTGTTAAAGAATTTAACAATCCTGAATCAGAAGATTATATTATGGCTTTAGAATCAGAAGATACTAACGAAAACATTTACATTAAGCTTTTAGGGGGAAAAGAAGAAATTGTAAGTCATCAGTTAAAAGCTTTAATTGCAAGAAGTATATGGGGAAATAGAGCATTTTGGGAAATTCTGAATCAAAAAGATATAACCTATATGAAAGCAATAGCTGTTTTAAAAGATCCACAATTATATAATTCGATATTAGAAACTAGTCGATAAAAAAAAAATCAATGGCTATGGTTTAAATGTTCTGTGTTTTTTGATCTTATAATGTTCTGATTATTTGGTGATTCGTTTATTTGGCGATTTTATCATCACCGAATAACCAAATAAACATATCACCAATGTACAAAAAACATATTATTAAACAGTTAAGGAATCCCAGAACATCTAAACTTAAGCCAATTCAATATATAAACCACTCAATTGTAAGCATATATTATTTATTACGAACAAACTTATAAATTAACCGATACAAACAATCAAAGCTTAAACCTTAATTTATGAATAGAGTCCTATCCTGGCTCATCTTCCACTACGAAGAAGTGCTGGGTATCATATTTTCACTTCTCTACCTTTATTTTTCCATAAAACAGAAAATCTGGCTTTGGCCAATGGGTCTTATTAGTTCGGCAATTTACACATTCGTTTTTTTAAAAACCGGATTATATGCCGATATGGGATTACAAGTTTATTATATAATAATTAGTATTTACGGATGGTACTACTGGGTTTATGGCAAATCAGTAAATAATATACTTGAAAAACCCAAAGTTAAATTTACAAATAAAAAAACAGCAACGGTTTTAATTATAATTACATTAATATTATTTATCATAATATCACAAATTTTATTAAACTTTACCGATTCTCAAATTCCATACTGGGATGCTTTTACAACAGCATCAGGTATTACTGCTACCTGGATGCTTGCTAAAAAACACATTGAACACTGGTTAGTTTGGATTGTAGTTGATCTTATATCTTCCGGATTATATTTTTACAAAGAATTATACTTAACCGTTTTTCTTTACATGGTTTATACTATGATGGCTATTTTGGGTTTTTTACAATGGAAAAAGGATATTAATAAATCATGACAGAGAGACTCAAACGCATAGTTATTACAGGCCCTGAATCAACTGGTAAAAGCGTATTAACTAAACAGTTGGCAGATTATTACAAGACTAACTTTTTGCCAGAATATGCCCGAACATATATAGAGAATTTAAATAGAGCATATGACTATAATGATTTAGTGATTATTGCAAAAATGCAGATAAAACTGGAAAAAGAAGCTTCTAAAAAAGCAAGTAACTTTCTTTTTATTGATACAGGTTTAATTATTACAAAAATATGGTTTCAGGAAGTTTTTAATAAATATCCTGATTGGTTAGATACCTCAATAATAGATTATTTGCCAGATTTTTACTTAATTTGTAATTGTGATTTAGCCTGGGAAAATGATTCCGTAAGGGAAAATGGTTCAGACAAGCAAAGGAAATACCTAATGGATAGATATATTAAGGAAATAGAAAGTTATAAAACACCATACTATATCATTTCCGGACAAGATAAAGTACGCTTAAAAAATGCAATAAATTTTATTGATAACCATTACAAGTTAACAACTGTACATTAAAGAATAAAAAGAGCATGAAGAATTCCGAAGAATTTGAACTACTGGCATCAACCCTTTTTGGACTGGAAAAGATACTGGCCAAAGAAGTTGAATCAATTGGGGGAAAAAACATTGAAACATTAAATAGAGCTGTAAAATTTACAGCAAATACAGAAATAATGTATAAAGCAAATTTAATGTTACGAACTGCTTTAAAAGTTTTAAAACCTCTGGCAAGTTTCAAATCAACTAATCAGTATACGCTTTATGGTAATGTTAAAAAGATTAATTGGGAGAAATATCTAAATATTGACACAACATTTATAATAAAACCAGTTGTATTTTCAACACATTTTAGGCATTCAAAATTTGCTGCTCAAAAAACAAAAGATGCAATTGCAGATTTTTTTAACGATAAATACAATAAAAGACCTTCTGTAGACCTTGATTATCCAGACGTACCAATTCACCTTCATATTTCAGAAGATCAGGTAACCATTTCACTGGATAGTTCAGGAGCACCATTAAATCAAAGGGGTTACAGACTAAGTGGTGGAGATGCACCTTTAAACGAAGTATTAGCTGCAGGATTAATTCAATTGAGCAACTGGGAAGGCAAAAGCAATTTTATTGACCCAATGTGTGGATCAGGTACTATACTAATTGAAGCAGCTATGTTTGCATTAAACATTCCAGCAAATATTAACAGACTGGAATTTGCTTTTATGAAATGGCCGGATTTTGATAACAATAAATGGAAAGAAATTATTAATGAAGCAAAAGCATCAGTTATTAATGCCGATGAGCTTAAAATAAAAATAATTGGTTCAGATATTGAATTAAGCCAACTTGAACTTACACAAAAAAATGTTAGTAGAGCAGGCGTAGGGAAAATAATAAAACTTAGAAACAAAAGTTTTGATAAATTCATTGTTCCTGGAAAGAAAGGACATGTCGTTTTTAACCCTCCTTATGGTGAACGTATAAAACTAGAGAAAATTGAACAGTTTTATGAAGAAATTGGGAATAAACTTAAAAATAGTTGGTCTGGATATCAAGCCTGGATCTTAAGCTGTAATTTTGATGCAATAAAAAAAATTGGATTAAAGCCTGAGAAAAAGATAAAGTTGTTGAATGGAAAACTATCCTGTAAGTTTCTTAATTTTAAATTATTTGAAGGTAGTCGTAAAGATTATTTACAACAAGAATAAAAAGGCATAATAATTGTGTAAACAACTAACGTTTAATATATTAAATAGCAATAGTCTAATTTGATTTAATTCTTGTTAATTATTTTTTGCTATTTTTTGTCAATTATTTTTATATATTTGTAATAGTATCGTTAAAATGCTGTTTGAGCTTGCTATAAAAACCAAACATTCAATGAAATTTGATATTGAGGAATGGTATAAAGATTTAAATAAAGGTGACATTATTTTGAGTCATTATGGTAACATTTCTGCAAGTGGAATAACAGTTATGCTTGATAAAATTGAGCAAGAAGTAAATGAAAGAGCGGAAAAATCAAAGCTTCGAAAACGAGTTCATAATGTGATGATTGAAGCTTTGCAAAATTTATATCATCATACAGATAATCCGCCAAAAAATGTTATTAATAAATTTGGTAAAAATTTTGCTACATTTGTTCTGAAAAAAGAATCAGAAAATAATTATAGCTTTACCAGTGGGAATTTTATAGATAAGAATAGAATAAAATCCCTTAAGGACAGAATGGATCAAATAAATTATCTGACATCTGAGGAATTAAAAATTTTATATAAATTAATATTGAATAACGATGAGTTCTCTGACAAAGGCGGTGGTGGTTTAGGACTAGTAGACATTGCGAAGAGAACAGGACATGAATACAATTATACATTTAATAATTATACTGACGATTTTTATTTTTTTTGTTTAACAATAACAATAAGCACATAATAGTTAATCTTACTTAATATATGGAAACTTTATCATTACAAGGCTCGCCAAAAACCCCAACCATTGAAATGAATGCAGAAAGTGGTGTAATTGAAATTAAAGGAAGATCAATTCCTGAAAATTCAATTGATTTTTATCGCCCAGTTGTTGAATGGTTAGATTCTTATGCAGAAACGGCTGCTGAAGTTACTGAAGTCAATATACAATTGGAGTATTTTAATACCAGTTCTTCGAAATGCATACTTGATGTATTTAAAAAGCTTGAGAATGTATTTAAGAATAATGGTGAAAAAGGAGTTACAATTAATTGGTACTATGAAGAAGATGATGAAGACATGCTGGAAGCCGGTGAAGATTATCAGTCTATTTTAAAGATTCCTTTTAAAATGATTGAATTAGAAGAATAATTCGTTTTATTCTATTATTTCTTTAATTTAAAATTATCCTTTGCTATCTTATTTAGATATTGGCTTAAATCTAGTATTTTGCTTAATACTCTATAATACAGTAAAAAGTATAATAAAAAGCTAATTACCCAAATTATTATAATATTTACTTTTAAAGTACTGTACGCTTTACCAAAAATATATTTAAAAGGTGCATAAAAGTGTGCTTTTAGAAACTTTGATTCCGAATTAAAAAATATCGGATCTATTTTTTGGTATAACTGTCCATAGTACTCAATAAATGGTGTTAACTCATCATCAGAGTTTCTAACAAATTCATTTAAACGTTCATTATGATAATCACGTTTTAACTTTTTAAACTGTTCTTTACCTAAAATACTTTTCTCAAGCTTATTAACTAAATTATCCTTTTTCCTATTGGCAATCAAGTATCGAGAATTGTAGTATGTTTTTAATCTTCCAAAATAACTCCTAACCGAATCAATAAGTTCTTCATTAGCTCTGTTAATATCAATATCATTAACATCTAATGAACAATTTACGTACTTATTATTAGTTTTTTCTTTTTGTATTTCATTTCTAACCAGAATAAGGTCATTGCTTAACTTCTCAAGTTTAGTTGAATCATCCTTATAAATCTCATATTGAGTTATTCTATTTTCCAGAGTTTTTAACCAATAGTTTTTCTTATAATCTGAAATACTTTTTTCTTTATCAAAAGAATAAAACCACTCTTCATAATCATTATTTTTAAACTGATAAACTGCAAGTGCCTCATATGCCCATCGAGAAATCATTATTTCTCCATACCAGGGAATGCTGTTGGGTGAAGATATATTGGGGTTCAGTTTATCAAATTTAACAATTATTCCACTCAGAAGAATCTGCGGAATAATTAAAAATGGAATTACAATATAAATCGTAACTGTAGTTTTAAAACCATCTGAAATATTTAAACCCATAAATGAGGCAGCAACCCAGGTACTAAACAGAACTATCCAATATTGCAAAAACATACCGTTCACTCCCATAACTGAATTACCAATTGCCACATATACAAATGATTGAAAAGCCGAAATAGCAACAATAACCATAATTTTAGAGAGTAAATAACTTCCCCTGCTTAAATTAAGGAATATCTCTCTTTTAAGAATTAACCTATCTTTAATAATTTCCTGAGCACTTAAAGATAAGCCCATAAATAGAGCAACAATAACCGACATAAATATATAGACGGGTAAATTAGGATTATCCCTTAAGGAATAAGCAAATTCATTGCTTGGATCAATGTTATAATAACGAGTAATATATGATAATATTAATGCAAGTAAGGGTGCCTCAAACAAATTAATGATTAAATATTGTTTATTAGCCAGTTTAGATAATACATCTCTTTTTACGTACGTAACTGCTTGTTTTAGTTTATTGGGTATTTTAAATGTAACTTCAGGCAGTTCCCTTACCAAAATAGATTTTTTGTGTACTTTTTTTTCATAATTCTTATAAAAATCATTCCACTCAACAGGGTCTGTTTTTCGTGTTTGCGTTAAACTACCATACTCATCTACAACCTGAGCTTCAACAATATTAAAAATTTGCTCAGGATTAACATTTCCACATACTGAACATTCACTTTCATTCCAATTTGCCTGACGAATACACGATTTAAAATAGCTTATTGATTCTACCGGATTCCCGTTATAAATTATATAACCACCCTGATCAAGAACTATTAGACGATCGAAACGCTTAAAAATATCAGATGAAGGTTGGTGTATTACAACAAAAATAAGTTTTCCTTTCAGTGCGAGTTCTTTTAATAAATCTAAAATATTTTCTGAATCGCGGGATGATAAACCTGATGTAGGTTCATCTAAAAATAAAACTGTCGGCTCTCGAATAAGTTCAAGTGCAATATTTAATCTTTTTCGTTGACCTCCACTTATTTTCTTATCTAAAGGAGAACCAACTTTCATCATTTTTACTTCATACAACCCTAAGCTTTTCAACAGTTTAAGAACCACCTTAAGTGTCTGAAATTCAGAATAATTACCAAAACTCAATTTTGCACTATAATATAAATTCTGATATACAGTTAGCTCTTCAATCAGCATATCATCCTGACTTACGTAGCCTATTATATCCTCAATTTTATCTTTTTCTTTATGTATATCAATTCCATTTATCAATACCTCGCCACTGGTTGGCGTATAATTGCCATTTAGCACATTTAAAAGTGTAGATTTACCAGATCCACTTGCGCCCATTATACCAACCAGGTTTCCTGACTGAACCATAAAGTTCATTTGATGCAAGCCAACCACACCATTCTTAAACTTATAAAGTAAATTATGAGACTCAAGGGCGACCTGTGCTTTTGATTTGTCAATATCATAAGCACTGATTATATCACTAAAATAAATAGGTTTAATTCGTGCATTTTTAATTGAAGAACCCTGCGAAAGAATATGCACCTTAGTTTGATTGAGCAACTGGTTGTTTATATAAAGCTCGTTTTCACCACTAAAGCGTAATAAATGCATGTTTGCAGCTGGTATAGCACAAATAAGTATCTGTCCTGAAAAAGATTCTGAAACAAAATGCATGCACCTACCACTATCAAAATTTATTTTTGAATTAATAATAAGAATATGTTCTGAATCTTGATAAATACCATCTTCTGACAGCACAAAATATTTTATTTGTTCATAATCAGCTTGGCTTACATGAAATATTTCTGTAACTGTTAAAACAAATTCAAACTCCTGTTTTGTAATATCGTCCTCAGAGTTTATAAACTCTAACAAACGGACAACAACAACTAATTTCTGCTTTTGAGTAAGCTCTTTGTTAATTTCTGTACAAATCATTAAAACTTTTACAGAGCTGGCAGCAGTATGCTTAATACTTTTTATTTTTGATTTGTGCTTTTGTTGATGAATGGCGTAATAATAATCAAACACATTCAAATACTCATCAACCAAATCTTTATTAAGTTGTTGTTTAAGAAATGATTCAACAATAGGACGCCGATCAAGGGTATTGCTTTTTGGATTTGCAATGATTGCAAACAACTGCATTAAAGCTTTTAGAATCTTTTCACTCATTAAGGCATCCTCTAATTACTATTTTCTTTAGATAGCTAAATTAAAAAAATAACCATATAAAAAAAAGAAGCTTTGCATTAAAAAT
>Ga0164318_10002412_pt1 | contig 17363 bp, 17 predicted proteins | sample GuaBasSedimGuay9_FD_113734 | JGI IMG/M metagenome (GOLD analysis project Ga0164318, IMG submission 113734) | Subseafloor sediment microbial communities from Guaymas Basin, Gulf of California, Mexico - Guay9, Core 4571-4, 0-3 cm | ecosystem: Environmental > Aquatic > Marine > Hydrothermal vents...
ATCAAGATCTTCACTGAATCTATTAAGGTTATAAAATTTATAAAGCGCGGTTCCACCCTTAAATGCCAAAGAACGTCTATCATCTGATAAAGCAAATAACAAAAGCTCGAGGAGATAATCTTTTTCCGCATTCCTAACCGTTAAATGTTTTGTTTCAGCGATCCTTGTAAGCTCTATTCTTGATATCATTATACAACCCCGATATTAACAATAACTCCCCATTTTTTATCATTTGTTCCAGTTAAAGGACGAGAAGCATCAAGTGGTATCATGGTTCTATATGTTTGTTTTTTTAGTCTTGTTACTTGGTCACAGCCGAGAGATTCAAGCATCCAACCAAAACGTTTCGATAGAGCAAAATTCTTTGTTCGGAGGACATAATCCACGATTTTCTTGGTAGAAAGTTTTTTAATGTTTTCTTTCAGGAGGAAATATATCTCAGCTGTTGATATTTTTTTAAGTAAAACACCATCTATCAAAGCTTTTTCTGGTTCTGCCATAAAAACTTCAAAATTTTGTATTTTGATTTTTGAAAAACCAAAAAACCATGCTGGTTGAATTTTTTCAAAAACAATAGTTGTGTTCATTATTTGTATATTTTCACGACTTTTTGAACGAGTAGTTATAACAGATATTTTATTTGGTATTTGCTCAGTTAAATTATGATAACGAAATGCAGCCCACAGCGAGATATAACTTGGCCATATTATCCTCGAAGCGATTATTAGAGGGTCTTCTTGCACAGTATAAACATTCCTCTGAATTTGTTTTACGATACCTCTATTTTTTAATCTGTTAAGATGCATTTTAGCATAGATTTTATCATTATTAATAACATTTGCAAAAGTATCAATATTGAAGGTAGGATATTCTTGAAGTTTTTTAATTAGTTGCAGAGTTTCCATGGTAGTATATTATACCCCCCATCATTAATAAATTTTTCTATGCATAGGTAATCAAAATTGATTACTTACAAGCTAAAAATTTTACAAAACATTTTGTTCAATTAAAAGAAAACAGTTCAAAAAAACATACTTTTACTTTTTCTACAGTCCATATCTTAAGATAAATCTTAATCCCAGCAGACTCGTACCTTCTTACTCCTGTTGTTTCCATTATTGCTCTTTCTCTCTAAATCTGTTTCCCCCCTATAAGATCCACTTGACTATCCAGCAAATAAAAAAATAATCATTGATCACATTAAAAGAAATTTTTTTTTAGGTTTTATCTAACCCTCCCAATCCTTCTTTATCATATGCTTTATCCGCAGGATGCCAGTCAAGATTAAACCATAGATTCATCCACCATAGTTTTTTAATCTGACTACCATAAATTATCTTTGGAAATTTTTTTAGCAAAGGATACTTCAACCCTACCCATTTATCCCAGTAATTCCCATCCCAACGATTCCCATATGATATTATAAATCTTGCATCCTCTTTGTTTCCTATAAAATTATTATCATATATCTCATTGTAATTTGATCCTATGATAAACAAACCAAAATAGATGTTAGAATAGAAAGTATTGTACTTTATGATGTTATATTCACAGTTTGCTTCCTCCTGAAAAGATTGCGGTGGAGTAACGCTTGAATTCACAAAACCTATACCAAACGGAGAGTAAGATATATTGTTATTTTGGATGATGTTACTGTTAGATTCTTGAAGTTTTATCCCGAAATCAGTAACATTGTTAATCCTGTTGTTTATGATAACATTTTCATCTGAGAAGAACAGCTCTACACCATCTGTTGACTTTGAGATAGTCAAGTTAGATATTATACAACCTCTACAATTCACGAGTATAACCTCACCAGCATCCTTAGGCACCGTTATTCCAATACAGTTTTTGTAATAATAAACAGGTTTCCTATTTACAGTATTAGTAGTATCAATATCATGACTTAGCATAGATATAGAAGATCCTCCTAGAGATATGCTAGAGTTAAACATTGAATTATTCCGTAGGAAATTGTCTTTTCCAGTAAGAGAGATCCCATCATAAAATGCATAGAATACATTGTTTCTAATAATGTTATCATCTGAATACTCAGTCCATATCCCATAGTTTGTATCCTCACATATAACATTCTCTATAACATTTCTATCTGAGAAATGTATCCTTATCGCAGCATTCCACAGATACTCTTCAGAATTCCCTATACCTGTATTTCTAACTGTAAAGTTACAAAACGTTACATTATTCGCAATGATTTTTACTCCATCCCCCTGCTTATCAGCATCAATGATTGTAGAATATTTATCCTCACCCATAAGTTTCACAGATTTATCCACTATGATATTTTCATGATATACACCTTTGTAGACAAAAACCGTATCTCCATCGCTAGCATTTTCAACGGCATCCTGGATATATGTATAGTTTCCAGGTTCACCACCCCCAACATATAATGTTTTACCTAATACTTTACTTTCCGAGATCGATGTCGAATTCTCAATAAAGCATATCACTACGAGAAACATGAACAAGATAATATAAGGAGATATTTTTGACATTATTTTTATAATTTTATTTCTAGTATTTAAGTATTTATCGTTTTATAGTCAAAAAAAATATTTTGTAAGTAATTTTAGCAGGAATCAAGAAAATCTCCTTTGAAATGTAAACTCTATATTGAAAGGAGCTTGGTCGACAATTCATCTTTAGAAAACTATTAAAACAAGTTGCTGTTACTTCTCAAACTATATGCCAGCAGTAGTAGATAAAGAAAAATGTACAGGATGCGGGACATGCGCTGAAGCATGCCCAGTAGACGCAATAAAAGTAGAAGATAAGGCAGAGATTGACGCAGAAACATGTATAGAATGTGGAACCTGCGTTGATGAATGCCCAGAAAACGCGATTTCTCTTTAAAACAAAGTCATATTTAACCGTTTGTCCTCCAATATTTATTCCCTTTTGGAGGATAACCCTCTTTTTCATTTTTTAGTTTTTTTGAACCTTCTGACAGAGCATTACCAATTCAGGAGGGCACTCCTCTAGTCTACCAGATTCAACAAATCTCTTAAATCTTTCAAGCCAAAAAGGTGTGATTTCACATCGATTAATCATTTCAACAAATTTGATTATAATATCCATAGTAGTAGGATCTAAAATATGTTCCATCTCACAAGCATCTTTTTCAGCTACCTGTTTATCAACACCAAGCAGGATGAGAAACTCTTTTAAAGCCTGATGTTTCTTTTTTGTACGTATAGCAAGATTCCTCCCACGAGATGTAAGGGTTACACCACTATATTTTTCATAGTTGATATACCCTTCACTATCCAGTTTCTGAAAGATTTCAGTAACACTAGCAGGTTTAATGTTTAATGCAGAAGCTATATCATTTGTATGAACACGTTTCCCTCGTTTCTGAAGATCATACACAAGTTCTACATAATCCTCAATGGTTTTTCTCTTCAAAACCAACTCACACTCCTAACAATATAATCTTAAGTATCCCTCCAACTGTTATGGCTGTAGCTATCATGATCATTGTAGATTTTATCATATCTCTTAAACCAAGTTCTTTGATAAGAACTGCAAAGGTAGCTACGCAGGGGAAATATATCGTGAGCATGGTTACAGCGATAACAAGCTGCAACGGGTTCATACCAAGTGGAAGTAATATACCAACTGCTAGATCCTTCCTCAGAAAACCCATTATAAGCGCAATACTTGCACCCCCCGGGAGACCAAATACCGTTTCTGTAACCGGGGAAAACACGTTGCCAAGCCACTGAAGTACACCAGCAGCATACAGCACGTTTACCACAAATACTCCAAGGAATAAAAATGGTATAGCTTCACGTAAAAACCAGCGGACTCGCATCCATGTTTTTTTAGCCACGGCCTTCATGCTAGGGCGATGATAAGGTGGTATTTCAAGGAATATCTCAGGGCTTTCCCCTTTAACAAATCTATTTAGAATTAATCCCATAATTATGTATAGAACGCCTAGTGTGAAAAAAACCATTAATATATATCGCATACCATAGGTTCCAAGGGCACCAAAAACCATAGCGGTCTGAGCCATACATGGAATAGCAATAGCCAACAATGTTGCAGAGATGAAACGTTGCTTTCTTGTTTCTAATGTTCTCGTTGCAAGAGCACCAGGAACATTACAACCCAGACCAAGAAAAACTGGTACAATACCGTGACCATGCATACCAAGTTTATGGAAAACATTATCTACAAGAGTAGCAAGCCTCGGAAGATAACCGCTGTCCTCTAGTATGGATAAGGTGAAGTAGAATGCTATAATATACGGTAATACTGCTCCTATTGGTACATATAAACCTGTTGTGAGTAACCCCATTGACTGCATGAAGTCTATATCACCGTTGATGAGTTGACCTATAAGTATGTCATGTAAAACTCCTGAACCAAGTAAGGTACTGAACTTCATTATAGCTGGTTTGTACCAGCTATAGAAGATCGGGTCAAAAATATAGGTGATCAAGTTTTCCCCAATGAGACGTACAACCCAGAAGGAGAAGAGTATTATAACTGCTGCTATTGGTATACCTGTAAAAGGTTTTATAGTCGCATCTGCTATACGGTCGACAATGGTGTGATGTCGATGTTCAAACTGTTCAACTTTTTTTACAATGGAACCAATTTCTATCCATCTTGCTTCATCACTTGTTGGTTTAATATATTCTGGTGATCGTGCTTCTTTTACCCGTGAAACCAATGTTTTGATTCCTTCACCAGTTATTGCAACAGTTGGAACAACAGGTACACCCAATATTTTTTCTAGCTTTTTTTCATCAATATGTATACCAAGATGTTTGGTTTCATCCCATAGGTTTAACGCGATAATAACAGGTTTATCTTTTTCAAGGAGTTGTAATGTTAGATATAGATTTCTTTCAAGGTTTGTTGCGTCGACAACGTTAATGATGACATCAGCGTCTTCAAACATCTTTGCTGCGACTTCTTCAGCTTTGTTTGTGGGATCAAGAGAGTATGTCCCTGGTGCGTCGATGATTTCTACTTTTTCTCCGTTTATTCTCATTTTTCCTTTTGAAAAATCAACGGTGGTTCCAGGGTAATTAGAGGCTATAACATTGGCGCCAGTTAAACGAGAGAATACTACGCTTTTTCCGACATTAGGGTTTCCCATGAGAACGATTTTTTTTATCTCATATCACCTCTACGAGGATTTTTTGTGCCATACCTCGTCCAAGAGTCATTTGATAACCGCTAATGGTGATGGTAACTGGTCCTCTGAAGGGTTGTCGTGAAACAATTTTGATTGTTTGTCCTTCTCTGATTCCCATTACATGTAGTTTCCTTTGGAATCCATGTCCTCCTTCTATTGCTATTATTTTTGCTCTTACGTTTACTGGTAACTGTGTTAATGGAAGTATTTTTTTCTCCATACAACAAAAACCCCGTTTTTTAGGTATGCCTAAACATCGGAGGGTATCCATCCTCACATATATAATAATTCTGGTATACCTAAATCTCCTAAAGGGGGAAAATATAAAAAAGAGGTTTTATGCAATAGTTACATCTTCACAGAGATAAACATCCTGAATAGCGTTTAAAAGTTTAATACCCTCCTCCATGGGTTTCTGAAAGGCTTTTCTACCGGATATAAGACCCATACCACCCGCGCGTTTATTAATAACGGCAGTACGTACAGCCTGAGCAAAATCATCAGCACCAGATGGTCCACCAGAGTTAATAAGACCAACCCGGCCCATATAACAGTTAGCAATCTGGTATCTCGTTAGGTCTATCGGATGCTCTGAACAAAGCATACTATACGCTCGTTCATCCATTTTACCATATTTCACACCATCACGATTAAGAGCGATATATCCACCATTAAGTGTCGGGAGTTTCTGCTTCACTATATCTGCTTCAATCGTAACACCAAGATGATTAGCCTGACCTGTTAAATCAGCAGAAGAATGATAATCTTTATCCCCAACTTTAAAAGCAGGATTCCTCAGATAACACCACAAAACCGTCGCCATACCAAGCTCATGAGCATAACTAAACGCTTTACTCACCTCTTGAATCTGCCGGTTTGATTCTTCTGAACCAAAATAAATAGTACAACCAACTGCAGCAGCACCCATCTTCCACGCTTGATCAACACTTGCAAACATAATCTGATCAAACTTATTAGGATAACTGAGAAGCTCATTATGATTAATCTTCACAATAAAAGGTATCTTATGAGCATACTTACGAGCAACAGCACCAAGTACCCCCAGAGTAGAAGCAACAGCGTTACAACCACCTTTAATCGCTAACTCAATAATCTTCTCAGGATCAAAATAAATAGGATTAGGTGTAAAAGACGCAGCAGCAGAATGCTCAACACCCTGATCAACAGGAAGAATCGATAAATAACCTGTACCCGCAAGACGACCATGATTAAAAATCGATTTAAGATTCCTTAAAACCCTTGTAGGCCTATCAGAATCCATAAAAACACGATCTACAAAATCAGGACCAGGAAGATACAAAGACTCCTTCTTAATCTTAGGATCATTAAAATTCAACAAATAATCAGCTTCATCCCCTAAAAACCCTCTAATAGTTTCAATATTACTACTACCCATATGACTCCTAATCTCCTCTAACTCCTGCATAATCAATCATCTCTCCAATAAACACTCTCTCCAATATAAAGAAAAGAATATAAACTAGCAGAAAAACTTTCTGGTCAAAATTTTCTTCTTCTTTTTTTAGTTAAAGTCTACCTTCTTCATACCGTTTACTAAGTTTATCAATCATATCCTTAACCATAGATTTGAGATCATAAGAAGGCTTCCAACCCCATTCCCTTCTTGCAACACCATCATCAATAGACTGAGGCCATGAATCAGCGATAGCCTGTCGGAAATCAGGTTTATACTCACAAACAAAACCTGGAATATGTTTTTTAATCTCCTCAACGAGTTCACCAGCTGAGAAACTCATAGATGCAACATTAAAATCACAATGATGCCTAAGTTTTGAAACATCTGCCTCCATAAGATCAATAGTTGCCTTAATACAATCAGGCATATACATCATAGGAAGAACAGTATCCTCCTTAACAAAACAAGTATACCTCTTGTTTTTTATAGCCTCATAAAAGATTTCTACAGCATAATCAGTCGTGCCACCACCCGGTGGAGTTTCGCTACTAATTATCCCAGGATACCGTACACCTCTAACATCAACACCAAACTTCCTAAAATAATAATCGCCAAGAAGTTCACCAGCTACTTTGGTAATACCATACATCGTCCTAGGTTTAAGCACAGTCTCCTGAGGAGTATTAACCCTAGGTGTTTCAGGTCCAAAAACAGCAATAGAACTAGGTACAAAAACACGTTTCATACTATACGTACGAGCAATTTCAAGTATATTAAAAACCCCATTCACGTTTACATCCCAACAAAGCAATGGTTTATCTTCACCAACAGCTGAAAGTATCGCAGCCATATTATAAATCGTATCTATATCATACTCCTTAACAACTTTTTCAACAGTCTCTCGTTTAGTAACATCTATAAACTCAAAAGGACCAGAATTCAACAGTTTTTCACTAGGTTTAGTTTTTCTACCACATGCAACAACATTATCGTTACCATATCTCTCCCGTAATGCCATGGTTAACTCTGAACCAATCTGCCCTACAGCACCGATTACAAGGATTCTTTTCATATCACTTTTTACCATATAACAGAGTCCCCCGTATAGTACTGTGTTACCCCTATCAAAAACCGCTATACATAATTTACTATTTTATGAAACATGTAAAAAAAAGAGTAATGTGTTTAATAGTTATATAAACAAGATAAAAAACTCAAAATAAGAGCGTAATTTTCACGCTCCAGCATCTGACTCAAGATGAATCCATATAGTACCAGTATGCGCCCCTATAGACTCTACACTCTCAGGTATATCAACAGTAATCTGCACCCAGACGAAATCAGAAACACCGCTTGAAGCATTAGAGTTATTAATTGAATACCTTACATGTGCTGTTTCATCCCATGGTGTAGGGATAGTACAATTAGTTCGATCAGAGACATTATAACACATACCTGAAGAATTCGCATCACCAGATGCCAATGTCCAAGCAGTAGTATTAGTAGCATTTACTATAGTATTATTATCCCACATAAACACGCTACTAGGATCTGTAAGAGTGCTATTAGCATTAGCTGTTCTATTACCATGTAACCAGATTTTCATGTAAGTATAATTCGAGGAAGAAACGTTTATGTATGTAATGTTTATCGGATATGTCTCCTCGTTTACAAGTCCAAATGCTGCAGTAAACGTTTTTTTCATATTTGAACTATAAATATCGCCCAACCTGAGTACCAGTTGGATATTAGTTACATTACTACCTGAGACTCTTAAGACCCTGATACCATCAGAAGAATTATCAGAACCGATGTACCTAATAGATGCGTCACTAGGGTGAACAATAGTATAAACATATCCAATCTTGGTTACGGCATATTGAGTAGCAACAGCCATGTTAAGCAAAAGAAACATTATAGCTAGTATCATCCATTTCCTGTTTACTTTCATTTCCTTTCACCTTTTCTTTTCCTTACGGTCCCATATCACGTTACATCATAACGTGATAACTAATAGCATGTATATTGTTCTCAAATAACATTATAAAAAACTTTGCTGTCAAAATATCAAAATGTAAAAATGACACTAACTCCAACTGATGAATCAAAACAAAAAAATTATTCCAAAAAAACAGAATTAAGGTCTAGGTAAAAAATTAGATTCTTTTACAAGACGCGGGATAACCTCCTCCCAAAAAAGAGCAGTAATATGAACCCCATGAACACCCTTGATTTTTTTAATCTCATCAATCAACTCAAGAGCAATCTTAAAACCTTCTATCTGCGGATCCTCAGCCTTTTTCATCCTAAAATAAACATCATCAGGGACATCAACACCAGGAACATGAAACTTCATCCTCTCAGTCATCTTCAAAGATTTAAGAGGCGTAACACCTGCAAGAATATGAACCCTTTTATCAAGCCCTCTGCCTCTAACTTCGTCCATCCAAATATTAAAACGTTCAAGATTAAAAACACTCTGAGTCTGAATAAAATCAACACCAGCATTTATCTTCATCTCAAGACGATCTACTCTAAACTCATAAGGCTCAGCAAAAGGATTAGCCACACCACCAATAAAAACATCAGGTTTACCCGCTACTATCTTATCACCACTCTGAAAAACACCATTATCCCTCATATCCTTTACAACCTTAATCAACTGAATAGAATCTAAATCATAAACACCTTTAGCACCAGGATGGTTACCAAAAGATTGATGATCACCTGTAATAAAAAGTATATTACGAATACCAAGAGAAGCCGCACCAAGTACATCACTCTGAATAGCAATCCTATTTCTATCTCTACAAGCAACTTGCATAATAGGCTCTAAACCCATATTAAGAAGAATAACACTACCTGCTAAACTAGACAACCTTACAACAGCAGTCTGATTATCAGTAACATTAAAAGCATCAGCATAACCCTTTAAAATTTCACCTTTTACTCTAACCTTATCAGCGTCAGCACCCTTAGGAGGACCTACCTCAGCAGTAACAGCAAAATTATTCTCAACTAAAACCCTCTCCAAGTTACTCTTATACTTCACAACACCACCTGCATCTCATTAGATTTAGACCAATCCTTCGCCATTCTAATCCTCTTTAACCTATCTAACTCCCCCCGTCTCTGCATCTTTTTTATAATAAGATCCCAAACACAATCCATATCATGGTAAACCTCACATTTACCGTTCCTAGAACCACCACAAGGACCATTCAACATATGTTTAGGACAACGCGCTATAGGACACAAACCAAAAAACAAATCCTGAATACAATCACCACATAAATCACAACGCCTTTCGAAATCACCCAGATGTTTAATTTCACCTAAAAAGAGAGTATCAGTACCAGAGATCACATCCTTATCCTCCAAAACCTCTGACACAGCCTGTACACCATTACCACATGCAAGAACAAGAATTTTATCTGCATCTTTTATTTCCTCTTTATAACCTCTTAATATACGTTTATTATTCTGAAGATGACAAGCCGGTTCCAAGATAACCCAACCTGTAACTTTTATATCTTTTTCCTCCAAAATCTTCTTCATAGCAACTACTTCTTCCTCCCCACCAGTGTGACACAATGTAGCGCATTCGCTACATCCAATTATAAAAACAGGTTTATTCGCTATCGACTTCAATAAATAATCTAGCTCTTTCTGCTTAGTAACTATCATATAATTTAGTAGGATACAAGTTTTAAGATTTAAGTATTTGCATAACGTCCTCCCTTCTCTATTAAATGAAAACTTCTAAATATTCAGCCACTGTTTACTAAAAATAAACTGTTAAAGGAGAGAAAAAAATAAGGTTGAATTGAATATGTTAGATGATTTAAACTTGATTTCAAAAATCGATAAAACCAATATGCTTGATGCAGTTGCAGGTTTCCCTGAACAAATCAAAGAAGCCAAAGAAATAGTTGAACATACACACATACCCATTATCCTAAAAATAGACAACATCATCATTAGTGGAATGGGAGCTTCTGCGATATCTGGTGATATAGTACAAACATTATTTCGTGATAAAATCGACATCCCTATCTATGTAAATAGACAATATAATCTACCAAAATGGGCTAATAAAGATACCTTGGTTTTGTCTCAAAGTTATTCTGGGAACACTGAGGAAACCTTAAGCACGTTTAAACATGCTTATCAGAAGCATTGCAAAATCATCGGGATATCATCTGGTGGAAAACTTCAAGAACTTTGTGAGAGAAGAGAACTCCCTCATATTAAAATACCAGCTGGTATCCAACCTAGAGCTGCAACTGGATACATTTTGTTTTCATCGATTTTTTTATTAAAAAAAATCGGGGTTTTAACGGATGATATTGAATCAGAGATAAATGAAACAATCATAGTAACTGAAGAGTTTAGAAATCAAAATAAAAAAGATATCCCTAAAACAAGTAATATATCGAAACAGTACGCTGAAAAAATTTTTGATAAGACTCCTCAGGTATACGGCTGGGGTATCTATACGCCTATCGCAAGACGATGGTGCACTCAGTTCAATGAGAATAGTAAAATTGTTTGTAGATGGGATGAAATCCCTGAATGTAATCATAATGATATCGTTGGATGGTCTATGAACCCTAAGGTGACAAAGAATTTCATATGTATACTATTTAGGGATAGTGAAAATGAAACAATTTATATGTCTAAACGGATTGATTTTATGAAAAAACTTTTTGAAGATGTAGCTGGAGGTGTCATTGAAGTACAGGTAAAGGGTAAAAAACGTCTCGCTAAAATGATGTATGCTATGTATCTCGGGGATTTCATAAGTTGTTATCTAGGTATTTTAAGAAATGTAGATCCTACTCCTGTTGACGCGATAACTGAGTTAAAAAACGAGTTAGCAAAAATATAGACTGTCTTAAATCTATACTCTCCTTTTTTCAGTACCAATATGAAATAACCTATGTGTGAAAGTAAATTTATATAATGGAGAATACATTCAACTAAATGTTAGTTAGAATATTCAAAAAAAACTTAATGTATGTTTCAATTTGATGGGATGTATTAAAATGTGTGTGGTGACTTATGTTAGAGGAGTCCAGAAATGAGTCTAATGGATCAGGAGAGGTTAAACCTCCCCGATCTTCTGACGGTAGATATATAACCTTGTTTGAACAGGTTAATGCAGCAGCTTTTTTATCAACTCTCGATGGTAAAATATTAGAAGCAAATTTGAAATCCTGTGATTTTCTAGGTTATGAATGGGAAGATTTCACAAAAATGTCTCTTAAAGAGATTCTCTCAGAGTCAACGGATTGGTCTCAACTTATTGATGAGATCTCTGCAAGAGGTGGTTTGAATTTTGAAACAGAATGTATTAGGAAAGACGGTGGTCGTTTCCCGGCTGATATTAGTACTTCATTGTTTAGTTTAGATGGTAAACCAGTGATGTTAACGTTGATTTGGGATATCACTGAACGTAAAGAAGCTGAAAAAAAATTAAGAGAATCTGAAGAAAGATATCGTTGTATTTTTGAGAATAGCGCTGTGGCTATAATGCTTACTGATGAACATGAACGTATTGTTTCTTGGAATAAGTATACTGAGACTCTTTTAGGTATGAGTGAAAAAGATTTACGTGATAAACCTGTTTCGATGCTTTACCCGCCTGAGGAATGGAAGAAAATACGAGCTGCACGTGTTCGGGATAAAGGTATGCAGCATCACCTAGAAACCAGGATGTATAAGAAAAATAATGAGTTGATAGATGTAGATTTATCACTTAGTGTGTTTAAAAATGATGCCGGGGAGATCATTGGCTTTATTGGTGTAATTAAGGATATCACTGAACGTAAAAAAGCTGAAAAAAAGTTGAGAGAAAGCGAGGAGAAATATGAGGGTTTGTTTGAATGTTCAACAGATGGAATGTTAGTTCTTGATGCACGTGGTGAAATACTTGATGTAAATACTCGTGCATGTGAATTATTTGGTTTAACTGAAGAAGAAATGATAGGTAAAAACTTTCTCAGTATGGATCTTCTCACTCCAAAATCTTTATCGATTGTTGTAAATCAGTTTCAAGAATTGTTATCTAAAAAAGTTGCAACGAGTCAAGAGACTGAAATCCTGGATAAAAATGGTAAAATTTTGAATGTTGAACTTAGTTCTTTTTTCCTTGTTAAAGGGGAAAACGAGGTTGATAATTTTGTACTAGTAATTAGAGATATCAGTGACCGTAAACAAGCGGAGATTAAACTTTTCCGCGAACATAGTCTACTGCAAACGCTTATGGATAGTATCCCTGATTCCATTTATTTCAAAGATGAACAAAATAGGTTTATCATGGTGAACAAGGCAAAAGCAGCTCGTTCTAATGTAAAACCTGAGGATATGATTGGTAAAACAGATTTTGATTTCTTACCTGAAGAGGAAGCTAGGAAGGCTTTTGAGGATGATGAGGAAGTTATGAGAACTGGAAAGTTTATTATTAATAAAATTGAGAAGCTAACTGCTCCTGATGGATCTGAGCGGTGGGTGTCTGTGACTAAAATACCACGTTTTGATGCAGAGGGTAACATCATTGGTACGATGGGTATATCACGTGATGTCACAGAGTGGAAAAAATTAGAGGAGCTTTATAAAAAAGAAGCAAAGATATAGATTCTTTTTTTAACTAAAATATCATTTTTTTTATCTTTTTTATTGTTTGTTTAGGTTTTTTTGAAAAGTTTGATATAAGCGCGGGGAGGGAGATTTGAACTCCCGTGGTCGTAAGACCAATGGATTAGCAATCCATCGCCGTGCCGGGCTGGGCCATCCCCGCTCTTCTTTTTTTGCAGAGGAGAAATAAAACAGGTTGATAAAAAGATTATTGTTAAAAACTTGTTTTTTTATTGACGAATATATTAAAATATATGAGTCCTTTTATACTTAAATTGTAAAAATGGTAGATTGGACAGAAAAATATCGGCCGAAAACTTTAGATGAAATTGTTGGTAATGAACGTGCGATAAATGAATTACGTAAATGGGCCTATTTATGGAAAAAAGGTACTCCTAAAGAGAAAGCTGTGGTCTTATCAGGTAAACCTGGTGTTGGTAAGACCAGTGCTGCACTTGCGTTGGCTAATGATTTTAAATGGACGCCGATAGAGCTTAACGCTTCGGATGCTAGAAATGCTGAGAAAATAAAAAACGTGGCGATGTATGGTGCCATGTATGAGACTTTTTCTGAACATGGTGATTTTGTATCCTCACGTTATGGTGGTAGAAAACTGATAATTTTAGATGAAGCGGATAATCTTTATGAAAGAACTGAGAAAAGTACACAGTTTGGAACTGATTTTAGTGATAAAGGTGGTAAAAAAGCAATTATTGACACGATTAGAGTCACGAATCAACCCATTGTTTTGATAGTAAATGATTACTATGGTTTAATAAGAGGTAGCGGCGAGGTTTTAAAACAGATGTGCAAGCTAATACGATTTTATGATCCACATCCTAGAGCGATTTATAGTCTTTTGAAACGAATATGTTTATCAGAAGGGATAAATGTTGACTCTAAGGTTCTTCAGAGTATATCTGACAGGTGCAAAGGTGATGTACGTTCAGCGGTTAATGATTTACAGTCCATCTGTTTCGATAGGAAACAGGTTACTATAGAAACATTAAACGCTATAGGGTATAGAGATAGAGAAAAAGATATATTCACGGCGTTACGGGAGATATTTAAAACCCGTAATATAAATGTGATCAGGGAGACCATTTTACATTTGGATGTTGATCCAAAACTTGTTCTATTGTGGATAGATGAAAACCTCCCAAGGGAGTACATAGATGTAAATGATTTATTAGAGGGGTACAAGGCGTTATCAGAAGCAGATGTTTTCCTTGGTAGAACCTATAAGACTCAGAACTATGATCTATGGTCATACGCAAGTGACATTATGAACGGGGGCGTAGCACTTGCAAAAACCCATAGTTACCCTAATGACAGCTATAGTTTCCCAACGTGGTTAAAAGAAAAAAAAGACATCAAAAGCAGTAGCGTTACAAGAGATTTAATTATTAAAAAACTAAGTAAACTATGTCACAATTCAGATAGTAAAACCCGGGATTTCATATTATCTTACTTTATAAACATGTTCAGAAACAATACCTCTTTCGCTGTTAAAATGAAGAAAAAATTTGATTTATCTGAAAACGAAGTAGAATACCTCTTGGGTAAAACCCATGCTTATAAACTAAAAGAAATAATCTCAGCATCTGAATTAGAAGATATCATTAAACCCATCAAAGAACCTGTCAAAGAAAAAACAACTATGAAGATAGAAAAAAAAGATAAAAAAGAAAAAATACAGCAAAGCCTATTTGACTTTTGACTTTATATCTTCAAGTTGTTTCATAGTTTCCACTGCTTCATGTTTATACTCCTCTTTCAACTTATGATACGTGTCATCTGAAATCTTTTCCGCCCTATGCTGTTTCTCTATATCCTTAAGTACCTCCATGAGAAGAGCTTTTTTTGTAGTTAATAACTCCTCAGATACACCAGTTGTTTTTTTAACTACTGAAGACTTCTGTTTTTTTAACGAGTACGCTGTGGAAACCACTAAAAGCACAACCAAAAGTATTACAAAAACAACTATGTACCAACTTAAAGGTGTCTCAATAGATTCAAGTGAAATAGTAAACTCGTTGTTAGAAACAAAATTTTTACCTGAATAAATTTGTTTCCCATTAAACACTACTGATAACGAAGTAGTAGGATAAACAAGTATTTTGTTAAAATATTTTATATCTTCACCCAGCTTATAAGTTATCTCTACTATGTTTGTTGCATTTATTTCTATTTTTAAATCTGAAACATTATAAATGTTTTCTCCAGTATGAATAGGCGACTCTAAGAGATGGTCGTTAATCGAAATAATAATATCTTTTGCATCATGAGGAATCCAAAACGTTAGATTACTATAGTATCCATCATGGTCGCCCTTTATCGTTAAACTCTCTTTTACTGAAAAACCAGTATCAATAGTTGAAATATCTATTTCATGACGCTCTACGTTTATATCTTCTACATCTGATACAGCTGAAGGAAGCAATAGCAATATTAAAATCATGCTTATTGCTATTATACCTACTATTTCTCTCATAGACTCACACTCCCCCACAACAAGACGCGTGATGTTCTTAGTGATTTATCTACTTTTCTAAAATTATAAAAAAACCAAGTTATCCTATATTCTCTCTTTTTTTTACATTCTGATATAGATAAATGCTTTATATAAATTTTAAACGAAACATGTAAAAGCATGTTTCTCGTTATATGTTTTGAATTATGAAAATTAGAAATATTCAACTTAAATCAATTGAAGCAAGACGGTACCTTGGTTTAAACGAACGGCCTAAACAAGTTCGAATTGATCATAATAGCACTTTTACCCATGTATCTAGTGTAAAAAATGATGAAACAGTTGTTGAATTTCAATATACAGCAAGCTTCGGACCTATTGGTATGATAAAACTTGAAGGTTCACTTGTTTATGAGAGTAACGACGCAAAGAAAATCGCAGAGGAATGGAACGAAAACCGTAAAATGTCTAACCAGGTTGCAAGTCAACTTCATACAGCTATTATGCATGCCTGTGTACCAGAAGCAGTAGTAATCGCTAAAGACCTTGGGCTTCCACCACCAATTCCTCTACCTCAGGTTAGATTAGGATCTCATCCTAAAAAAGGACAAGCAGGCCCAGAAGTCGCCTAAAATTTAAACAGACTTTTTTAAAAAACAACTATATTTTTTTAAACGATTGATAATCTAAATAAACCAAGTTTGTATTACCATGTCTTTGTATTTATGGAATCAATAGTTATTACAATCGGTGGATCAGTGATTCTTTCAGAAGACATAGATGTCTCTTTTTTTAAAAAACTTAGAATACTATTAAAAAAACTTAGTAAAAAATATAAAATCTATATAGTAGCTGGTGGTGGTAAAACCGCGAGAAATTATATAAAAATAGGTAGAGAATTAGGATTCCCTGAGGAAACACTAGATGAACTCGGTATAGGTGTAACCCGTGTTAATGCAAAATTACTAACAGAAATTATTGAAATTTCTAATAAAAAAATACCTAAAACAACAGATGAAGCTAAAAAACTGGAAAACCCAGTAGTGGTAATGGGTGGTACTACACCAGGGCATAGCACTGACATGGTTGGTGCAGAGTTAGCCGAAAAAACAAGAGCCGCTAAACTCATCATTGCAACAAATGTCGATGGAATCTATGATAAAGACCCGAATATGTACATAGACGCTAAACAGTTAAAAGAGGTTACAATTTCTCAGTTGATTAAACAGTATGGTACAGAATGGAAATCCGCTGGTAAAAACATTGTGATTGATGGGCCAGCGTTGAAAATCATTGAAAAAACAAGAATACCTACTTTTGTTTTAAATGGGAAAAAACTCGATGAAATAGAGAAAGCTATTAATGGTCAGAAATTCAATGGAACAGTAATTAAAATATAAAAAAAGAAAAATAATAAATTGATTGTTGTTCTCGTCTTTTTTTATCTCACAAAATCTATATCTACTGTTTTTGAACTAGTAACTGTTTTCACTGGTGATCGTTCAAGTACTGGAGTACTTTTTGGACCAAGTAAGTTTGGTGATTCTACACCTGTCATTATCGCCATTACTCTACATTTTCCTTCAAACTCTGGTAGTACACGTGCGCCTAATATAACATTTGAGTAGCAGTCTAAA
>Ga0164318_10002413_pt1 | contig 17361 bp, 11 predicted proteins | sample GuaBasSedimGuay9_FD_113734 | JGI IMG/M metagenome (GOLD analysis project Ga0164318, IMG submission 113734) | Subseafloor sediment microbial communities from Guaymas Basin, Gulf of California, Mexico - Guay9, Core 4571-4, 0-3 cm | ecosystem: Environmental > Aquatic > Marine > Hydrothermal vents...
AAAACCGGCTATGGTAGCATACAGACTAAACGTGCGGACATAGTAGTTCCCACTGTGCAAGCCCCCAACCTGGTAAAAACCACTCTCCAAAGGAGACTCATTAGCAAGATCAACTCCAGAGAGCCCTGCAGAAACTATGTGCCCGGTTTGATCATAAGCCCAGACCATTACAGTATCGAGCGGATCATTAGCCTCATCATAAATCATGCCGGTGATTGAACCCCATGCTTGCCCCAGAGTAATATCGGCATCGAAAGTACTTTCATACGGCAAATTAATAACTGTGCTGTTTACATCATCGAAAGTAGCACCACCGCCATAATAAGTAGCAGCAAAAGGCGATACTACCGGAAGAGCACAAACCTTATAAGCTCCTGGTAACAAACGCGTTATGCTATAAGCACCAGAAGAATTTACTAAAACAGCTCCTCGCACCTCACCCGAGGTCGCATCATAGGCAACAACAGGGAAATCTGTTAGTTCCGGAGGGGCCCCAGAGATGTGTCCCTGAATGATACTACCAGCATCTAAAGAGAAATCGATACCGGATTTAGTGTCTGGAGCTACTACAGAGACAATATTAGCATCATCAGGATTATGGACACCATCATAGAACTCAGAAAGATAGGGACTTTCAGGATCGACTAAAGCCAACAACTTAAAATCACCTGAGTAGAGTGGAGCTAACATGTAATCTCCAGATTCATCTGGCTGGCCAAAGGCTAAAGCTGGCATATTGGTCTCGGCATCAATAGCCAGAATTACAATATCTACAGAATCAATAGGAGTAACACCATCAGATTTGGTTACTCGACCAGTAATGACAGCAGGAGCTTCCAATTGGAAATTAATTCCAGTTTTTACTTCAGGCACAGTGACAGCAACCGGGGTTGCTTCAGCAAAGTTGAACAACGGATAGATATTCTCGTACCATTCATCTAATACAGTACCAGTATGTTTGATAATAGTTACAGTTCGCAATTTGTAGTTCCCTGTGGGAAGGCCAGGAATAGAGTAATTACCGTCCTGATCAGAGATCGCAAAGCCAAACCGAAGGTTAGTCAGAAACGGATCAAATTCTAAAAACCCTTCTTTGAAAGCAAGCACAATTACCGAATCCAAAGGTACACCGCCAGGGCCCAAAATAGTACCAGAAATGGTAGCACCTTCTGCCAGAGTAAAATTGATTTCGCTAATAGTATCATTCTCAGCTACAGTAACCTTTGTAGCACCATCTGGAGTAGGACTATTCTCATAGAATTCACCAATATATGGCTGAGGAGACAGCTCAGTAGACGAGTCGGAGGACAAATCCAAAAAGATATCCGCATCAGCATAAAACACATATTCACCAGCGGGAAGTCCTGAAATCATATAGTTCCCGAACATAGATATTCCTAATCCGGCAATGGACGTATCTGCCATATCAAAGGCAACAACAAGAGCAAGTGATATTGGAACGAAATCTTCCTCACTTATCACTGTACCTTGAATAAGAGAACCATTTTGGAAATTAGACTTTTTTAGACTGGTTTGGAGATACTCTTGAATAGCTTCAATTGATTTTCCAGAGGCTTTCAAGGCCTTTATTGACTCGGTAATACGTGCCACTTCGCTATTGCAACGAATCTTTTGTTTTAACTGCTGGACCAGTTGTTCTTGTTGAAGACGCTTTTTTAACACATTCATCCACGCCTGGTGGATTTCCAGATACTGTTGTGCTCTTGCCTCAGGTGCCGCAGCCAACATCTGGCGGAAAATTTTTCCCTTTAACAACTGAGGGGAAAGATTCGAATCTACCTGAGATTGGGCAAAGGTTAAACCAGATGCGACGACAGTTAAAAACATGATGGTAAATAATAACGTCAATAATACTATGTTTCTCCCCTTTTCCCAGGACGTTTTAGCTGAACTTGTCCTAGACCTGCTTTTGCGTTCCAAAAATAACTTCATAATAAAGCCTCCTTATTTTTTTTCACTGCAATTAATATCAAAAAACAAAAAGCGAAGTTCCACTACTTCGCCACACTCTTCACGTTAAGTAACGGTATTTATTTAGCTTATAAAAAATAGAGCGGATGACGGGGCTCGAACCCGCAACCACCGGCTTGGGAAGCCGGGACTCTACCAATTGAGTTACATCCGCCACTTTGTATTGAACTTTTAGCACATTAATAAGTTAGTAAATTTAATAAAAAAGTCAAGAGAAAAATTCACATTTTTCTCTTGACTTTGACCAAAAAAATTTTTAAATTTTTTACCTACGAAGCCGAGGTGGTGAAATTGGTAGACGCAGTGGACTCAAAATCCACCGGGCTTTGCCCATGCCGGTTCGAGTCCGGCCCTCGGCACTAGAACAAAGGGCGGTTTAACTAACCGCCTTTTTTGTATCCCTGACTATGGCAAACATGAGAACAAAATCATGAAAGCTGCTATCTTCAAAACTAAACACAATATTGTCCTCGAAACTAATAAAGCTGTAGCTCCTCCAACTGCTAAAGAGGTTTTGGTAAAGGTTGATACCTGTGGCGTTTGCGGTACCGATATCCACATCTTTGATGGTGAAGCCAAGGCCTCCCCCCCAGTAGTCTTAGGACACGAATTTTGTGGCACCGTGGAAAAGGTGGGATTAGATGTTAGTACAATTGCACCCGGGGCTTGGGTAGCTATTGATCCCAATATCCATTGCGATAGCTGTTTCTATTGTCGCAAGGGGTTAATTAACCTCTGTCAAAATTTGCGTGCTATTGGGGTAAATTTGGACGGAGGATTTGCCGAATATTGCCTGGTACCAGCAACACAAGTGTACCAAATTTCTGACTCTTTCCCCCACCAGTGGGGAGCTTTAGCAGAACCAATTTCTTGCGCTTTGCGCGGCATTGAACGAGCACAAATCCGCAGCGGTGAATCTGTGGTTATTTTGGGGGCAGGCAATATTGGACTCATTATGCTGCAGCTGGCACAAATCGCTGGTGCTGGGCGTTTGGTAGTAGTGGAACCATTACCAGAGCGACGTCAAATAGCCCAACAAATTGGCTGCGATGGCACAATCGATCCGAAAACATCCGATGCAGAGGAACAAATCCAACAAATGACTGGTGGAGGAGCTGATGTGGTTATCGAATGTGTGGGTAAAACCGAAGCTGCTACCATGGCAGTACGCATCGCTCGCTGCGGTGGTCGAATAGTAATCTTTGGGTTAGCTGAAAAACAAGACTCCCTTAGGGTAAATCTGCAAGACCTCTTTTATCGAGAGCTTTCTATTTTGGGCTCGATACTTAATCCATTCACTTTTCAAACAGCTATTCAATTGCTGAATTCTGGCAAGATCCGTTTCGATTACTACAAAACACAAAGTTTTACGCTTGAACAAATCCAACGCGCCTTTGCTGCACATCGAGAAGGGAAATATCACAAGATTTTTATCAAGCCTAATATTTAATGGGGAAAAAATGCTGTATTCAGGTATCAACTTGAAAAAATTTGAGTTATTTAAGCGATACGAGAAAAATCCCATTTTAACATCTGCCAACTGGCCTTATGCAGCAAATGCTGTTTTTAATGCTGGAGCAACAAAATATAACGACGAAACATTGTTATTAGTGCGTGTAGAAGACAGACGAGGGTTCTCTCACCTGACTGTGGCACGTAGTAGTGACGGAAAGGAAAATTGGAAAATTGATCCTTATCCTACCCTTGTTCCTGACATTCAAGCTCAGGAGGAAATGTGGGGTATTGAAGACCCAAGAGTTGTCTGGCTCCAAGAACGAGAAGAATTCGCAATTACCTATGTCTCATTTTCAAAAGGCGGCCCATTGGTATCATTGGCAATGACAAAAGATTTCCGTAATTTTACTCGCTTAGGCCCGGTGATGCCACCTGAGGATAAAGATGCTTCGCTATTCCCCCGTCGGTTTAAGGGACGTTGGGTATTGATTCATCGTCCAATCATTAGAGGGGAAGCCCACTTGTGGATTTCATTTTCGCCGGATCTTAAACATTGGGGCGATCACCAAATCTTACTCCCAGCACGACCAGGATGGTGGGATTCACACAGAGTAGGACTATGTCCCCCACCCATAGAAACCCCAGAAGGTTGGCTGATAATTTACCATGGGGTACGCTACACCGCTTCTGGAAGTCTGTACCGATTGGGATTAGCGTTGTTGGCACTTGACGATCCCCGAAGAGTATTGCATCGCAGTTCCGAATGGGTGTTTGGTCCTAAAGAACCCTATGAGCTTATCGGCGATGTACCCGGTGTAACCTTTTCATGCGGAACAATAGTTAACAAGGACACTAATGAGTTGAGACTTTATTATGAAGCTGCAGATTTCACACTTTGCTTGGCCACTGCCAACCTGGAGGAGCTGTTAGATTATTTGACATCCTGCCCCTGCTAGGAAAAATTAACTTGACATCTGCAAATATGGTAGGGCAAAAAACAAAATTCTTTTTGAATTTAAAAAAGAATCGATAACTCAAAAAAAATCTATTGAGGAGGTACAAAATATTGATACATGAGAGAATATTTAAAACTATTCGAGTTTCGTTTGTAAGTACTTATCTACCTCGGCGTTGTGGTATCGCCACATTTACCTATGATCTGGTTAATTGGGTAGCTGAAATTCTGGGTGAATCTTCTGTTGAAAGTAGTTTACTCCAAATCTTAGCAATAAATGATACCCCTACAGGATACAAATATGGTCCGGAAGTACGTTTTGAAATTCGTGAACAACAAAAATTAGACTACCGGGAAGCAGCCGATTTCCTCAATATCTCCCAGACCGACATAGTGTGTGTGCAACATGAATTTGGCATCTACGGTGGTAAAAATGGATCTTATTTACTTACCTTGTTGGGTAATCTAAAGAAACCTGTTGTTACTTCCTTACACACAGTGTTGCAAAACCCTTCTCCAGATGAAGCTCGTGTACTAAAACAAGTTTGTAATTATTCCACCCTGGTTGTTGTCCAGGCCCAAAAAGCAGTGGAATTACTAACCAATGTTTACGGTGTACCTCGAGAGAAAATTGTTTTCATTTACCATGGAGCACCTGATGTCCCTTTTCTGGATCCAGCTTATTACAAAGATCAATTTCAGGTGGAAGGCCGTCGGGTAATTTTGACCTTCGGATTGCTTAGTCCGAATAAAGGTATTGAGTTTGTTATCGAGGCAATGGCTAAAGTGGTAGCTGAATTTCCAGATGTAGTTTACATTGTGCTTGGTGCCACTCATCCCAATGTCAAACTGCATTGGGGAGAAGCATACCGGTTATCACTGGAGAGATTGGTAAAAGAGAAAAAACTCACCGAACATGTAATCTTTCATAATCGTTTCGTTTCACCGGAAGAACTTATAAAATTTCTAATCATGTCAGACATTTATGTAACACCTTATCTTGCCAAGGAGCAAATTGTATCAGGCACTTTGACCTATGCTGTAGCCTGTGGAAAAGCCATCATTTCCACTCCCTATTGGTACGCCGAGGAGCTATTGGCTGATCAAAGAGGAATATTAGTCCCTTTTCGTGATTCTGACGCCTTGGCGAAGAAAATATCCTTTTTGCTGGAGGACGAAACAGAGCGCAATCGTTTACGAAAACGCGCTTACCAGTTTGGACGTCAAATGATATGGAGAGAAGTAGCTACTACCTATACGGAAACATTTGAACGTGCACTTAAAATATATGGTCAAATGGGAATGCCTGCCCTGGTACGTCGGCGGGTTATTCCTCAATTTTCTCTTCCTGAAGTTCGTCTTAATTATCTCAAACTATTGACAGACAACACTGGTATAATTCAGCACACTATATTTACCATACCTAATCGTTTTCATGGTTATTGTACCGACGACAATGCTCGAGCTGCCCTGGTAGCAGCTATGAACTGGCATCTTTTCAAAGATACAGATATTATTCCATTACTTCATACCTATCTTTCATTTCTCCACCACGCATTTGATGAAGAAAAACGCTGGTTTCGTAATTTTATGTCATATGAACGGAATTGGATGGAAGAAGTAGGCTCAGAAGATTGTCATGGAAGGGCCCTTTGGGCATTAGGTACTACTGTAGAATACGCAACAGATGAGAAGATACTGGCCTTCGCTACTCGCATGTTTGAGCAAGCTTTGGAAACATGTGAATCATTTACTGCACCCCGACCATGGGCTTATTCCATCCTCGGTTGTATCACCTATCTTAGACGTTTTGGTGGAGCAAGCGATGCACGCCGCTGTGCCGAGATACTGACTCATCGTCTTATGGAGTTATTTTCTGCAAACTGTTCGAACGACTGGCCTTGGTGCGAAGATATCCTTACCTACGACAATGCTCGCTTACCCCAAGCACTTATTGTAGCCGGCCAATGGCTTAAAGATGACAAAATATTAGAACAAGGCTTACACTCTCTAAATTGGCTACTCCAAATCCAAACTGATCCTCATGATCATCATCTCTCTCTGATCGGCAATCAAGGATGGTTTCCCCGAGGAGGCAAAAAAGCTCAATTTGATCAGCAACCAATCGAAGCAGCCGCTTTGGTAGATGCTTGTTACGAAGCATATTCTGTCACTCAACAAAAGGAATGGTTTAATAAGATTTACCGCTGTTTCAATTGGTTTCTTGGAGAAAACGATGTTCACCAGCCCGTTTATGATTTTACAACCATGGGTTGTCACGACGGAATACATAGTTCGGGTGTAAACCAAAATCAGGGAGCTGAATCAACATTGGCCTGGCTGGCGGCTCTCCATAGAATGCACGAGCTTAATCAAGAAAATATTTTGTATGGCACTGAACCTTCCAGTAATGTATCATGACACCAAGCCTTCCTACATAACTACTTACCACAGTGGACAACTACGCGCTAAAATTAAACTTGCTAATTTGCATCTGGAAAATTGCCAATTGTGCCCCCGACACTGTGGAGTGAATCGGTATCAGGGGCAAAAAGGATTCTGCCAGGTTGGTAAGCGAGCAAAAATATACAAATACAAATTGCACCATGGTGAAGAACCCCCTATTTCTGGCTCTCCTTTAACCACTGAGCGAGGCTCAGGTATTATCTTTTTTGCTGGCTGCACCATGGCCTGTTGTTTCTGCCAAAATTACCCTATGAGCCATTGGCATCGAGGTTATGAAGTCACTTCCTTCGACCTTGCACGCATCATGCTGGAATTACAGCACCAAGGAGCCTACAATATCAATCTGGTTACTTCAACCCAGTTCATCCCCCAAATATTAGATGCTCTCGAACTGGCAATTCAACAAGGCTTGCACTTGCCGATTGTCTACAATACCAATGGCTATGATTCTCTAACAGCATTGCGTTTATTAGATGGCATCGTCGATATTTATCTTCCGGATATGAAGTACAATTCGGAAATGGCAGCCAGACGCTTTTCTCATACCCCCAATTACCCCACGGTTAATCGACAGGTTGTTACAGAAATGTACCGCCAGGTGGGACTGTTACGCTGCAATGACGAAGGAATTGCTCTACGCGGACTAATCATTCGACATCTATTGCTACCCAATGATTTAGCAGGAACTGCTGATATTTTGCGTTTCATCGCCGAACTCGACCCACACATTCACGTCAGTTTGATGAGTCAATATTTGCCTATTTGGAATGCTCGCCGTTTTGGAGAAATCTCTCGCCGCATTACCTATCGAGAATTTGAAGAAGCTCTGGATCTATTGGACAAATTGGGCTTACACAATGGCTGGGTGCAGGATTGGGAAAACACTTGTTAATATGTCAAATCATTAGATAGTTTTCCCCCTCCCAATAAGCTAAAGACTTCTGCAAATGCAAAAATTGGTAGCCGCAGGCCTCTCAGCCTGCGAATGCTCTACGCAAGCTAAGGGCTGCGGCTACCATTCATTTAAAAGATGTAAAAGGAAACTTTCATCTCAAAAGAATTTCCCCTCCGCTCCAATCATTAGCCCCCAACTTTTGCCGTGGAGATGGAGTTAATGAGTGTGTTTCTTAGTTTCTTCAACCTTAACCTTGTGGCCTTGTTCCTATTACGTACTTACTTTCTGGCAGAGCTATGGTTTAACCCTCAATCGACAAAACTCGAACAAAGGCCGATATTTTGAGAAACTTAGGCAGCTACTTGCTGTTGTAATTTCTGCGCTCGCTCCCTTTCTGGACCCACGTATTCTTTCTCCCAAATCGGCCGAGTGATTTCATACACTGCTTCACCATAGGCTACTAAACCCTTATAATATTCAGGATCCTTCAATGCTTGTGCAGCTTCTTGATCGCCTGGTTTGGCATGGTGATATTCAATATTTTTCCTTGCCTCACGGTAGTGGTCTTTGATTGCACAGGGAACAATCTCGTTGTCCACCTCATGAGCGGGTTTCTTGTAACCATAACTTTCCTGCCACTTTCGAATTCCCTGGAAGAACGGACACATTAAAACTGTATTCAGGTTACCTCCGTTTTGGTAAACCTCGATAATATTATGGGTGTAATAGGGATAAAAAGCACAGGGCAAACAATTCCCATTCCAATCAATGTAAAAGTACCCCCCAGATCTACCGCCAGCTATGCAACCGTTGGAAAGGGTGCCGCTATTCCAAAAATCGGCAATAAATATTCCACGATCCCATACTAAATGGTGTTCTCGTTCAAACATCCACTTTCTCTGTTCTGGCGTAACCAAAAGGTCTAAAGTGTAGCTCCGGCCTATAGGCATGTACTGGAATAGCCATCCATACACTGCACCCTGCTGGTTATAGTAGAAATCGATAAATTCATCGCTAACCAAAAGCTCTGCATTCAAACGTGTAGGAGTAGCTGATATCCCAAATGGCACCCCAGCATTCCTGAGGTTCTCAAAAGCTTTAAGGATTCTTTTAAAGGTACCCTTACCGCGTCTTGCATCTGTTTCTTTCTCAAAACCTTCTACAGAAATCGCTGGAGTGATATTACCAACCTCAGCCATACGCTGCGCCATTTTTTCATCGATCAATGTACCGTTAGTGTACATCATGAAATACTGATCATTATGCTGACCGACAATATCGATCAGGTCTTTCCCCTCGCTTTTCCAGAGCAGGGGTTCACCACCAGAGATTACTGTAAAATATGAACCCCAAAGTTCCGCTTTTTCGGTCAAAATCCGGTCGAAGATTGCATAATCGAGTTTTTCCGCATTCGCCGAACTACTGGAAGCGTAACAACCCACACAGTGAAGATTGCAACGTTTAGTAGGACTAACCAAAACGAATAATGGGGGTTCAAAACCATGCTCCTCTATGAAAGCTTCCTTGTTGCTTTTCTTTTCCAAGAAAACTCTTCCCGCCATGTTCTTCAGCAGAGCTTTTCTAACACTTGGAGCAATGGTCTTCTCTGTTAGCAACCGATCTAAAGAATTTAACAACGCCAATATGATGTGATACTTATCTTCTTGAACCCTTCGAGGACGTCCATCAGCGTTCTCTTCCACTAAAATGGCATAAGCTTTTTCCTTGGCCATTTTCAGTGCAATCTTGCGAAGCGTGTTGCTGGTCACCAGGGAATCTATCACCTTGATGAGAACGCTTTCTTTAATCAAACTATTTTTGGAAATCATCTTTGCCTCCCTTTGTAAACCATTTTAAACCACAAACGTTATTTCAATTTCAAGCTACCTTTGTTATCTTCTTTTGTGATATTCTTGGCACCCACTCTTCCTCCCACACTCTATCTGCGATCTTCCAGTAAGCCCTTGAATATTTGTCCAGAAAAGGAGCTATGGTCGTAATGATCGTCTCAGCTCCTGGATGTGTGGGATAGGCACCAGCCTCGGCCACAACTTCCCTCAACACCTCTGGTTTATCTATGATCATACACGGTGTTAAAAGATTCTCCCGGTAGGGCTGTCTGGCTCTAATCGCCTTGAAGAATTTCGAATTCAGAGCTTTTCTTAAAGTTGTATTCTCAATGTTATCTACCGCAAAATGGGCAAAAACACAGGGCTCTATATCCCCATTGGCATTGATATGGAAATAACAACGGCCGCCAGCAATACAACCACCTACGTACGGACCATCGTTCCAAAAGTCACCGATGAAAATCGGCTTGACTTCCCTAATTTCTCTGAGTCTCCTTCTAAGAGCGTCCCTTTGTTTCGGTGTGGGCATGATTTCTGTGCGTGGGTTCCTGCCAATGGGGATGTATTGGAAATACCACATCACCAGTGCTCCCTTATCAATTACCATATCGATGAAAGGATCACTGGAAATAAGCTCGATGTTATCCCTCGTTTCGGTCAGGGACACCCCAAAGATCACCCCAGCATCCCTGAGGTAATCCATAGCATTCATAATTTTGCGATATGAACCTTTTCCCCGTCTCGCGTCGGTTTCCTTCTCAAATCCTTCCAGGCTGATCATAGGAGCCACATTTCCCAACTTCGACAAACGCTGAGCAGTGGGCATATCTATCAACGTCCCGTTGGTATAGAGGTGAAAATACATATCATTATGCTTTTCGTAAATATCCAACATATCGGGCCGGACGAAAACCTCGCCGCCACTGACCGTCACAAAGTAGATTCCCAACTCTTTAGCTTCGGTCATAATCCGGTCAATAGTCTCGAAACTCAAGCCATAACTCTGCTCATATTCTCCAGCATAACAACCAGGGCAGTGGAGATTACAACGCATAGTAGGACTGATGACGAAAAGGTTCGGTGGTTCAAAACCCTCCTCTGCTAAAATAGCTCTTCTCTTGGAGATTCCCAGGACGTATTCGTTCATGAAGAAATTCTCGATCAATTTGTCTCGACAACTCGGTGAAAGTCGAGTGAGAATTTTCCGGATTAACTCAACCGCTGGGTGATCTTCTTCTATTACTTTCCTTAGTTTCCTTGCCTTCCGTTTATAGTCGCTTTCAGAAGTTAACTTCTCCGCCAGGGAAATTGCCCGGCAGACGTTCTCCTTGGAAGCCTTTGACAGAAGTTTCATAATCTCCTTGACAATCCGCTTCTGTCCATAGGCTTTGCCCTTGTCGATGATATCTGATGAATTCATTTTATTGCCCCGTAAGTTTGTCAAAAAAGCACACCGGTAGGAGGCAGCGAATACCTATACTGTTTCTGATTTCTTGGTTCCGAGTAAAATGCCAAAGATAATTGTCAATATTCCAACAATTATCAGATTCGCTCCGCCTTGCAATCCACCCACAATACCCGAAACAAAAAGCCAGATGCCAAAGATGCCACAAATAACTCCCTGCCAGGCTTTTGAGGCAGTAATAAAGTTGAGTAGCGCCAGAATAATTCCTACAATGATGTAGTTAGCCGCTCCCTGGAGACTGCTAGCCAAACCAGATATTAAAGTCCAAACACCTAAAACCAAATTAAGCCATCCTGTCCACATAATCTTTCACCTCCTCTCTAAGCGTCTTTAAATGGTTTGCTACCTCCTACCGGGCATAGCTTGGAAATTTGTTCACTTAATTTAACTATTGTTACATTTATGTTACTACAATTCTTGTGCCAAATTAACAGAGCTCGTTTTGGGGTTAGATTAAAGCAGACTATTTTCCTAATAATCAATAGGATAGAAAAACCATTTCATTAACTGGAACGTTCATCAGCATAACCTTACGAATAAAAAAAATCGCACCTTTAAATATAGTATTAGGTAAGTGCGATTTTTTATTAATTGTTAAGCTGCGAATATTTTAATCGCAGATTATTTACAATTCTGTCACATTTTTTAACTCTTTTACACTGACTTTACATCTTTTCATCATGGCCTGGAATTGTCTCCGATCCATCATAGCTTTTCTGGCCGCCTGGGAAATATTCCCTCCTGATTGTTTCAAGGCTTCAAGCACAAACTGTCTTTCAACCTGGTACACTGCTTGCTGTTTTGCTTTTTTCTTTGCCAGTCTTAATCCTTCTCGATCCACTGGCCTTAACGAAGTCAATCCCCTAATTTCATCGGGTAGATGCTCTACCTCAATGCGATCATCCTGAGCTACAACCATTGCCCGTAGGATAACATTCTCTAGCTCTCTCACATTCCCGGGCCAATGGTAATTCTCAAGAATAGATAACGCCTCACGAGATATCCCCGCGACCTTACTACCTGTATTACCAGCATGTTTTTTCAGAAACAATCTTACTAAAGAAGCAATATCTTCTCGACGTTCCCTCAAAGGTGGCAGAACAATAGGAACTACTTTCAAGCGGTAATACAGATCCTTTCGGAACCGTCCCGATTCCACTTCGGTCTGTAAATCGCGATTAGTAGCGGCAATAAGTCGAACATCAACCTGAATGGAATCCACCCCACCTACTCTGGTGAAGGTCTGTTCTTCCAGAACCCTGAGGAGCTTTGGTTGAAGCGAGAGTGGCATTTCAGAAACCTCATCAAGGAAAAGCGACCCACCATCAGCAAGCTCAAACTTCCCTCTTTTTCTGGTTACTGCGGAGGTAAAAGCGCCCTTTTCATGACCAAAAAATTCGCTTTCGAGTAGCTCCTCTGGAATCGCCGAACAATTTACAGCCACAAAAGGCTTGGAAGCACGGGGGCTGGCCCGGTGGATCATTCGAGCAATTAATTCCTTGCCCGTTCCTGTTTCCCCTTGAATTAACACCGTAACCTTGCTCTCGGCTACCTGCTTGACCAACTTGAGAATTTGCTGCATTCTTGGACTAACGCAAACAATATTTTCGAAACTGTAAATTCCTTTTAACTGTTCTTTCAAACGACGATTTTCGGCCAGTAAGAAACGATAAGAAAGTGCCTTCTGTACAGTCACCACCACCTCTTTCATTTTTACAGGCTTAAGAAGGTAGTCAAAGGCGCCCAGTTTCATAGCCTCAACAGCATTTTCTACTGTGCCGTAAGCGGTCATAAGTACAACAGGAATACTTGAATCAAAAGCTTTAACTTTTTTAAGCATTGCAATCCCATCCTCACCAGGAAGTTTCAAATCAGTAAGAACAAGATCAACCTCTTCTTTTTCCAGGTACGCTACTGCCTCATCAACATTGCCCGCTACGATTACTCGGTAGCTGTTTCTCAAATTGAGTGCAAGCAGCTTTTGTATTTTCTCCTCATCATCAACAACTAACACTGTGGGTTTGTTTACCACTTGAACCTCCTCTAATGGGTAAATCTAAGAAAAAAGTAGTCCCCTTCCCTGGACTACTAACAAAGGAAATTGTCCCTCCCATGCTTTCAATAATACGATGACTGATAGAGAGTCCCAACCCAGTTCCCTGCTCCTTGGTAGTAAAAAATGGGTCGAATATTTTGGACTGAATCGCCTTTTGTATCCCAACACCGGTATCTCTGATAGAAATACTAATGTGGTTGTTTTCTCTTAGACTTACTTTAACCGACAAAGTTCCCTGTTGAGTTTTAGCCATAGCCTCCAGAGCGTTAAGTTCGATATTAATTAACACCTGTTTCAGTTGTTCTGGATCAAGATACAAAGAAGGAAGCCCCTCTTCATATTGTTTCTCGATAGTGATGTTGGCGGTTTTTGCTTTTTCAGAAATCAATTCAAGAGTTTCATCTACAAGCGGAACCACATGGCATTTTTGGAGCTCGGGTTCTTTGGGACGGGCAAAATCAAGAAAATGGGTAACGATCCTATTCAGCCTCTCAGCTTCATCAACGATGAATTTAAGTATCTCCCTTTCTTCCTCCTTACTCAGAGAGCCGTTCATCAAAGTTTCGGCAGAACCAGAGATGATGTGCAAGGGGTTCCTTATCTCATGTGCCATACCGGCAGAGAGAGTTCCCAACGCTGCAAGTTTTTCTGCCTGAAGCATCCGGCGTTCTTGCTCCTTCTCTTTTTCATAAATCAGAGCGCGAGAAATCGCAACCGAGGCCTGGTTAGCAAGGGTATCCAGGAGTTGCAGATCAGGCATTTCCCAGATTGTGCCAGCTTTTCTTTTCCCAAGTGCCAAATACCCCCAAAGTTCGTCCTCAATTCCGATGGGAACGAGAACAAAGATACCTGCTTCTCGCAGAATGTCCGCTCCATCGTCAGCAGAAATTCTCCTGGTAATATTCTCAACCTGTATCGTACCTTCCTGTCGGCTAAACCAACGTTTCAGGGCGTCACGCCGAATAGTTAGCTCCTTTTCCATATTCGTACCACAACAAAGCTTGCAACGTTCCTCATCTTCATCCCAAAGAAAGAAAGCGACTTCCTCAAGGTCAAAGGTTTCTTTGACAAAATTAACAATATGGGTACACAGCTCATTTAAGTTAATATAATGGGTAAGGCTTTTGGTAAAATCCAGCATTCTCTTTTGACTTCTAATCCTTCTGGGGAAAACAAAGCGATCGATGGCACGTTCAACATAGCTTTTAATCGGCATCAAGAAAATTACCAGAACTAAGACAAAAAGGCTTTCCACAAACAAGGACTGCTTGTGTGTGGTCATTCCTAACCAATCGCTGAGATGTTTAATCAAAAGGATGTAAATTGTCAACACTACCGCAGAGAGAGCTGAAAGCAGAAGACTCCGTTTGATGATAATTTCAATATCCAGTAACCGATACTTAATTATCGCTATGCTAAAAAAAACACTGAGGATAACCGTGTACAGGCCAGCGAGAAAAAAAGAGGGATAACCGAGCTTAAAGGAAAAACTCAGCAAATCAATGATCCCCCCAGCAAGAACCATGAATATGATTCCAAAAATTAGATACCGGATTTGGAGCCTCTCTTTAGCAATCGACGTTCTTTTCAAAGAAAGGACCAGATTGACGATACCATAGGTAAGGTAAAGTAGAAATATACCCGTCATTGCAAAGTAGGCAATGTAGAAACTGGTACTTTGATTGTGAAGTCCTATGTAGAAAACATTGTTGGGAGCGTGAATATACTTTTCGTTGATCTGCAGAGTTAAAAACATGAAGAGCAAAATTGTTACCGGTAGACCGTAAAAGAACATTGGATGATGAAAAGGACCTCGGCGCGATAGAATCTTTCGAGGGAAAACAAAGGTGAAATGCAAAAAGAAAACGGGAAACAAAAAAACTCCCGTTAGTGCCATTTGAGCCCCAAGTAAAGCGGTGGTCCTGGAGTCCACATTTGCCAAAATAATTGTCCCTCCATTCCAGATGGCCATAGAGCCCACTAAAAGGGCAAACAGTCGGTTTGCTGCTCTCTTCGGATTGTGGAAGAAAACCACCAACCCTAAAGTGATATTAATAGCTAAAGCGATAGTTACAGATAATGTGTAAATGTTCATGAGAAAAACTCTTCTTTTTACAAACTTCTGATTCCTGTGTCGTCCGATCGAAGAGAAATCTCCTGGAGTCAATTAAGCTACAATCCCAACTCCTCAGCAATTCCTTTCATTGCTTCCAGAACGATACCAATATGCTCATCCAAATCCATGCCTAACTCTTCCGCCCCCTTGCGAATTTCTTCACGATTCACCTGGCGAGCAAAAGACTTATCTTTCATTTTCTTTTTCACCGACTTGATTTCTACCTCGGCAATTTTTTTGGTGGGTCGCACCAAGGCCACTGCCACCAAGAAACCACATAATTCATCAACAGCGTAGAGGGTTTTATCCAGTAAGCTTTTACGGGGCAATCCATGGTATTCGTTGTGAGCATGAATAGCATACACAATATCCTCAGGGTATCCTTTCTCTCGTAAGATTTCTGCACCTTTCTTAGCATGCAGAGTCATATCAGGATACTGCTCGTAATCGAAATCGTGGAGCAAACCAACAATACCCCATTTTTCTTCATCCTCACCGAATTTCCGAGCGTAAGCACGCATGGCGGCCTCCACCGCCAGCTCATGCTTGATGAGATTTTCGTTTTTGGTGTATTCATGCAGCAAAGTAAGTGCATCTTGTCGATTCATTGCATTCTCCTTATCTATTTATCCGCAATCAGCAATTCCATAAAATTTCCAATGCTATTTATCTTTTCCAAATTCCAAATTGCTTCAATAATTTGATCCTGTCTATCTCTCGATACCACTGCATCCGCCAAACTGTGAAATTTCACCAGCAACTCTTCTTCTGACATTGGAGCACGGTAATCACCTTTGGGGTAATCCACTCGCATGGAGTAGCATTGACCGTTTTTAGTTCTAATTTCCACAATAGCCGCTTTCAGTTCAGGGAACACCTTCTCTAATTCCGGATCGGCAATCACTTCGATTTTGGGAAGTAACGCCCAAATCGCTGGGTCTTTTAATTTTTCCTCTGTGAACTCTTCAGGGGTTATTTTGCCAGCAACAATAGCGGCAGCAATACAATAAGGCAGACTATGGTCAGCAGTCTCCTTTGTGGTTGGTTTGTATTTGCTGGGATCGGCTAAAATATCCACTGCACGGGCAATGGTTTTTACCTGCACTTTTTCAATATCTCTATGCTGGATATTATGCTTTTTGACCAATTCCAAAGTAGCAGTAATGGGTGAATGGGTTAGCGCTTCAGTGGGATAGGCCTTCATGGAACATTCTAAAATGCGATATGAATCGCCAAGGCCGTCGGTCAAGATAGCGAGATCAAAACGGCCGCCAAAGGTATCGACAAATCCTTCCTTACCTTCGAAGATAGCCTCAGGCCCCGTGTAGCCTTTCTGTGCTAATTGGGCAGCAATCACTCCGGACTGCACTGCCAGAGGATCGACGGTATTTTTCATCATCGTCAGCTTTCCCGCAGTGACTGCCCCAGGAGTAAAATTATGGCACCCCCCTATGCCAATGGCGTTAACCATCTGGTCTTCATTCAAATCCAACATTTTACCAGCCACAATTGGCGAAACAAATTGAGTGAGACTAGCATGATGCCACTTACGCTCCCGAATGCCAGGGACAGCAAATTCACACAGTCGCATCTCAAATTCATAAGCCAAAACGATGCCAACGATCACATCTTCGCCGGATTTTCCTACCTTCTCCCCTACTGCCAATGCCGCCGGAATGATATCACTGGGATGACTGGGGTCCTGTTGCCAGTAGATGTCGTTGTAATCCATAGCCCGGATCATCAAACTATTAGCCAGGGTAGCATTGTAAGCTGAGGTCTTTCCACCACAGGCAATAAGCGTAGCTTCTGAAACACCGCCCAGTTCATGCAGCACCTGCAAAACAATCTCCACATCCTCCACTCGATAACCGCCAAAGGCACATCCGATAGAATCTAACAAAAAACGTTTAACCTCATGAACTACATTCTGGGGCAAGTCTTCGTATCGTAAATTGGTAACAAAACGTGCTATTTTGCGAGATATGGTTTCCATGGTGTCACCGTGATGAGTTTTTGTCCGTAACTATTCAGGTGCATCATTTTTAGACAGGATAACAGGATTTAACAAGAACTTTATCTTTCCTAATAGATGGAATCCTTTTCTCCTC
>Ga0164318_10002415_pt1 | contig 17359 bp, 16 predicted proteins | sample GuaBasSedimGuay9_FD_113734 | JGI IMG/M metagenome (GOLD analysis project Ga0164318, IMG submission 113734) | Subseafloor sediment microbial communities from Guaymas Basin, Gulf of California, Mexico - Guay9, Core 4571-4, 0-3 cm | ecosystem: Environmental > Aquatic > Marine > Hydrothermal vents...
CTCGACGTTGTTGAGGACCTCCATGACGTAGTTGAAGGACACCCCGGATGTGATGATCCCCAGCTTCAGGTCCCCGGAGGTGTTCTTCTTCTCCGGGACAACGACCCTGTTCCAGGGGGATACCTCGGATTCGTCCCTCATCTTCGGAATTATTTCAAGGAGGGCAAGGTGCCTCTTCCTGGCATTGGCGGGAACGGTGACGAACCTCGATGGGTCCTTCTCGAAATGGACCCTGCCCTTGGGGGGTGTTATCTTTCCGAACTCCATTACGCCGCGGACATGGTTCATCCTGGTGGTGGTCCGAAAGAGGACCGGCTCCTCGAACCTCTCCGAAAGCTCGAAGGCGTAATGCATCATCCGTCTGGCCTCCTCGGGTGAGGAGGGCTCCACCATGGGAACGCCGCTCATCTTGGCGTAGTACCTGTTGTCCTGCTCGTTCTGGGATGAGTGACAGGAAGGATCGTCCGCGGTAAGGACAACGTATCCCGCCCTTACCCCCGTATATGCAAGGGTCATGAAGGCATCGGCGGCGACGTTCAGCCCCACATGCTTCATGAAGCTGAAGGCCCGCACTCCCGCAACGGCGGCGGCACCGGCGGTCTCGAACGCAACCTTCTCGTTCGTGGAGAACTCGAAGTACATTCCCGCTTCCTTGGCTATCCTGTGGAGGGTGTTCCCGATCTCCGAGGAGGGTGTCCCCGGGTATGTGGCTGCCACGGAAACGCCGGCTTCAACGGCGCCCCTTGCTATGGCCTCGTTGCCCAGCACTAGCATCTTCTTTCCTGGTCTGTCCTCTAACAGTTCATGCATGAAATATCTCTCCTGTCCGGGGATGCACACGTTCCGTATCAGGGAGTGTTCTTCGAACATTCTTCCCTGAAGAGAAGCTCCTCCCATTTCATGTCAAGGATCTTTTCCTGTTCCTCTATGAGCTCCCGGGGCATGTGTCTGAACCTTCCCTGCATGTGAAGGTATTCCTTGAGAGGGGTCTTCTTGGGTTTCATCGTGATCGTCATGACCCCCTCCTCCACCTCGAAAAGCGGAAAGGCCCTTGATGATACGGCCTCCCTTGCTATCTTCACTGTCAGGCCGGGATCCATCTTCCAGCCTGTCGGGCATGGGGAGTATATCTGGATGAACTTGGTCCCCTTTATGGAAAGGGCCTTGTTGACCTTTCTGATGAGGTCCTCCGGATATGCAACGGATGCCGTTGCCACGTACGGGATCCTGTGAGCGATCATTATATCGGCCACGGATTTCTTGGGTGATTTCTCCCAGGCGCCGGTCTTTCCCACCGGTGTGGTCGTGGTCCATGCGCCCACGGGTGTGGAGCCGGACCTCTGTATTCCGGTGTTCATGTATGCCTCGTTGTCGTACATGATGTAAAGCACGTTGTCGTTCCTGTCGGCGCATCCGGAGAGGGCCTGTATGCCTATGTCCGCCGTCCCTCCGTCACCCGCGAAACCGATGACGTTCACATCCTCCTGGCCCTGCACGTCCAGTGCGGCCCTGATTCCCGAGATGGAGGCTCCCGTGGTCTCGAAGGGAGTGTAGAGCTCCGGAACGGCCAGACACGTATTGGGCCAAACGCCCGGCATCACCGCCCAGCAGCATGCCGGGATCGAGAGAATGGTCCTCGGACCTGCAGCCTTGAGCACGTATCTCATGGCCATGGTCGCGCCGCAGCCGAGGCATCCCATATGCCCCGCCCTCATCAGTTCCTCTTCCGGTATCGTGAGTTTAGCCATCATCATCACCTCCTACAGTTCCTCCTCGGGGGTTTTCCCGTCAAGCAGGCCCCACCAGTGTATCTCTCCCTCCTCACCGTATCCCTCCTTCGACACCTTCTCCAGGTCATCGAATATGCCCCGGATGTGCTTGGGTCTCACATCCCTGCCCCCGACCCCTATGATGTAGTTCTTGGTGGGAGGTCTCTTTCCGTGATTGTACATCTGGGAGTTCATCTCGTTGAAGAGCGGTCCTCCGTAGCCGAACGTGTAGGTCCGGTCCAGAACGCCTATGGCGTGGACCCTGTCCGCCAGATATCTGACCTCGTCCACGGGGAAGGGTCTGAACACCCTCAGCCTTGCAATTCCGACCTTCCGGCCCTCCTTTCGCAGCTCATCGACAACATCCTTGGCCGTTGACATCATGGTCCCGGCACCGAACAGGATGAACTCGGCATCCTCGCAGCGGTACATGTCCATGAGGCCCCCGTAGGATCTGCCGGTCAGCTCTTCCCATTCCCTGTCCGCCTTCCTGATGACTTCCCTTGCCTTGTCCATGGACCTTGCCATGTGCCCCCTGAACTCCATGTACTGCGGGGGCATTATGAAAGAGCCGAAACCCTTGGGGTTGTCGACGTCCAGCTTCACCTCGGTCTCGAATGGAGGAAGATACTGGTCGACCAGTTCCTGATCCGGTATGTCCACGGGTTCCGATGTGTGCGAGAGGTAGAAGGCGTCCTGGTTGATCATCGCGGGAAGCAGTATGTCCTTGTTCTCGGCAACCTTGTATGCGATTATGACCGAATCAAGGATCTCCTGGTTGTTCTCCGCCCAGAACTGCATGACGCCTGTATCCCTCTGGGCCATCGCATCCTGATGATCGGCGTAGACCGACCAGGGCGGAGCCATGGCCCTGTTGACGTTCACGAGTACGGCGGGTGTTCTGGCGCCTGCCGCCCACATGAGCACCTCGTGCATGAGTGCCAGCCCGTGGGAGGATGTGGCGGTGAACGCCCTGGCGCCGGTGTTCGAGGCGGCGATGGTCGCTGCCATGGCGGAATGTTCCGATTCGACCATTATGTACTTGGCCTTCATCTTTCCCTCCGCTATGAGGTCCGCTATTCTCTCCACGATGGTGGTCTGCGGTGTTATCGGATATGCCGCCACCACCTGGGCCCTTGCAAGCATTGCCCCGTAAGCGGTCGCCTTGTTTCCTGTCATGATATCCTTGACCATCATCTCACCTCACTTGTTCTCCGGTATCATCTCTATGCATTTGACGGGGCATTCGTTGGCGCATATGCCGCACCCCTTGCAGTGGTCGTAATCGAACACGGGTCCGTTCTCCCCGATGGCTATGGACACGTCGGGGCAGTACTTCCAGCATATCCAGCATTTGATGCAGCGTGATTCGTCGCAAACGGGTTTGAACGCTCTCCAGCCGCCGGTTTTAACCACCTCTGAACTGACGGTGTTCATCGGTGTGGGAGGTATCTCGTCGATGTTCTGCGGCATTCAGCCACCTCCCGGAAGCATCACGGCTTCGTAAGCATCCCTTGCCGCTTTGGCGTTCTTCTCGGGATATCTCGGGACGATGTTCATTATGGCTGCCTCCACCGATTCGATGGATATGAGGCCCGAGGCCCTTGCGAAGGCTCCCGTTATGCCGGTATTGACGATGGGCTGGACCTTTGAACCGAGCTGGTTGTCGAGCGCTATCTTTGTGGCGTTCACAACGGCCACATTGTCGAAATCCAGCTGGCGCCTGATCTCGTCCGGGTCGCTTTCGGTATTGACCAGAACCATACCGTCCTTCTTGAGTCCCTGGGTGACATCCACCGCCTGGATGAGGGACGCCTCGAGAACTATGACATGGTCCGGCTCGTATATCATCGACTTGTTCCTTATGTGTCTGTCATCTATCTTCGTGAAGGCGGTGACCGGAGCTCCCCTCCTCTCCACCCCGAAGTAGGGAAAGGCCTGAACGTCCTTTCCCTCGCGAAATGCCGCCTCGGCTATTATTCGCGACGCAACAACGGCTCCCTGTCCGCCTCTTCCGTGAAAACGTATCTCTATCATCTCACTCCTCCGTGGAATCCCTGTCATGATGGTATATTCCTTTGAGGGAAAATGGGAAATCTTACCCAAATCTCCCTGAAAGATGGTCTATCCACTTTTTCCCCGGGCTCTACCTCGGGGGATTTCCCTATGGCGCCCGCGTAATAAAACCTTATGGTGAAGGATGAACAAGGTTTTATTATCCTTGGTACTTATCATGTTTTTTATTCCAACAATCTCCGGGTGGTTCGGCCCGAACCCTTTTCTGGTGGCTCCCGGATCCCGTCACACGGATGCATGCACCGGTATGCCGGTTCAATTACCTGCATCCTTGAGTCCGAACCTCTCCTCCGCCATCTCCCGGAGCCTGAACTTCTGTATCTTTCCCGACTGGGTCATGGGGTATTCGTCCACGAACCAAACATACCTGGGCACCTTGAAATTGGCAAGGTTCACCTTGCAGTAGTTTATGATTTCCTCTTCGGTCGTGTGTTCCCCTTCGGCAAGCTTGATCACCGCCAGACCCACCTCCCCGAACTTGGGATCGGGTACGCCCAGAACGGCAACGTTCTCAACGGCGGATATCTTGAAGAGGAACTCCTCTATCTCCCTGGGGTACACGTTGAATCCGCCGCAGATGTACATCTCCTTCTTCCTTCCGACGATCCTCACGTATCCTCTCTCGTCCATCACAGCAAGGTCCCCCGAGTGGAGGAATCCTTCCTCGTCGATTGCCTCTCTCGTTGCCTCCGGTTTCTTGAAATAGCCCTTCATCACGTTGTATCCCCTGACAACGAGCTCCCCCGTTGTGCCGCGGGGAACTTCCCTGTTGTTCTCATCGACGATCTTCACTTCCTGTTCCGGAAGGGCCCTTCCCACGGTCTCCACGCGGTCCCTGAGTTCGTCATCCAGGCTTGTCATGGTGATGACCGGAGATGCCTCCGTCAGGCCGTATGCTATGACTATGTTCGCCCCCATCTTCTCGCTGGCCCCCTTCATTATCTCAACGGGGCATGGAGCTCCCGCCATCACACCGGTCCTCACACTTTCCAGCTTGTAATCCCCCTTCTTCATCTCCTCCAGGTAGCTGATGAACATCGTGGGCACACCGTGAACGATCGAGATATCGAACATGTCCATGTAGGTCAGGGCCTGTTTCGCATCGAACGAGGGCATCGGGACCATGCCGCTGGAGGCCGAGACGCATGCGGAGATGCCTATGACGCATCCGAAGCAGTGGAAGAAGGGAACGACTATGAGGCAGACATCCTCCTGACCCTGCTTCATGACCTCCGCTATCTGCTCGGCGTTCTTTGCAATGTTCAGGTTGGTCAGCATGGCCCCCTTGGGCTCCCCGGTTGTCCCCGAGGTGTAGAGGATGAACACGACATCATCCTCTTCCCTTTCGGCATCTATCCTCTTCAGCTCCCCGTCGCTCTCGTGATCCGCTCCCAGATCGAGCACTTCCTGGAATGCCGTCATGCCCTCGCTTCTCTTTTCCCCGAGGACTATGACCTCTCTCAGTTTAGGTATCTTTCCCCTCAGGGAATCGAGTATGTCAACGTAATCGATGTTGAGGAAATCGGATGTCATGATCAGCCCCGTGGCCTCGGAGTTGTTCAGGATGTAGTCCACCTCCTTGCCCTTGTAACGTGTGTTCATGGGAACCACCACCCCCCCCATCCTTGCTATTCCGAAGAATGCGACCACCCATTCCGGGTAATTGGGCATGTAGAGCCCGACCCTGTCGCCCTTTTTGATCCCCATCCTGAGCAGTCCGCTCGCGAATCTCGATGCGAGTTCATCCAGCTCCTCGTAGGTAATGGTTCTATCATCGAAAAAGAGGGCGATCCTTTTCGGGTCCTTTGCAGCTGCAGATCTCAAAAAATCGGAAAGTGTGTATTTTCTATCCATTTCGGGAAAACCTCCAGTTCGTCATGAAAAGGTTATGAAAAACATCTAGAAATAGTTTTTCAGTGATCATGAAGATTCATGAATCTGCTCGTACCGAAGATGGGATATGATTCCCTTGGGTGCATCTGACCTCGAATTATGTGATCAAAAAGAATGAAGCTCATCCCCTCACGAAGGAAGCTTCGATGGCAAAGCTGTTCGCTTCCGAGACGGCGGTAAGGGCAGCGGTGAACGGTGTCCAGATACATGGCGGTTACGGCTTCACCAAGGAGTACCCCGTGGAGAGGTTCTTCAGGGATGTGAAGCTCTACACGATAGGTGAGGGAACCTCCGAGGTGCAGAGAAGGGTAATAGCGAAGCGCCTGGAGCTGTAGGCGGGGCATTCCCCCGCCGTTGAGCCGGGACGATGGACCATTATCGATATATCCTTCAAACGTGTTCGCCCGTCATGGTCATAGCGAGCAGGTTCGTTCACAGGGCTCCCATTTTCCTTGCCTTTCTCGACCTGATGCTCGTCACATCACTCTTCCTTGCCCCGCTTTCGGTCCCCCACGGAACGGTCACCCACCTGGATGCCAATGCCAACTGGATAGACCATACCGACAGGTGGAAGCAAATGGACCCGTTTCCGATGATCGTCTACACATTCGGGGACCTAAACTGCCATCAGATGATGAACAGGTCCCTCATAATCAACGGGAATCAGCTCCCCGTATGTGCCAGGGACACGGCCACTTTCATAGGGGTTCTGCTCGGGATCGTGCTTCTCATCAGGGCAAGGGCCCACGATCATCCGTCGATAATCTTCGCCTCCATACTTCCTGGCAGGTTCAGGAGGGGGTGGTTCGGGAGACATCCGGCGATCCTGTTCACCGGGGCAATTCTTCTTCTGCTGGTCCCCACCGCCCTCGACGGAGGCATACAGGCGCTCTCGTACATGTCCATCCTGCCCTGGGGCATGAGCTACGAGAGCACGAACCCGACCCGGATTCTGACAGGCTTCCCGTTCGGTATGGGTCTAGGGTTCCTGCTTACAACCATGGTAATGGCCCTGTTCTCGAGGAGAGAGGAGGGAGGCCCCAGTCTTCTGAAATACCTTTTCAGCGAATGATCCCGCGGACCGGGGAAATGCTTAATAACACTCCCGCATCAGGTGGTCCGGAAAGCGTGAAGACCATGAGCGAAGGCGGAATCCCGTTGAAGGTGAACCTGCCCAGGCAGGGGAGGGAAATGACAAGGGAGATGAGACCCGAAAGCCTCGTATCGGACCTGATAATGTCCCTTGAGCTCCCTCCGGACGGCGTGATAGTGCTCTGTGACGGGGTTCCGGTTCCCCTTGACACACCTCTATCGGAGATCAAGGGGAATACTGTCGATGTGATCGACGTTGCTTCCGGAGGTTGAAACCATGGACGGACCGGTCGGAATCTACATACTCGGAACCGCTGGATGCGGGAAATCGACACTTGCGGCATCACTGGCTAGGTGGATGGAGGAGGGCGGATACCCGTTCCAGCTCGTAAACCTTGACCCCGGGGCGGATGCATCCCCCTACGAACCGGATGTGGACGTGAGGGACTGGATGACCCTTGCGGACATCATGGATGAGTATGAACTGGGACCCAACGGGGCACAGATCGTCGCCGCGGACATGCTCGCCCTTTACAGCTCAAGGATAAGATCCTCTCTTGACCTGGACGAGGGCCGCTACATAATCTTCGACACACCCGGGCAGATGGAGCTTTTCACCTTCCGGGAGGCCTCGAGGGAGCTCGTGAGGAACCTTGTCAAGAATTCAATGCTAGTGTACCTCGTGGATCCCTTCAATGCGCGGACCCCTTCCGGTTTCACCAGCCAGCTCATGCTTTCGGCCCTTGCAAGGCTGAGGTTTCTCGTACCGTCCCTGGAGATCCTTTCGAAATCCGACATGGCCGAACCATCGGTGATGGAGAACATCAGGAGATGGCAGGAGTTCCCCGACCAGCTGATGGCGGACCTCATCGAGGAATCCGACAGCAATCCCTCCCTGTCCAACGAGCTGGGGATAGGAATATTCCGCGCCATGGACGATCTCGGTATAGCCTCGAGCCTGTTCCCCGTATCCGCTGTCAAGGGAGAGGGTATGGAAAGGATATACGAGGTTGCCCAGCTCACGTTCGGTGGAGGAGAGGACCTTGCTCCCGCCGAGACCGAGGATTGAGATGCCGTGGCATCTACATCGGCCTTTCCGGTTTATGGCAAAAACGATATTTACCCTGCCCGGCTAGTGTGAACGCAAGGGATGGAGCATGGACATTGACCGGAAGCTCTCATACAGGAAGAAAAGGCCCCCCACATCCCGCAGGGAGGAAGCTCTCGCAAGGGCGGTGTCACCCTGTTCGGAATACACCAGATACACCGTTGAGGGCAGGTTCGGGGCTCCCGCCTCACGGTTTGCGGCCATCCTCGATCCGGAGGCTCTCGGTGTCCTTTTCCCTCTGGGCCCGTTCACGAGGGCAAGATGGTCCGGGAAGCTCGGTTACGGGATGGCGGTCATAGGAGAGGACACGAGGGTGCATCTCCATGATAACGGAAGATACATCGTAAGAAGGGCCCTGGACCGGACCCATGTCGAGAGATGCATGAATGTCCTTGTTTCCGTATCATATCCCGCATTGTACGTCGAGGGTCCGGACCTCTACATGTGGGAGCTGGTGAGGGACATCTCCTTCGGAATTGACGGAGCGAAACGGTCGATACCGGAGGACACCTTCATATGGGAGGGGCCGTGGGAAAACCCCGAAGAGGTGAAGGAAGCCGCCGTTAAGGGGTTCCTGAATACCTATCGAGAGCTGGAGGGGAAGGCTGCCCGACGGTCGATGGAGGGTCATGAACCGACAGGGGAGCACCTTTACACTTCTGCAGAGGCCCCTTTCCGGAGATTCACCGAACATATTGAGGCAGTGCTCGGAGGGGAAAGGATGGATCCGTACATCGTCCTGGGGATCTCCTCGTGCATAATACTAATGGACATGATCGTCGATTCAAGTGAAAGTGACGAGGATATGTGAGAAAGACCAGAGAATGGAAGAATGATTAATAACCGATAACGTAGATATCAGTATCTGCAGGATAAGTTCAGCATGGTGGTTAGTGATGGCTCCGAGCAGGTTGGAAAGGCTCAAACGCGAACTAGATTCCGCAATATCCGAGGGGGATCTGGAGCTCGCCCTTGACGTTACAACGGACATGGTCGATCTGGACCCGAAGAGTCCAATTCATCACACTTCGAGAGGAGTGGTACTTGCGAAACTAAACAGGCTGGAGGAGGCACTGAAGGAGCTGGACCGCGCCATCGATATCGACCCGGAGGATCCGAAGGCATGGTATTCAAAGGGATGCATACTGATGGATAACGAAAGACCTCGACCTGCCCTTGCATGTTTCTACAAGGCACTCGATGTGGATCCCGCACAGGAGAGGGCAAGGAACCGTTTCAACAGGTGTCTCGACATGATGGCTGCCCGGAAGGAGACCTTGAAGGAGGAGGAGATCCTCCACGAGGGTCCCACACTGATAAGGGAGGAGAGCGAGATGACGACGCTCTTCCCCGGGAAGATGCAGGGTGCCGATGAAAAGAGACCGTTGGAGAGAGAGGCCGGTGAGATGGAGAGACCCCCTCTCCCCGTCGAGGAACCGGAGCTGCCGAGGACGCGGAGGAGAGGCGGCTCACTTCTGGATGAGGATATGTTCGAAGACGAAGAGGAAGAAGGGGAGGAAGAGGAATGGGAGGAGGCCGAGGAGGAAGAGCTCGAGAGCTGGGAGGGTGAGGAGGCTGAGGAAGAGGAATGGGAGGAGTCCGGGGAGGAAGAGAGTGAGCAGTGGGACGAGGACATGGATGAGGAGGATTTCGAAGAGGTGGCGGATTGGGGAGAGGACGAGCACGAGGTTCTCGGGACGATCACCTGCAGGTGCGGAGCTGACATTCCCGTTTACTCGGAAGAGAGGCCTTACAGGTTCAGATGCCCCGAATGCGGAAGGACCGGAACACTGAAGTGAACACCATTTTTACAGGCAGCCCTGCCCTCATTCCGTGCTGTACCAGTGCATCAGAAGCTCCATCGGTGTGGTTGCCAGGATGAGCAGCACCTCCATCTCGTTTTCCATGTCATCCACGATGCTCACTCCCCATATTATGTGGGCATCCGGTCTCACCCTTCTCCTGAGATATTCGGCGGCCACGAGGGAGTCCTCCAGCGTGAGGTCCCCGCTCCCCACGACATTGACCATCGCCTTCCTCACACTTCGCAGGTCAAGAGCGCACAGGGGTCGGGACAGAGCATCCCTTACCGATGTGACGGCCTTGTTGCCTCCGGGTTTGGCAGCTCCCCACGTCATCACAAGGATGGAGCCGCCCCTTGATGTGAGCATAAGGTCCGCATTGTCAAGATTCACTATTCCCGGTGTGAACGCCATGTCCGAGAGATTCCTTATGAGATGTGCGATGTCGATGTTCCTTCCCTTGATCAGAACTTCTCGTGGAACGGCCACGAGCCCGTTGAAGGATGTTGTGAGGGCAAGCAGCTGCCTGTTCAATTCCTCCAGTATGTTGAAATCGGGCAGCGGTCGGGACCGGAAGACCATTCCAAGCGAGAAAGCCCCCGCCGATGAGGCTCTTTGTGAAAGATAACCCCCCGGATTGTGACCCCTGTACCTGTCCATGTCCATGAAGGTGATGAGCATGTCGCCGGAGCCCATGTCCTCGGAGAGCGAATCGAGGATGATGACCTCCCTGTCGCTTACCTGATGGGCGTTCCGGGAGAAGATCCGGGGCATGTCCCTTCCTTCCACGGCCGACAGCAGTCCCCCCCTTCCCAGCATCGTTCCATCGATCTCTTCCTCCGCGAACCGACCGTCTCCCTTCGCGGCGGCTCCCGTTGAAACATTCTCCCAACTTTCGGACCCGGAATATCTTATTTTCAGGGGATATTTGCACCCCGTGAGAAGCGGTTCTATCCTTCTCAGGACCCGGTCGGTCCTGTCGTCCATGGAGGAGATAAAGAGTTTCTTCATTCTGCCGCCTCACATCCATCTGTCAAGGGTAACGGTCCCCGACTCCTCCTTTTCCTTTCCGGACTTCCTGCGCCCTTTATGATCGGCTGTATCCTCTCCGCCCGCGTCTTCGAGGTCCTTCCGGGATCCACCCTTCCCGTCCTCCTCCCTCTCCCCGAAGGAATCGAAGAGGGAGGATTGGGATGCTCCCGTGAGCAGTTCCTTTTCTCCAAGACCGAATACCTCTGTCACCCTTGCAAGCGTGGAAGCCAGCCTCTCGGCGTAGTAGTTGAGATCGGGTTCGAAGGGGAAATCGTCGTCATCGATGAAGGGTTCCACCAGCTGGGGTTTGGCCCTGGCATCCACAACGATCCACGACACCTTCATTCCGGGAACGAGTTCGATCCCCTTCTTCCTCACCTTTCTTAGGGCCTGCACATTTGCCATGGAATCGGGATTCTTGTAACGATCCCTGATCCTTTCCTCCTCCACTTCCTGAACGGACCTGGAAATTACAAGTTTTTCCCGGGGGACCTCCCCTGATCTCACAGATTGAACGATCTTCCTCGAGTAGGAGAGCGCCTCATCCTTCCTGCCCTCGAGGATCAGCTCGAAGACCTTTGAGAGGGCCTCGCTCTGCAGGTCGAAGGAATCGGTCCTTCTCATCTCGTATCCCCTGACGACAAGCTCCTCGGAGGGCCATACGACCTTCCCCACGTATCTCTTCTTTTTCCCGTGGGTGAAGAAGCTCGAGAAGACCTTCTCGAACTCCAGTATCCTCTCGCCCCCGGAGAACCTGCGGGACAGTTCGCTCCCGTACTCGATTGTGGGTTCCAGGCTGTCGTGGGGAGATCTCACGAATACGGAATCCGTATCGGAGTATATGACCTCCAGTCCCTCTTCCTGGAGGGTGCGGATTATCGACCGTATGCTCTCCCTTGCGAACGCGGTGATGGAGGAACCGATGGACCTGTCGGTGAACCTGTAGAAATAGGAGGCAAAGACCCCGTAGAAAGAGTTCATCAGGACCTTTATGGCCTCCTGAAGGCCGTTCAGATATTCCCTCTCATCCTGATCGGATGCCTTCCTCATGGCGTCCTTGATCCCCTGCCTCTCATCCATCAGCCTTTCCAGGATCGACGGGACGAGCCCCTTCCTTTCCTCCGGTGGAAGGAAATAGACGCCCTCGACGGGGGCTTTCACGGTTCCCTCCCTCCTGTCCGTCAGGGTGGTGAAGCAGATGTTCTTCTCTATCATGAGCGAGGGGTACATCGATCTGAAATCAAGGACTATCACCCAGTGGTAGAGACCGGGCTCTATGGCGTGAACGTAGGCTCCCTCGATCTTGCTTGTCTTCTTCTCCCTTCTCGTCAGAGGTATCCCTATGGCCTTCCTGTCCGCTTCCCTGATGAGTATGGAATCTATCAGTGTCGATGTGGTCCCCGAGAGGATCTCGAAGAGGGGCAGTCTGGCCACATAGGAGAGGGCCATGGCCTTCTTGAGGGATTGGGTCCGGTCGAGTATCCTGAGGGCCAGTTCGGCATCCCTCTCGCAGTAATGGATCACCTCCTCCCTCCGGTTCTTCCATTCCTCCTCGATGATCGAGGTGTCGATGTCATCCTTTCCCTCGCCAAGAAGCATCAAGGAGACAGATTCCAGAGTCTCCTTCTTGGGTCTGAAGGTTCTCTTTGCCTCCCACCAGGCATCCACTATTATTCTGCCCCTTGCACGCCATGAACGATATCCCTGCCCGTCGACGAAGGAGTGGTCTCTCCCCATTCTCAACCCCTCGATGGAGAGCGTCTTTGCCCTTCTCAGGATGTCGGGGATGTCGTAGCCGTCTATGTTGTATCCCGTTATTATGTCGGGATCCTCCTCGGCGATGATATCCTCCAGGCCCTGTATTATCATGTCCTCCCTTTCCATCTGCTCGTCCATCTCCGGGGAAGGGACCACATGTCCGGACGCGAGGGAACCTTCCTCCCGAACGGGAAGCCATCCCACGGTATGCCCGACCATGTAGAGCTCGCCCGATCTAATCGAGTTCTCTATATCGAACGAGAGGACCTTCAGTCTGACCTTGAAGGGTTCCACCGATTCCAGACGCGAGACCTCGACGACGCGGTCAGTGGTGTAGTCCCCGCTCCTCACCTCTTCCCCGTCAATGACCATGTAGCTCCCCAGGTCCAGGTCGTAGTAGAACCGGTGGATGAACGGAATGTCGGCGGCAAGGATCGTGTACCCCTTCTCCATCCATTTTTTCCGGTACCTGGGAACATCGAAGGGGAACCGTATGGTGACCTTGAGGCAGGTCCTCGTTCTGCCGCCTGTCCACAGCTCCCTCTCGTCCATTGCGAGGACGTCATCGTCGGATGAGAGGGCCTCCTTTACCTCCTCTCCGGGTTCGACAATGAAGAAGTAGGGTTTGAAACCCCGATAGAGAAAGGTGTAGGAGAGGGAATCCTCCCCCCTGCCGTAGAGTTCGATGACGATCTCGTCGTTCGCGTCCTTTCTGTAGTTCCCGGCAATAACAAGGGCCCTGATCCTCAATCGACTTCACCTTCAGGCATTAGAATGTATCTTCACGACATCCCCCATCTTCAGTTCGTGATCCGCACCGATGGACCGTCCGGTCCGGCAGTCAATGGCACGAATGAAATGATCTCCCAGGTCCGTATGGACCCTGTAGGCAAGATCCCGGGCTGTGGACCCTTTCCTCATAAGGTAGGCATCCGGAAGAACCCGTCCGTCATGATCCGTGAACCTGTGCTCGTCCTCAACGGGATAGACGACTATCAGCTCAAGGAGTTCGTAGGCAGCGGTCTCCAGCACCTTCTGCACGTTGGTGGAACCGAAGCGTTCCAGCACGCCCCTGATGACTTCCAGAGCGTTCTTCTGGGCCGCGGAGAGCCTTGAGGGGTCCGGGATCTCGAAATCCCCGTCCCCGGGGACGTAGTTTATCAATCCCGCTTTGTCCGCCTTCCTCAATGCCATCTCCGCCTCGGAACAGGTAGGTATCACCATGAAATCCCCGGCCGAGCTCTCAAGGGACCTCAGCTGTTCATCATCGGCCCTGTCAGCCTTGTTGGCCGCGATCAGGATGGGTTTGGACCTCTTTCTCAATTCCGAGGAGAGTTCCATCATCTGATCATCAGTCCATCTGGTGGGCCTCTCATCAAGCTGAAGATGGTGGATCGTATCGGCGATGTGATGGATGTTGATCCCGAGCCCGGTGAGCTTCTCGGCCAGGAGGCGCTCGACAGGGGTGTGGGATGATTCGGCGGTCCTGGATATCTTGATCCAGTCCCTGATTATGATGTTGTGGAACCAGTGGTCTATCTCCCTTACCAGGAAATCCACGTCCTCTCCCGGGTCATGGGAGCCCCGGTCCACCGGGTTCCCCTCGATGTCCGTCGAACCGGAAGCATCTATGACATGTATGAGGACCTTTGCCTGCCGGAGATCGTCAAGGAACTGGTTGCCGAGACCCTTTCCCGAATGGGCGTCCGGAACGAGACCGGCAACGTCGAGGAGCTCCACGGGTACGAGCCTCGTATCCCCTCTCAGTATGGAGTTCTTCGGCTCGCTCTCTACACCGAGGTCGGGCCCGGGGTCCCGTGTACGCAGGTATCCGATGCCCCTGTTCGCCTTTATGGTCGTGAACGGATAGTTCGCTATCTCGACCCCGGCAAGGGTCGAAGCCTCGAAGAATGTGGATTTCCCTACATTGGGTTTTCCGACGAGCCCTATTTCCAACAAGAAGCCCCCCTGAACCGATACCAGACATTATCGGTGATACATCCTAAATAGTTTCTCCCGCGGCGAAGTAACGGAACGTCCCGCTGTCGAGATGAACGAGGCCGAACCTCTGACCATCAACCGTCCAGATGGGGGATTCGGTCCTGATCCTGATCCTGATGGTGCTTCCGGACCCGGCGGACCCTTTCACCACCGCCGCCGTTTCCACTTCGGCGGGAACGAACTGAAGCGAGGACCATAGATGGATCCTTCTCCCTGCCTCCATCGGCTCCTTCCAGTAGTCGGATACGCGCACGGAGAGATCCAGGATATCCGTCGAGGATGCGGAGCCTTCCTCCGAAAGAAGAGAGCCTCTGGGAAGATCTTCCGGGGTGATGTTCTTGAGAGCCAGACCCACCCTGGACCCCGCAGGTGCCTCCGAGTGGTCCCTGTCATGTATCTGTATGGACCTTACCTGGGTCCGCTGCCCGGAACAAAAGGCAAAGAGATCCTGATGTTTCCTGACAGTCCCGGAGGTCACGAATCCAAGGGCCACCGTTCCCACGCCCTTCACGGGGAATGCCTGATCGATCACGATCCTTGTCGATCCGTCGGGCCACCCGTTCTCGATATCTAGAAGCTCCTCGCGGAGGGTTGCGGGATCGGGGTCCATGTCGGAATATCCCTCGACAACGGTACCCTTGACAAGGGATGCGAACATGGACCTGTCCACCGTATCAGCGACATTCATGCGCCCCTTCTTCATACCCGCAAGGTCCAGGGCGATGAGCGTCTCCCCGAGGTTCCGGTCTATGCGGTCCACGTTCAGGAACACGGTATCGGTCAGTGAAAGGGGGAACAGGAGCGACCAGATCTTCTCCGGATATCTTGAAGGTGCAAGGACCGTGGTTATCCTGTCATCCCTCTTCAGAGCACTGATGCGAAATGAGGTATCGGAGGTCTCCTTTCCGATGGAGGAGTACCAATCATCGGGACCTATCATCACCGCTGTGGCGTGGCGCATGTTCACCCCAAGAAAGCTCCCTGTCAAATACCTTTTCCCTGCGGCTTCATCGATACGACCGCCATGATCAGCACTGCCGGACGGATACGCATAACTTAATTGCGGCTCATGATGTTATTTTCACTCGAACGAAGACATATAAGGATAATATGAAGTAACAGGAAGGCCCATTTGCGGTCCATGAAAGGGGGAAAAGGTCTCGTTTCACTTCTTGGTTGGGCCCTGCTCCTGCTGGGTCTGATCGGTGTGGTATTCTCCGTTTTTCTCGGATCTGCAAGAATGGTCCTCGTTCTGCTGCTCCCGGTAATAATCATGGAGGGGCCGCTGCCCGTCATTTCCGTTCTGATGGTATCCGGGGGATTGGTAATGGTCCTTCTATCGGGGACAAGGTTCCTGAAGCCGGCAAGGACCGAACCGGAAGAAGGAGAGACCGATAAGGGAGAGGTGCCCTCCTTCTCGGCGGGAGGGGTGGTGTTCATCGGTCCGGTACCGATAGTGTTCGGCAGCAGCTCCTTCAGGAAGTCGCTGCCGGGTCCTTTCTGGTTGTGGTCACTGGGTTGGCTGGTATTCGTGGTCGTTCTTGGACTGTTCGTTACTGGTGCTCTAATGGGTCTTTTTGGGTAGGCCAGAATATTACACCATTATATATTCCATAATGCCAATAACTTAAATACAATGAAAAGCGGATAGGAAAAATTATTTAAATAGAGTATTGGTTTTAGAGAACGGTTTCAGACATCATTTTGCCCTGGCCAATAGAGGTTCACAGGAGGAAAAACATGAGAAAGATCCTGATAATTGGGATAGCGGTACTGTTTGCTGGAATGGCACTTGTTCAGGGAGCTCTCTCCATGGAGAAGGAGATCTCCTCCAACGAGTTCAGCGTGGGGACCCCGGAGAGCTACGTGAACGTGACCGAAACGGACCTTGTCATCTCGGACCATGATGGCGACCTTTACAACAATGACGCCAAGATATTCGTTTACAACAATGCCACCTACAACGGGATCACATTCGATGTGACCGCGGGGGAATCCAACGGCTGGTATCCATCGAAGGTCGCCCTGGACCTTGGCAACAACGGAAGGGACGAATACCGGTTCGACGGATGGTCCGTGGGCCAGTGGGGCAATCAATCGAATATAATCAACCGGTACTGGGAGTCGGGGAAATCCCATGAATATTTCCCGACGCCGGAGGGTCAGCTCATGTACGTGAAGCTCCCGTCAAGGGCCACTGTGAACAGTGTGGATCTGAATATATCCCATCCCCTGATCCCCGTCTTGTTCGAAGGGTATTTCGACAGGGACAACTCGGAGATTGGAAACAGCTTCTATTATTATTACAAATACGATTATTCGTGGGGTTATTCAAGCTCGTATGTTTACATGTATTATTACGGGATGGACTGGATGACGAACTATAGGTACTATTCGACCATGAGCTATTCATATCCATCCTACCAATACACCAGCTACGGCAACACCTATGGTGGGGGGAGGCCGGATGCAAGGATATTCCTGAAATGGGATCTGGACGACAGGGATTTCTCGGTTCCCCCGGGTGCGACGATCCTCAAATACGAGCTCAACTATCCCGTTAGGAACTATCACGGATATGCCGGAAGCTACGGGTATGATTGGACATCCAACAATGCAAGGTATTATGCCGGCGAGAAGGATTTCGGTGCATTCGCAGTAACCTCCGACCTTCCGACGAATGATGATATGAACTATTATTATTCATATTACGATGCCTGGTATTATTACGTTTACAGGAACCCCTATTCACAGAGCGCAGTGGACGATTATTATTACGATTTCATTCCAACCAACAGGACGACTCCCGAGGACTCGGTCACCCTCCC
>Ga0164318_10002416_pt1 | contig 17359 bp, 17 predicted proteins | sample GuaBasSedimGuay9_FD_113734 | JGI IMG/M metagenome (GOLD analysis project Ga0164318, IMG submission 113734) | Subseafloor sediment microbial communities from Guaymas Basin, Gulf of California, Mexico - Guay9, Core 4571-4, 0-3 cm | ecosystem: Environmental > Aquatic > Marine > Hydrothermal vents...
AAAGTAATATCATCATTATCTATTTGCATACAAGTAACTGTTGCAGAAATACTCTGATTTAAACAATAAGTTTTTCCTGCTTGCCATCCAGAGGTCTTGCAGGAATCTAAATAATAATCACAACCTCCTGTACTTATTGTCAAATTATATGCACTTGAATTTTTCTGTCCATTAGTATCATAACAATTAATCTTCCATAAAAAACTTCCATCTTCTAAACTAATATTAATATATTGATTAACATTCTGAGTGATTGGAGTTGAATTTGATGCATTTAATTCCCAGACTCCTGATTTGTATAAATACAAAGAACAATTTTTAATTTCTGAATTATTATCAGTTACAACAGTATATGTAAAGTTTATCTGATTTGTATTTTCAGTAGAAGTATTTGCTGGAGCTACATTTTCTATATAAAGCCCAGATGAATATCCTTCTACTAATTTTCCAGTTAAGCACAAATCCCCATCAGGAGAAATATAACTTACATTATTCCCAGAATTGTCTTGGATAACAAAGGAACCATCAGGAGGATTACTACATGAAACACTTTCATCAGAGCAATCACCTGTTTCAATACATAAATTTCCATTTGAATCAATATAACTATTATTATCTCCTGAACTATTTTGAATAATAAAAGAATTTGCAGGAGGGGAGTCACAAGAGCCTCCAGAAGTACAAGTTCCAGCAATTGTTAATGTTCCACTATCATAAAAAACAGCAATTTCATCATCAGAACTATTCTTAATAGTATAACTTGCATTTCCATAAGCTGTTACAGGGTCGACAATATAATCAAACTCAACAGGATTATCTAAGATATTTAAATCAAATACAGAGTAATTTTCATTTTCAGAAAGATTTGTCAAATAAACTTTATACCAATTTTCATTTGTGATATTACTAAACTCTGCTATTGTTTTGTTTTCATTTTTAGAATAAACTTTAATCTTAGCTGTTTTATTATTTAAAGAATAATTTACAGAACGAGCATAGATTGTGATATCATTTTTATTATTAAGAGATTTTTCAAAACTAACCCTAACATATTCTTTTTTATTAATTATTTCTGACCAATTATTGTCTAATTCTTTAACATTATCATAAATATCTGAAATAAACACCTTGTTTTCATCTAAGTGTTCAGCTTTAGTAATCTCAATTACAATTTCATAAGTCTGATTTGATAAATGAGGAACATTCCACTCTATATAATCTATAATAGAATCATCATTTTCATCAATAGTAGTAAAATCAATTAACTCTTTTGTTTGAAGATTCTTAATTTCATTTGTAACATTACTTGAATTATCATTTATAGAATAACTATTAGGAAGACTTTCATGAGATTTTACCCAATAAATCTTAATCTTGTCTTTTTTTGAGACAAAAATTTTCAAAGGGATTTTAGCATAAGCAAGAATGTTTTTATATTCTAGCTCATCAGGTCCAGTAATTGTAATCCTTTTCTTTTTCTCGCTCAAATTAGTTTCATAAATCATAGGAGCAGGAGTATAATATTGTACAATAATTTTCTTTTCTTTACTTAAATTAATGATTTTATTTAATTCAATTAACTTTGATTTTTGAGTTTCTGAGATATAATTTTCAATTTCACTCTCTAGAATGACCTTTCCTGTCTTTCTCCTAAACCATTCTTTAATTTTTGAGAAAAGTCCTTTATTTTTTCTTATATTTAATCCAGTTATTTTGCCAATACTTAGATTATTCAAGCTTTTTTCTTCTTGTATTTGTCTAAGAACTTCTTCAGGCTCCTTGTCAGTTTCTATACTAATATTTTCTGCACTTCTAGGAATCTCTATCAAAAGATTTTTTGTATTATTTAAATTAATTAACTTTGTCCATTTAACAGGTTTTCCAACAATTGCCTGAGATTGAACTGTTGTAATATTTAAATTGGTGTTATTAGATGCTTGATTAATAGATTCATTTGAGGTTTGATTAGAAAAATTAAGTTCAGGAAGATTATACTCTCTTGAAGAATTAGAAATTGTTTTGCTCGCACTCATTAATTCTGTTCCATTAAAAACAAAACTAACATTTAGATTGTTTCCAGAGCTAATATTTAATTTATCTATAGGAATCTTAAAAGTTTTTGTTTCATCTCCAAGATAATTAGTTATTAGAATAACTTGATTGTTTTTAATTGTTAAATTAACCTCTTCACTAGAATTAAGAATCTTTGCTGTTTCTCCTTTAGATAAATTATAAATAAAAGGATTATTCACAGAAACATTTCCAGTGACTTCGCCCTCTAATTGCAGTGATGTATGCCCAATAAATTTTGGAAGAAATCTAAAAATCTTAATAAAGTAATTAAGAATGCTGTTTCCAGTTATACTTCTTTGCCCAGTAAGATTAACAGAGTTATTTGAAGTTTCTTGAGAGGTATTAGTCTGATTATCTTGAGTGTTATCAGGTTCAACAGGAAGAGTGTACTTTACAGGAGGATTTTTTGAACTAGAACTTTTAGTGTAAATTCCTAAGACAAAAGAAACATTTGGGAATTTATTTTCTGCAATTCCATATCCTAAACCATTTCCAGAGAGTTCTTTGTCTTTAATATAATAATTCCCTTTTATTTGAGAATCATTAATTAAATCATCTAAAATATAAACACTTTCAATTCCATCATTGTTAATTATTACTTTTGTATGTGCAGGGATAATCTCAGATTGTTGCAAAACAAAATCTAAATTTCCTCTTAGTATCTTTCCATCACTAGATATGTTATCTATACTTAAAATCGATTGTCCAGTAATTCTAAAGTTAGTAAAAAAAATAAAAAAGAAGAGAAGAAATAGTGAGACAAAACCCACTATTAAAAGTTTTTTAAGGGGAAAACTTGTTTTGGTCTTCTCTTCTTTTACACTACCTTTTTTTGGCAGATTAGTAGATGAAGAATTTTCACTTTCGAGATTTTTCCCAAGATAAGTAGAAACAACCTTGCCGTTTATTTTTTTGTTATGATAAATATAAGGGCCATAAATCTTATCGCCTCTTTTTATGTATCTCTTAAAGACCATTAACAAATTTTCCCCTTTTAAATTGTATAAAATATGGTAGTGTAACTTTTTAAATGTTGTTGAAAAAGAAAAAGTAAAGAATAAACTAAAATCATCTCCAAAATAGTATATAACTACAGAGTAGTTACAATATCGAAACATTTAAATACTAATTATCCTCAAAAAGATTATGAAAAATAAGAAAATTGTGATTATGTCTATAGTAATTGCATTAATAGCTCTATTAATTATAATCCTTAGTTTATCTTTTTTAATCTTAAACCAAAAAAATAAAAAGGCAAATGTTGAAAATTTAATTAATCCTTTTGGAGTTAAAGAATCTGAAAAGCAAGGAGAAACTATTATAAATATTCTTGAAGGAGACCATACAAATAAAAATAAAGAGAATTTGAGTGATGGATATCCTCATGTAACACTTTCAGATATTTCTTTTGATGAAGATACAAATTATTCCTTAGATTTAGATGATTATATTAATGATACAGGATATGCTTTATCTGAAATTAATTGGACTTTCTCTGGAAATCAAAATATCAGCATAATTATTAATAATTCAACACATATTGCAAATTTCAGTGCTCCTTTAAACTGGAATGGTTATGAAGATGTAACTTTTAGAGCTACAGATCCAGATGGAATGTATAATGAAAAAACAATAACAATAACTGTTAACCCTGTCGATGATGCTTTAATATGGAACACTCTTTTAGACAAATCAGTAGATGAAGATTCTCCAAATCAAACTATTGTTTATGAGAATATTACAGAACAAGCAATAGACCCTGATGATTCTGTAACTTTAACAATCCTTTCTTCTCATGCTCATTTTAATCTTGAAATCTCAGGGGATAATTTAATTATAAATGATCTTGAAAAAGACTGGTATGGAAATGAGACAGTAATCTTAGATGCTAATGGAATTCAAGCAAATTTCACACTCACAATCACTCATCTCTTAGATGACTGTAAAAAAATATGCTCATGGAATACTTGTTATGAATTTTGTGATTAAATAAAATGAAAAATCAAACACCAAATCAGGAAAATAACCAGCAAAAAGGAAAAGCTCCAGTAAGAGTAAGAGTTGTAGATAATACAGAAGCAATAAAAGAATTAATTATGCTTATGCATTTAAATGAAAGAGCCGGCAAAAAAGAATTTGGTGAAAAAAGTCCTCAAGTTAAAAAAAGAGCGACAACTTTGATTGGCAAACGATGTTCTCAAGTCTTAGAAAAAGTTTTAACTGAAGAATCAGAGCATCTTGGAAAATTCCCTTCACAAGAAGAAAGACAAAAATTATTAGAAATTGGAGGGAGAAAGCTTGAGGAAAAAATATTAAATGGCGAAGTAAATAAAGATAATCTGTATGATATTGCGTATCAAGTAGCAAAAGAAGAAGGAAAAAATATTTTAAAGGGAGAATATGAAGAAGAACCAGTAATTGTAGGACTTCCAAATCATGTTGAATCTCAAGAACCAAAAAATCATAGAGAAGATGATTATGAAACTCCTCAAGAACCTCATCCAAGAGAAATTCAAGATAATCATCCCACAGAAGAATCCTCTGAAGATCCAAGATTATATTTAAGAATCCGAGAGGTAGTATTAGAAAGAGCTGGATGGGAAATTGGGAATTTTAAACCTGAAGAAAATCAATCTGCAATCTCTGCTGTAGCATCAAGAGTATACTCTTTTTGTAAAGATGACGCAAAGATTTCCGAGATAGAACTCAAAAAAATAGTAAATAGAGAATTAAAAAGAGAATTTGATTTAGAAAATCCTCCTCAAAGTCAAGAAAGTTATCATCCTCAGACTGCATCTCAATATGCAGGAATTGAGGCAGAACCTAAAAAAAGATTAGGAGGACTTGGAAAACTTGTTACAGCAGGAGCAATTATTGTAACAGGATTAGTAGGGGGGCTAATATATAAATTCTCAGGAAAAGAAATACCTAAACATCAAAAACAATATTTTGAAACTGCTATTGAAAATCTTCCAAGAAGAGCTTTACCTATTCCAAAGCCAAAGACAAAAAACCAAAAAATAAAACAAAAAGAAACTTCAAAACCAAAAAATATCACAATAACAGGAATTACACCTGTTCAAGAACCAAAAACATCTGCTTTAAAGCATACTCAATATGAAACAAAGCCAGTTTCTACAAATAATTCAAAACCAAAAAATATCACAATAACAGGAATTACACCTGTTCAAGAACCAAAAACATCTGCTTTAAAGCATACTCAATATGAAACAAAGCCAGTTTCTACAAAAACAGATTATGAAACTAAAGAAACATCAACACAGGAAACTCCAAAAATAAAAGCCCCTTTACCTTTTCTTAATGCATTTCATGCTGATGAAAACAGAAAAGAGATTAAAAAGATTGAAACAGAAATGAAAAAATATAATGAAAAAATAAAAGAAATGGAGAAAAGATTTGAAGATTATGAAGGAAAATTAAAATCATCAGAACCAACTCCAGAACAACAAGCAAGACAAAATCTTTATAGAGGGATTATAATAGCAAAAACAAAAGAAAAACCAGTTATAAAGGGGAGTTCAAAACCAATAAAGCAGAAAACACATAAAGAAAATCTCAAACCAAAAACAAGAAAACCTATTTCAATAATCCCTTATGAATTTCCCTCAAAAGAATTGTCAATTTATGCAGGAAAAAGATTCAGCAATAATGGGGATGCTTCAATTACAGGTTTAGATTATAATCAGGAGATTACAGACAGCAAATGGTTTTGGGGAGCATCAGGAAGGCTTTATGAAGGCGATAATACGACTAAAACTTCAACAACAATGTCTGAAATTGAAGCAAAAGGAGCCGAACTAGAAGCAAGATTAGGAAGAAGTTTATATCAAAAAGGAGCTTTTAGGATAAAAGGAAATGTAAATTTTTCAGGTGGATTAAATTATGAAGACGGATGGATAAAAGATACAAGCAGAGTTCCAGAAATGCAAACAATTCATAGAAAATGGTATAATACTAAAGTAGGAGCAAGAATAGATTTTGATTATAAAAAAGCTTCAATAGGAATTGGGGTTTCAAAACCAGTTTCAGGAAGAAATAATTCAACTCAAAAAACAATTAAATTTAAAATAAAGTTTTAAAATGACAATAAAAGAATTTTATAACAAAGTGAAGAAAACAGGAGCTTTAGCAGTTGCTGGACTTTCTGCACTTACTGGAGTAGGATGCGCAAGCAGAGCAAACTATGTTGCACCTTATGTTGGAGTAAAAACTCAGTTACAAAGCAAAGAAGACATAGGCCCAATAATGACTTATGGTGTAAGAGCAGGAAGCTCAAAAGATAATGAAGGATTTTATGTTAAAGCAGAGTATTTTGAAACACATGAAACAAAAACAAATGCTCAGTTAGACAGCACAGTATATAAGCTTGGAGCAGGGATTGAAAGAACAAAAGAATACCCAAGATGGAGATTAACAGGAAGACTTGGTGCAAACCTCCAAAGAGAGCATAATACAGGATTTGTAGGTCCAATGCCAATAAATGAAAATGAAACAGTGTTTGGTTTAGATGCAGGAGCAAGTCTTGAAAAAAGATTAGGAAAAAAACTAAGTTTTTTTGTTGGAGCAGATGTAGGATATAACATAGGTAGTGATATGAGTAATACAACAACAGAAGCAACTGGCAGTGTAGGTTTTAGAGCAGATTTCTAATAATTACTTTGTCACAATTTCTAAAGCATCTCTATTTTTTAAAACATAATCTTTTCCTAAAGCTCTTTTTGTTCTTGCATCAATTGCTTTAATAAAATTCTTTCCAAAATCTGTATGCAAATGATATGCAAAATCTAATGCAGTGCTTCCCTTTGGCATTAAAAAACAATCAGGAAGAATATTTCCTTTGCTGTCTGCAAGTTTATTTGCACTAGCAGGAAAAACAGCAATATATTGTAATAAATCAAAAACAGCTAGATTCAAAATTTCTTGAACACCTGTTCCTCCATAAACATCTAAAACACTTTTTTTTATCTTATCTAAAGCTTGTTTTTGCTTTTCATCTAATCTTCCAATTATTTTAAAATCATTTTCTCCAGGAATATACTCAATTAAACCTGCTTTTGCAGCCTCTCTTAAAGCAAGTTCTGAATCTGCACTGCAAGGATATATCATTAATTCAGGAAATTCATCTTGCATTTTTTTTATATTTTTTTGAGAATTAGGCATGTCACATTTATTTGCAGCAATAATCATTGGCTTGCTCTTGTTTCTTAACTCAGAAGCAAATTCCATTAACTGCTCATTGGTCCATGAACTTGGCTTTTCTGGCAAATTTAATTTTAATAAAACGTCTTTAACATTACTTTCTTTTACTTTTAATCCAGAGAATTGCTTTGCAACTGCTTCAGCAAAATTTGCATCTTCTAATTCTGCTTTTCTTGCAAAACTCTTCCAAGCTTTCATTAAAATATTATAAAACCATTTATTTAACTCATCTTCTAAAAATCTCACATCATCACAAGGATTATAATTTTCAGTAGGTTTTCCTTCAGCGTCTGTTGTGCCAGAAGAATCAACAATATGAATAAAGACGTCTGCTTCTCTTAAATCATCTAAAAACTGATTTCCTAATCCTTTTCCTTCAGAAGCTCCTGGAACTAAACCAGCAACATCCATTAAATCCACAGGTATAAATCTTTTGTGATTAATGCAAAATCCATGATTTGGATTGCACTGAACATTGAATTCTTTATCAATGCAATCAACTTTAACATAACCAACCCCATGATTTGCTTTAATTGTAGTAAAAGGATAAGAAGCTATTTCAACTTCTGCTAAAGTTGCAGCTTTAAAAAAAGTGCTTTTCCCAACAGAAGGCTTTCCAACAAGTCCAATTAACATGTTTTTTTGAAAATAGTAACATATTTAAATATATAGAAATATATATTCCATACCAAGTGTAACTATTTTAAAGTAGAAATAAAATGAAAAAACCAAAAGCAGTAATCATCGGTGAAAGTGAAAAAGCAAGAAGAAATCTAAAAGAAATATTAAAAAAACAAGTAAAAAATGAAACAGGGATAGATTTTAGAATAGTTACTGCTAAAGGTTGTAGATTAAACTCTGAGGGAGTTGTATATTTTATTTATGAAACACCAGAAGATAAAACAAAAGCTCCAAAAATTGCTGAAACTTTAATTGAAAAAGGGGTAAAGGCAGGAAAAGTTTTAACAACAAGAGGCAAAGAGCCTTATAAAGAAACAATGACTGAAGAAGGTTATAAATTTTTTTCTGGATGGCTTCCAAAAAACTCTGAAGAAGAATTTGATGAAGGGGAAGTTATAAGAAAAGTTCAAGAATTAAGACGAGACAGAAAACTTTTTCATCCAATAAGCTTAGGAATTATTGGATTAGGAAAACTAGGAAGACAAGTAGTTAAAGATGCAAAATCAAGAGATTGGCTTAAGGAAGTTCATGCTTATACTGGTTTTGTAAAAGGAGATTATAGTCTTATCAGAGCTCAAATAGGAATAGAAAGAGATGAAGATGAAAAAGTTCATTTTCACAGAGATTTAGAAGAGGTTGTAGAAGCTAATCCAGATATTTTATTAATCACAACAGGAGAATTTGGAATTCCTTATAAAAAATACAGCACAAGAAGAGACTTAAGAAAAAGATTGCTTGATGGAGCTATGCCAAAAGTAGAGCCAGTATTAAATCATGTTCTTAAAACAAATTTTTCAGGAATAATAAGCATGGAAGCAAATCCAAATGGAGATTTATTATATATAGCAAAACATAAAGGAATTCCTGTTGATCAATTAACTTCATTTACTCCAGACACTGTAAGACACAAAACTTTGCTTCTTGAAAAATTAAAAAGAGAACATCCTGATTTAAAATACAATGAAATTCACTTGACAGTGATTGGAGAACATGGAGAAGAAATACCTCTTTTATCTGAATGCACTGTAAGAGATATGCCTTTAAAAGAATTTGATAAAAGATTTGACAATCCAGAGTTTAGAGAAAGATTTACAGAAGAAGGAAGAGCAATAGGATTAAAAGTTATGCAGGCTGCTGAACGTCTCAAAGATAATTATGGGGGGACACCAGGAAGAATCTTAGAAGTTCTTGACGGAATTGCTCATCTTCAAGGAGAATTAAAATCATCTATTTATACTTACCTTACAAAAGAAGACGGATTTTTAAGTGTCCCGTCTAGATTAATTTATCCTTTAAGAGTAAGATTATATAATGGAACTATTGATGAGCTTACTAAAGATGAAGGAGTAAGAGAAGAAGTCAAAAGACAATTAAAAGCTCAAAAAGAATTTTCTAAACCTTATCTAGAAAAATAATTAAAGAAGAGTAATTATAAAAAAATATGGACGAACCAAAAATAATAGAAATACTTGAATCAATTGGTTTGCATAAAAATGAAATAATTATCTATTTTGACTTAATCAAATCTGGAAGTTCTGCAGCTCATGACATAGCAAACAGGACTAAAATTCACAGACCAAATGTGTATGACACACTTGAAAGATTAATTAAAAAAGGAATTGTTACTCAAAGCATTAAAGACGGAAGAAAAATCTTCTATCCAATCAATCCGAAAAATCTTTTAATTTATTTAAAACAAAAAGAATATGATCTTAAAAAAATAATTCCTGAAATAGAAAAAATACACAATAAACCTCCTGAAAAAAGAAGAGTGACAATGTCAGAAGGAATAGGCTCTTTTAGGATTATACTTAATAATCTATTGGAAAAAAATCAAGATATTTTTGTATATGGAATTCCAAAAGATGTTTCTGAAATTATAGGGGGATTCATAAATGAGTTTCATCAAAAAAGAATAAAAAAGAAAATCACAATGAAACATATTTATAATAGAGATGCAGAAAAAAGAATTCGATATTTAGAAAAAATGGAATATACTGAAGCAAGGTATTTACCTTCTTCTTTTGACACAAATATAACAACTCTTATTTGCGGGAATATTGTGCTTTTAAATTTCTGGGAAGAACCAATTTTTACAATTATGATTGAAAATCAAAATATTGCAGATATATATAAAAAATATTTTGACATAATTTGGGAAGAAGCAAAAGTTAGTTTTTAGAGTATTCTTAAAAAAGACTACACTTATTTATATAAAACCCCTTCTTATATAATATATGGTAAAAGTAACATCTCTCTGCACAAACTGCGCCCAAATAATGACTAATCCAATTTGTCCATCTTGTTTTACAAGACATATAGGATATTGGTTAAGAGATAAAAATTTGACTCAAAAAGAAATGAAAGACATCTTAACTGATTTAATTAAAGTTATAAATGAAGCTGAAGAATCCCCATCAGACACTTCTTGTATTGTATGCGGTGCCAAAAAAGTAAATCTTTGCACCTATTGTTTCACAAACAAAGCTGAATTAATTTTAGAAAAAAATCTCAGAGACAAAAAAATCATTGAGGATTTTAAAGAAGATTTTGAAACAATAATTTGGAGAATTTAATTTATTTTTTTCTTTTTTATTTAAGAAAACCTTTAAATATAAACTCTTTCTTGTTTTTTTATTAAGTAGCCTGCGTAGCAGGAGGCGAGGAATGAGCCTGTAGCTCTTTGCGAACGACTGTGTTTGGTGAGCAAGTGTAGCAGCAGGCAAAAACACTAAACGAGCCTGTAGCTCTTTGCGAATGTTCGGTTCAAATAAAAAAGGACGATGAGCAAGTGTAGCAGCAGGCGAGGAAACAAAGAAGCGAGCCTGTAGCTCAGTCTGGTCAGAGCACTGCTCTTATATGAGTGCAATCCTTTAGGGTTGTTTTCTCTTTTAGAATCTCTAAGAGAGGCAGGGGTCCACGGTTCAAATCCGTGCAGGCTCATAAAAAGGAGGTGAAAAATGGCATATGAACAATTTTTACAAGGAATAGCAGGAGGAAGTTTTGCTACACTAACAATTGGAATGATTATCTTTTCATTGTTGTTTGTTTTAGCAATTTACATTTATACTTCTCTTGCTTTAATAGCTATTGCTAAGAAAAAGAAATACAAATACCCTTGGTTAGCATGGATACCAATTGCAAACATTGCAATGATTCTCCAATTAGGAGGATTTCATTGGGCATTAGTATTCTTAATACTAGTTCCGATTGTAGGGATGCTAGCAATTTTAATTTTATCAATAATTGCTACTTGGAGAATATATGAATCTCTTAAATATCCTGGATGGCTTGCATTAGTTCCATTAATAGGGATGATACCTTTTCCTGCAGCAAGTTTCTTAGGAATGATAGCTTCTTTAGTTATCTTAGGAGTAGTTGCTTGGGGAAAGAAATAAATTTTTTATTTTTATTTTTATTTTATTTTAGCCCTGCAAATTGCATAAGGATTTGTTTTTTTAGTTTTTCCTGAAATTTTATCCTTATATAATTTAGATAATTTTCCTTTTTTTATTTTTTTATTAATCTCTTTCACACACTTATCAAGTTTTTTAGGCATAAAATATTCAAGAAAGCAAGCTTTAAAAACTAATTTCTTTTTAAAATTCTAAGCCCCCATAGTTCAGAGGCCAAGAATGCAGCCCTTTCAAGGCTGTGACCCGAGTTCGAATCTCGGTGGGGGCGCTTATTTTCAAAATCTCAAAAAAATATAATTAATTTTAAAAACCCTAAAATAGATTTTTTTATATGTCAAAAAAAAGAAGACTAGAAAAAATTATACAGAAGTTTATAAATGCAGAAGACGAAATCCAAAGAACTTTTGGAAACCAGTATATTCCTAGAAAAATAATAGAAGAAATTTATAGAAAGTATAATGAAACATTATACTAAATCTCTTTTATAAAATCATCAACAAATCCAAAATCTCCATCATCTAAAATAACAGCATCAAAATTCTTTTTAAAAGAATCTAAATTTTCATCAACATTCTCATTTAAAAAACCAGTAGAAACCAAAACATCAAAATCAAATCCTTTAATCATTCCTAAATCCCCTAATCCGTCGCCCAAAAGCAAAACATTTTTTCTGTTTTTTGTTTTAATAAGATTAACATCTACTTCTTTTTTATTTAAAACATGAATAATTTCTTTAACTCCTATAACTTTTTCTCCTTCATATTCTAAAAGATTTGCAATTACTATAATATTATCATAATAAACATTATTTTCTTTTAAAAACTCAATAATCATATCACCTACACTTGCAGACATTATCACTAAAGGAATATTTCTCTCTTTTAATATTTTTAAAAATTCTTTAGCTCCTTCTCGCAAAACTAAAAAATTCTCTTTTATCATATCTTTAACTGCTTTTTTAATTGTATCTTTATCTAATCCGCATTCAATTAATAAATCAAAATGTTTTTTCCACCATTCATACATTTTTTCTTTTTTTTCTTCAAAAGGAATATTAGGATTTATCTCTATAGGATGATATTCATCAAAAAGAGCATGAGCTTTAGAAGAATAATCTTTTGTTAAATAATTTCCATTTCTTAACCAAGAAATTAGAGATGAAATTCTTTTTCCATCAACAAAGCATTTTGTTAAAGTTCTATCAAAATCTGAAATAACATGAAAATTAGAAGCTCCTTTTTTGATTATTTTTTTCTTTTTTTCTTCAAAATCTTTTAAATCTGAGATAATTATATTCTCGGTCATTTTAAGCTATACTACCAAAGATATTAAAACAGCTTGTAATAACCCTACAAGCATCCCTATAACTCCTCCTACAAACTCAATAAATTTTAATTCCGTACTTGTAACATTTTTAACTATTTTTTCTAATTCTTCATCAGGCATTTTTGCAATTTCACTGGCAACTGAATCCTTAAAAAAAGTATCTATTTTTTTTCCAATAAAAGGGATGTTTAAAACTTTTTTAAAAGAAGAGGGCATAATTAAATGAGCATTTTCTGATATTTTCATTCCTATCTCTCTTTTATACCTTGGAATCAATCCCTGAAAACCCAAAATCTTTTTTCTTGGCCTAAATAAAGATAAAATAGCTAACCAGTTAGTTAAAAAACCAACTGCAAATCCTAAAATTATACTTATTAAATAAATTTTTATCATTTTATTTTTTTAACCATATATTCTCCTTTTTCTTTTTCAAGTTTATATCCTAATTTTTTATAATACTCTCTTACTCCAACTCCTGAAATAACTTTTAATTCTTTAATATTTTGTTCTTTTACAATTTTCTCAGCTTCTTTCATAAGCCATTTTCCTAATCCTTGATGTTGAGATGCTATTTTTAATTTTTGTCCAATCTTTAAAGCTTTTCCATAAACATGAAGCTCACGGATAATTGCAGATTTTTCTTTTAATTTACTTTTCCTAGGAAGGGGAGGGCAACTCAGTGCCTCTTTGGGATAAATTCTTAATCTCAACAATCCAAACAAAATATCTTCTTTGTTTCGTTCTTGTTTCAAGGACGAGACCTGGGACTTTGTTCCAGAGTTTACAATCTCTAAAAAAAATTCTTTTCCTCCAGAAGCTTTGTATTTTGTAATCTTTAATTTTAAATCTAAATTAATTTTCTTTTTTTTCCTTAAAGCATCCCTCAAAGCAAATCCAATTTCTCTGTATCTAATTTCTTTTAATTTAATTTTGTTTTTTCTAAGTTTTTTTTCAATTTCTGCGCGAAGGTCAATTCTTGTTGTCCCCGCAATAATATATTCAGGAGGAATCTCTCTCATTACTCTCATAACTCTGCAATATCTTGGAGTGTTTTTCAACATCTCAATTAAAATTTCTTCTGTTTGTTTCTTAGTGTAAGGTTTGTATTTCTTTTTCCAATACCAATTTTCTAATTCTGAACCAGGCATTACTTGGCAAGGATATAATTTTAATTGATCAGGCTTAAAATTTTCATCTGAAAAAAGTTTTTTAAATAATTTTAAATCTTTTTTAGGATTGCTTCCAGGCAATCCAGGCATAATATGATATCCTACTTTAAATCCGGCATTCTTTAATGCTTTTGTTGCTTCTATAACCTCTTTAGTTGTATGTCCTCTGTTAACTAATTTGTAAATTTTATCATCAATAATCTGGACTCCTAATTCAACTCTTGTAGCTCCCCATTTTCTCATTTTATCAATAAATTGAATGCATTTATCTGGGCGTGTTTCAATGCACAAAGCTACACATCGATGATTTGATTTTTCATTTATTTTTTTTGCCTCTTCAAGATTTTTAGAGATTTTGTTATTTAATCCATCATAACAATTTTTAATAAAATCTTCTTGAAATTTACTAGGATATTCTAAAAAAGTTCCTCCCATAATAATTAATTCAATTTTATCAACAGGATGATGCATTGCTTTAAATGCCTGTAATCTCCCTTGAACTTGTTTAAAAGCGTTATAATTAACAAGTTTTGCTCTCATAACAACTGGGCTTTTTGGGGTATAACTTTGAGGAACATTTAAATTAGGACAATAAACACACATTCCATGCTCACATTTTCTAGGAGGGAGCATAACAGCCACAGGGGTAATCCCAGAAATTGTTCTTGAAGGTTTTCTTACTTCGCCTTTTTTTGGAATAAGCATTTTATAAAAGCCCCATGATTAATCTCGCAACTTTTTCAGAATCATGTCTTGCAGTCATTTTTCCATTTATTTCTAATTCAAGAAGCAAATCCTCTTTGATTATATTTTCACCATCTAAATCAGGTTCAGCAAAAGAGCTTTCTTCCGCTTTATATTTATCGACAATTCTTTGTGTAGGTTTTTTTGTATTGCAGATTACATAATCGACTTTTTTTCCAATGTATTTTTCAACTTCTTTAAGAAAATTACTTACTTTAAATCCATAAGTTCCTTGCTTAGTGACTAAATTTGAAACATAAACAATTTTTGATTTTGAATTCTGCAAAGCTTCTTTAAATCCTTTTATTAAAAAATTTGATAATAGACTTCCATATAAATCTCCAGGGCATAAAACAATTAAATCTGCATTTCTTATTGCTTCTGCAGACTCATTATAAATATAAGCTTCAGGCTCTAACCATATTTTTCTTATCCACTCATTTGAATTTGGATAACTTACATTTTTTTGCCCTTTTAATAGAATTCCATTAAAAGTTTCAGCATAAAGATTAGAATTATCTAAAGAAGCAGGAAAAATATTTCCTTTCACTCCTAAGACTTTAGAGCAAGTTTTAACTCCTTTTGCAATATCGCCTTCAATATCAGTAAATGCTGTTAAAATTAAATTTCCCAAACTGTAATTTGAAAGCCCATTCTGTCCTTCAGGAAATCTATATTGTAATAATTTCATAACATCTTTTAATTCTGACTCGTCAGATAATGCTAAAAGACAATTTCTTAAATCTCCAGGAGGTAAAATCCCAAAGGCAGTTCTTAATTGTCCTGTATTTCCTGCATCATCAAACATTGAAACAACCGCACTCAATTCAACATCATATTTTTTTAAACCTCTTAGTAAAGTATATTGTCCAGTTCCACCGCCAATTGTAACTATTTTCTTCATTTTAATTACTAAAATAACAGATTTTTTAAGCTTAAAAAGACTTTTGTTTAATGAATGAACCCGCGCTAAAGCGCGAGATATCAAGGATTAAAAAACTAAAAAAATGTTAATAACAAAAAACCAGCAAGGAGTTTCTCAATGCTATTCAGAGAATTGTAAGTTAATAAAATTAAATTTTGAGGTTAGCGGCGATTTCTCTCCAAGCTTAAAAACTTGGGTATCCTTGCCGCAGATGTAATGAAAAATCAAAAAGAAATCTGGGATAAAATCGCTCCTGAATGGCATGAATTTAAAAAAATTCCTGCTAAACATGTAATTGAATTTTTAAAAAAACAATCTGGAAATATCCTTGATTTAGGCTCTGGTTCAGGAAGAAATCTTATAAAAATTAAAAAAGGGAAAATGTATTTAATTGATTTTTCAGAAGAGATGATTAAATTAGCAAAACAAAAAGCAAAAAAATTAAAAATTTCTGCAGAATTTTCAATTTCAGATTTAGCAAAACTTCCTTATAAAGACAATTTTTTTGATTCTGCAATTTGTATTTCTTCTTTGCATTGTTTAAAACCTCAAGAACAAAAAAAAGCAATTAAAGAACTTTATAGAGTTTTAAAACCAAATGCAAAAGCTTTAATTGGAGTGTGGAATAAAAACTCTAAAAGATTTAAAAATTCTCTAAAAGAAAAATTAATTGCATGGAGAGATAAAGGAAAAAGATATTATTATTTATTTGATGAAAAAGAAATTCATAATCTCTTTAAAAAAATTGGTTTTAAAATACTCTCAACACATAACTCAGAAATGATGATAAATTTTATTGCTAAAAAATAAATATTATATTCATCATTTTTGTGATATCAACAGGAGGCAATTAAAAGATATTGCCCTTCAGAGTTTAGAGGAGAGAGCACGAGAGAAATCAGGGGGTTCTCTCGTATGATGATAAATTTTATTGTTGAAAAGTAAATATTATATTCATCATTTTTGTGATATCAACAGGAGGCAATTAAAAGATATTACGCTTCAGAGTTTAGAGGAGAGAGTTTTAGGCCTTGTTTCTTTGTATGCTCTTGAAAACAATCCTTTTACAACATCTTCACATATATAACCTAAAAAATCAGAATCAATTATTCTGCCTTCTTCTTCAGAAATTTTATACACTCTATAAGAATGTTTTTCTTCTCCATCTCTAAAAATTATTACCTGCTTATCAGGATTATAAACAAAATCTTTTGCTATTGAAAAAGTATCTAAATTAAGAGCAATATCTTCCTCTTCAGTTCTAAAATCATATCGACGTAATAAAACAAAAGGATTTTCTAATCCTTTCCAGGTTTGAGAATCAAATTTTAAAACAAGCATAAAAAATAATCAATTAAAGAATTTATAAAAATAATTATATTGCACTCTCTGTTTTAAATCATTCTTTTAATCCATTATACATCTCTTTCCACTTTTCTTCATCTTCGTCATTGTTTGATACATCTTTCATAAATTCCTCAGCTTCTTTTTCTATCTTTGCTTTTTCAGACGATTCTTGAGCAAACTTATAATTTGCAGCTAATTGGGCAATAGTTTCTGCAATTGTCTTATCTATCTTTTCAGTTTCATCAACCATTTTTGTCCTCCTTTTTCCTTGTTATTTTAATCATATCAAAAAAACTTTTTTTCTCAAAATCAATAATTTTTATTTCAGAAAGATTAATATTAACTTTAAGAAGTCCAAATCCTGAGATAAAAATTGTTCCAATAAGATAATTTTTCTTATTTTTTGTTTGAAGTGAAAATAAAATTTTTTGAATTTGTTTTTTTACTCCTCTCTGAGT
>Ga0164318_10002417_pt1 | contig 17353 bp, 13 predicted proteins | sample GuaBasSedimGuay9_FD_113734 | JGI IMG/M metagenome (GOLD analysis project Ga0164318, IMG submission 113734) | Subseafloor sediment microbial communities from Guaymas Basin, Gulf of California, Mexico - Guay9, Core 4571-4, 0-3 cm | ecosystem: Environmental > Aquatic > Marine > Hydrothermal vents...
CACTGGGAAATAGGTGAAAAACTTGGCATCCTCGATCTGTCAGCAGCAGCGCAAATTTCAGGTTCTGGCTTCTATATTTTACGCGGTTCAGGGGCGCGTCTGCAAAGAGCTTTGATAAACTACATGCTCGATCTGCACACAGCTGATGGTTTCGTAGAACATTTTGTTCCATACCTCGTCACGACTGATACTATGTACGGCACCGGACAGTTGCCAAAACTCGAAGATGACATGTACAAAACCGCTGTTGGTGAGGATGACCTTTTCCTGATTCCTACAGCCGAGGTTCCGCTAACAAACATATTTAAGAAGCAAATCCTGGATTACAAGCAACTACCTGTATATATGGTGGCTCATACGCCATGTTTTCGTCGCGAGGCAGGAGCAGCCGGTAAAGATACCCGGGGGATGATACGTGTTCACCAGTTTGATAAAGTAGAATTGGTTAAAATTGTTCGTCCGGAAACATCTTATGATGAACACGAAAGCCTAACCGCACAAGCGGAGAAAGTATTGAAGGGTCTGGAATTGCCGTATCGAGTATCTGAGTTGGCTACCGGTGATCTGTCTTTTGCAGCGGCACGATGCTATGATTTAGAACTATGGGCTTCCGGAGTGGAACGATGGCTGGAAATTTCCTCGGTATCCAATTACGAAACATTTCAGGCGCGCCGGATGAACTGTCGTTTTAGAGATGAAAACAAGAATGTGCTTTTTCCACACACACTCAATGGTTCAGGGGTCGCTCTGGCACGGCTGATCCCGGCTATCCTTGAGAACTACCAGAATGAAGACGGTACTGTCACCATCCCGGAGATTCTTCGTCCGTACATGAACGGGATGGAAAAGATAGGCTAATGGTGCAGGCTTCAAACAGATTAGGCTTAGTTGATCGGCTGTATATCAGCAAATCAACATTTTTTAAGGTATTTCTTTTGTTGGGGGCGCTGGTCATTTTCACTGTTTTCATCTGGTATACTTTTGAAGTAATTGAGCAATTGAAAATCGGTACTCGTTCACAGGTGGAGAAATATGTCATGATGTGGCAGATGGCTGCTAATTCTCCCACCTCCGGAGAGGAACTACAGTTTATTTTCGATGAAATCATCGTTAAAGCCGATTTCCCCATTATCGTTCTGGATGAGAATGAAGAACCAATCCATTGGCGCAATATCGACAATGTATCTCCCACTGATTATTCTCCTGAAAATTTGTCCCGTTTGAAAAACACTGCGAAGAAAATGATCAAACAAAACGGAGCTATCAAGCTGACTTTCGGCGAAGGCCAGATAAGCTATTTCTGCTATGGGGATACTCTCGCTATCCGACAGTTGACCATGATGCCGTTCATAGAAATAGGAATAGTGGCCGCTTTTCTGATAGTAGCATTTATTGGATTTCAAAATATCAAGCGTAGCGAGGAACGTCATATCTGGGTGGGAATGGCTAAAGAGACAGCGCACCAATTGGGCACACCTATATCTTCATTGATGGGTTGGGTCGAAGTTATGACCGGTGAGACTGAGTTATCGGAGAATCTCAACGATGAGGAGCGCACCCATTTTAAGGAAGCCCTCAGTAACATGTCGGTAGATATCAACCGCCTGCACCGGATAGCTAACCGCTTTGGGCAGATAGGTTCAGTACCCGATTTGAATCAGTGTGACCTCAACCAATTGTTGCTGGACACAGTTGAGTATTACCGTCGACGTCTTCCGTTTGAAGGGAAGGGAATTGCTATCTGTTTACAGACCGAGAAGTTACCGCCGATGTTTGTTAATGCGGAACTGTACGGTTGGGCACTGGAGAACCTGTTAAAGAATTCGCTTCAGGCAGTTGACTCACGCAGTGGTCGAATTGATATTAAAACAGAATTTGACCAAGCCGGGAAGAACGCCATTATAGAACTTACCGATAATGGTTCCGGAATTTCACCAGCTATGGCGCGCAAGATATTCCGGCCCGGGTTCACGACAAAGAAAAGAGGTTGGGGACTTGGATTGACGCTTGTAAAGCGCATTATAGAAGAATATCATGGTGGGCGAATTGTGCTTAAGAAATCACGACCCGGACAGACCATATTCGAGATTACTCTACCGGTAACTACGGACAGCAAAGGATAGAGATGACACCTAAAGAAGAGAAAAAACAGATACTCTGGGTCGATGACGAGATCGACTTGCTCAAACCGCATATCCTCTTTCTCGAGCAGCGAGGTTACGCTGTCACCAGTGTTATGTCCGGAGATGATGCTATTGAAATGGTTCGTGATCGACAGTTTGATCTGGTTCTGCTGGATGAAATGATGCCCGGCAAAGATGGACTGACCACCCTGGAAGAGATTAAGGTCATCAATCCACACCTGCCGGTTGTGATGGTCACCAAATCTGAAGAAGAAACACTGATGGACGAAGCGATTGGCCAGCGAATCGATGATTACTTGGTCAAGCCGGTGATTCCATCGCAAGTGCTGTTGGTCATCAAACGGATTCTTGATGCGCGGAAAATCATCAGTGGATCATCTATGAAACGCTATATGACAGAGATAACCCGTTTCAATCAGAAATTGTACGGTCCGATGGAACCAGAAGACTGGCATGAAGCTACTCGCATTATCTCTCACTGGAACCTTGAATTGGATGCCAATGCTGATGTTGGGCTTGAACAAACACTCGAAGGTACCCGCAAAGAGTGGAATAACGAATTTACCAAATATATCGAAAGCCACTATGAGCAATGGCTGCATAGTGATTCTCGCCCTATTCTATCTCCCGATGTCGTCGGTCAATACGTAATACCACGACTTAAGAAAAAAGAAAAGGTCTGTCTTATTGTTGTCGACTGTATGCGTCTGGACCAGTGGATGATGGTTGAGCCACTACTGGCAGAGTTCTTCGGTATTGAGCGTAACTATTATTACTCAATTCTACCCAGCGCTACCCCATTTGCACGTAATGCGCTTTTTGCCGGAATGTTCCCCGATGAAATCCATAAGGTTTATCCAAAAAACTATCAGTCGCAGGATGAGGGCTCATTAAACCGGATGGAGGACCTTCTGTTCGAGGATAACCTTGCCCGCAACGGGGTCCGCTTAAAAAACAAACCCCGCTATGTAAAAATCTACAACAACACCGAGGGAGAAGCGATAGCCAAACGGATTGCAGATTTCTATAGCAGCCCGATGGTTACGTTCGTGTTTAACTTTCTTGATATTCTGGTTCATGGTCGCTCAAATAACGTAATTCTAAGAGAAATTGCCGGCAGTGAAACTGCATTCCGTTCATTAATGAAAAGCTGGTTTGTCAATTCACCCCTGTTCACGATTTTGAAGTCGTTTGCGTCGAGAGATTTCACGGTGATAGTTACGACGGATCATGGTTCTATTCATTGCCATCGTGGTACTATGGCGCATGGGAAACGATCTACTTCAACTAACCTTCGCTACAAATACGGTGACAATCTCAATTCTGATCCCAAAGACTCAATCCTGATTAAGAAACCCCAGACGTGGCGCTTGCCATCGTTTACAATCGCAACAACATATATTATTGCGAAAGAGGATTTCTTCTTCGTGTACCCGAATAAATATAACGAGATGGTGCGACAGTTTCAGGATTCATTTCAGCATGGTGGCCTTTCGCTGGAGGAAATGGTTATACCACTGGTGGTCATGACACCGAGGTGAGTACATACATGAGACCAACTCTCAACGTCATTTCACACAGTGAAGATGAAACGCTTGGTCTGGCCGAGAAGATCGGACTGTTCTTCAAACCGGGCGATGTCATAATCCTCTCGGGTTCTCTCGGGGCAGGCAAAACAGTTTTTGTCCGCGGATTGGCTAGAGCGTTGCAAATCGATGAAGAACTGGTCAATTCTCCTTCCTTTACAATTGTAAACGAGTACCTTGGCGGTAGCATCCCCCTGTACCACTTGGATTTATACCGCATGGGAGATATATCTGAACTCAACGAGTTAGGTTGGGATGATTACCTGCAACGCGGGGGAATAGTGGTTGTGGAATGGGGTGAAAAGGGAGGTGACTGGCTTCCACTTCCGCACTACAGTGTCTCAATGCGCATCATAGATGATACTCAGCGAGAAATTGATATTCAGGTTATAGATTCATGAGCGAAAATGCTACAAAAGTACTTCTCAGTATTGATACTTCCACTAAAAGGTTGCTTCTTGGTCTCAGATTTGGTGGCGATAGGTTGGTGCAATCGAGTGAGGATTCTGAACGGTCGCACGGTCAGTTTATTATCAAGAAAATCGGCGAATTGTTCCAGTCAGCATCGGTGCAACTTGAGGAGTTGGAGGGGATAGTGGTTTGTGTCGGTCCGGGCTCTTTTACAGGATTGAGAATCGGGATAGCCGCAGCCAAAGGGATAGCTATGGCGCTCGATATTCCAATTGTGCCGGTTTCGGCCTTTGAGATTGCAGCTTATTGTCTACGCAACTTGAAAGAAGTGGTAAAAGTTGTGGTTCCCCTCAATCGGGAAGAGTGTATTGTAGGAACGGTTAATAAAGGTACCCATGATCCCGATAAGATCAAGATAGTTAAATACGCTCAACTATTTTACATGGTTAAAAACGATGCAGTGGCTGCCCTTGGATTCCATCTGCATGAGCGTTTTCCAGAAACACCTGCAAAAGATCACACTGAGATACTCAATTACAAGGCAGCCGATCTCCTTTACCTTGGCATTGAGAAGATTCTCCGGGGTGAGATTGCCGACACAGCGACTTTGGAACCGTTGTATCTTCAGAAATCACAGGCAGAGATACGCTTTGAGCAACGACAGCAAGACAAATGAACAGGTTATCGTAATCCGTGATATGGTACCTGATGACATTGAAAAAGTTGTAACGCTTGAAAAACAGATATTCTCCGATTTCTGGTCGCAATCTGCCTTTGTCGAATTACTTGGTGAAGAAAACTGTGGTGCGCAGGTAGCTACACATGGAAGCGTCATTATTGGCTATTCATGTTTTATAATTGATGATTTCAGAATGCATCTGGCCAATATTGCGGTGGTTAGAGAGCACAGGAGAAAATCGGTTGCGCAGCGACTTCTGGAAAGTATCTTACAACGAGCAAAGGAGGATAACTGTGAGTTCGTGTCTCTTGAAGTCCGACCGAGTAACATGGAAGCCAGGGCTTTCTATGATAAGCATGGTTTTTCCTTAATGCGGCGGCAGCAGAATTACTATCAGAGTCCGGTGGAGGATGCTCTGGTTTTGGTAAGGTTTTTGAATATAAAAGAATGATTGTACTACTATAGTATGGCGTGGTTTAGAAAATCAAAAGAAGGCCTGCCAACGCAGGAGAAAAGGAACATCCCTGAAGGGATTTGGACCAAATGTGATTCATGCGGTGAAGTCGTCTATGGGAAGAAGATGGAAGAGTTATTGTGGGTTTGCCCCAACTGCGACTTCCATTTCCGCATTCCAACCCAAAAATATATAGACCTGCTTCTTGATGACGGACAGTTGGAGGAATACGACATCGAAATATCCTCTTTGGATCCGCTAAAGTTTAAGGATTCCAAGAAATACCCCGATCGAATAAAAGCCGCCCAGCAAAAGACCGGCAAAACAGAGGGAGTAATTGCGGGAATGGCGACAATGGGTGGTATAGAAATATCATTTGCCATCATGAACTTCCAATTTATAGGGGGTTCAATGGGCTCGGTTGTGGGTGAGAAAATTGCCCGAGCTATCGAGCGAGCTATCGAGAAAGAGGTTCCGCTGATTATTGTCTCCAGTTCCGGTGGCGCTCGGATGCAGGAAGGTATCCTGTCATTGATGCAGATGGCTAAAACTTCCGCTTTATTAGCAATCCTCCACGAGAAGAAAATCCCTTACATCTCTATCCTTACAAATCCCACTACGGCAGGAGTTATGGCTTCCTATGCCTCATTGGGGGATGTTATCCTCGTCGAACCCAAAGCTCTGTTGGGTTTTGCTGGTCCTCGTGTAATCCAACAAACTATCGGTCAGGATTTACCTGATGGGTTCCAATCATCTGAGTTTTTTATGGATAAAGGATTCGTCGACAAGATTGTAAACAGAAAGGACCTCCGCGACACTGTCATCGCCCTGCTGAGATTCATGTGGAGTAAGTAATGCTGAAGCACACCTATGTTTCTGCCGAGCGGTTCATCCTCTCCCGTGAGTTTTTCGGCATGAAGCTGGGATTGGAGAATATCACCCGGTTTCTTGAAACTATTGGCTCTCCCCAAAACAACTACCATACAATTCATTTGGCCGGTACCAACGGCAAAGGGTCAACAGCTGCAATGCTGGCTGGTATACTACGAGCCCAAGGATACAAGGCCGGCTTATTCACCTCACCGCATCTGGTTAGCCTTCGTGAACGTATTCGCGTGAATGGGCGGTGTGTTCCAAAGCCCTCAGTAACAGCCTTTGTAAATCGCTTTCGCCCGGAGCTAAGTCGTCGCAAGTTGTCCTTTTTCGAAGTCATTACAGCTATGGGATTATACTTCTTCGATAGGGCCGGAGTAGACATAGCGGTTGTTGAGACTGGACTGGGAGGGCGTCTTGATGCTACTAATGTTCTTAAACCAGTTGTAACAATCACAACTGATATCAGCCGTGATCATGTCGAAATTTTAGGGTCGGGGTTACGCAAAATTGCTCGTGAGAAAGCTGGAATAATTAAGCCAGGAGTTCCTCACATAACTGGCATTCTTCCGGAACCGGCGATGGCTGTTATTTCTGATCGGTGTCATCATTTTGGCTCCCCTTGTCATCAACTTCATCCCGGTGAATTCGTTGTCGATTTATCTCGGAACACTTTGGATTTTTCCTCAAATGGTTGGTCAATATCCAGACTCCGTCCGGCGCTCTATGGCGGTCATCAACTGCGAAACGCTGCCCTTGCAATCAAAGTGGCTTCATTTTTGCCGCGGGCCGGACTCAAAGTATCCCGGTCTGCAGTCCGCAGAGGGTTGGCGCAGGCGGATTGGCCGGGAAGGTTCCAGGTAATCAAACGTCGCGGGAAACCTTCCGTAGTTTTCGATGTTTGCCATAATGTCGGAGGTGTGACAGCTTTTGTAGATGCTTTCAAAAATCGCTTTCCTGACTGTCGAGCGCATCTTATAACCGGTTTTGTTAAGCGTAAGGAACATCAAAAGATGTTCGATTTGTTGGGAACAATCGCCGATAGGTTTCATCTGGTGCCACTGGCTACCCGACGTTCGGTTGATCTGGGAGAGATGTGCAATAACATTGACTGGCGTGGTGTTCCCATAACAAGGTATGGGTCTCTCCGTACTGCTTATCGCCGGGTACTGAAAAGCTGTCAGGATGACGATATTATAGCTGTTGTAGGTTCACACTTTTTAGTAGGCGAATTTTTCGATAAGCTTGGGTTGGGATGAGCAACAATAAAAAAAAACGCAGTAAATCAAAAGCTAAGGGAATCCCTCCGCACCAGAACATTCCCCGGTCGTCTGGAGCAGACACAAGTGAACACAACCCCCTGTCAAATGGTTCTCAATCAGAGACAAAGGATTTCTCTGATCAACTTACTCAACTGACTGAAACAAACAGGCAACTGAAACGGAAGATCTTTGACCTGTACACGGTGTTTGAGATCAGCCGTAATTTCAATTCTGTTCTCAACTACCAGAGTCTTCTTGACTCGTTTATCCTTACTTCTCTGGCTCAGGTGAGTGCTTCTAAAGCAGCTATTTTCCTCAGAGAAGATACCCATTCGAATCATTTCATTATGGCTAGAGGTAAGGGATCAGGACACTTTCCTAATTCGGAGAAGTTCTTTAATAATGAGGGCAAGTTGGCTATTTACCTTGCCAAACTCAACCGGCCAGTCGTAACGAGCGAGTTGATCAACGATATTGCAGGAGAAATTGAACAGGAAATACTGATAGACTTTGACCCCGGGTTAGTTGTTCCCATGATTTTCCAGGCCAAGCTAATCGGTGTCCTGATAATTTCAGAGAAGTTCGCACATGGAGATTTCAATCACGATGACAAGGAATTTCTCTCTATTCTGGCAAACCAGATTTCAGTATCAATTGAGAATGCCCGTCTGTATGAATCTGAGAAAGAAGCTACCAAACAGTTGCGCGCAGCTCAACAACAACTGATTAACACTGAGCGTCTGGCGGCTTTGGGAGAGATGTCGGCTCGAGTAGCTCATGAAATAAACAATCCTCTGGGTATTATTAAGAACTACCTTTTGTTATTGCATCGCACTATAGGTCGAAATATCGAAGCCAGCAACTACGCCGATATCGTTAGTCAGGAGATAGATCGAATTGCCAGAATTGTACGTCAATTACTTGATTTCTATCAACCTGACAGAGACGATCTCGAGAGTGTCAATGTTGTATTGATTCTGGAAGAAGTTTTGGAACTTATGGATAGGCAGTTTAAGAAACTGAACATTGAATTGATTAGGAATTTTCCAACAGACTGCTTATCATTTGAAGGATCACCGGAAAATATCAGACAGGTGATTCTCAATATCATTATCAATGCTTGTGACGCCATGCCAGATGGTGGAAAAATTGAGATAGAAATGCAAACTTATCCTGATAACCTGATTATCCGCTTTTGTGATACCGGGCCGGGTATACCGGTAGAGATTATTCCTCGCATCTTTGAACCATTCTTCACCACCAAGCAACCCGGCAAAGGGACGGGACTTGGTCTGTCGGTTTGTTACGGTATCATAAAACGTCACAAAGGGTCGATAACATACACAAACACCAAAGTCGGTGGGTGTTTTGAAATAAAACTACCGTTTGCGAGACACCAAAATGGCAACGGATAAGAAAACTGAACAGATAATTATAATTGATGATGAGAAGCGGATGTGTGACTCACTGTCAGCGCTTCTGATTGGCGATGGTTATGAAGTCAAGGCTTTTCAACGTTCGCCCGAGGCAGCAGACTTCATCCGCAAAAAGAGAATCGACCTAGTAATCACCGACCTGAAAATGCCGGAGATAGATGGACTGGACATTCTTCGGGTTGTCAAAGAAACTGATTCCGACATTCCGGTAATCCTGATGACAGGCTATGCCTCACTCGAAAGTGCTATTGAAGCGGTATCCCATGGAGCTTATGACTATCTTCTGAAACCGGTTGAGTTTAACTATCTGGAGCTGGCGGTCAACCGGGCGTTGGAAAAACGTCGTGCTGATCTTTCTCGTCTACAACTACTTGAAGAATTAAAACTATCATATATGATCCTCCAACGTCGCATGGGTGAACTCAACGCTCTGTACGAAGCCGGCAAATCAATAGGATCAACAGCCAATCTCAAAGAACTGCTACGCCAGATAGTGGTTCTGGCCTCCACGGTAACAGAAGCCCAGGTAGGGTCAATTATGTTACTGGATGAGAACCGAGAGTATCTTACTATCGAAGCTGCTATTGGACTTGACAATAACGTTATTGTGTCCACTAAACTGCCTATTGGCGAATCCATTGCTGGGACCGTAGCTCAGAATGGAGAACCATTGATTGTTGAAGATGTGGAAAAAAGCGAACGATTCCGACGCATCAACAGAGAGAAATACGGCGCCGCTTCACTTTTGTGTAGTCCTCTTCGTATCAAGAACAAAGTCATTGGTGTTATCAATATGGCCAACAAGCAAAGTGGCGAGTCATTCAGCGATAACGACCTCAGGCTCCTGAGTACCTTTGCTTCTCAGGCTGCTATCGCGGTTGACGATGCTAACCAGTTTGATAAGAACCGTCGCCGTCTAGTAGAGTTCGAGATTCTTCATGAAGTAAGTAAGGAACTTCCCAATATCCAGTCGCTAAATGATTTTCGCAAAGCTCTAATTGGCAAGCTGATACGTATTTTTCCCATTGATTACTCTATATGGTTCAATTGGAATGCCGACACCCGTACTCTTATACCCCATGGAATAACTGGCGAGGTAGACTTTCCTCTCACAGAAAGCGGGGGGATTGATATTCGTCGTATCGCGCGCGATTCAATTTCTATCGGACCTGTTGGAAGTAACGATGTAGATTTTTCTGATATTAACGATCTATCATTATATTTATCTGAACAACTCAGTGAGAGAGATAATTTCCCGCAACCAAAACAAGCCTATATGGCCATACCAATTCTTCGCAGCGACGAATTTGCACACGTATTCTACATTGGTGCTAACTGTGAAAAGCCATATAGTGAAGATGACATCTCCTTGGCTCGGTTAGTGATATCTCAAGCATCTCTATTGTTTGAGAAGGAGCGTTCACTTCTAAACGCAACCCGCCTGATAACTATGGGAAACATGATTTCCGAAATCTCTCATGATCTCCGCCGGCCTCTGACATCCATTAAGGGAACGCTTCAGGTTCTGAGAATGAAATATCCTGAATTGATTGGTAATTCCGAACTCTTCAGTACAGCAGACGAGGAAGTTCACCGCATGAATGAGCTGGTCAGAGAACTGGTCAATTTCTCCAATCCGAACAAGTATGAAACTGAGAAAGTTGACCTGAGAGGATTAGTAGCGCGGGCGTCTGAATTGATTAGTCCGGATTTGCATAGGAATGGCATAAAGTATAGCTCCGATTTTGAGGATGCGGAATGGGATGTTATCATCAACAAAAACCAGATTCTTGAGGTATTATTGAACCTGTTTATGAATGCTATTGATGCCATGCCAGACGGAGGAAATCTTAAGGTTCAGGGTTTGATAAAGAAACCAAGCCATAAAAAACAGGACTACCTCGCGCTGGAAATTTCTGATACTGGTTGCGGCATCAAAAAAGAACATCTTTCCAGAATCTTTGATAGATATTTTACTTCCAAGGAAACAGGCACCGGTCTTGGACTGGCGGTTGTGGAACGAATAATCTCTGCTCACAATGGTACTCTTAGTGTGGCCTCAGAGGAGGGAAAAGGGACCACTTTCACGATGTACTTCCCATATTTAAGGTAGATAAGTGCAGTTGGTTGCGAAGAATTCGCAATTTTTTTGCAGTTGAGACTTGATTTTAGGCATTCTATTGCCGATAATTTATGCAAACGGTTGATTGATATATGGCAAAACCAAAGACAAAAATACTCGTAATTGATGATGATCCGAAGGTAGCCTGGATTCTAAAAGAGGGTCTGGAGTCAAAGTTTAATTTTGTTTCGGCTCGTGATGGCATTGAAGGTCTTCAAATGGTCTCCACCGAGAAACCGAATCTAATCCTGCTGGACATCAAAATGCCCGGTATGAACGGAATCGAAGTACTCGAAAAACTCAACAAGATGGAGAAACGACCTGATGTTATCATGGTGTCGGGTCAAGGCGATACCAATTCTGTGGTCGATTCTATCAAGTTGGGAGCTGCCGAGTTTATTAACAAACCGTTTGATCTCCAGGAAATAGAAATTCATATCAATAGCGTCCTGGAACGCAACACTCTCAAGCAGGAAGTTGAAGAGCTCAAGTCGGAGCTGGAGATTAAAAGCGGATGGAGTAATTTCATCGGTGATTCCCAAGCTATGCAGAAAGTGAAAGATATCATCGAACAGGTCTCCGATTCTGAATTGACAGTTTTGATCCGGGGAGAATCCGGCACTGGTAAGGAAATCGCCGCCAGATCATTGCATCAGCTTTCTTCCCGTAGTGATAAGCCGTTCGTGAAAGTAAACTGTGCCGCAATTCCCCGGGATCTTCTTGAGGCAGAGCTGTTTGGCTATAATAAAGGTGCTTTTACAGGTGCGCATAGGGACAAACAGGGACGTTTTGAGCTGGCTCACACAGGTACCATGTTTCTTGATGAAATCGGGGACATGCCACTTGAATTGCAGTCAAAACTATTGCAGGTCCTTGAACAACAGGAATTCGTACGTGTGGGTGGAAACAACACGATTCATGTTGATACCCGTATTATTTGTGCCACTAATCGTAATTTGGAACAAGGGATAGTAGATAAATCTTTCCGCGATGACCTGTTCTACCGCCTTAACGAGATAACTCTTCTTCTTCCATCGCTGAGAGAGCGCCCGGAAGATATTGCATTACTAGCGGATTACTTCATTGAAAAATACAATAAGTTGTATGGTAAAGAGTTCCAAGCCTTGTCAGGAGATATCATGTCTGCCCTGACAATTTTTTCTTGGCCTGGCAATGTGCGACAACTGGAAAATATGATAAAACAAGTTGTTGTACGAGGAGACGAATCTATCATTAATGACCTTATCAACTCTGCTGGAGCTATTCCTGCTAATACCTCCCAACCGGTAGCAGTTGGTGCTGGAGTAGGTTATGGGGCTGTTTCGCCTTATTTCGAAGGAGAACAGACTTTTTCACTCAAAAAGCGCATTGGGAAGACGGTTGCCGAGGAAGAGAAAAGGCTTATTTCTGAAGTTCTCACAAGAACCAACTGGAACAGGCGTAGAGCAGCAGAGATGCTCGAAATTAGTTACCGTTCACTGCTGTATAAAATCAAAGACTACAACCTAAACTCTGTCAAATAGAACAATTTTCCTTTACAAAAAACCACTTATTTTCGCATACACATGCGTTTAATAGGCATAAAATTGCACATATTTTTTTCTTGTAGATTTTAACCTATCATTCTTTCCGAACAGCCATTAATTGTAACTTTGTTGATAATCAATAAGTTCTGATATCCTGCAAGAAGAAGATATAAGCAAATAGTGGAAAAGAATTCCCGTTTCTCACTCTTACTCTCGTATGGAATAATACTTGCTGCATTATTATTGAACAGACATTCTTTTGGTTGTTTGTTGTTACAGTAGAGGTCGGATAAGTGGCAAACACGTTTGTTGAAAAAGTTGATTTAGAACTCAAACGAGCTGAAAGATATGCTGTATTTGTTTCTCTAGTTGTTTTGGATCTCTCGTTTCTTCAAAAACAGTTCGGTTCCAACGCTGCTGGTTTAGTGGCTCAAGTTTGTGATTCTATCCGGGAAAAAGTGCGTGATATTGACTCTGTCTCCACTCTTGGATCTCTCAGAATTGGGTTTCTATTGCCGGAAACACCACGACAAGGGGCGGAAATCGCCAGCCGTAGGATTGGCGAACAGATTCGAGACATTATTTTAGATACGGAAAGTTCTGCCGCAGATCGTGTTATTCCGATTGAGATGGCATCATATCCGGATGCGGCTGGAAACAGGACTATAAAGCAGTTTTTGGAAGACTTCGCCGAAGCATCAAGAAATTAGTCTCCCTTTTTATACCCACCGTTTTTATGAAGATCGCTCATCCCCTCAGGGTGGTCTTCTATTTACCGTCGGATTACAACTCTACCGTCTGGGGATTGACCCCTTATTTTGAGAAGAGAGTTGGTGCGCCTTTTAGAGTAATCTCTCTTTGTCTTGTAACCTTCTACCAGCCAAGAATTTGTTCAAGATTGGTGTTGAGTTTCTCGATTCTTTGTTGATAGTCAGATTTCTTGTTTTTTTCTCGTTCAACTACATCTTCAGGTGCATTAGCAAGAAAATCCGTATTGGCTAGTTTCTTTGAAATCTTCTCCAGTTGAATCGAGAGTTTATCAAGTTCCTTTTTGAGCCGGATTTTCTCAACCTCGATATCAATCAACCCTTCCAAAGGTACAAAGATCTCTGCCCCTGATATTATTGTCGAGGCAGCTACCGGGGGTTTTTTGATGTCCACTCCCGTATACAGATTCTCGACACGGACCAAAGAACGAAAGTACTCAATATGATTCTGAAGTAAGTCGCTGAATGCCTTATTATCGACGCGAACATAGAGATCAGATTTTCTGCCCGGGGGAACATTCAATTCAGCACGGACTGAACGGACAGCGGTAACAACTGTCTGAATCTGATTGAGGTCGTGCTCAAGTTCATCGTTCCTGAAGTGGCCATCGGCGGTTGGCCAGGGATACGATAAAATAGTTGTCTTACTGGTCTCGTCCAATCCCTTCAAATTAAGACTGATGTGCTCTGTAATAAAAGGCACGAAAGGATGAAGAAGACTTATGATTTTCCATAAAACGTAAGTGGCGACATTAAGCGATCCCTCGCGGATGGGTTCTCCCTGGACATCAGGTTTTATCAGTTCAATATACCATGAACAGTAATCGTTCCAGACAAAACCATAGAGAATCTTGGCAGCGTTTGAAAGATGGAATTCGTTGAATTCCTTATCGACAGTTTCAATAGTCCTTTCCAGTCGCGAGAGAATCCAACGATCAAAAATGACCAGATCATTCTCATCAACTCTGTCAATAACTGCCGGTCGTCCATCAAGACGCATCGTGACAAATCGTGACACCTGATGCAGTTTATTGATGAAATTGCGACCCATTTCAAAAGTATTTTTACTGATCCAGGGATCCTGACCGTCAGGAGTCGCCAGCACCAGTGACATTCTGAGAGCATCAGTGCCGTACTTGTTAATAATTTCCAGAGGATCAATACCGTTACCAAGTGATTTGGACATCTTTATACCATTGGCATCGCGAACTATTCCATGGATATAGACGTCACTGAAGGGTGCTTCTCTCATAAACTCATAACTCGCCATTACCATTCGAGCTACCCACAAGAAGATGATATCCGGTCCTGTTACCAGGACCTTGGTAGGAAAGAACTTCTCCATCTCAGGCGTTTTGTCGGGCCAACCCATTATAGAGAATGGCCACAGCCACGATGAAAACCAAGTGTCAAGGACATCTTCGTCCTGAACCAAGGTCTCTGGATCATAGCCCGGGCACTCATCGGCAGTGGGACGATCAGCGGAAACAAACATGCTGCCATCTTCGGCGTACCAGATGGGGATGCGGTGTCCCCACCATAGCTGACGGGAGATGCACCAGTCTCGGATGTTTTCCATCCAGTGTAGATAAGTCTTTGACCAGTAGTCAGGATGAAACTTCACTTTGCCGGTCTTGACAGCCTCGATAGCAGGCTGCGCAAGTTCATTCATTTTGACAAACCACTGATCCGACAGGTATGGCTCAATGACTGTGTGACAACGATAACAAGCGCCGGCGCTGAGCTTGTACTTTTCTGTTTTTTCAAGGAGACCCTTTTTCTCGAGTTCCTCAAGCAACTGCTTGCGTCCCTCATAGCGATCCAAGCCTTTGAACTTGCCAGCGTTTTCGTTAAGACTACCGTCAGTGTTGAGAATGTTAATCTCCTCAAGGTCATGACGGCGGCCGATTTCAAAATCATTGGGATCGTGTGCTGGAGTAACCTTGACCACACCCGTACCAAATTCAGGGTCAACATAGCTATCGGCCACGATTGGGATTTCTCGTTCGAGTATGGGCAGGATGACGGTTTTCCCGATGTATTTCTTATAGCGGGTGTCCTTGGTACTGACAGCCAAGGCGGTGTCGCCTAACATTGTCTCCGGACGGGTTGTAGCAACAGTTAAAAACTCATCAGAACCTTTGAGCTTGTACTTTATATACCACAGGTAGCTGTCGCTTTCCTTGTGTTCAACCTCGTCATCGGACAGTGAGGTCTGGCACGATGGGCACCAGTTTACAATGCGATGTCCCTTGTAAATCCAGCCCTTCTCATATAGGTGCTTGAAGACTGTTACTACGGCTTGTGACAATCCCTCATCAAGCGTAAACCTGGTTCGGTTCCAGTCGCAACTACATCCGATTTTCTTTAACTGGTTGAGAATCTTATCTTTGTTGCTATATGCCCAATCACTGGTTCGCTGCAGGAACTTCTCGCGACCCATCTCGCGGCGAGTTGTCCCTTCTTCGGCTACCTGTTTCTCAACTTTTACCTGAGTTGCTATCCCTGCATGATCGGCGCCCGGGAACCAGATTGTTTCATAGCCTTGCATCCGATGACGGCGAATAAGGATGTCCTGAATAGTATTATTCAGAGCGTGCCCCAGGTGAAGAATGTCAGTAACATTGGGCGGTGGGATAACGATCGAATAAGGTTGCTTTTTCGATTCAATGTCGCCGGCGAAAGTGCCCATCTCGAGCCATCGTTTGTAGAGACGGTTCTCAACCTCAACAGGTGAATAGGCTGAAGATTTCTTTAACTGATTTTGGTTTTGCTTGCTCATCTTTCTTTTTTTCCATACTATTCGCCGAACAAAAAAAATGCCCGGACAGTAACAGTCGAGCTATTAATAGTAAACCCACCGCAAGTTATTGTCAAGTGGCGTATAACTCTCCGGAATTGAATTGACCGGTATTATTTGTATCGTCAAAATATGGCTGATATCAAGAGTAAGGTTTTAGATAAGAAGACTCCCCCTTTCGAGCGATTAACCGCCCTTATGGCGCTGCTTCGCTCATCGGAGGGCTGTTCATGGGACCGCAAACAGACTCATTTAAGTCTGTTGCCGTACCTTATAGAGGAAACCTACGAGGTAATAGAAGCGGTTGAATCAGAAGACTTTACCGCTCTTCGAGAGGAAATCGGAGACCTGCTATGTCAGGTAGTATTTCATGCTCAACTGGCCTCAGAGGAAGGCCATTTTGTTTTGGATGATTCCGTCACCCAACTGGTGGAAAAGTTAATTGCTAGACATCCTCATGTGTTCGGAGACAAGAAGGAGCTTACCCCTAAAGAAGTGAGCGATCAATGGGAACAGATTAAAATTGATTCCGGAGAAAAGAAATCGGTTTTGGGGGGAGTACCAAGTTCTATGCCCGCATTGACAATGGCATATCGCATTGGGGAAAAAGCGGCTGGTGTAGGATTTGACTGGAATACCGCAGCGGAGGTAGTAGAAAAACTTGATGAAGAAATCGCAGAGATAAAAGATGCTTTTAGCTCTGATGATACCGATCAAGCACTTGAAGAAATCGGCGATCTGCTGTTTGCTACTGCTTCTCTGTCCCGAAAGCTCGGAACCGATCCGGAGTTAATCCTCAAAAAAGCCCTCAAGAAATTCCGCCAACGATTTGAAGCGCTGGAACAGCATATACGAAAATCCGGCCAACGGTTTCAGGACCTGAACCTGGATCAGCTTGAAGCGATCTGGCAGGAAATCAAATAGACTGTCCATCGTTGACATCCAGACATCAATTGAATATAATTGTCTTGAGAGGGACTGTCCCGATTCTGTGTGGTGAAGTTACAGCTTTTAGTATGCTGGATAGCGATTCAGTGGTGGATAAAGCTGAAACCAAAATGAGGATGTATTGATGACAGAAGAAGGACTATTATGTTGGAATTGCGGGAAGCCTACCGGTATAGTCGGGCGTGTGACCCGTATGGATAGTTGTGTCTACTGTATGGCCGACCTGCGGTGCTGTCGTGGGTGTCGGCATTTTGATCCGAACAGTCATCTGCAATGCCGCGAGCACATCAGCACACCTGTTAAAGACAAAGAAAAGAACAACTTCTGAGATTTCTTCCAGAAGCG